>Ga0153954_1000146_pt1 | contig 63173 bp, 56 predicted proteins | sample TSFL038MetaG_FD_102277 | JGI IMG/M metagenome (GOLD analysis project Ga0153954, IMG submission 102277) | Attine ant fungus gardens microbial communities from Florida, USA - TSFL038 MetaG | ecosystem: Host-associated > Fungi > Mycelium > Unclassified | place: USA: Florida, Wekiwa Springs State...
CCAAAGTGCTGGCTTGGTTATCGCCAACACTTGTTATGATACGCGTGTCCACGCGCCGAATCAATACCGGTCGCCTTATATCCCCATGCCTAAAGGCAGGGGCTTTACGGCGACATTTGGTAAACCGGCGATGACGAACCGCACGGCACTGAGGATGGCAAGCGGCCATCGCCTGATAAGCGCTCAGGACGGTCCAACCGGACCCGCGGTGCAAATCCGCCAGTGTCGTCTCTCCAAGCTGGAAGGCTTGGAGCCCAAGCACCAACGAAAGCCCAGGAGTTTCGCCATGGAAATCGCCGAAGTCCGCATCAAGCTGATGGACGACCACTCGGACCGCAACGAGCGACTGAAAGCTTTTTGCTCGATCACATTCAACGACATGTTTGTGGTGCGGGATCTCAAGATCGTCGAAGGAGCCAAAGGCCTCTTCGTCGCGATGCCCTCGCGGAAGCTGACCGACCGCTGCCATCACTGTGGCACCAAGAATCACCTGCGTAGTCGGTTCTGCAATTACTGCGGCAGTCGTCACAACGAAAACCGCGCCATCCGCGACGCCGACGGCCGCGCCAAGCTGCACGCCGACATCGCGCACCCGATCAACTCGGAGTGCCGGGAAGTCATCCAGCGGGCCGTGCTCGAAGAGTACGTCGACGAGATCGAGCGGGCAAAGAAACCGGGGTACGTGTCTCGCTACGAGACGCTCGACGAGGAGCACACGGAATACGTCGAGGTCGTACAGAAGCCAATCCGCCGCGTGGTCGTGCGGCAGTCCGCGTAACGCACAAGAGATCGATACTGGGCGCTCAGCACGGATGCAACGGCGTTATTGCCCCGCCTGGCCAATGTCAGGCGGGGTGAGGAGAGCGGGACTCGTGAAGCAAGAGCTAGAGATCACATTAAAACGAAAAACACAGAAGATCATTATCGACAACAAGATCGTGGTCGTCCTCATTCGGTCGCGAGGAGGGAAAGCCACGATTGGCATCGCAGCTCCCCAAAAGATGGTGGTCGATCGATTGGAGTATCGGGAGAGGACGGAGGCCACCCCACGATGACCACCACGACGCCTCGGGCGGGAGGTGCCCGCCACCTGAGCGCACAGGACAGCTCGACCGAGCTCGGGGTTCGATTCCCCAGGCGTCGTTTGCAGCGCGACAAGCCGCAGTTCGCCTCCCGGGTGGAGGCGTGGATTGAAACAGGCGTGAAGCGTGCCGAGCTTCGGCTGGTAAGCCCATGGATAGGCCTGGGCCATAACCGCCATGGATCGGCGGGAATGATCGGCCCCAGTCGCTTGGGTGAAAGCGGACGCGAGGAACGACGCTCCGTGATCAAGTCGCGACAGCCGGGAGAGACCGGCACCTATTGGACGGTGATCCGTTGGGCTGCGGCCTGGCGGGGGATCAGCTCGCCGTGCACGGGACGCCGTGTTCAGAAGAGTCCAGGTTCGAGGCCTGGCCGTCCGCTTGGTAATCGCAATGGACGCCACGCACGAAGCCGAAGCGTCGATACGGCCTGGAGCGGGATGGACACCGCTCTGGCCCGAGCCGAAATACGTCGTCGGGTCTTGCTGCCCGCCGGCAAACGCCCCGGTCGAAGTTGCGATCGGCCGGGGTACTACTTCTTCGGCATAGGAGGTTCGTATCCCTGCTCAGCGGCGAAAGCCTTGAGCGCACGGCGAAGCGTCTGGGCTCGAGTCCCAGAGTCGGAAGTTTCCGTGAGGCCGTCCAACCAGGCTTCCAACTCGTCGGTGCCTTTGAGCGAAACGATCGAGTGGAGCGGCTTGTCAGTCTTAGGACGGCCAACGCGTGCCTTTTTGTCATCTTTCTTGGGCGGCATGGTGGCGATCGCTCCGCTCGAATCGAATTTCACGCTCGGTCTCCAGTTAGAGTTTACCGAAAACTCCTCCAAACCGCCCAGATATACGTTCGTTCGCTCCATACAGTTCTATCTTACCGAGAAATCTCCAAAGAGGACAGTTGACGTTCTAGGTAGTTTTCGGTACCATTTAATTGTCGGGCCGAGAACGGCCCGCTCCAATGGGTGGGAACTGGAGACGATCGCAACTCGTCCGGTTCCTTCAGGAATCGTCCCTGAGCAAGCAGGAGTTTCCCGATGCAGGCTCTCACTGAGTCCCCGTCCCCGGTGCGCGCTGGCCGTTGCCCTTGCTTCACCTGTGAAGCCCTCGACGCCGTCCCCGAACGAGCCTACGTCGCTCGCGTTCGAGCCTACTTGCTCGGCGTCAAACCGAAATACACCTCACAAGCGATCACCGAAGTCATCGCTCACATCGAGAGATTTGGCTCAGTCGAATGCTGCGGCTCGGTGGACGACTGCGATAGAGCGAATGTCGAAGCGCTTATTCCGGATGCGCCGGCCTCCGACTGGTTCCGCCACGAGGGATTCGTCTGGGCGACCGACGAGTGCGGGTACGCCGAGAATTGCGGGTGCCCGGACTGCTTGGTTGAAGCGGCCGAGTTTGAGGCGGCGGGCGCCGCGCTGGTCTGACGACTCATTTAAAACATACTGATTTCTCGATCGCCACCCAATACCCAACCACCCAAACCAAGAGAAATCGATCACTGCCATGAGCGTCTTCAAACGAGCCTCGAAATCCCAGTCGCGACTCCGCATGGCTCTCATCGGGCCGAGCGGTTCGGGCAAGACCTACTCGGGGCTACTGCTCGCCACCGAGCTCGCCAAGCTTTTGGGTAACGGTCGAGTCGCCGTGATCGACACGGAGCACGGATCGGCCGCAAAGTACGCACCGCCCAGCAGCCGGGCAAGCGCCCCTCAGCCAGGCGAGTTCGTCTTCGATGCGATCGAGCTGGGCAACTTCGACCCGCGCAACTACATCGAGATGATCCAGGCCGCCGAGGCCGAGCGATACGACGCTCTGGTCATCGATAGCTTATCTCACGCATGGATAGGTAAAGGAGGTGCGCTCGAGCAAGTCGATAAGGCTGCCCAACGCAGCAAATCCAAAAATTCGTTCACGGCCTGGCGCGACGTCACGCCGCTGCACAATGCCCTGGTCGAAGCAATCATCGGCAGTTCCTGTCACATCTTCGCAACCATGCGGAGCAAGACCGACTATGCGATGGAGACCGATCCCAACACCGGAAAACTGGTTCCACGCAAGATCGGCACGGCTCCCATCCAACGGGAGGGAATGGATTACGAATTCGACATCGTGGCCGACATGGATGTCGACCATAACCTGATCGTCGGCAAGACCCGATGCAACGCTCTTGATGGCTTCATTGCGAACCGTCCGGGCGCCGCGCTAGCTCGCACGATCGCTGGGTGGCTGAGCGATGGAACGCCCATGGCTACCCAGAGCGCCCGCCATGCGAGCGATACTCCCACAGTATTGGTTGGACAACCTCTCCAGTCCGACGTCTACGATCGCTCATCGCTCGATCAGCAGCAGCAGATTGAGCGACTTATCAACCAACTCAGCCTGACCGAGTATCAGGTCCGTTCGGCCCTCGCTCGGCGCGGGGTCAGCCGGATTGACCAACTCAACCGGATCGACGCGGAAGAGATCATCCGCAAGCTGGAATTTGAGATCAGCCGGCTTCAGTTCATCGACACCTTCCCGGATCCCGTGACAACAAGCTCGACATCAGAGTCCCCGAGCACGGGTGAAACCGCTACCGAATCCGCCGCGACCGATTCTGACTCCGGCGAGTCCGAGTCAGACGCTGCGGCCAGCGACTTCGTCGTCTCTGAAACTGTTCGTCCTATCCGTGGCGAGACCGCCACATCTTCTACCACTCACTAATTTCGAGGTCTCCCAATGGCTACTGCTGCTTACGATTACACGCGTGAAGATCATGTCCCGTTCGACGAGAACCCCGATGACTTCCTGATCGGGAACGTCACGGCGGGCGACAAGTCCGCCGAAGAGATCGAGAAAGAGAACTCGTTCTCGACCGTTCCGCCAGGCGACCACCTTCTCGTCGTCTCAGGCTTCCGCGACGCACCCCAAAAGGGGTACTTCAAGGTCAACGTCAACGGGCAGTTCGTGGGCTTCGAGGCCTACTCGGTCAAAGTGCGGTTCGCGCTGCCCAACGACCCGAAGTGCACGATCGATGACTTCTTCTTGCTGCCGCCCGAGGGCAGGGACGCCCTGAACGCCTATTACAACGGCGTGCCCGAGGGAAAGAAACAGGCCGGTTGGGCGGCCACCAAGTTCGTCCACTTCATCAATCGCCTGGGCTACCCATTCCCTCCGGGCGCTCCGCTTCCCGAATCGGCTCGCCGCCTGGGTAACTGGAAGGGTCGAGCCATCCACGCGCTCGTCGAGGCCGGCAAAGGTTCCTACAAGGACAAGGACGGCAACGACCGACCCCGTGGTCCTCAGATCAAGCCGTTCAGCTATCGGGTGAGTGAGGCAACACTCGGCGGACACGGTCCCCAGGGGTCGACCGGTCCGCAAGGGCACCCCTCGCAGCCGTATTCGCCTCAATCCCATCAGCCCCAGGGATCCCAGAGCTCGCAATCCGGTTACCTGACGGGATACGGCAATAGGAGCGGCACCGGTCCCTACGCCGGCCGCCCAGCAGGCGGCGTGCTCGCGGGCTCAGGCCTGGACAACATCTGAGTTGAGCCATCGATTCTGCCCGGCCGTGGGCGTTGTACGCGGCCAACTCCACCATTATCCAACCCATTACCCTCACTGGAGTTTTCAGTCGTGGCCTTGGACCTGCTCGACGCTCGCATAACTCGGATCAATTACCATAAACCCAACAAGTTCAATCCGAGCGGCATGCCGTTTCTCATCGCCCAGACCGATAGCGGCGCAACAGTTAAAGGCGAGATGGCTCAACCGGTCGAAGGTGAGTCCTATCGATTCTGGGGAGAGTGGAAGGCCCAGAACGGATACCCACAACCGGCATTCGTGTTCGTTTCGCACGAGGTGTTGTTCGATCGGTCAGCCGCCGGGGTCGCCCAGTACCTGGCAAAGTATGTGCCTGGGCTCGGCCCGGTGAAGTCGGAAGCGTTGGTCGAAGCGTTCGGGGACGAGACGCTGACCATCCTTCGAGCGGAGCCTGAGAAAGCTCTTGAGATCCAGGGGATCCACGAGGCTGTTGTCGCATCGATCCGAAAGCACTTCGAAGAGAACATCCAATACGACCCAGTCGCCTATGCTCGATTGATCGATCTCTTCGCCGATCATCGGGTACCGAAGAAGGTCATCCATCTACTTCTGAGACACTTCAAGTCGGAAGCGCCCGACCGGATACTCGCCAAGCCGTACACCCTGCTGGGTTACCCACGGATGGGGTGGAAGACCGTCGACTCGTGGGCAACCGCCGTGGCGAAATACGACCGCAACGGCATCGACCGTCACAAGTGGGCGATCGTCGAAGCGCTCGAGCGGATCTCCGATGACGGCCACACTTGGGCCGCTCGAATTGATATTGAGGAGATCTGCTACAAGCAGCTCATCAATTGCTTGCCGCGAGCCGAGGCGTGGGAAGCCGCGATTGATGAGAGTCTGATCGTCGCTGAGATCGATCATGAATCCAGAGCAACGTACGCCCTTCCTGATCTCGATCGGGCCGAGCGAGAAATCGCCGATTGCCTGGTCAGTCTGATGAACGCCGCGGCTCCCCTCGAATTCAGCGTCGACACGACCGGCCTGAACGAAGAGCAAACCCAAGCGGGTCGCCAGGCCGAATCGAATGGCGTGTCGATCGTGACCGGCCCCCCAGGTACGGGCAAAAGCTTCGCGACCGCCAAAATATTATCAAGCTTCGTTTCCAACGGAGCTCGGTCGATTCGGGTTACAGCGCCGACCGGCAAAGCGGCCAAGCGCGTTGCCGAACTGCTCGCCAAACAGTTGCCCGACGGTGCTGTCATCCCATGCACGACGATCCACAAGGCACTCGGTCCGACACCGAGCGATTCCGAACAAGGCATTCCGTCAAAAGACGCAAAGGTCGGTCGCGGAAGAGATGAATTCACCTTTAGCAAGAACGCACAGAATCCCATCGAGACATGCCATATCGTTATCGATGAAGCGTCGATGGTCGATGTCAAACTCGCCGCAAAACTGCTCCGAGCCATAAAGCCTGGTACCCGCGTCATCTTCGTGGGCGACGAGAATCAGTTACCCAGCATCGGCCCAGGATCCTTCCTTCGCGACATGATCGAGGCCGGCATTCCCGCTACCGCTCTATCAAGGATTGTCCGTAGTGACGGCGGTGGTCGAGTAGTCCGGGCGTGCCACGCGATCATGCGGGGCGAGGTGCCCGAGCCGGCCGCCAAAGTCATGTTACCCACGGAGAACTGGATCCACGTCGAAGTCGATGATCCAACGGCTATCGCCCAGACGATCGTCGAGATGCACGAGGCCGTCAAGCGGAACGAGAACAGCCGCTTCGATCCGGTCTGGGGTATGCAGGCCGTATCGCCTCAAAACGGCAAGAGCCCGATGGGCTGCGACCACCTCAATCGCAAGCTGTCCGAAGTGCTCAATGACTGGCGACGCCACAACGACAAGCCGGTTCAGGCCGACGAGCCCGGCTTTGATCCTCCGTTCGTCATCGGTGACAAGGTCGTGCGGACCAAGAACGGCCTATGTCAGCAGATGATCCGAGACAATCAGCCTCGCGCCTCGAGCGACCCGGCGAGCAAAGGAAGCGGCAATCAGGCGAGCGATACGAACATCACAGACGAGTTGGATTTCGATGAGGACCTGCGGTTTACCACGGCACCTTCAGACGAAGAGGTCCCCACTTGGATCTGGGAGAACACACGGTACAAGCTGATCGAAACCGACATCGTCAACGGTGACATGGGCGAGGTGATCGACATTGTCCCGGGCGACAAAGGTGACTCCTATGTGGTCGTTCGCTTCCGAACTCCGGACCGATGGTGCCGACTTCCCTTCAGCAAACACCATCTGGTCTCGGCATATGCACTCACGTGCCACAAAGCCCAAGGCTCAGGTTTCCCCTACGTCATCGTTCCGGTGCACGAGTCGTTCTGGTGGGACCACAAGACCGGCCAAGGCTTGTTCTCTCGCGAGTGGCTCTACACGGCGATCAGTCGAGCCGAAGAGTTGCTCGTTACGGTCGGCCAATTCTCAGCGATCCGCAAGGCGGTCGGCCGGAAAACCGTGCACCGCCGTCGAACACGACTCGTCCAGCGGATCCGCGAGGCAAAGAAGGCAGCACAGCCGATCGGAGCCTCACGATGACCGCCAGAGCGGCCACTCGCAGTCGACGCGCCGACCTGGTCGTCTGCCCGTTCACGGTAGTCGTCGACTCCCGTGAACAGCGACCGTACGAGTTCCGCGACATCATCTCCGGGGCGTTCCGACGCCCCGTCCCGGTCGAAGTGCCGACCATGCGGTCCAGCATCACGGTGGGCGACTACAGCGTGTTCGGTCTGCCAGGAGTTGTTGTCGAACGGAAGTCCAAAGAGGACCTGTATGGCTCGGTCGTTCGCCGCTCGAACTTCATCGGGCGGCTTGAGCGGATGAGCGAGCTCGGCTACGCAGCCGTGGTCGTCGAGGCCGAGCTCTTCGACTGCATTGAGAATCCACCGAGCTTCTCGAAGTTCCATCCCCGCAGTCTGAGCCGCACGCTGTTCGCCTGGCGCCAGCGATACCGCGTGGACTGGTACTTCGTGCCTGGCCGGGACGCGGGCGAACGGACCACATTCCGGATCCTCGAGCGGTTTTGGATCGACCATCGCCCAGAGGCCTCTCGTCCCGATGGATCGACTGTCGACTCCGGATCTCTCGGGGCCGGGGCCAACCTTCACGAAGATGTGACCCAAGGTGAGATAGAGACTGTCCAGCCATGAGCCGATCCGATTTTGCCCCTGATCAGACACGCCGATTTCTCCAAGCGATCCTCGATCCGTCGATCGGGTGTTGTGAGCTGCGAGTCTTCCACGCCACGTTCGAACGGGGCGGATACATCGTGGCCGCCCAACAGTACAGTCGGACCTTCGCCGGCTGGTACGACGATGCGTCAAAGCTTATCGCCGACCTTGGGCGGCTCCGCGGTGTCTCGGGGTACGTGACCCTGAACCCCATCCGATCGGACTTGATGGCCCGCTCGGACAGCCAACTCACCAAAGCCAAGCACACGACCACGGACGCGGACATCGTATGTCTTCGATGGCTGTATATCGACATCGACCCGATCCGTCCGGCAGATATCAGTGCGACCGACGACGAGCTTGTTGCGGCTGTTCGGCGACGCGATGACATCCTGAGCGACCACCCCGACCTGGCGGCCCGTTCGATCTGGGGGAGGTCCGGGAATGGGACGTGGATCCTGGTTCGGCTCCCCGATTACCCAAACGACCAGAAACATCACGACATCATTACTCGAGCACTCACGCTGTTCTCCGTGCGTTATACGGACAGCGCGGTCAAGGTCGACCCGACCACCAAGAACCCGAGCCGCGTGATGTGTGTGCCGGGAACTCTCAAGGCGAAGGGGTCGAACCGACCGGAGCGTCCCTGGCGGCTGGCCACGATCGATAGTCCCGAGCGATCCGAGCCTATCGAGGGATTCGACCTTGAAGGGTGGAACGAGCGACACGCGTTACCGGATGAGCCGACGTTGACCCTCGTCGACCAAGTGCAACCACATTGCACGAACGGAGATCTTGCGAATGGAGTGACCCACAACGGCGATGGCGCGGCCCTGTCTACCGTTCATGTCAACGGCCACCATGACGACCGATCCGAGCGTATCCGTCGTGGGGCCAGCTACCTCGACTCGATCCCGCCGGCGATCTCGGGGCAGGGTGGTCACAACCAGACCTTCGATGCGGCCTGTGCACTCATCAAAGGATTTGACCTCACGATCGATGAGGCCCGGCCGATCCTTGAGGGATGGAACAACCGGTGCCTACCGCCGTGGGCAGCCATCGAGCTTGAGCACAAGCTCCTCAGTGCGGACGAGAAGACGGACGACAAACCACGAGGCTATCTCTTCCACGCGAATCGAATCACCTACCCCGGCCTCTACCTGGCGCCGGTCGTCAATGGATCTACCGCGGACGCCAATGGCAATGAGTACTCCAACGGATACCACAACGGCACAGCAAACGGCCATGCGAACAGTAACGATTACCCACCCGACGCGGGAGGAGTCGTAGCGGTCGCCGACCCCGACGAAGAGTTCGAATTCACCGACATGGGCAATGCCCAACGGCTCATCAAACTGTTTGGTAATCGCATCCGCTACTGCAAGGCTTATGGCGACTGGCTGATTTACGAGGGACGCCGGTGGATCGTCGACAACTTGTACCAGATCGAATCGATGGCCCAGCAGGTTCCGGCCCAGGTCCTGACCGAGATCCCGCCGACCTCAAACGAGGAGACCATCAAGTCGTTTCGCAAGTGGTCGATGATGAGTCAGTCTCGCGCGGCGATCGCCAACTTGATTCAGTCGGCCAGGTCGCGGGTAGCCGTAACACCGAATGACCTCGACCGGGATCCGTGGTTGCTCAACGTCCAGAATGGGACGATCAACCTTCAGACCGGGGAGTTTCGATCGCACCGTCCCTCCGACATGATCACTCGGCTCGCGCCGGTCGTCTACGACCCAATGGCGGAGGCGCCGACGTGGGACCGTTTCGTACTCGAGATCATGAACGATGATCCGGATTTGGTGGATTATCTCCGGCGCGCCGTGGGGTATTCGGTCACCGGAATCATCCGTCAGCATGTATTCTTCTGCTGCTACGGCACGGGTGCGAACGGCAAAACCACCTTCTTCAAAACGCTCGCCGCAATCCTCGGCGACTACGCCAACGAGATCGACTCCGACCTCCTGGTTGCCCAGGGGCTGGCGCAGCATCCGACGGGCCTGACCGAGTTAGAGGGACGTCGCCTCATCGTCGCCGAGGAGACCGAGGACAGCCGGCGACTGGCCGAAGCCATGGTGAAGAAGCTCACCGGCGGCAATCCGATCCAAGCCCGCAAGATGCACAAGGACTTCTACACGTTCCTGCCAAGCCACCACTTGTTCCTCGCGACGAATCACAAGCCCGAGATCCGCGGCATGGACCCAGGGATCTGGCGACGCATCAAGCTCGTGCCGTTCGAGGTCTCGTTCGATCCGAAGGTCCCCGGCGGCCGGAAGCCCGACCTTGGGCTCGACGTGAAACTCGCAGCCGAGGCGCCCGGGATCCTCAACTGGCTGCTCCAGGGCTGTCGGGACTGGCAGGAGCGCGGGCTCATCGAGCCCGAAGTGATCCGGACAGCCACACAGGACTATCGCGAGGAGATGGACTTCCTCGGCTGGTTCCTCGAGGAGCGGTGCACTGCCGAGGAAGACGCGCGAATCGTGTTGTCCGTCCTCTACGGTGAGTACGTGGCTTGGTGCGGACTGGCCAACACCAACCCGCTTGGGATCCGGAAGTTCAGCAGCCAACTCACCGACAAGGGGTACACGACCAAGAAGACGAACAGCATCGTCTCCAAGCTTGGACTGCGACTCAAGACTGAAGGGGAGAAGATCGCTGACTCGAGAGATGACGGTAACGACGTACCCTTTTGACAAGATTTGAGCAACAAGTTGCTCGCGTGAGAATGTTAAACAGTACCGAAGTACCGAGCCGTACCGAAAAATTCCCGAATTTTCAGAGTGTTTGATTGCCGCAAGGCCCATATGGGGACACGAGATCGATACGGTCCAGTACCGAAGTACCGAATTTCGCCTAACTATATTGCGTATATGCGAGGGATGTGTGTGTACGTTATTCCATTTTTATTGTGCATTTTGGGTACTTGGGTACTGAAACAAATAAATAAATATCACAAACCATGGTCATCAAAAAAGTTGCGGAAAAATTCGGATGACCAAAAAGCGAGTACCGAACGTTTTTCTTATGGGTGCTTAACGGTACTTTGAATCCAAAATGTCGAAATCCACGTCTCAAACTTTGATGTGGTAATGAGTTAGCAAGAGTACCCAAGCGGATACCTCTTGGGTGGCCCATGCGGGCGATGCCGACAACGAGCCGTTGGAGTCGGCCCCGGCCAGAGAACAAGCAGCGTGACAACCCTTAACCCCAACGAAAGCGAGATCCGGACCGTGAAGATCCATGAGTTGCGTATCGAAAACTTCAAGCGAGTCCAGGCCGTTACCCTCGCCATCAGTGGCGCTGGGACCATCGAGATCTGCGGCAAGAACGGCGCAGGCAAGAGCAGCGTCATCGACGCCATCTGGGCGGCCTTGGGTGGCAAGGACGCATCCCCCGACCAACCCATCCGCAACGGGTCGCGTGGTGCCTCGGTCTCTCTCGACCTGGGCGAGCTCCGCGTCCGTCGCGAGTGGGACTTGAAGGGCGGGAGCCGGTTGACGGTCACCGACGCCAGTGGCGCCAAGAAGGGCAGTCCGCAAACGCTGCTCGATGGCCTGATCGCGCGATTGGCTTTCGACCCGATGGAGTTTGCACGGGCCAGACCCGTTGCCCAGGCCGAGACCCTTCGTCGTGTCTCCGGGCTCGACTTCACCGCGCTCGACAACCAGCGGGCAACGGCCTACTTCGAGCGCACTGAGGTCAACAAAGCGGTGAAGACCCAGGAGGCCCAGCTCGCCGAGATGCCTGAGGTTGAGCCGACCGAGGAGGTCAGCGCGGTTGCATTGCAACAGCGGCTCAACGAGGCCAACCAGCACAACAGGCGGGCCGAACAGGTCTGGCGGGCCGTCGAGCGCAAGAACGATGAGATGCGGTCGCTCGCCCGAGAGATCGAGGCTACCCAGGCCAAGCTGCGGGAACTGATGGCGAAGGAGTCGGCCGTCACCGCCGAGCGCGACGAGCTGTCCAAGGGCGTGCTCGAGGAGATCGACACCGCCCCCATCCTCGCCGAGATCAGCGAAATCGAAGCCACCAACCGCCGAGCTCGGCAGTACAGCGACCGCCAGGCCGCCGAGGCGAACCTCAACGGCAACCGCGGCCACGCCGCCAAGCTGACTCAGCGGATCGACGCTATCGATGCCGAGCGGAGCCGTATCCTCGCCGCGACCAAGTTCCCAGTGACTGGCCTCTCGCTCGACGGTGACTGCGTGACGTTCAACAACATACCGTTGGCCCAAGTCTCCACCGCCGAGCAGATCCGGGTGAGTCTGGGGATGTCGGCCGCTCTCAACCCGCAACTCCGCCTGATCATCATCAAGGAGGGATCACTCCTCGATGATAAGAGTCTGGCTTTGGTCGCCCAGTGGGCCGAGGAGAACGACTACCAGGTCATCGTCGAGCGCGTGGCCGACGCGGCGAAGGGGTTTGGGGTCGTGATCGAAGAGGGATTGGTGAAGGAAGAGCGGGAACTCGTAACCGCGTAATCCCATAGGAGAACGGCCATGAAGACGACCAAGCAGCCGACGCGCTACCGCGTCACCCTCCGCGAGAAGGATCTCCGCCGGGATACCTTCCGCGCGGGTGGTCCCGGGGGCCAGCACCAGAACAAGACGGAGTCAGCAGTACGCTACACCCACATTCCGACAGGGGTCTTTGCCGAGAGCCGGAGCGACCGCTCTCAGCACGTGAACGACGAGCTGGCGCGAGCCGCCCTCGAGGAGAAACTCCTCCGGCTCTACCTGCTCCAACGCGGCCAGTCGATCCGCGATGCGTGGCAGCGCAAGCCGGAGATCGCCTTCGGGGCTCAGACGCGATCCTACGTCCTCGCTGGTGATCGCCGCGTGATCGACCACGAGACGGGGTGGAAGGGAGACCCGAAGCGCGTCCTTGAGGGGGACATCGACGAGATGTTGCGTGCGCGGCTGATGCATGCCAGGGAGATCGAGGAGCAGATGGCGGTGGGAGCATAACCCGTGGGAGACCCTATGGACGAAGCGAAGATCGGTGCGATAGCGCCGTGGTTTGGATCGAAGCGAACGTTGGCCCCGGCGATCCTCGAGGAGTTGGGCGAGCATCGGGTGTACTGGGAGCCATTTTGTGGATCCGCGGCCGTCTTGCTGGCCAAACCGCAATCGTCGATGGAAACGGTCAACGATCTGCACGGGGATCTGACCAACCTCGCTCGGGTGATCCAACACCGCCACGAGGGTCCGAGGCTCTATCGGCGGTTACGGCGAGCACCTGCCAGCGAAGGGGTGTTCAAGGATGCCGTTGAGGTGGTGAAGGGGGAGTGCGGGGAGTTCGACCTCGACCGGGCCTTCGCCTACTTCGTCGTGTCCTGGCTGGGGCGCAACGGCCTGGCGGGCACTCGGGTCGGCCAGAAGAACGGCGCCGGACACTCGTTCTGTGTTCGATACACCGCGAACGGCGGCCAAACAGGGAAGCGTTGGGCATCTGCCGTCGGCTCGATTCCCGCCTGGTCGCGACGACTTCGCGAGGTGACCATCCTCCGGCGCGATGCCTTCGCCGTGCTGGAGAAGATCGACGACACGCCTACAACCGCGATCTATGTCGACCCGCCGTACCTGCAAGAGACGCGGACGGGCTATAGCAGCAGCGAAGGCGGAAACGGTCGGTACCTGCACGACTTCGAGGATCCCGCCCAGCACGAGCGATTGGCGACAGCTCTCATCCGATTCAAGCGGGCGCGGATCGTCGTGAGCTACTACGACTCGCCACTCCTCACGCAACTCTACCCTGGGTGGCACAAGCGAGTCATCGAGATCAACAAAGCGATCGCCAACCAGGCGAAGCGGGACACCAAAGGGGTGACGAAGGTCGCTGAGGTTCTGCTCGTCAATCGGGTCACCGAGGCCATCCAGCCTCGAGGGCAACTCCTCTTTGCTTGAGGACATAACGCTATGTATTACGTCCACCCCGACGAAACGACCCTCGCCGCCCTCGAGCCGGTCATCCGTCTTGACCAACAGCTCGAAGTCCTCGCCGCCCAGCGCTTACCGATCGACGAGCAGCACGCGAGTAACCACGTTTGCCAAGGACTGTATCGGGAGTACCGCGAAGCGCGCCACGCACTGGCTGCGGTGCTCGAGGAACCCAAGGGTTTTTTTTACGCCAACGCGGACGACATGCGCAAATATCTGGCCGTGTGGCATACTGATTGGGATTCGGGGCTGATGCACTTACTCGTTCGTTGGGCTAGACGGCGGCGCGGCACTGGACCGGGGACATACCCGGAAGTGGTGAAGCCGGACTTTCGGATGCTGGGGTGTGGCGAGGTGGCGTTCGCTTGAAAGGAGCATCGCATGATTAGAGTTTACCTGGCAGCACGTTACTCGCGACGTGAAGAATTGTGCCGCTATCGCGAGCAACTACAGGAGCTTGGCTTCGACGTGCAGGCTCGATGGCTCGATGGCAGCCACGAGCTGGACGGTCGAGGTCTTAGCGTGGAGGCCAAAGTCGACGAGCGGACCAGATTTGCCCTTGAGGACTGGGAGGACGTGACCAAGGCCGACTGGGTCATCTCGTTCACGGAAATACCGCGTTCGACTCCCGGCCGAGGTGGTCGTCACGTCGAGTTTGGAGCTGCGATGGCTCTCGAACGTCGATGCATTGTTATCGGCCCTCGAGAGAACGTGTTCCATCATCTCCCTCGCACCGAGCACTTAGGCGATTGGGAAGCCTTCCTCGAAACCACCAAACACCAGATCGACTCAGGCTGGTGGCCTGTTGGCGATCTCGATGAGGAAGCCGAAGAAGACGCGACCGATATGGAGCCTGTCGTTGAGTAAGAGGTTTTACACAATCTCGCTCAGTCGGGAAGCCGTTGTTGACTGCCGTGCAATCAACATTGTGTTGATCGAGCGTCGGGCGGAGCGGCGAAGGGAGTCTTGGGTGGCGCGGGTGGTGAAAAGGGTTTGGGGAAAGGGGTGAGGCAGCGATGTACGATTTCGGCGTCCAGTTGCTGCCGCTCCTACGCTTTGACTCAGCCGACATTGAAGCCGCCCATCAAAAGTGGCGGTGTAACTGCGGCCCTGCTGCACTCGCTGCTTGCATTGGCATGACACCTGACGAGGTTCGGCCATATCTGGGCGACTTCGAGCGTCGCGGCTACATGAACCACACAATGATGTCGCAGGCGATCGAGAAAGCCGGCTACCACATTGAACCTTCTCGTCCCGGTTCACCGTGGCCGGATCATGGCCTTGCCCGGATCCAGTTCGGCGGCCCCTGGACCCAACCCGGCGTTGGGAATCCCAAGTGGGCGTCGATCCACACGCATTGGGTGGCGGCCAAGCTCGTGTCAAGCAAACGGCCGCTGCCATCCTTTGATGGTCCTTGGGTCTTCGACGTCAACGGCGGATGGATGAGGCCTGAGGAGTGGGAGAGCGAGCTGCTGCCGCTGCTGGGCAAAAAGGACAAGCGGGCGGACGGGACGTGGGAGCCGACGCACGTTTGGGAGGTGAGGCGGGGTAGGGCATGAGGCGGTTGGGGTAACGGCCGGCGGCGGGTTCGAGTCCCGCGCCGTCTCTTTGGGGTGGCGAGGCGAACAAGGGAGAGCGAGTCGATGGGGCAAGTCACAGAGATAAGCTGGACTGATCATACCTTCAACCTCTGGTGGGGATGTACCAAGGTGAGCGAAGGGTGTGAAGGGTGCTATGCCGAGGCCTGGGCGAAGAGATGGGGCTTTGGCTGGGGGCCGTTCGCCGAGCGGCGGTTCTTCGGACCGAAGCATTGGGCCGAGCCCCTGAAGTGGAATTCGCGAGCAGCCAGAGATGGAGTCCGTCGGCGAGTCTTCTGCGCCTCGATGGCCGATGTGTTCGAGGATAGGCCTGAATACCTCGAAGAGCGTCAGCGCCTTTGGGACGTCATCTGCATGACGCGCAACCTCGATTGGCTACTGCTCACCAAGCGCCCGGAGAACATCGCAAGACTCCTGGACCTCGTTCGCGGGCCTCTCGGATTGACAGGCCTTGAACAGATGGAGCGTGGCCCACTACCGAACGGTTGGCTTGGCACGACGGTTGAGAGCCAGAGATGGGCAGACAACCGCATTCCTCATCTCCTGAAGATTCCTGCGGTCGTGCGATTTCTCTCATGTGAGCCTCTACTAGGGCCGGTCGATCTTGGGCCGTACCTCGATCCTACCGGTGCTTGTTGTGGTGGGGAGCCGGAATATCAGTGCAAGGATTGCCCGGCTACGCGATTCCGCGTGTTTGGACCAGACGGTTACCCCGAACCGGGCATTCATTGGGTCATCGTAGGCGGTGAGAGTGGAGATGGAGCGAGGCCGATGCACCCTGATTGGGCGCACGCTCTCCGCGACCAATGCCAAGAGCACGGTGTGGCCTTCCACTTCAAGCAGTGGGGCGAGTGGCGATGTGATGGGAAACCATCAGACGCTGACGAGGTCGTGAGACTGTGCCTGGAGAATCCCAACGGCCGATGGGTTGGTCCAAACGGAGAGTACACACACGACGATTGGGATACGGTTCACATGACTCGGGTCGGTAAGAAGTCCGCCGGGCGTCTACTTGATGGCCGGACTTGGGATGAGTTCCCCAATGTCGCAACGGAGGCGCTCGCACAATGAGCCAATACGCCGGCAGTGAGTGGATCGCCTGCATGTTCGACATCACGCCCTCGCCGCTCGGGCGGCGCGTGGCGGACATCCTCGGCCACGTTTGGCAGGGGATCTATCACATCAAGATAGACTACCTCCAGCGAGTCGACTGGAAGAACAGCCACCACATCAGCATCAAGATTTGCGGAGGGCTTGCGACATTCGACGCCAACCAACTCACGACGCTGGTCATCCTGTGCCACGACGCTGCGATCCGACTCGAGATCAGTTCGGCCAAGCTCAAGTTCAGGGATGAGGACGGCAATAAGTGTGTGGTGCCAGCACTCGAGCTGCTCTTTCACCAGCGCCAGCGTGAAGGCCGGCTGTACGAACGCCACCCAACGATGGAAGAGGCGATCACCAAGGCTCGTGGGGCGTGGGAGCGGGACCGAGGGCCGATGACGGTGGAGGCGAAGGCATCATGAAGCTCACTCTTAAAGCCCTTACTCGACGACCCGAACTCAAGGCCCGACTCGCTGGCCAAAAGGTCCTGATCTGGTCTGGCGAGCACCGGTGTTGGTGGGGGCCAAAAGGCAGCGGCTATACCAATCGGCTCGGTGAGGCAGGCGTTTACCTGTTCGATGACGCTTGGAAGAGGTCCTCGCATTGCGGGCCGGAGAAGAAGATCGAATACCACACGATCCCGCCAGAGCGGGTCTATTCGCTGGTAGGGCTGTACGCCAACGCGCTTGCGGGTGGTTTGGATTGCGAGCAGGTAATGGTCATCCGGGCGGTCAACTCGGATGACGCCGAGTTCCTTGCATACGCCGATGGGTTGGACGCGATCAAGAGGAGATTTGCGGGAGCGAAGGCATGAAACCCACTACCGTCATCAGTGTCCGAGGCAGGAAGCGAGCCGAACTGGAGGCTGATCCCGACTTCGTCTACGTCGGTCGCCGTGTGCGATACGGCGACTGGCCCGATACGATCTGGGGCAACCCATTCAAGCCAGCCGGGAAGACGAAGGCAGCCTTGACCGAGTGCTTCCGCAAGTTCAGGCACGCCTTGAAGTCTTCGGTCGAACCGCGATTCGTTCGGATGCGAGAACGACTCCATCAGCTTCGCGGTCGGAAGATCGGCTGTTGGTGTGGCGAGTGGAAGCCAGGCGAACCAGAGATCCCGTGTCACGCTTGCGTGTTGGCGGTTGCGGCGAACGAGCTGGATGACGCTGGACTGATCGTCACCGACGACGATGGCGAGGCCGACTGACATGGCAAACCAAATGACCGAGGTTGCAATCGCGATAGGTGCGCCAACCGGTTGCCCGGAAGGCGGACTGCCATCATTGGAACATCTCGAGATGGCTTACATCCGAGTCGTTCTTGGTCGCCATTCTGGCAACAAGGTGGCTGCCGCCAAGAATCTCGGGGTTAGCCTGAAGACTCTCTACAACAAGCTCAATGCGATGCAGTTCATGACAGGCGTCAAGGAAACGACCATCGGCGAACTCTCAGTGGGACTGGAGAAACTCTTCGGTGAGCCGACTGACATGAGCAAGCTCATCACCGTCATGTTCTGTTGCAACGACCAAAACAACGGCGAACTTTCCGGCGTCGTCGAGAACGTCCAGATCGGCGAGTTCGAACTCGAAGGTCCAATGGAACTTGTCGAGAATTCCGAAGTGGACGAGGTCCTCATAGGCACGACCAAATACGACGCCAACAAGCGTTCGGTCGTCCTCGGTGGCGTCGAGTTTCCGCATCGCGGATACGGGAAGTGGGTCGGCAACATCTGCTGGGATGCAGCGAGGATGGAACCTGACACCGTCCTCTCCCTCCTCAATCACCTGAAGCGCCTGAAGTGGGATTGCCATTGTGCCGAGGTGACGTTGTTCGGGCGATGGCGGGAGGAGGGGGACTTGGTGGCCGAGGACATCATTTCACTTGTAGAGGTCTCCTGACCATGGCCAACCGAGTCACCGCCGCCCAACTTCGGGCCTGGGGGTACGGCGACCAAGTCGAGGCGGTAAAGGTCAAAGCAAAGAACCCTCGCACCAAGGCCGTCGACCACGAGGGTATGAATCGAACCGAGCGAGCCTACGCCAATTACCTCGCGACCCTCAAGCTCTGCGGCGAGATCCGGGATTGGAGGTTCGAGCCGTTTCGCTTCAAGATCGCGGGCCGGACGTTCCTCAAGATCGACTTCCTGGTGTGGCTCAACGATGGCTCGGTCGAACTGCATGACACCAAGGGGCATATGGAGGACGATGCGGCGGTGAAGATCAAGACAGTTGCAGATCAGAATCCGTGGTTTCGATTCTGGCTTGTCTGCCGCGAGGGCGGACAGTGGGTGTATCGGGCGGTGACGAGGACGGGGATTGGAAGGAAGGGAGAGTGGACAAGGTGAACAAGGAAGAGCGCCGGAAGATCATCGAACGAGTCCGCAAACTCCTCTCGCGCACGCCAGGTGCAGGTGCAACTGAGGCGGAGGCGGAAACCGCCGTGGCAATGGCCCGTAAGCTGATGGATCAGTACGGCCTCGACCTCGAGTCGATCAATGAGACCACGGGCGAAGCGGAATGGGTGACCGATTCGGCCTTCGAGGCGGATGGCATCCGCGTGCCGCCCGAGGCAACGCTGATTGGATCGCTACTCACCGAGTTCTTCCACGTCCAGACCTTTCGATCGATCGATCGAAAGGGTGACGGCTACGTCGTCTCGATCCAAATCTTCGGGCAGCCCCACCACGTCGAAATTGCTCGATGGGTGTATGTCTATCTGTCAGGAGTGTTCCACGATCTTTGGATCGCTCATCGGGTGAAGACTAAAGCCGCAAAGCGTCAACAGGGTGCTTACTACTTTGGGTTGGGCTTTGCGATCGCAACCCGATTGCGGCGAGAGAAAGCGGCGGAGCAGCCCCGCGCTACTCAAGGGGACGGCCGGGATCTTGTGCGAGTCGACAACCGATTGAAGGAAGCTTTCGAGAACGTCTACCCAGGAATGGGATCGGTCAAGAAGCCGAGCTACCGAGACACGACGGCTATCCTCGCAGGACAAAAGGACGGGGAGGGGATCAACATCTCCCGGCCACTGGCGGAGAAGCAGGCGAGAGCGATCGGAGGGCCGAGCCGATGACCCAAGCCACCCTCTTCAATCCCGGCATCGAACGCACCGCCACGTTCGGTGGTCCCGACGACTGCTATCGCTACATCCTCACCCGTCGATGGGATGAGGGGAGCTACGTCAACTTCCTCATGCTCAACCCGTCCACCGCCGATGCCAACGTCGACGACCCGACGATCCGCCGATGTATCGGGTACGCGCGAGCCTGGGGCTATGGCTCCCTCGTCGTCACCAACCTGTTCGCCTGGCGAGCCACCGATCCCAAGCAGCTTAAGAGCATCATGGATCCGGTCGGACCCAAGAACGATCGGGTGATACTCGAAACGGCTCGTGCTGCCCACATGGTCATCGCCGCTTGGGGCAATCACGGCAATCTTCATGGTCGCGACGATGCCGTCCGTCGTCTCCTCGCCGAAGCCGGCATCGCACTCCACTGCCTGACCGTCTCGCCGGGGAGCGGTCAGCCCGCACATCCGTTGTATCTCCCGGCGTGTCTCACGCCAAAGCTTCTTTAACTGGAGAGCAATATGGACGTTGCCAAGATTCAGGACATCCTCAATCGAATCGAGTACAAGAACTGGGCATTCTTCGTCAACGAAGACAAGGGTGCTCTCTACCTTCAGCTCCGCTTCCTCGCCCCGGACAACCTGACCGGCGAGGACTCATTACAGTCCTGTCGTAGATGGCTCCTCTCTCGGCACATGACCCCGAGCGAGATCGTGGGGACTGCGCTCAAGGCCGTCATCACCGCCGAGGAGCATGAGGCACGCGAGCAGTTTCGCTACAAGGGCGAGGCTGTCTTTGGGCCGCACATCGACGTTGAGGCGTTGCTGGTGGCGGCGAAGAAGGAGGATCGGAGGGCGCTCGTCGGATGAGCAAATACCGCACTCTCTCGATCACCGCCTGGCCGTCGGTTGCCGCGACGATCCAAGCCGAGCGGTTGCGGCCGACGCCACCCGCCAGTCGATCGAAGGGCTTCTGCAAATGGTTCCGCCGGAAAGCCCACCGCCAACACCCCTACTGTCAGTGGTGTGGCTGCCGGCTGGAGTTTGGCCTGGCGACCGTGGACCACGTCGTTCCGCTCGCGCTTGGCGGTACCAGCCGATCGACCAACCTCGTGCTGTCATGTGAGCCATGCAATGTTGCGAAGGGAGGCGAGCTGCCCAAGCGACGCCCTCGAGGTCCGAGATGGGTGGTGGTGGAAAGGAGGCTCCATGCTTCGGGGTGATGACGAGGTGATGCGCGACAACTCATTCTTACGAGGGCTGGCGCTCGCCGTCGGCGTCTCGGTAATCGGCTGGTACGCGGTGGTGATGACGGTGACTTGGTTGGTGTTTGGAGGGCAAGGGAGATGACAAAGGAAACCACCTTGGTCGCGCCGATCATGACGCCGGCCGAGGTTATGGAGTGGCTCAAGATCAAGCGAACCAAACTCTACGATTTGATCGACCAAGGCCTTCCCTATCACTCCCTCTCGGCCAACGGTCGAACCAAGGTCTTCTATCCCGCCGAGATTCAGGCGTGGCTCGACTCTCGGGGGCGAAGCCGCATCAAGACGGAGGAGGCCCCGTCGATGCCAAGGAGAGGGCGGCCCCCCAAGCAGACCGGTGAAGCGCCCCCTCGAAAGTGGATCAAGCGCTAGCCTCGCTATCCGCCCGGAGAGCCTTCCGGGCTTCCGCGACGCCGCGGGCCAGCTCCACGGCATACTCCTCTGCGAAGCTCGAGTAGTGCCGCTCGTTGACCGCGACCGAGTGACCCAGGACCTCAGCACTTGCCGCGTGGCTCTTCGTCATGCGAAGGACATCGGCTCCCATATCGCGACGGTAAGCAGACGCAGTGAGGGCGGCCGCCCCTTTCGCTGCGATTGGGTAGCCTTGTTCGATCGCCTCCGTGCGCCAGAGACGGATCTTCTGAGCCAAGGCATGGCCGTTCCATGGTAGGCCCGCCAGGTTAGGCTCCTCCTTGGTTCCCGCCTCGCCGCGATGGGTAAAGACGTACCGCTCATGCCTGCCCGGCAGACGCTCGATCGCGCGCAGCGATCGCAGGATGCTGGCGGTCAGCGGGAGCACGCGGTCCTTCCCAGTCTTGTGGGTCGACTTGCCTTTGAGCTTTGCCCTCGCTCCCTCCCAGTCAATGTGCTGCCACTCCAATCGGCATGCCTCCGATGGGCGGCACCCGGTCGCCTCGGCGAATCGCAAGAGCTCGATCACCAATCGCTCGAACCGTCGAGCCAACGTTCCTACTTTGTGGGAGCAGGCCCGGCGTCTTGCGTATACGAGAAATGCTCGCCGTGCCTCGGAACCGGCGTACCGTTTGGGAGGGGCGGGATTCTTGGGACGCCTCACTCCCGCAAACGGGTTGAGCGTGAGTAGCCGTTCCGGGATGCGATCCTCGATCGGCGCGACCGCCCAATTGAAGCAGGCCATCACCGACAGCACGATCGAGTTGATGTAGCCGGGGGAGTACCCCTGCGACTTGAACGCCTTGATGAACCGGCTCAGGTCGGTCGCCTGCAAGTCACGGATCGCTCGATCGCCGTAGGGGACTCCGCCCGACGGGGCGAACTTGGCGAAGGTCGTCAGACGCTCAGAGTGGCCCTGGGCCGTCCGTGCTTCCTTCGTCTTCGACGACCACTCGCAAAACATCTCGGCCAGGTCGTCGAGCGTTGGATTGTCGGCGCGGCGCTCGCCTTTAGCTTGTTCGGCAATCAGTCCATCCACCCAGCGTTGAGCCGCAGCTCGATTGGCCGGTCCATCCCGACCGACCGGGGGTCCAATGTCATAATTCTTGACCCCCTTCCGGCGGCCGGTCGTCTCTGAGATTTCCCCGAACGCGCGGGTGATCCAATACCCAGCTCCCCGACCTGGGCGGGCAGGGATGTAGGTGGCTTTCGGCGGTCGTGGCATCGCGAACCCCTTTTTCGGTGCCCGAATGGTGCGGGCAAAGGTGTGGGGGAATGGTGCGGGCTACCACCGATAGTATACTGTACGGGTAAACAGAAAAAGGGGCCGAAGCCCCTTGTTTCATCCCGTTTGCCTGCCAGAGCCATCGAGTGGAGTCGAACCACCAACCCCCGCTTTACGAAAGCGGTGCTCTGCCGATTGAGCTACGATGGCGAGGAGTCTCATAATAGAAGCGGATGTGCAGAGTGTCAAGGTGATCCGGGAGACGGATTCCTGGGAGGTCGGGTTAGCGGGGGTCGGCGGTGAGGGCTTGGTGGTAGACGTCGAGGTAGCGGTCGATGTTGCGGTCCATGGCGAAGAGGTCGCGGGCGACGGGGCCGGTGGCGGCGGCGAGGCGGGCGGAGAGGGCAGGGTCGGAGAGGACCTTGAGGATCCCCTGAGCCACGGAATTCGGCGTGACTTCGGTGAGATGGCCTGCGCCCGATTCGCCGAGGATCTTGGTGTAGTCGCCGAAGTTGGTCGCCACGATCGGACGTCCTGCGGCGAGGTAGACGGCGATCTTGCTTTGGACCGAGTAGTTCTCGCGGCAGGCGAGCCGAGGGTGAACCAGGACGTCGGCGCGACGGGTCAGGGCGACGACCTGTTCCGGCGTCTGGTTGGGGAGGATGACGAGCCTCGTGCCGTATTCGCCGAGCTGGGCCCGGTAGGTCTCTCCGGCCTCGGCCGGACCTCCCACCAAAACGCAACGCGCATCGGGTCGCTGGGCAAAGATTTCCGGCAAGGCGGAAATCAAGATCGGGACCCCCTGGTTCGGATGGATGATGCTCCCGACGTACATGATCACCTTGTGCTCGGGACCCACCCCCGCGATCGTTGCCGGATCCCCCGGACGTTCGTACTCTCCCAGGTCGATCCCCGGATAGATGACCGAGACCCGGTCGCTCGGCACCTTCTTCTCGTCGACGACAACCTGCTTGACCGGCTCGCCCAGGGTGATGATCGCCGCGGCGTGGCGGAGCACGGCGCGTTCGAGCCTCATGTAGAGCCGAAAGATCGGTCCGCGACCGAGCCGGTTGCGCTCGAATTCGTCACCTAAGAGAGAGTGAATCTCGTAGACGATGGGCCAGCCGTTGCGGCGACAACTGAAGTAGGCCCGCGTGGCTCCGCCGTAGTGTTGCGCGTGGACGAGATCAAACGGATACTCGCGGGCAATCTGCCGCAAGCCGAGACCCCAGGTGCCGGGAGGGAGCGTGAACGAAGGAGTTCCCTCGAAATCGTCCCGCGTCATCCAACCGAAAGGAGGGCGGGCCCGCAGATGAGCGAGCACGACGTCCACCCCTCGGGTTTTCAAAGCCCGCAGGATCTTGATGGGTAACATCGCGGTGCCGTCATACTCGCCGGGGATCGGGAACGAGGTCACGAGCAGGATTCGCATGAACCAAAGAACTCCGCAGGGTGCAAGTTGATGCCAAAGCAGCATAGTGGCCCGCACTCTCCCCCGAGAACCCCAATTCCTGTCGTGTGAATTCGGGGGAGCCGCAACGTTGGGGAAAAGAAGAAAAGATCACTGGAGTAAACGCCGATGGGAATATGAGAGAGACGGGTCCATTGGCTTCTCTCGACAAGCGACGCGTTCGCACCAGATATTCCGGCGCCGGTTTCCTCAAAAAAAGAGGAGTCGGCCGAGGAATGGCTTGGGCCATGGCGAATGCGGTAAAGCGATGTGATGGTGACTTCGTCCTCCTCGGTCGAATCCGAGTCGAAGTCGCCTTTTATTTGAGTGATCGCGGCCGAGCGGCAAGGGTGCTCTGCGCTCGGCTGGGGCATCGACCTTCGCGCATCTTCTCGGGTGCTTCGAGAAGCGAAGCCCGCTTTGAGTTCGGGCAGGGTCGATGGATGCAGGGAGGAGAAGAACGATGTCGGCCGAGCAATTCTTGCGGCTCGCCTGGCTGGCCGAGCGAGAAGGCCGTGCCACGATGCGTGATGCGCTGATGACGTTGGCGGTGGCCGAGAGCGGTCCCGAAGAGGCGGTTCTCGCCGAACGATGCCGTAAGCAACTGATCGCCAAGCGCCCCGACCATTGGTTCGCATCGTTCCCCACTTGCGGGCAGGCGCTTGGGCATTCGCGAGTGAAAGGGGCGGTGGAGCGACTCCGAGCGACCTTCCCGCCGATCCGGGTCGAGCGCATGCTCCTGAGAGGTGAGGTCTGCCGAGGCCCATACACGGGACGCTCGGCGCCGTTGTCGACCCTGCTCGAGGATCTTCTCGTCACGGCGACTCCGGCCCCCAGCGTCACCGAACCTTCGAGCGACTCGGTTCCTGCGGTCCGGTTTCCCGGCATCGTGCCGACGTCTGTTGCCGGCTCCGACCGGGCCGAGGATCCGGCTGCGCTTTTCGTCTTTTATCTGACGGTGCTCATGGCCATCGCGATCCTCTTGGCCAGCGTGCAGAACCTCACCGCGAACGATTCGAAGGCCGCTTGACGATCCTTCGGCTAGAGCGGTTGTCGCTCGGATCGCCTCCAAAATCCCGGCAGATCCGAGTGAAATCCCTGGGGTTTCTGTTGGACGCACCCTAAACCAATGCTATGTAGATGGCCGGATGGGGTGGTGCTGGTGGGCAAGCCGCTAGGGTCACACGTCCGGCTTATCTATATAACATCGATTGATGGTAGGTTTGACACGGAAATCCTGAAGATTCCATCATTTGCCATGTCTTCAACCGGTCAGTGAGTGAAGATGCCTCGGTTCGGGCAGGATGCTGACCAGGAAGCGTTCCCGTGCGTCATGGTCGAGGCGCACGGTCGCCATCCGATCCGCATCTTGATCTACCGCGTCTTGTCGAACCACGGGCATTTCGTGGTCTGGCCGCAGGCCGATGGCGAGGTGACCGACTTCTTCGCTGGCGGGCGCACAACCATGCGCTACGGTGGAGGGTGGCACACCGTAGCGTGGGCTGCGGGCCTCAGTTTCCGGGGCGATTCAAGAGCTTCCCGGTGCCGAGCGACGACCATCTCCTGATCGTCTTGCGATACATCGAGCAGAATGCGTTGGGGGCTGTGGGCGAGGGTGTATGGGGATGATGAGATCAAGGGGATCCTCTCGCCTTGGCCTGTGGAACGTCCGAAGGATTGGCTACGACGGGTCTGTACCTCGAGGGTCGAGCCTGCCGTCGTCCGACGGCTCGACGGGGGATCGACCTGTTCGATGACGTGCAACGCCACACCCTGACGGCGGGCAAGAAAACGCCCGTGGGTTTCACGACGGAACTCACCCGAGTACAAAGGAAGCTCCTGCGACTGCTGAGGATGTCGAAAGCCTACGACCGGTGAATCGAATATTGTAATTAATTTTTGTATTGACATGTTTATTGAATTAAAAGGGCCTCCTCGAGGTAGATCGCTCTGGCGACGCGGGATGCGTCGTGATTTAATCACGCCGGGAGCGGAGCCGGGCTTGTCTCTCTTCGGCTTCCATTGCCTCTCGACCGGCCTACTCCCATCCAGACAGAGTCAATGAATATGACAAGTCGCCGCCCGATGACGGTCTCGCCACTCTGGTTACAGGGATCGATCCTGACGTTCGTCGTCGGGTTCTCCGTGCTGACATTCTCGGCGATCCGAATCTACCAGGACTACGCTCCAATCCCCGAGCGCATCGTGGACGAGGCGGGCCACGTTCTGTTCACGAGACAGCAGATTCTCGAGGGGCAGGAGCTGTTCCTCGCTTACGGGCTCATGCAGTTCGGCACCGTGTACGGCCACGGCGCGTACCTCGGCCCCGATTTCACGGCCGACTATCTGCACCGCATGGCCTTGCATATGAACAAGCGGTACGGCGATGACGAGGAGGCGCGGGGGCGGACGAGGCGCGAGCTCCAGGCCAACCGCTACGACCCCCGAACGGGCACGCTCGTGTGGACCGACGGGCAGGTCTCGGCCTTCGACGCGATCCACGACCACTTCGGCGAGCTGGTGTACGGCCGGAAGGTGAGCGGTGAGGGCCTCAAGCCGGGCATGATCTCCAATGCCGAGGACACCCGCGCGATCACGGCCTTCATCGCCTGGACGGCCTGGACGGGGGTGGCTCGACGGCCCGGCAAGGCGTACTCGTACACGAATAACTGGCCCCCCGAGGAGCTGGTCGGCAACTCGCTCACGGGCGACGCGATCATGTGGAGTACCCTATCCCTGGTCACGCTCCTGGGGGGGATCGGCCTGGTCCTGGGCGTCTACGGCCGCTATTCGCGGGCCGTCGGCTGGCACGAGACCGAGGAGCGGCGGGTGCGGTTCGTGCCGCCGGAATCCGTGGCCCTGACGCCCGCCCAGCGCGTGACTGCCTGGTTCTTTCTGGCCGTCGCGGGACTATTCCTGATCCAGAACCTCGTCGGCGGCGCGACCGTCCATTACATGGTCGAGGCGGGCGGCTTCTTCGGCATCGACCTGCCGAAGTGGCTCCCCTACAACCTGACCCGGACCTGGCACCTTCAGTTGGCGATCTTCGTCGTCGCGACGGCCTACCTGGCGGCCGGTATCTTCCTCGCCCCCTTGATCGCGGGGCGCGAGCCGCGCGGTCAGGGGGTCTTGTCCGCCGTACTCCTCGGTGCTCTGGTGGTGGTCGTCCTCGGCAGCCTGGGGGGCGAAGCCTTGAGCTACCACGGCCTCTTGCCCCGCAAAATGCGGACGTTCTTCGGCGCACAGGGCTGGGAGTACCTCGAGCTGGGTCGGTTCTGGATGTACCTGCTCATCATCGGCATGCTCCTCTGGGTCGTGATCATCTACCGGGGGCTGCGGCCTCGCCTGGCCGTCGAGAGCCGGGGCAATCTGCCCTGGCTGTTCCTCTACAGCGCACTGTCGATCCCGGCGTTCTATGCGGTCGGCCTCCTGTCCCATACGCAGACCCCGTTCGCCATCGGCGACTTCTGGCGGTTCTGGGTCGTCCACCTGTGGGTCGAGGACTTCCTCGAACTGTTCACGACGATGCTGGTGGCCCTGATCTTCGTGCTCATGGGGATCGTTTCGGAGCGGTTCGCCACCCGGTTGATCTATTTCGACGTGATGCTCTACTCGGTCGGCGGCGTGGTCGGCACCCTCCACCACTGCTACTTCAGTGGCGGCCCGGCGGTCGAGATGGCGCTGGGGGCCTTCTTCTCGGCGGCCGAGGTCATCCCGCTGACGCTGCTGACGGTCGAGGCCTGGTCGTTCCTCCAACTTGGCAGCCGGCAGCATACCGGCGGGGCGGCGTTCCCGCACCGCTGGGCGGTGCTGTTCCTGGCGTCGGTCGGGTTCTGGAACTTCCTCGGCGCCGGGGTGTTCGGCTTCCTGATCAACCTCCCGGTCGTCAGCTACTACGAGATCGGCACGCTGCTCACCTCCAACCACGGCCACGCGGCGTTCATGGGCGTGTATGGCATGCTGGCCCTGGCGCTGCTGGTGTTCTGCACGCGCTACCTGGCCCGGCCCGAGGACTGGAGCGAGCGGCTGGTCGGCTTCTCGTTCTGGGCCACGAACGTAGGGTTGATGCTGATGATTCTCGGGCACCTCTTCCCGCTGGGGGTCTTGCAGCTCGGCGACGTGGTGACCAACGGCTACTGGCACGCGCGGACGGAATGGTTCCGGAACTATCCGTGGCTGTCATGGGCGCGGATGCCGGGCGACGTGGTGTTCATGTGCGGCTCGGCTCCCCTCGTCTGGTTGACTCTCAAGGTGGCGCTCCGGACGCGGAAGACCTCGGCCCCGGTGGACCAGATGGGGACCGCCCTCGAAGCGACCCTGTATACCGAGATCACGCCCGACGGGGCCACCGCTCGGGCCTGAGCCGGGCGCGACCGGACCGATCGACCCGGGAGGGTCCTCCTCGATGTTGCCGACAGTGACCGTGTGGGGTGTCGCACTCGACCTGGGGCTCGTCCTGCTCCTGGCATATGTGTTCGTGCTGTGGGCGAGCGGCTGGACCCTGGAGTTCCTGGCCAGGGTCCACTTTCATCGCGCCCAGCGGTACGCACACAACGGGTTCAGCTACGACACGGAACTCGACCGCTACGAGTGCCCGCAGGGGGAGTTGCTCACCCTGCACACGTTTGACGATCGGAACAAGCTGGCCATCTACAAGGCCCCGGCCTCGTCGTGCAATGCGTGCGTGCTCAAGGCGTTCTGCACCCCGCACGACGAGGGCCGGCACGTCTACCACTCGCTGGCCGAGTTCCACGAGACCGACGTTGGCTGGTTTCACCGCTGGCTTTCGCGGATCGTCCTCGGATTGGCCCTGGCGTTCTCCGCCGGAGGCGTACTCGCCTGGTGGAACAAGCCGGGCGAGTGGTCGTTCGTGATCGCAACCGGCATCGGCATGGTATTGATCTGGCGCAACTTCCGCGACACCCCGGAGAAGTCGAGCAAGGACGCGGGACCGGTCGTGGACGCCGCTCAGGGCGAGTGGTGGCTTCTCGGCGGTGACTCCCCAGCCCAGTAACTACCCGCGGCGTAAAAGCCTGGGGACGGATGTGAACCTCGACCCATGGAATCGATCGAGCACCAAACGTGAGCGGAAATGACTCGACTTGACTGGCGGGAGTCGCTCTAGAACGGGGACATTGTCAGGGGAGGGCCGGCTTGGCACAATGTGCGGATCGAGACGACTCCGAAGCGTCTCAACTCGCCCCCGCCCCTCAGGCCCCACACGGAGCAAGGCTTTTATGCGCGATTCCCATCCCAGCCGGCGCTCTTTTGTGAAACAGTCCACCGCGACGGTGGCCGCCGCAGCCGCTGCCGCACAGATGACCCTGCTGACGACCGCTCATGCCGCCGGCAGCGACACGCTTCGCGTCGGGCTGGTTGGGTGTGGCGGACGGGGGACCGGCGCGGCTGAGCAGGCGCTCTCGGCCGATCAGAACGTTAAGCTCGTGGCGATGGCCGACGCGTTTCAGGATCGCCTCGACGACAGCCTCGCGAACCTCAAGTCGTCGCCGGTCTCGGGCCGGGTCGACGTCCCCAAGGATCGCCAGTATGTCGGCTTCGACGCCTATAAGAACGTCATCGATCAGGTCGACGTGGTGCTCCTGACCAGCACCCCTCACTTCCGCCCGATCCACATGGCCTATGCTGTGGAAAAGGGTGTGCACATGTTCGTCGAGAAGCCGGTCGCCACCGATGCGCCCGGCGTCCGCTCGGTCCTGGAGACCTGCGAGGCGGCCAAGAAGAAGAACCTCTCGGTTGTCTCGGGCCTCTGCTGGCGCTATTTTCATCCGAGGCGGGAGGCGGTCAAGCGCGTTCTCGACGGGGCCATCGGCGACATCGTTGCCATCGAGACGACGTACAACTCGGGGGGCGTCTGGGAACCCCGGGCTACCCGCGAGCAGGTCAGTAACGAGATGGAGTACCAGATGCGGAACTGGTACTACTACACCTGGCTGGGCGGCGACCACATCGTCGAGCAGGCGGTCCATGGCATCGACACGATGGGTTGGGTGCTCGGCGACAAGCCTCCGATCCGCTGTTGGGGTTCCGGTGGTCGGCAGGTCCGCACCGAGCCACGGTACGGTAATATCTACGATCACTTCTCGATCGTCTACGAATACCCCAACAACGTCCGAGGTTATCATCACTGCCGCCACTGGCACGACACGGCCCAGCAGACCAAGGACTTCATCCTCGGCTCCAAGGGGATGTGCGACATCTTCGGCAAGCGCATCAGCGGCCCGAACCAGTGGCGCTATCGCGGTCCCGAGAACAACATGTACCAGACCGAGCATGACGAGTTCTTCGCCTCGATCCGCTCGGGCAAACCCGTCCAGGGCGGGCAGTACGCCGCGTGGAGCACGCTGCTGGCCCTCATGGGACGGATGGCGGCCTACACCGGGGAAGTCATCACCTGGGAGCAGGCCCTCAACTCCAAGGAAAGCCTCGCTCCCGCCCAGTACACCTGGGGCGACGCTCCGCAACGCCCTGTGGCCAAGCCCGGCGTGACCAAATTCGTCTGAAATCCGCCGAGCCTTCACGTGGGTCGTTCTCGCCGAGGGCGAGACGACCCACCCCCGGGATCATTTAAGAGTCGGAAAAGGCCGTTTTTCGCATCGCCTGCCTCTTGTTGAAAAGAGAGGCAATCAAACGTGCGATTGTCTTAAAATGAGCGTGATGACGGGTGAGAAGTAGGCGAGGGCCACAAACAGGGTGAAAACGCCCAAGACGATGACCAACAGCGTCGAGATCGTCTGGAGCGAGATTCGCAGGCGGTGGTCGAATCGGCGCTCACTGGCCTCGGCGAGCTGGCGCATGGCCCAGGGAAGGTTGCCGACGCGATCGGCCGCGTTCAGGAGAGCGTGATCGACCGCACGAAGCAGGCGTCGGTCCTGCAACGCGTCCCAGCAGAGCGTGCCTTGCTCCAGGTCTTGGAGGACCAGCTCGAGCTGACCGCGCACCCAACGTGACGGGTAGTGTCGGGCCAGCGAAGCAATCCCGAGGAAGAGAGGTCGACCGGCGTTGATTTCCCAGGCCAGGGCCCGCAGGATCGTCGAGCTATGCTTGCCGGTAAGCAGGCGGTCGACCAGGGGAATCCCCTCGTGCCATCCTTGCGCCAGGAGTATCGGCAACGCCAAGAGGAAGAGAGCTTCGACGAGGATCGCAAGCATCAGGAAGGGGCCGACCTGATTCGCTGACGCTAGCTGGCTCCCCTCGACCGCGAGTTGCGTGATCCTGGGGAGCGGAGTATCGAAGTCATGAAAGATCGCTAGGAACTTCGGCTGGATGAAGTAAGTGAGAAACCAGACGATCACCTGCATGAGAACGAACACGAAGCCAAAGTAGGTCAGGCGCGAGCCGATGAACCCGCGTTGCGGCCGCCGCGAGGCGATCGAGGCCGCCGCCTCTTGAAGCGCTGGGGCGAGCTGGCTTGAGTCCCAGCCGGCGCGGACGAGAGGCTCGGCTTCACGCGGAATCGTTCCCGGCACGAGCTTGAGCGCTTCAGGAAGCGGCGCGCCCGTCTCCAAGAGATGAGCCAACCGACGGAGTCGACTCGCATACGCTCCCGCATCATCCCCAGCGAGTCCCTCAAGAACCTGCGAGAGCGACATCTCCTGCTCCGAGGCGAGTGCCAAAGCCCAAAGCGTCGCTTCCCGGCGCGATTCACGCCAACGTGCCAACGAATAGATCACCGCGACGGCCATCGCGATTCCCACCGCAAACACAGCCCCAATCAACGGAACGACGATCGACAGGAGCAGTGCGCATAATCCCGCGAAGGCCAACACGGCGATGATCAGGGCGCGAAACAACGTGTCCGAATCGAAGGAACTCTCCCACCACTTGGATGCCATCGGCGTAGTCCCCACCCTGCCTGGACCTCACTGTCCTGCTATTAGACAGTTGTCACAGGATCTTGGCAAGACGGGTAGGGATTCCGCGCCCGATTCCATTCCTTCACGTCCACGGCGCCTTGCGAAGCCGCTGTCGTCGCTTGGCGAGCCCCTCAAAGGCCGCACGCTCGGCGGCATGCGCGTTTGCGAAATGATCAACGAAGGCCGGCGCTTTGAGTACGATCCCGTTACCATTTCGGATGGTATCTGAGATATGTTTATGTGTGGACAAAATTGCAGGCAATCGCGGCTACTCAGGATTCAGTCGTTTGATTCATCTCGGAGTTGTAAAGGAGTCGTATTATGAAAATGGTTCATCCGGTAAGTCCCGTCCGCGCAGCGTGGGCACCGCTCATCAACGATGTACTCTCGTAGGGCAGGCCTTGGCCTGCCTGGGCTGTTCGCTGGAGCCTCGGCAGGCCAAGGCCTGCCCTACAATAAACTTGCCGGATGCCCCACTCAGTGGATCATCCGGCAAGTCTCCTTCTTGTAGGGTGGGCATTGCCCACCAGGGATTAAACCCTGGTCGAAGCCACGAGATTGGTGGGCAGTGTCCACCCTACGGGAAAGCAACTTGGCGGATGATCCACTAAGTTTGCGAAGGGATATCTTTTGTTGAAGATATCCCTTCGCGAGTCGTTCTGAGTCGGTCTCAGTTTGAGAAGATGCTTCCCCGCCGACCTGGCAACGCCGATCCGGCGACGAGCCGAGCCTTGTTCGCACGGGGCAGGTTCGCGAGGGCGAATCGAGTGCTTGAGGCCTTCGGCGAAGCCGAGGATGTGCTCCTCACGGACAAGGCGTGGACGTCGCTCGACGAGCTCGACGGCGTCGGAGCTGAGACGCTCAAGCTCTCCAGGGCGGTTGGGGACGGGTTTGCGGGAGGGGTGACAACCGGGCCGGTGAAGTCACCGGTGATCGGCACGGAATTTACGCCGCCGGCACTTGTCCCGTAGTTGAAGACGCGTTGACCAACGAACTGGTCCGTCGTGCCATTGGTCTTGCCGTTGAGATACACCAGGGCGAAGAGGTTTGTCGTGGGGGCGTAGATCCCCACGTCCGTGACCGCATCGCCGTTGAAATCACCGGTGATCGGCACCGAGAAGTTGTTGCCGGAGTGAGAACCGTACGGGAAGACGCTCTGACCCAGGAAGTTCGAGGGGTCGTCTGGATTGACGTTGAGGAAGGCCAAGGCGAAGGTGTCGATCACGGGGGCGTAGATCCCGACGTCGGTGATACCGTCGCCGTTGAAGTCGCCGGTCACGGGCTCCGAATTCACGCCCCCGGCGTTGCTGCCGTAAGGGAAGACTTTCTGCCCCAGGAAGGATCCGGTGGTGTCGGTGGGGTGCGGGTTGAGGTAGGTGAGGGCGAAGGTGTCGTTCGTGGGAATGAACAGGCCAACGTCGGTGGTTCCGTCGCCGTTGAAGTCGCCGGTAATCGGCGTCAGGAAGTTGTTGCCGGAGTGGCCCCCGTACTGGAAGACGTTTTGGCCCAGGAACGGCGAGGCCGAGCTGGGGTTGGGATCCAAGAAGGCCAGGGCAAAGGTATCGGCGGTCGGGAGATAGACGCCGACGTCGGTGACTCCATCACCGTTGAAGTCGCCCGTGACCGGGACTGAGGGGGTGCCGCCGACGTGGGTGCCGTACTGGAAGACGCGTTGGCCGGCAACCTGTCCTTGGGCGTTGAGAAATGCGAGCGCGAAGGTGTCTGTTGAGGGAACGTAGATCCCGACGTCGGAGATGCCGTCGCCGTTGAAGTCGCCGGTGATCGGCACCGAGAAGTTGTTGCCGGAGTGGCCCCCGTACTGGAAGACGCTTTGGCCGGAGAAGGGGGTGGCGGCAAATGCATTCGGATTCAAGAAGGCGAGTGCGAAAGTATCGGTTGCGGGGATGTAGACGCCGACGTCGGCGGCGGTCACGCTGGCGTTGATCGCATTCGAGAAGGACGACGTGTTGTTGGCGGGAGTCGTCGTTGCCGTCGCTGTGACATTCTGGCCGAAGGGGAACGAACCCGGCAAGAGGATCGCGAGGGTCGCGACCCCGCTGCTGTTGGTGAACACCGTCGCTGTGCCGATGAGCTTTTGACCTTGGGCGGTCCCCATCGCGGATGTGTTCGGGGTCGCGAAGAATTGGATGGTCAGACTCGTGTTGGGGGTGGAGGTCAACGTCCCTCGCACCAGGGTGCCTCCCGAGGTGCTGGTGACCGAGGTCAGTACGGGCGCGGCCTGGTCATGGTTGGCCCCACTGCCGAGAACGATTCCCACATGGTTGGCGAAGATCGAGTTAGAGAGGATCGTGTTGCCCGAGCCGGACGAGACATTCACTCCGGCTCCGCCATTGAAGGCAATGACGTTGGCTTCCCCGGCGTCCGTGCCACCGATCATCTGGTCGCTGGCCAGGAGCAAGATGCCGTCTGCTCCATTGCCCAGCGCGTTGAGGCCATCGGCCTTCGTCCCGATGAAGTTGCCTTGAACCTTGTTCTGCTCCGTGGGGTCGGTACCGTCGGTGAACGTCAGCCCGGACCCTTGGTTTCCCGAGATGACGTTTCGAGCCATGGCCGTGGTGCCACCGATCGTATTCCCGCTGGCACCATCGCCTACGTTGATCCCCACGCCGTTGCCCACGGAGATCATGCCCGTCGGGTCGGTGCCGATGAAATTCCCGGTCACGCCGTTGAGCGACGATCCCAAGCCGCCGATCTGGACACCGATGGCGTTGCCGGAAATCACATTTCCCAGGATCTGATTGCTTGCCGAAGCGTTGATGAAAACGCCGTTCGCCCCGTTGCCAATCGCCTTGGTGCCGGTAACGTCGGTACCGATATAGTTGCCCTGCACTTGGTTGAAGGAGGGGGCAGACTTTCCTGGGGCCGTTGCCTTCGGATCGTTCATGTCGATCGAGACGCCGTTCGTGCCGTTGCCGGAGATGATGTTCCGGTCGGCCGACGCGGGGCCACCGATCGAGTCGAAATGAACGTCGTCGCTCAGGGAAGTGTTTTCAAGGATCGAGACTCCTGAGCCACCGTTGGGCAGAGCGGCCGTTCCCGTTGCGTTTGTACCGATGAAGTTCCCCACGATCTTGTTGCCGCCAAGGGACCGCAACTCGATCGCATTGCCGGGGAAGCGATTGAGCACCAGCCCTTCCACCGTGGAATCACCGGCGCTGATGTTGAGGCCGACGCTCGTGGCTCCGGCTCCATTGAGTTCGATGAGCAAGACCGCGTTATTACCAATGCCGAGCGTATTGGCGTGAGAACCCGGTTGAGTGTAGCCGTTGATCGTGACCGGTTGCGTGATCTCGGGGAGATCGGCCTTGAGATCGATCGTCTGAACGCCGCTCCCAGGGATATTGAACGCGATGGTGTTGTCTTTATCCGTGGACTTGTCGAGGGCGATGATCGCGGCTCGAAGCGACCCGGTATCCCCGTTGGTGGTGTCGTTGTCGGTCGTCGTCGTCACGGTGAAGGTCGCGAGAAGTTGACGGTCTTCAAGCGGGAGCACGCTTGGTCGAACCGAGCCGCGTCGCATGCGATCGCTCCGGCTGATGCCTCGCCCTTGGCCCGAGCGATGGATGCCCCACGACTGAAAGCGAGATGTAAACGACATTAAGCGTTCTCCCTTTTTAGGTGCAATGCGTCAGACGCTTTCCTCAGGCAGAACCGATCCACACGGCTTTGAGTGACGGCAGGTTCGCCTCGCGCTGCTTCCGGCCATGGAAGGCCGGTCGAATCCGAATTCTTACCCATGATCGTCACACCTGTCTGGTAATGCAACGGTTTTCTATAAGATCTGCCGTGTGCATAAGCTGAGTAATACAGCGATATCAGATAGTTTTTGGAGATCATGCGGAAGGTCGAAGACTCGGGCGGGAAAGCTCGGGCGGTTCAGACTTTTGGAAACCACAGAGGGAATCGAGTATCATCGCGACTGTTGAACCTGCGTCAAACAAACAGCTCCTCCCCGAGTTGAAAGGAGCGGCAGCCGCCGGATCATTCATGATCATCCCAGTTAGTAATCGAAAAAGAGGGCGGAACTGCGGCCTTGCGAAGTTAATTTTTGGGGGGCTGGGATTCAGTCTCGCGGTCATAACTCTCGGCCTCGACACCGCGTGCGCAAAAGGGAACGAGCCTCGATCTGCGAGCCTTTCGAGGGAGGTGATGCCTCTTCTGAAGGCTCGTTGCGTTAAGTGCCACGGGCCGGGGGTACACAAAGCGGGTTTGAGCTTGGCGACGCCCGCGGGGTTGGCTCGTGGCGGTGAATCGGGGCCGGCGGTCGTCGCCGGCAAGCTCGACGAGAGTCCCCTGTGGGATCTCGTTTCGAGCGACGAGATGCCTCCGCGCGAACCGTTGCCCGCTGAGGAGAAAGAGCAGCTACGTCGTTGGATCGAAGCGGGGGCCCTGGGACTCCCTAGCGGCGCATCCGAGATCTCCGAAAAGGTCGAACACTGGGCCTTCGCGCCGCTCAAGCGGCCTGAGATCCCAAGGCCTGGGGATCTATCGGTAGAGCGCAACCCTGTGGATCAGTTCGTCTTGGCTCGGCTTCAAGACGAAGGGCTCGGGCTTGCGAACGAGGCGAACCGCGCGACCTTGATCCGCCGGCTCAGCTTTGGCCTCACCGGACTTCCGCCCACTCCTGAGGAAGTCGCCGCCTTCGAGGCCGATGCCTCCCCGGTCGCGTACGACCGCCTGCTCGAGCGACTGCTCGCCTCACCGGCCTACGGCGAGCGCTGGGGGAAATATTGGCTCGATACGGCCGGCTACGCCGATTCGAATGGCTACTTCAGCGCCGATAGCGACCGTATGCTCGCGTGGCGTTACCGCGATTATGTAACCCGCTCTATTAATGAAGATAAGCCGTTCGATCAATTCGTTCGCGAGCAGATCGCCGGTGACGAACTCTCGGGTTTCCGCCCCGAGGTCGAGGTGACCCCAGGGATGGTCGAGCAACTGGTGGCGACCCACTACCTGCGGAACAGTCAGGATGGGACCGGCGAAAGCGACGGTAATCCCGACGAGGTCCGCGCCGACCGTTATGCGGTGCTGGAAGGCACGTTGCAGATCCTGGGCGGATCGCTTTTCGGACTGACCCTGCAATGTGCTCGTTGTCATGACCATAAGTTTGAGCCGATTACTCAACGCGACTATTACAGCCTCCAGGCTATCCTTCGGCCGGCACTTCCGGTGGACCAGGTCGATCGCTGGCGAAAGCCGAATGAACGGGTTGTCGTCGCCGCGCCCAGCGCGACGCTCAAGCAATGGGAGGCCGAACAGAAAGCGATCGATGACGAGGTCGCGGCCCTCGAGCAGCAGCATCGGGCGAAACGCCTGGCACTACGTGAGCCTGGGATCGACCTGTTCCGCGATGAGTTCGAGGCACGACTTGCCGAGCGCTGGCAATCACTCGCCCTGGCGGGGACGGGACCGATCCAGCTCGATTCTGAAATGCCGCCGGGGGCCATCACCAGAGATGGTAGGCTTTGCATCATCGAAGCCGGTTCGGAAAGCGCGCGGCGGCTGATCACGTCGCAGGTTTTCGACTGGAGTCCCGAGGGAGAGGGGAACTGGATCGAGGCGACCTTCCGCCTGGTCGACAACCGGTTGGATTCCCAGGGCAAGTCGGCCGAACGGATCGGGTACTACATCGCCGCTCGGGACCAGGGCACGTCCTCCAGGGCGGGAAACCTCCTGATCGACGGGAACCCCGAGGGGGGCGCGACGATCGACAAGGGATACCCCGGACCCAACTCGAAGCGTGTCGGTGACCTGGGCGCGGCCCAGTACACGCCGGGACGACGTTACGGCGTTCGCGTCACGAACGTCGGAGAAAACAAATTTCGGCTCGAGCATCTTGTCGATGGTGATGTGGACGGACGTTCGCTGACGCTGAACGCCAGGGATCTGCCGGACGGCGGTTTCGGTTTTGAGTATTGTTGCGGACGGAGTTTCATCGTCGACGACGTGGTCATCACCGGAGGTGATCCCAAGTTCGATCCCAAGGCACGCAAGGAACTGGCCGCGCGTGCGGAGGAGGAGCGAAAGAGCCTCGAGCGTGCCGTCGCGGCGCTCTCAGAGCGTCGGACGCCGAATCCGGGACAAATCGCCTGGGTGACTGACCTGGTTGCGGAGCCACCGGACGCGCATATCCTCACGCGAGGTGAATACGGAAAGTTCGGGGCGAAGGTCGAGCCCTCGGGAATCGCGATCCTTTCCGATGCGGATAACCCGTTTGAGGCAAAGCCCCCGTTCGAGGGAGCCAAGACGACGGGACGTCGCCTGGCCCTGGCTCATTGGCTGACGCGTCCAGGAACGCGTCCCTCGGCCTTGCTCGCTCGGATCACGGTCAACCGGCTCTGGCAGCAGCATTTCGGCGTGGGCCTGGTCGCCACCTCCGAGAACTTTGGCTACAGCGGCTCGGCTCCTTCGCATCCCGAGCTTCTCGAGTTTCTGGCCGACGAATTGATCCGAAGCGGGTGGCGCCTCAAAGCGATTCAGCGATTGATCGTCCGTTCGGCGGTCTATCGCCAATCGGGGAGTCCTCGGGATGAAGCCGGCACCGCGAAGTCCGACCCCGACGGCCGCTTGCTCTCGCGATTTCCGCTCATCCGGCTCGACGCCGAGGCGGTTCGCGACGCGATGCTCGCCGTCAGTGGCGAGCTCGAGTCGAGCCAAGGGGGACCGTTCGTGCCGAGTCAGCGTCGCCCCGATGGCGAGGTGGTCGTCGACGAGACGACTGTCGGGGCGCACCGACGTTCGCTCTATCTCCAGCAACGTCGAACCCAGGTTTTGAGCATGCTCGAAGTGTTCGACGCCCCTTCGATCGTCGCGAGCTGTCCCAAGCGGTCGACCTCGACGATCCCGCTCCAATCCTTGAACCTGTTGAACTCCGACTTCGTCGCGGCGCGGGCCCGGTCGTTGGCCCAGAGAGTTCAGCGCGAGGCCGGCCCCGATCCGGCTGCCCGCGTCGATCGTACCTTCCGGCTGATCGCCGACCGCCTTCCCGATGACACCGAGCGCGCGGCGGCCCTCCGGTTTGTCGCCCAACAGCCGGGCCACTATGGTGGTCGTCCCGCCGAAGAGGCCGACCGCCACGCCTGGTCCGATTTCTGCCAAATGCTTCTGGCGAGCAATGCCTTCTTGTACGTAGATTGATCGAAGTGCCGAACGCCTTATTCGTTGTCGTGGAGGGGACGGGCCATGTCTGGTGACCGCGATTTCTCCCTCAATCGTCGCGTCTTTCTGGGGCGCACTGCCGGGACATTGGGTTCACTGGCCCTGGCACATTTGCTCGAGGCCGAGGCCCAGCGCGCCTTCGCCGCCACCACGTCCCCGCTGATTCGGCCCGAGCCCAAGGCCAAGGCGGTGATCTGCTTGTTTCAACACGGGGGGCCAAGCCAGGTCGACCTGTTTGACCAGAAGCTCGAACTCAACAAGCGGCATGGCCAGCCGTACCCAGGGTCGCTTGAGATTCACTTCGACAAGCAGAAGGGGAACCTCTTGGCGTCCCCTTTCCGTTTCGCCAAGCATGGAGGGTCGGGTATCGCCCTCTCGGAATTATTGCCGGAGACGGCCGGGATCGTTGACGACATCACCCTGATCCGCTCGATGACCACCGACTCCGTCGACCACGAGGCCGCCTTACGCCTGATCCACACCGGGAAAATTCAAGCCGGGCGGCCGACCTGGGGATCGTGGGTGATCTACGGGCTCGGGTCGGAAAGTCAGGATCTGCCTGCGTATGTCGTCCTGGCCGACCCGGGCGGCTTGCCCGTCGACGGTGTGCGCAACTGGTCGAGCGGCTGGCTACCGGCCGTCTACCAGGGGACCCCGTTTCGCTCGGGACCGTCCCCCGTGCTCAACCTGACCATGCCCCAAGAAGTCAGTCCCGCCGCGCGTAAGCACCAACTCGATTTCCTCCACGAGCTGAATGTCTCGCATCGTCGCCGGCATCCCCTGGGCACGGAGCTGGATGCCCGGATCGCCAATTTTGAAACCGCCGCGCGGATGCAGACCGCGGTTCCCGAGGCCCTCGACCTCGAATCCGAGCCCGCACATATCCGCCGACTCTACGGGTTGGAAGACCCGGCGACCCGAGAGTACGGAGCGCGTTGCCTGCTTGCTCGCCGCTTGGTCGAGCGCGGAGTCCGATTCGTCCAACTCTTCATGAGCGGTCAGCCTTGGGATACTCACAGCAAGAACGCCGAAGCGCTCGAGGGGCTCTGTTCCCAAACCGATCGCCCCAGCGCCGCGCTTGTGACCGACCTCAAGCAACGGGGACTGCTCGATTCCACGATCGTGCTCTGGACCGGAGAGTTCGGACGTCTCCCCGTTTCCCAGGGGTCCGACGGTCGAGACCATAATCGGCGTGCCTTCTCGCTCTGGCTGGCCGGGGGGGGCTTCAAGGCCGGTTACGTCCACGGGGCCACTGATGAATTCGGATACAGCGCCGTGAGCGATGTCGTTTCTGTCTACGACCTTCAGGCGACTTTGCTGCACGCCCTGGGACTCGATCATCAACGCCTCACCTATCCCCACGAAGGGCGCGACGACACCTTGACCGACGCCGGGGTCACGGGAGCTCGGGTCGTTCCCTCGCTCTTGGCCTGAGCCGGCCATCACGCGGATTGGCGGCTTTTGGCTTGGTGCGTTGGAGAGAAATGCAAGACGCAAATTTCGCCGAAAACGGCGACCGTCGGCAGCACTCCATCCCCATCGCCTTGGCAAGTCTGCATTCACAGATATTCCCGAAGTATTGCACTCTCCGTAGAATGACAGGGACGGTGTCACCGCAGGAGACTCCCCATCTCGTCAGCTTGGTTAATAGAACCAGATCTCGCGTGTCTTGGGGAAGCGACCGAAAGCGACTAATCGGATTCTGAAGGCATGATCGAACTCCCCTGGTTCGTTCGTGGTGTTATTGTCTTGTTGACAATGCCGCCCCGCAAGTTGCCAACGGACAGGGAAGTGTTGAGGGTTCGGAGAGTCACGTTCACGCGGTTGGTTTTCGCAGGGTGGGCGCCGCCCACCTGCATCGGCAAGACCTTGTGAGGGATGGTGACCTCCGCATTGGGAAAACCTGGTGGACAGTGTCTACCATACGCGGATTACGTTGTCAGGTCGAAAACGAATGATCTCTGCCGGTTCAGAAGTAAAAAGTTGTCGGATGTGCATGGGTAGTCGACGTAGGGAGAAGGACCCGGTTTTCTTGTGAGTGAAAACCAAGGGCGTTGATGCCGCAGCCACGACCCGTTTCCGGCCTAAGGCCTGGAAATTCGAGTATCGCCATCGGCAAACTCATGCTTGAGGATATGTTGTGAATTCCGAGACCCCCTTCTGGGCTGATTCCACCGAGGCTGGAGGGACCCCCCCTCCGCGGGCCGAACCGGTCGAATCCACCGAAGTCGACGGTGGGTTGCTAGGTGGTGCGGTCGAGGGTTCCGAGCTGGCACGGATCTTTGACGCCTTCCTGGTGCGCGTGCGCGCGGGCGAGTCGCCCGACCCTCAACAATTACTCGACGAAAACCCCTCCCTGGCCGATAAGCTTCGGGTTTGCCTCGATGTGCTTTATCTTTCCGACCACCTCGCCGTTTCGCCTGGGAACGCGGACTCTGGATTGGGGGCGCCAACCCGGCTGGGAGATTTTCGGATCCTCCGTCTGATCGGCCGAGGAGGAATGGGCATCGTCTACGAGGCCGAGCAGGCCTCTCTCGCTCGCCGTGTAGCGCTCAAAGTTCTGCCGATCGTGTCGGCGCTCGACCCGAAGCATCTCCAAAGATTTCAGATCGAAGCCCGCGCGGCTGCCCAGCTTCAGCATCCGCATATTGTCCCGGTTTTCGCCATCGGGTCGGACCGAGGCATCCACTATTACGCGATGCAGTTGATCGAGGGGCGTACACTCTCACAGTGGATCGCGTCCGCTCGCGAAGAGCAGAAGAATGAGCCGTCATCGTCGACCACCAACGATCGGTCCGAATTCTTTCGGTTTGCCGCCAAGGTCGGGCTTCAAGCTGCGGAGGCGCTTGAGCACTCGCACTCGCGAAACGTTCTGCACCGCGACATCAAGCCGGCGAATCTTCTGATCGACGGCAACGGAGATCTTTGGGTCTCCGACTTTGGGCTGGCACGTCTCAAAGACAGTGGTGACCTGACCAGGACCCAGGAAACGCCCGGTACCATGCGGTACATGAGCCCGGAACGCGTCCTCGGTCGCGGTGGGGACGTCGGCGAGCGTACCGATATCTATTCGCTGGGTGTGACCTTGTATGAACTGTTGTTGCTGCGTCCTGTCTACGACGCGCAAGATCCGCAGGAGCTGTTACGTCAAATCGTTGAGGACGAACCGACCCCCTTACGCCGCCTGGTCCCTGGCATTCCGGTCGACCTGGAGACGATCGTTCATAAGGCGATGGCCAGGAATCCCGGGGAGCGTTATGAATCGGCCAGTGAGTTGGCCGCCGACTTGCGGCGATTTCTCGAAGGGGATCCGATCAAGGCTCGACGCCCCAATCCGCTCAAGAAGGCGGAACGTTGGGCTGTCCGGCATCGCGTCGCGATGCTGCTGGGGATTCCCCTGGTCATTCTGGCGGCGGTGGTTTCGATCCTCCTCCTCGCCAATCGGAGTCAGTCTCGTCGTGCGGCCGAGCGGTTGAGGCTTTCACGTTACGAGGACGGCGTCAAGCGGGCCTCTCAGTTCCTGCAACGGTATGATGTGCCGCAAGCCTTGGCGTTGCTCGATCGCTACCAGGGGGTGACCGGTCCGACCGATCCACACAGCTTCCCCTGGTATTTGCTCTGGAATCGCTGCCATCCCCGCGCCTTGCTGCGATCTCTGGAAGGGCATCGCGGCGAAGCCTATCAGGTCGAGTTTGCGCCCGACGGTCGAACGATCGCCTCCTGTGGCCTTGACGGGACCCTCCGGCTTTGGGATGTCACCAGGGGACGCTGCCTCCGTAGCATCGCGGCTCATAATGGCGATGCGAATGATGTGAGCTTCTCACCCGACGGGCAAACCGTCGCGACTGCCGGAGACGACGGCTACATCAAGATATGGAACGTCTCGGATGGTACGCTGCGGACCACGCTCGCAAAACAGGACGAATGGGTCGTATCCGCCCTCTTTTTTCCCGATGGGAAGCGGCTCATCAGCGGTCGTCGTGATGGTCTGATCCAGGTCTGGAATCTGAGCACGAATCAGGTAGAAGCCTCCTTTCGGGACGGTGACATGAGGCTCGACGGGTTGGCTCTTTCCCCGGACGGCAAATCGGTCGTCGTCGCATCCCGAACGACGCCCGGCCTCGTCTGGGATATCGCCAGCGCCCAGCAAAAGTTCAGGCTGATCCCGGCCTCCGCCGGGGGGGCGGCGGAAAGTTATGCCTCGTATATGCGCCGGCTGCCGAACAATATGGATGATCCCAGGGCCGTTCGGTCGTCGGCCTTCAGCCATGACGGAAGGACGATCGCAACCGCTTGCGCCGACGGCCTCGTCAGGCTTTGGGACGTGAAGAAAGCCTCGGTCCGAGCCGAGCTTCGCGGGCATGGCAACGAAGTCTTGAGTGTGGCGTTCTCGCCCGACGACCAGACGCTCGTATCGTGCGGCAGCGACGGCACGGTGCGACTTTGGGACGCCACGGACGGAACCGCGCTGGGCGACGTCCAGGGACAGGTATGGAAGATCTGGTCGGTTGCCTTCTCGCCCGACGGTCGCTGGCTGGCCTCGGCCAACTACGACGGCAAAATCCAACTCTGGAATCCCAGGCTGCCGAGCTATCGACTTGCTCTGCATAAGCCTCCTGCCGGCACCGTCTTACTCGGATTTTCGTCTCGGGGCGACATCTTGACGCTCAACCGTTGGGACGGGGCTCTGAGCACCTGGAGCCGAGATTCCGGCAAGGTTTTGGAGACCCATCGCATCCCTTCGCCCGGTACCCAGGCCTTTCCGCTGGTGACGGCCGATGGCAAGACCCTGGCCCTGCTCGACTCGAACCGCAACTTCTTCCTTTGGGATATCGGGGAAGGCCCGCCCAGGTTGAGGCATCGGCTCTCCGAAGAGAAGAAGGGAGAAATTCAACGAACGGGTGACGTGACGGCGATGAGCGTTTCTCCGGACAAAACGACCATCGCGCTGACTCAGCTCAGGGAAGGGATCATTCTTTGGAACCCGAAGACCGACGCATTACGGCGATCGCCTGTCGCCCAGTCGGGTTTCGTGACCTTCGACCGCGACGGCCGGTTCTTGGTCGCGACCGAGAATACCCGACCGATTCGCTGGTCGTTGGACTCGAACCAACTCCATAGAACTGAGCAGCCGGGGCATCGGCCGGTTCCCGCGCCGATCAATTCGCTCGCGATTTCACCCGACGGCCGACTCGTGGCCACGGGAGGATATGACCAGATCATCAAGATTTGGGACGCGGAGACTCTCGAACTTCAGGCCGACCTGGTGGGTCATGAGGGCAACGTCTGCGCTCTGGCCTTCTCGCCCGACGGTCGGACCTTGGCGTCGGGAAGTGGCGACCACCTGATCAAACTCTGGTCGGTCGCCTCAGGACTTGAACTCATAACGCTCGAAGGGCACACCGACAACGTCTGCACCCTCCGGTTCTCCTTGGACGGCATGATTTTGGCCTCGCGCTCGGTCAATTTCTCGGACCGCTCCGAGGAAATCTTTCTCTGGTTCGCTCCTCACCAAAAAGCCCAAGCGACGAAGGCTCCCTCAGGAATTCCCTGAGGATATTGAGATCTGTTGAGTTCTATGGTTGCCGATTTGGTGGATCATCCGGCAAATCTCCTTCTTGTAGGGTGGGCATTGCCCACCAGGGATTAAACCCTGGTCGAAGCCACGAGATCGGTGGGCAGTGCCCACCCTACGCGAAAGCCACTTGGCGGATGAGCCATTTGGTGGTGCCTCCGGCAAGTCCCCTTCCATAGAGTGGGAGAGTGGGCACCGCCCATCAACGATGTCTTGTCGTAGGGCAGGCCTTGGCCTGCCGGGGCTGTTCGCTGAAGCCTCGGCAGGCCAAGACCTGCCCTACAAAAAACTTGCCGGGATGGGCCAGTTAATCGTCCCCACCGGCAGAGAATATCGTCGCCCGCTCTTTCAGCCAACTGCCGTCGGCTTGCCTTTGCCAATGGTACGTGCCGATGTCCGAGCTTTCCAGACGGATTCGGTTATCGGAAACCCACGATATGTTCCATCGCATTCTGTCGGAGGCCTTTATTAAGGCCGGCTGGTGAGGTTCAAGCAGGCCTATTCTCGGCGAGGGGAACCTCGTAATAGTCGAGAGCCCATTCCTTCATATAGCGAACGCGGATGGGGCGGATCCGGTAGAGGACGAGCGCGGGGTTGTCGATGGTTCCCAGATACTGCCGGAGCAGGGGGTTGCTGTCCCAAATCTCCCGAAGCAAGGTTTGGTCGGTGACGACCTCGGCAATGCCGGTGATACGCACCTGATCGTGGTGTTCGTCGAGGTAGCCGAGCTCGACCCTGGGGTTGGCTTCGATCTCCTGGGTCTTGTGATAACCTCGAAGGTTCGCCACGTAGACGGTGAAGCCATCGGTCCGAACGGGAGAAACGGGCCGGAGTCGTGGTTGGTCGCCATCCACCGTGGCGAGGTAGGGGAAGCGGTCGGCCTTGACGACCGCTAAGGCCAAAGCGCTGACCTGATCGGGGTTGAAGGGCTCAGGAGCAGGCTTCGTCATGTCGGTTTCTCCGTCGTCTTGAATTCGCGAGAGGCGTGAGCCTGGTCCGGCCCCTCGGCTCAGGATAACGGTGACCGGTCCCACATGCCAACCGAGCGCAGAATAATGACGCGAGGGCCGTGGTCGATCGAATGCGAAATCGACGGATCGCCTGCGTAAGATCGGGATAAACCGCACAGATTTATGCAATAGCCATCGTGCAGCCTTGGTTTCGAGAGGTTTCCACGTGATTTTCTCGATGATCGGACGAGCGTTGACGGCCGGGTTGCGCCCCATTTGAGGGATATGGGCCTTCCCTTTGATCTCTGCACTCAACTCCCGACGTCGACAATTCCGATCATTACCGTTAAGGCCCACCGGTTTCCGCGACCTCCGGCAGGCACCATGACGGTGCCTCGCGAGTCGCCTTCCGGTATGTCTCGCTCGATCGAGGTCCTCGCATCGTGGGCGAGAACGCTCATTGGCTGGGCCGTGCGTAGGGTTTTACTCCTTGACGCATGTTCGGAATCGAAAGAGGAGGGCAGGGGTCCTTTTCGCTCATTGTTCCTGGGTACTCGTCGCTGAGAAACTCCCGGGGCGATGCGCAAGAGGCTTTTCAAGGAGGAATCCATGGGACGGTCTAAGACCGCTCAAGCCTTGAGGTTTCGCGGTGGTCGGTCCGCTTTGCCCGGCCTCCCGGGCATCTTGGCCGCAGTCGTTACCGTCCTGCTGGCGTCGTCGTCGTCGAGGGCCGATTCGGACGAACCTACCCTCGAGGACGGCTGGGTCGTCATGACTGGAAGCTGGGGTGAGCCGGCCAAGGAGATCCCATCGCCACCACCTCCGTCCCCTCCCGGACGCCCCGAGATCAAAGCTCGGTCCGGCGGTCATTCGTATCTCTTCTTCTCTCCCAAGAAGCGCGCTTCGACGGGCCACTCGCACCAAGGTACGCCCAAGCCCGACAATCCGGAAGTCGGGACTAATGACCCCGATTCGGCCAGGAAGGCGGCTTCGAAACCCTCAAGGTCGCTCTCTTATCTCTTCTTTCAACCCCAAACGAAGAACGGTCAAGTCGGTCGTTCGGCTCCGAAACCGATACCTTCGGCCGCGCAACCGAAATCCAAGATTCCCGTGACCGTGCTGGGGAGAGGTTCCTCCCGCCCGATTCCCCGCTACCAGCCCTACCTTTTCTTTCAGCCCAAGAACAAGACCCTCTCTTCCTCGACCCCTGCGGATAAAAAGACGACGACCCAGTAAGGCCGATCGACAGGTCTTTGTGTGCGAAATCTTTGCGTGTCGACTGCTCACGATCTGGGGCGTGAAACACTGGAACCGAGCGTCGCGCGTGCGGTATTTGCAGGGATCGGGCACAGCCGGGTTACCTCCTCTCGCACTTTCCCGTGGGGAAGGGTGGCAGGGACGCTCACTCGCTTGTCCCTGCCACCCTGTGAGCTTTGCCTGTCGCCGAGGTCTTCCTAAGAGAGTCGTGGGCCATTCCTCCGATAACCGCTCGAGGTGCAAGCTTTCCGCCCGCTCCTGGGGGAGTCCTCGGGGAACAATTTGCCGGCGCAACTCCTGCTCTTTCCTTTCTCCGACTCGGTGCTCAGAGGCTGCACCGAGATCAGTGTCTCCGCGTGTCCAATAAAAGAATAAAAGCCACAAGGCTATCTCTGGCGGCAAACCGATTTTTTAATCTTCAGTGTCGCCGTCCAACTTGCCCGAATCACTGCCGTGTGGCTGAACATTTGTTGGAATGGATATCACGGAAATGAGCATGTCACGAAATGACCCGGAATCGTGGACCGTTCTGTCTTCATCCTACCTTTTCCGCAAGCCTTGGCTGACGCTCCGGCAAGACCGTGTCCGCTTGCCGAACGGGGCTATCATTGAAGATTACAACGTCCTTGAATATCCCGATTGGGTGAACGTCGTTGCGATCACAACGGAAGGGATGATTGTCCTTGTCCGGCAATATCGTCACGGCATCCGGGCCGTGCATTACGAGCTTCCCGCCGGAGTCTGCGAAGCGAGCGACAATGGCCCGGAAGAGACGGCACGAAGGGAACTGCTCGAAGAGACCGGCTACGGCGGCGGAGACTGGTCACTTTTGATGACGCTCTCGGCGAATCCGGGCACCCATTCCAATCGCACTATCACTTACCTTGCCAACGGCGTGGTGCAGGTGCAGGAGCAGCGATTAGAGGAGACGGAGGATCTTCAGGTTCATTTGATGAGTCTCGAGGAACTACGTCAAATCCTCGCCAAGGGGGAAATCATGCAGGCACTCCATGCCGCCCCACTCTTGCGGTACCTCCTCTCGGTTCGCGGGGAGTGACCGTGACCTGCCCCCATGCAGCCGTCCGCTGGTGTATACAAAATCTCGGAAACTCGTCAGCCGACCTCGCGGGTGTTGGTCGCCCCGAATCATTTTCAGAGCAGTGCAGTTTCAGAGAGATGATCCGGATGATCTCTCAGTGAGCCATCGACGAAACGCCGAGTTCGCGCCAGAGTCGGTCGATGGCGTTGACCCATCGGTTACGGGCGGCGACTGCCGAACAGCCCAGGCGCTGTCCCATGGCCTCGAAGGTGCATTGCTCGTGGGATCTCAGGTAGAGGGCCAGGCGGTCGCGTTCGGGCAGGCGTTCCAGGGCTTGGCGGATGGCCTCGCTGCGCTCTTTGCGGATCGCCATTCCGCTGGGGGAGGTCGTATCGCCCGGGATATCTTCATTCCCGTTGCCGGCGATCGGGACTTCTTTGTGGAGTCCGCGTTTCTCGGTATTACGGTATCGTCGAGCGAGCTCGCGGAGATTGTTCACCAAGATCTTGCGGAGCCACGCTTTCCACTCGGCGCCGGTGTTGCCGCTGAATTGGGTGAAGTCGCGGTAAGCCTCGAGAAACGTTTCCTGCACGAGGTCGGTGACATCTTCCTTGACGCGAAGATCGGCCGGGAGCAAGCTCGTGGCCGCCTGAATCATGTCGCCCCGACAGGCCTCGAAGGCCCACCCGATCGCGTCCGGGTCACCATCGCGCGCGGCCTTGATCCACGTTTCGACCGGGACGTCGATCACTAACTCGACGACGATCTTGCCTCCCACAACCCCTCCTTCAACTTCGTCCAGGCTCCTACTCGCACTCGCCCTGGCCGTTTACCCTTGATGCACCACAAGCTAAGAGTCGGGGACGCCTTGCCTCGACCCTAGGATCAATGCATGCAAGGTAGGATGTCGGTTCCGATCAGTCAAAACCCTTTTCGCCGATCCGAGGCAGGCTACTGGATACCGGATCGTGTAGGGGAGCCATTCTCCGTCCCCTGTACTCATCCTCTTCGAAAATCTCCCAAAAAGAAAGAGGCGAGTTCAAGATCGCAGGCAAACTTGAAGGCGTATCAAGCTTTATGTTCGTTTGTGCCCAGGGATCGGTTCTCGAGTTCGGTCGACGAATCCCTTGGGAGTGATGAGGGCCTCGGCTGGGGTCGTAGCGATGATTCCTCGTCGTTCGGATCCCTTCACGGCGGTTCGGTTGCCGTCGAGCAGGCTGCTTGACAATGCGTTGGCCGGGAGGCTATCGTCGCTCATTCTGATGGAATCGGATGTGGTAAGCATAGCCGCGCACTTCCCCTTCGGGGCTCGAATCGGTCGTCCGTGCGACCATGCCGTTGGCTTAATCCACATCGTTCGCTTCTTCGGATTCCCACTGACCTTCGTGTTCGGCTGTGTTGGCAATCGGGTCGAATCCATGGTCCGTTCCCCCTTCAAAATCTCCTGAGTGACCTTGAATTTCCGCGTCCTTCCCCCGGTCACCACGTTTCGATTCATCACACGACTCGTCCCCTCGCGTGAACGCCCGGCGGGTCCTGTGCCAGAGGTTGCGATCCTGATTTCGCGAGGAGGCGACGAAAACCCATCGATTTCGAGTCGTCTCCCCCTTTGCCTGTGTGAGTATCTCTTGTCATCATCGGAGAAGGATGGGGGTGTGCACTCCATGCTCTCAGCCCGATGTGCCAGGGTCCCCACGACGGTGCCGGCAAACAACAGGTGGCGCGGTCGCTTGAGGATCAACACGACGCCATCTCCCGGGACGCTCGTGAAACGGCCTTCTGGAGATCGATGAACAGCGCATTGGCGAAACTTTAATAAATTGTGAAAGATTGCGAATTATGGTTAAATTTGAATACGACGTCTGTGTTGTCGGAGGATGCGGTCACGTGGGATTGCCGCTGGCGATCACGTTCGCGTCACGAGGGCTAAAGGTCAGCATCTACGACATCAACGACGACGCGGTGGCTCAGGTCAAAGCCGGTACGATGCCCTTCTTGGAGAAAGGGGCCGAGCCCAAGCTTCGTGAAGTGCTTGGGCGCACGCTCCATGTGGCGAATGACGCCAGCCTGGTCAGTCGTTCCCTGTTCGTGGTGGTGGTGATCGGTACGCCGGTCGACGAGCATCTCAACCCGAAATTTCACACGATTCGTCGTTTCTTTCAGGGACTCCTGCCTTACCTGAGGGATGGCCAGTGCATCGTACTGCGGAGCACGGTCTACCCCGGCACGACGATGAAGGTCCACGAGCTGATCACCTCCTTGGGCCGAGATGTGCATGTGGCCTTCTGCCCGGAGCGCGTGGCCGAAGGGAAGGCGATGGAGGAACTGACCGAGCTGCCTCAGATCGTCTCGGGAACGGATCCGAAGGCTGTGGAAATGGCCTCCGAGCTCTTTGGCCGAATCGCCAAGTCGATCCTCCACATGGAACCCTTGGGGGCCGAGCTCACCAAAATCTTTGCGAACGTCTGGCGTTACATCCAGTTTGCGACGGCCAATCAGTTCTTCATGATCGCAACCGACTATGGGCTCGATTTCTACGAGATTTACGAGGCCTTGACGCGGGATTATCCCCGGATGGCCGGCTTGCCCAGGAGCGGCCTGGCGGCCGGGCCTTGCCTGTTCAAGGACACGATGCAGCTCGCCGCGGCCAATCAGAACAACTTCGCCCTCGGCACCGCCGCGATGCTGATCAATGAGGGGCTGCCCAACTTCATCGTCCGCCATATCAAGAGCCGGCACCCCTTGGACACGATGACCGTCGGGCTGCTCGGCATGGCCTTCAAGGCCGACAGCGATGACCCTCGCGAGTCGCTCTCGTACAAGCTTCGCAAGGTCCTCGAGTATGAGGCCGGCGGCGTTTTGTGTACCGACGTGTATATCAAGGATCCGAATTTTGTTTCGCTCGAAGACGCGATCGAGCGGTCGGATCTCTTGATCTTGTGCGCGCCGCACCGCGAGTATCGCGATTTGAAGTTCCCCGATTCCAAGCCCGTGATCGACATCTGGAACACCTACGGGAAAGGGACGTGCCTGACGTGAAGACTCTCGTGACCGGCTCCGCCGGCTTCATCGCCGGCTATTTGGTGGAAGAGTTGTTGAACGCGGGCCACGAGGTGGTGGGGCTCGACAATTTCACGAAGTACGGTCCGCTGGAACGCGCCTACGACCAGCACCCGCGCTATCGCGGCGTCAAAGGCGACGCCAAGGACGTCGGGTTGCTCAAGGAGTTGCTCGCCGACTGCGATCAGTTCGTGGCCGGGGCGGCGATCATCGGCGGGATCTCTCTCTTTCATGAACTGGCCTACGACCTGATCGCCGAAAACGAACGGATCACCGCTTCTGCATTTGACGCGGCGATCTGGGCCCACAAGTCCGCCAGGCTTCAGAAGATCACCGTCGTCTCGTCATCGATGGTGTTTGAAAGCACTTCGACGTATCCGACGCCCGAGGGGGAGCAGAAGCTCTGTCCTCCGCCGCAGTCGACGTACGGCTTCCAGAAGCTGGCCACCGAGTATTTTGCCAAGGGGGCCTGGGAGCAGTACAAGCTTCCCTACACGATCGTGCGGCCGTTCAATTGCATCGGGGTGGGCGAGAAGCGAGCGCTCTCGGACAAGGAGATCCTCTCGGGCAACATCAAGCTCGCCATGAGCCACGTTGTTCCCGACCTGGCGCAGAAGGTCCTCAAGGGCCAGGACCCGCTACACATCCTCGGCGACGGCCGGCAGGTCCGGCACTACACGTACGGGGGAGACCTGGCCCACGGGATTCGTCTGGCCGTGGAGTCTCCCGCCGCCCGTAATGAAGATTTCAACCTCTCAACCGCGCGTTCGACGACGGTTCTCGAACTGGCGGAGTTAATCTGGAAGAAAGTCCACGGCGAAGACGTGCCGCTCCGCTACGTCTCCGACGCGCCGTTCACCTATGACGTCCAGAAGCGGATCCCGGCGGTTGAGAAAGCCCGAACGCTTCTGGGCTTCGAGGCGAAGACCTCGCTCTCCGAGGCGCTCGACGAGATCATTCCCTGGATCAAGGCACAGATCGAAGTTGGAGGGATCTGAATTGGGTCTGTCGGAGTTGCCCCGCGCGTGACACCATCCCTGATCGATAGTGCCCTGGATCGCATTTACGCCGCTCGCTTTTCCGAAGACGAGCGGGCTGCGAAGGCCCGCCTCTGGCAAACCCTCTATCATTCGTTCTTTCGGCGGTATGTTCCGGTCGATGGCACGGTGCTGGACGTCGGCGCGGGCTATTGCGACTTCATCAACCAGGTCCGGGCTCGTCGTCGAATCGCCGTGGACCTCAACCCCGATACGGTGGGGTTCGCCGCGCCTGGAGTCGAGGTCTTCACCCTCACGCTCGAACGGATGGGGGACGTGATCGTCCCCGAGAGCGTCGACCTGGCTCTCGCCAGCAACGTCTTCGAGCACTTCCGCAGTCCCGACGCGCTTTTGGAGGTGCTCCACGCGATCCGGCAGATCCTCAAACCGGGCGGCCGCTTGATCATCATGCAGCCGAACGTACGCTGGGTCGGTGGCGCCTTCTGGGACTTCGTCGACCATACCCTCCCCTTGACCGAAAAAGGCATGGTCGAGGCCTGCAAGATGACGGGGTACGAGATCCTCGAGTGCCGGTCGCGTTTCCTACCCTACACCACCAAGAGCTGGTATCCCCAATGGACCCCCTTAATTCGTCTCTACCTGACCCTTCGACCGGCGCAGTGGCTCCTGGGCAAGCAGATGCTCCTGGTCACGCAACGTCCCGAACGCCGCCAGGCTCCAAGGAGCCTGTCCCCCTCGACTTCGTGATGCCCGTCTACAACGAGGGGGCGAACATCGGACGCGCCCTCGCGGAACTCGACCAGCATGTCCCGATTCCCAAACGTATCCTCGTCGTCTACGACTTCGACGAGGACAACACCGTCCCGGTGGTCCGGGAACTCTCCTCGCGCTACCCCTATGTCGAGCTCGTCAAGAACATGCTGGGCCGCGGGGTCTTGAACGCCGTCCGGGCGGGGATCAATGCCACGACCGCCGAAGTCGTCATCGTGACGATGGCTGACCTCTCCGACGACGTCGCCGTCGTTCCGCGCATGGTTGAGCTGATCACCAAGGACGGGTACGACATCGTCTGTGCCTCGCGTTATATGAAGGGAGGCCGGCAGATCGGGGGACCCAAGCTCAAGAAGCTGATGTCTCGCGTCGCCGGAGTTAGCCTCTTCTGGCTCGCGGGCCTGCCGACCCACGACGCGACCAACGCGTTTCGCGCCTATCGTCGTAGCGTCCTGCTGGAAACCCCGATCGAGAGCGAAGGCGGGTTCGAATACTCGCTCGAAATCACGGCCAAGGCGTTCGCGAACGGGAAAAAAATCACCGAAGTGCCGTCCACCTGGCGGGACCGCTCGGCCGGACAGTCGAGGTTCAAGCTCCGTCAATGGCTGCCGCACTACCTCCGCTGGTACGTCTTCGCCTTGACGCATCGCCCGTCCAGGACCAGCTAGAGCGGTCATCGCTTGGATTGCCTACAAAATCCCGGAAGATCTGAGTGAAATCCCTGAGATTTCTGTGTTGGACGCACTATTAGCCAATGCTATGTAGATGGCTGCATGGGGTGGCGATGGTGGCTTGTCCACCAGTGGCGCAAGCTTTGGCCCACGGGTGGACAAGCTGTCAGTGCTACCCGCAGGGCCTCTTTACTTTCCTCGACCCACGTGGTCGCTTTCCCGCTTTCGAGTCCATGTTAGACGAGCGAAAACCGCTCTAGGTCCTGGGTGAAGGCAGCCGGATCGATCGCGTCCGTGCCTTTCTCGAGTCCCTTGATTTGGTGTCCGTCTCCTCTGGGAATGCGCCGGAACTTTTCGTATAACCGTTGCTTAGCGAACCCCGGAGTCGTCGGGGCCGTCGTCGAATGGAATTCGATTCTGCGACTCAACAAGGAGGATCACTCACCATGGATCTCGACGCCCTTCCGACTTCATCGTCACCCTCCCTGGCCGAAGACCCCCCAACACCCACCTTCCTCGACGATGAGCGAGACCGCAATGAGTGGCTTCTCCGAACCTTCGGGGAAACGATCTGCCGGCAGTGGGGGGTCTATCGTCTTCCCGACGACCTCGTCCTCTCCGTGGTGATCCCCGTCTACAACGAGCGGAACACCATCCACGAGATCCTCCGCCAGGTCCGTGCGGTGCCGATCAATAAACAGATCATCCTTGTCGACGATTGCTCCAAGGATGGAACCCGCGAGATCCTCAAGACGCTTGCGGCCGAAAATTCCGACCTGACCGTGGTCTTCCACGAGAAGAACCAAGGCAAGGGGGCCGCGTTACGCACCGGGTTCGCCCATGCGAAGGGCCAGATCGTCATCGTGCAGGACGCCGACCTCGAATACGATCCCGCGCAATACCCCCAGTTGATCGCGCCGATCATCGAGGGGAAGGCGGACGTGGTCTACGGTTCGCGGTTCATTGGCGAGTCGCACCGGGTGCTCCACTTCTGGCACTCGCTGGCCAACCGCTTCCTGACCCTCCTATCGAACTTCTTTACCGACCTGAATCTGACCGATATGGAGGTCTGCTACAAGGTCTTCCGCCGCGAAGTGATCCAGAACATCACCTTGAAGAGCAATCGCTTTGGCTTCGAACCCGAAGTGACCGCCAAGGTCTCGCGCTTCATCGTCCCGCCCCTCGAAGGCCGCCCCTCCCGGCGCTGTCGGATCTACGAAATGCCGGTCAGCTACGACGGTCGCGACTACCGCGACGGCAAAAAGATCGGCTGGAAAGATGGCGTCCAGGCCCTCTACTGCATCCTCCGCTACGGCCTCGCCGACTGATCGGATAGTCTCTCGAGAAGCATGCTCGATCATGGCTCGAGTGATGGTGTATTGGGTGCCCGGGGCTCCTCTCGGTTTTGTCCCGGCCCCCTTTTGGCTTCGGTGAGCGATCGAGGGGCCACAGCCCTGATCGCGGCGTGTGACCTTCCGGGACTCATTTCCGGAGGGTCTTTACCTCCGGGGCAAGGCCCTTGCCTCGCACAGAATACCCTGCAACGAGCGACTTCAGACCCAGCGTAACCGAGAGAGGGTTCCGGTCATGCGTCGACTTCGCAGATCGCGTGGGGAACGTGCCTTTACCTTGATCGAACTGCTGGTGGTGATCGCGATCATCGCGATCCTGATCGCCCTGCTCCTGCCCGCAGTCCAGGCGGCCCGCGAGGCCGCTCGCCGCGTGCAGTGCAGCAACAACCTGAAGCAGATTGGCCTGGCCCTGCACGGGTATCATGATGTGTGGCAAACCTTCCCGCCGGCCTATCTGCCCCGGCAGATGACTGAAGGCGATGAGGGCTGGGCATGGGGGACGCTGATCCTGCCCTACCTGGAGCAGAGGCCGGTCTACGACGCCGCGAACTTCGACTTCAGCTTCGGCAGCGCCGACTCGACGGATACTCGCGGTGCCCTTGGCTTGCAGGCAAACAAGACCGTGAGGCGGACGAGCATTTCGATCTTCCTCTGCCCGAGCGACGAGGGGGGCAAGGGGATTGAACTGGGGAAAGGTTCTGGATCCGTCGATGGCAGGACTGGTCAGTACATCGCCTCGGCGGGTTGGATGGACTCCTCTCGGTCGCCGATCAACGGCACCGGTGTACTCTACCCGAACAGCCGGATCGCCATCGGTGACGTCAGCGACGGGACGAGCGCGACCTTGTTGATCGGCGAGCGGTCGCGCAACGTCGCCGATGCCGTCTGGGCCGGCGTTTTGGGGATCACTTTGCCGCCACTCCCCCTCTGCACGAAACGCGATTGGCCCGTTGAATCCTGCGTCAGGATCGTGTTCCTGGTCATGGGCAGGACGGGTCCTTCCTCCGACATCCTCAGTGGGAACATCCCCGGCGGGAACACCCCGAACTACCCGGGGGCAGGAGCCGATGGCTTCTGGAGCCGGCACCCCGGCGGATGCGAATTCCTGCTCTGCGACGGCTCGGTCCGGTTCGTGAAGCAGACGCTGGCTCCGCAAATCTTCCAGGCCTTGGCGTCGCGAGCCGGAAGTGAAGTCATCGGGGCTGACCAGTATTGAGGCCGAAAAGGGCCAAGTGGCCCCGGATGAACGAAGAGCGGCGATTGACCTTGTCGCCGCCAGGTTGATCTCCCCGGCTTGCCGACCTGCCTTATCATAGATAAGGAAGGTCCAACGCCTAGGAGACCAGCCATGCAAAATCGAGAACAACTGGGCGACTACCTGCTTCCTTCCGCCGAACCGCCCGGCGCCGCCGGTCGGTTCGACAACCCGTATGATCGCCTGGCTTTCATTGAGAGCTATGCCGAGCTCTTTATGGTCGATGCCCGCAAGGGCCACTCCACCCACGGCCGCGGCATGGTCATGTTGCAACAAGCCGGGAAGGCCTTCGTCAAATCGTGGTACGCCGTCCCGGATCCCGGTGAGTTTGACCGCCTGCCGGAAGCCATGGAGGATTTCGAAGGCTACGACCCCGAGACTGAGTTACTGGTGGGCATCTTGGAATACGACGGAACCTTCGTCGGCTTCTGGAGGACAAGTCCTCGTTAGTCTCTCTTGCCTCACGACATCATCAAACCAGACCCGGCGATCGCCATGTCTCTGACAGGCATGGAGTGATTGGTGGGCGGTGCCCCAGCTCAAGGTTCGGGCTCGGTCAGGCGGCGGAGCAGCCTGCCCCACTTGCGGGGGACGTGGGAGCGGCCGAACTCGGAGAGGCGAGGTAGGAACTGGTTCCAGGTGAGGATGGTCAGGCAACTCGATTGCTGGAGGATGGCAACCAGGACTCGGCTGCGATGGACGGCGAGGATGGCGATGGCGCCGTTGTCGGGGTTGCGGCCGAGGCGTCGGCAACGGCTCAGGGCCAGACGCAAGGAGGGGGCGGCCTCTTGAGGCTCGCCCCCGAATCGTTCCACGAAACGATCCAGCGCGTGTCTGGTCAGGCGAATCGAGCTGTAATCGTGCTGTCCCGGGGGGACCATGGGATCGTCGTGCGCCGCCTTTGGGATTTACTTCGAAGCCGAGGAGACTTCGCCGGTGGCCGCCCACTCAACTCCGCGACGAACCCAGGCCTGATAGTTGGGGTCGGCCATCGCCTTGGAGCCGTGGCCGAGCACGGTGTTGAAGACGCGTCCTTTACCATAATGGTTCAGCCAGATCACCGCTTCATCCTTGCCGGTCCCCTTGGGCTTGGCGGGGTCGGAATAGGCGGTGGCCAGGACGAGGCTGCCGGGGGGCAGCAACGAGTTCTGGTAGAGTTCATCGATGGGATGGTCGAACTTCTCGGGGAGTCCCTCGGAGATCAGGTGCTTCTCGGCCGTCTTCTTGACGCTGAACTCATGGGCGGGACCATGGAATCCTTGAGAACGCCAGCCGCCGGCGATGGCCCGCTCGAATTCCTCCCAGTTGGGCTTGGTGAACGAGGCCGAGGCGAAGTGAGTGACTACGAGGCCCTTGCCCCCTTCCACGGCCTTGAGGAAGGCTTCCTTGTTGGCGTCCGACCAACGCGTGTCCGCTCCCCCCTGGGCCGTGTCTTTATAGTTGAGAAGCAAGACGTCATATTTAGAGAGGTTTTCGGGATTCAGGTCTTTCGCCGGGGTCGACGTGACCTCGACGTCGACCTGTCCCGGTACGGCCAGGAAATCGCGGAAGATTTGCGTGGTCCCTTTCCAATCATGGGCTCCGACGTTATCACCCGTGATGATCAAGAGCTTGATCGGCTTGGGAGCCGCAGCATCGGCCGAGAGAGGCGCTACGGCGGCGACAGCCGCCGCGAACATCGCAAGGGAGAATTGTCGACGCATCATGAGTCTCTCCTGGAGTGTACAATTGGGAAAGTGATCATTTGACGTCGTCGAGTGCGACGGGCCCGAAGACCGGCACGGCCATGTCCAGGGCGTCCGTGAGGTTGCAGTACGGGTCGAGCCCGTATCCGTACCAGAGTTGAGATCCTTCGGGGATTGGCCCTTCGAGCTTGAGGATGACCGTGTCCTGCGAGGGACCGACTCGGGCGTCGAAAATGAGCGGGAGTGCGGTGCCGTCGGGCTTCCGGATCGAGAACCCCCCGATGTGCCGCGCCGGCTGAAGTCCCTCGTAGGGTTGAGCGGTTACCGGCACAGAGCTCGGTCCGTTCAACGGATTGACGATGGCGAGGCCCGAAAGCTGCTGGGCTTGTTGAGGACCTCGTGGGTTGGCGAGTCGGTTGACCCCTTTGAACTTGAGGACCAGGGTTCGATCGCCGAGCCTGCTCACCCGGTCCAAGGTCGGTGTGGTGGCTCCGGCCTGGCCGAAGATCTCTCGTAACGCGATGCGGGCGAGTCGGGTCCCCAGGCGTTTCAGGCCAGGTGTGCCGATGTGGATGCCGTCGTCGAGCCCGAGGTCCACGGCCGCGACGACCGCCGTGTTCGGAATCTGCTCCGGGATCAGGCGCTGGGTTTCCTGGACGGAATTCCAGAACTTGGGATCGCTGGGATTGGCGAATCGACCGAGCTGGACGAGATAGAAGGGGAGGTCGGGCTGATCGAAGTCGGAGCGGACCGCGGCGATGAAGTCGGTGAAGACCTTGGGATAGACCTTGGAATTCTCCGCATTCGCCTCGGCTTCTCCCTGGTACCAGAGGACGCCGCGGACCTTGCCTCCGGCGAGCTTGACCTGGTGGAGCATCGAGCCATAAAGACTATTTCCCCCGTCTCCCTTCTTGGCCGGATCCCATTGCGCCATGCTTGTACCGCCGTGGGCGCAGGCGATGAGTCCGACCGGGACGTTGGTCGCCGAGGCCAGAACGACGCCGAACGGCAAGCCCAGGCCCGCGCCCTTGGTGCGGCTCCGATGCTCGGCCTCGGAGCGGGCTGCGCGGTCGGCTGGATTTCCCGAATGCACCGGGTCGGGCGAGTCGACCAACCAGTGCAAGGGCTCTTCGGCCCTCGACCACTTGCCGTTCATTCCCAGGAGCGATACCCGGCCAGAAGGGGGCGTCACGTCGATCAGGTCACCGACTCCCTGCATGTTCGACTGCCCCGCCAGAACCCAGAGGTCGCCGACATAGATCGGGCCGATGTTTTCCGTCCTGAATGTGGTGCCTAGTTGATTGGGCGTCGGGTAAGTCGCCTGAATGGTATACGGACCGCCGGTCGGTACGTTCTTCAGTTGGCCATCAGCATACGACCAGCCGATGGCTGGTACTTGTGCTTGCGGGGATTCGGGAGGGATCAACGTGACGTTGACGATCGAATTGGAAGCCGAGCCTTCACTCAAAGCAATCGTGATATCTGCGAGATTATCGCTTCCACGTTGGAAGACCTGAAAGGGGACCGGCTGGGTGATCGTGATCGGTTTCGGTTCGTCTTTGGCCGTTGGTTGTGCGAGCGCCTGAGTCGCGAACTCGTGGTTGAGTACCCCACAGGTCAGAGCCAGAACCAAACTCATCGACCGAGTCCAATTCCATTCTCGGAACGTCGACCCGTGAAATTCGTTCGACAAGGTTGCGTCTCCTCGGCAGGAAGGGGCTGATTCGGCGGTACGAGGCCTGTCGACCCGAACTCTTCGGCCAAGCCTGCGCGTTCCACATCGTAGAAGGGGCGAGAGGACGAGGGAAGGGGGCGGCGTCGAGGGCGCACACCTTAGCGCGGCGAAGGCGACGCAGGTCATCCATCCGGAGCAACGCGCAAGCGATGGCCTGATCCGCACCCGACGGCAGTGAATTCCACCAGATCATCAATTAGCGTCGCACCGGAGCGGCTCGCCGGCCGTTCAATCGGCCGCGAGGGGAGGCCTCGTCTCGCCGAGGATGACGCGGATGGCCGCCTTCTCGTCGTCGGGGAGGTAGGCGTAGTCGGGCGCGGCGACCACCGGGTGGAGGGCTCGGCTCAGCTCGCGGTCGACGGCTTGGCGGAGTGGTCGAGGGAGCCCAGTGAATGCCGCCGATTCGATCATGTACGAGCAGCGATGGCTCAGCAGCCGTGTCTTGAGGTCCAGATCGCGGAGCGACCGCCCGTCGGACGCCGTCCGGCGGCGGGCCAGGAAGTCGGCGCGGAAGTCGTCCGAGCCGGTCACCCCTCCTGGCGGCAATGGGGCCTCATCGGCGAAGAGGATGTAGCGGACCAGGTCGCGCGCCAGGGCGTCGAGGTCCGGGGCGACGGCCGCCTCGTCGCCGCCGTTCCGATGCAGGAGCGTCCGCGCGCGGTACGTCGCGGAGACGGCGCGGTTGATGAAGCCGACCTGATGCTCGTGCAAGAGCTGCGGCAGGAGACCGCTCGTCGGGACCAGATAGCGGCCGGTGTCGAACAACTCGCCCGGCCGGATGGCGCGTTCCTCAGCCCGGCCTTCCGTCCACTCGATGAGGATGTTCCCCTGGTGGCGGGTGAAGCCGGGGGCGTCGGTCACCAGCCAGCCGCCGAACCGCTGGTCGAGCGGCACGCCGTGGCCGCTCTTCCCACGGCGGAAGGCCCGCTCGCCGCCGCCGGAGAGCCCCGGCACGACCGACTCGATCACGAGCTGCGGGACTTCGCCCATCTCGGGCGTGCCGTGGCAACTCAGGCAGTTTTCGCTCCGCCGCGACCGCGGGACCTTCCCGGCCTGGAGGCGGTTGAAGATGTAGAACATCGGTCCCCGCGTCGGGTCGACCGAGATTACCTCGATCTGCCCGCCCGGAACGTAGCCGACGTAGGTGTCATTGTTGAAGTAGAGAGCCCGAGGCCGTTGCGGCGAGATGATCGTCTTCTGGAAGCTTGTGGCCGAGGTGACGATCATCTGCGACGAGACCGGAACGTCAAGCGCTTGGAGGAGGCTCCGGAGCAGCGACCGCTCGTCGCCCGCGTCGAGCGCGACCCGCCCGGCGTCGAGGTCGGCCTTGAAGCCAGCGAACCGGTCGTGCGTCGGCAGCGAATTATAGCCGTGGATCGGGTCATGGACCCCGACCGGCTCCTCGGCGCGGGCGGCGCCGACTAGGCCCACGAAGCCGGCCAGGGCGATCGCGAGCCATCCTCTCCTTCGTATGCTACTCGGTTGATGCATTCCGCGTTGCTCCGCTCCGGCCTTGATGGAGCCGGGCGGCCGCGAGGGGCCGCCCGGTCGTTCCGACTCGTCCTGTCTGTTGGTCTTGAGCCGGACCGGTCAGTCGGTCTCAACCTTGCCGCCCGACTTCTTCCATCCCGCGATCCCCTTGGCGTAGTGCTTGATGTTGGTGTACCCCAGCGCCTTGGCAGCCTTGGCGGCCGAGCGGTAGGCGGTGCACTGCTCGTTGGCGCAGTAGGCGACGATCAAGGAGGACTTGTCGGTCGGCAGCTTGGCGGCCAACTCCTTCTCCTGCTTCTCGAAGTCGATCGCCTTGGGGATGTGCCCCTCGTTGAACGACTCGGTTCCGTTGGCATCAAGGAGCGTGACCTGCTTGGCGTCGATGGCCTTGAGCAACTCCTCGTGGGTGATGTTCGGATAGGTTTGGTCCTCGGCGCGGGCGAGGCCGGCGCCGGCGATGAGGGCGACGGTCAGGGCGATGGCGTGACGCATGGGTTCTCCTGGTTCGGTGAAAACGTTCGATGCAGGAAATCCGACAACGAGTCGGGTGCACGGGGCGACGCGCCGGGCGCGTCAGTGGACGATCTCCAGGCGTGTGACGGCGAGGAGCGGGTGCCCGTCCTCGGCTCGCATGACGCCCTCGGCGATTACGGGGACCGGCTTTCGGCCGCATCCCTGCTTGAGGTAGAAGTCTCGGTAGATGGCGTTGTCGCTCAGGGCGATCGTCTCATCGCGGTCCGCCTCGTGGACGCGGACGACGGGCCGGCAGTCGTCGGTCTGGTGGAGGATGCAGTGGGCGCAAACGATTTCGCCGCGGAGCGAGACACGCTTTATCCCGACGGTGCGCACCGAGGCCGTGCCGGCGTCCTGTCTCGACCGGAACGCGGCGATTCCGACCGCCGCCAGGGCGCACGCGGCCATCCCTGCGGCCAGCCGTAGCCGCAGCCGCACGCGTCGCGACGCGGTCTCGGCCGGCGGTTCGGCGGCGATCCGGGATTGGACGCCCTGCCAGAAGGCGTCGGGCGTGCGTCCCGGGTCCAGCTCGTGGGCGAGGATCTCCGAGAAGGCCAGGTGATCGCCGAGGTCGCGGAGGCGGGCCGGGTCGCGTTCGAGCTCCCGGCGCAGCTCCTCGACGTCGGCCTCGGCCGGGTCGCCGTCGAGCAGCCGGCTGAGCAGTTCGTGATAGCGGGCCTCCGTCATCGCCACGCCCCCCCCATCTTGCGTTCAACACACCCCTTCACGACCTGCCGGAGCCTCAACAGCTTCTGCCGCAGGGCGTCGGCCCGAATCCGCATCCGCGCCGCGATCGACTCCGCGGGCTCGCCGTCGGCGTAGCGTCGCACGAGCAGCTCGCGACCGGCCTCGGGCAGCTCCCGCAGGCACGACCGCATGGCCTCGATCCATTCCTCCGATGCCCTCCCCCAATCCGACTCGGCCTGGTCGATCAGGAGGTCCGCCAGGCCCTCGGCGATCAGCCGGGACCGGCGGCCGGCCTTTCGGAGCTCGTTGGCGGCCAGACGCCGGGCGATACCGCGAAGCCAGGGGCCGGCGTCGCGGCCCTCTTCGCGGTCGTCCAGCTTGCGGTAGGCGACGAGGAACGTCTCCTGCGCGAGGTCGTCCACCCAGGCCGGGGCCACGCCCATCGAGCGGAGGAACGCCCGTACCCCGGCCTGATGCTCCCGCACCAGCAATTCCAACGCGGCGATGCGGTCGTCGGCCGACGCGGGGAGCCGCCGCGGCGGCAGGAAGCCGATCCGTGCCCGAACGTCCGGCGTCGCGTCGCGGCTTGGTTGCAACTCGCTCCTCCGATGGATCGCTCTGACACCGCTCGCCGGTCCAGCTCCTCGCCCCACTGGTAGATCCCCCTCGGACGGTGGGTCCGCGGTCACGCCCGCGTCCCGGCTGTCCCCGGCGGCGTCCGTCGTCGCCCACCCCTATTTGTCGCGAACCGCTTGAGCGTGACAAGAAAAACTCAGCGGCCGCCCGGTGGACGCAGTCTAGAGCGGATTGCGAATTGGATAGCCTACGAAATCCCGGAAGATCTGGGTGAACTCCCTGGGATCTCTGTGTGGGACGCACCCTAAACCGATGCGATGTAGATGGCCGGATGGGGTGGTACTGGTGGCTTGTCCACCAGTGGGCCGAGGCCTGCGCCACTGGTGGACAAGCCACCAGTGCCATCCGCAGAGCCCATTTACTGCCCTTGAGCCATATGGTCACTTTCCAACTTTCGTGTGTGCTATCCAAGCGATACCCGCTCTAGTACGACTCCGTTACAACTCCGAAACGAATCAAGGGACTGCATTCTGGGTGGCCGCGGTTGCTTGCAACCGGGGCGGCGCAGCCGCAAGAGGTCCGTTCCCAAACGGCTCTGCGG
>Ga0153954_1000147_pt1 | contig 62905 bp, 62 predicted proteins | sample TSFL038MetaG_FD_102277 | JGI IMG/M metagenome (GOLD analysis project Ga0153954, IMG submission 102277) | Attine ant fungus gardens microbial communities from Florida, USA - TSFL038 MetaG | ecosystem: Host-associated > Fungi > Mycelium > Unclassified | place: USA: Florida, Wekiwa Springs State...
ATCGCCCGCACCTTCCAGCATGGCCGTGTCTTCGCGAACCTCTCCGTCATCGACAACGTGCTGGTTGGGGCACATGTCCGCTTCAAGGCCGTGCGGCCCATCTGGCCCTTCCCGCTCAATCTCCTCTCGCCCTTCGCCGAAGTGGCGCTGGCGCTGGTGCGGCCGGCCACGGTGCGCGCCGAGGAAGCGGCAATGCGCGAGGGGGCGCTGAAGATCCTGGAGCGCTTCGGCGACCGGCTGACGCCGCGCGCTGACCATCCGGCGTACAGCCTCTCCTACGCCAACCGCCGCCGGGTCGAGATCGGCCGTGCCCTGGCATTGGGCCCACGCCTGCTGCTGCTCGATGAGCCGACCGCCGGCATGAACCAGACCGAAACCGCCGAGATGCAGGCGCTGATCGGCGATCTCAAGAGGACCGGCCTCACCATCCTTCTGATCGAGCACAAGCTCGACATGGTGATGCAGCTCTCCGATCGCGTCGTGGTGATGGACGAGGGCAAGGTGATCGCCAACGGCAAACCGGGCGAGGTGCGCAACGATCCCGCCGTGATCGAGGCCTATCTCGGCCATCGTCGCACGCCGGGTCCTGGGACAGGCGCGGAGGCCGCGGCATGAGCGACGCCCTGCTTCAGCTCGAGGGTATCAATACCTTCTACGGCCCCGTACAGGTCCATTTCGACATGAGCCTGTCGGTCGGGCGAGGTCGGATCGTCTGCCTGCTGGGCGGAAATGCCTCGGGCAAGTCGACGACCATGAAGATCATCCTCGGACTGGTGAAGCCGCAGGCTGGCACGGTGCGCTTCGATGGCCAGCCGACCAACGGGCTCACGACGCCGCAGATCGTGCGACGTGGCGTCGGCTCGGTGCCTGAAGCGCGCCGGCTGTTCGGCGAGATGAGCGTACGCGAGAACCTGCTGATGGGCGCCTTCACGCGCACCGACAAAGCGGCGATCGCCCAGGACCTCGATCGCGTCTTCACGCAATTCCCGCGGCTTGCCGAGCGTCAGGCGCAGCGCGCCGGCACTCTGTCGGGCGGCGAGCAGCAGATGGTGGCCATGGCACGCGCCCTGATGGGCCGGCCCAAGCTCATCTGCATGGACGAGCCGACCATGGGCCTCTCGCCGCTCTGGGTCGACCGCGTGCTCGACCTGATCGCCGCCATAAACAAGGACGGCGTGACGGTCTTCATGGTCGAGCAGAATGCAAGCCTCGCGCTCGAGATCGCGCACCACGCCTATGTGCTGCAGACCGGCCGCATCGTGCTCGACGGGCCGGCAACGGAGCTGCGCGCCGATCCGCGCATCCGCGACGCCTATCTCGGCGGCCAGGAAGCCGCCTGACCAGGCGGGCGCTCCTCCAACGTGCCTTACAGTCACCCGTTCATCCGGGACCACTAGATATGGTGTGGGCTACCAAAGATACTGATCAAAACGCCAAAAATTAATGGGGCTTTAGTATGCTGCCCCCGCCACCGCGCTCGATCTGCCCCACCGTGCAGCGTCTCCTGCGGCCCCCGCGCTTCGGCCGCCTCCAATTGGTTCCGGGCCATGGATCCGGGTCTCCACCACGAGCGGAGTGTGCCAGCGCATCCCGGAATCCGGCCATTCTGATCAATGGATCATTCGGAGGCGCTAGCGGGCGACCTTCCAGCCGACTTCCTTGGCGAAGCTGTCGAAGAAGTCGACATCGTAGGCGCGCTCTGGCGCCTCGCGCACCAGCTGGTCGATGCGCTCGGCATCCTTGCCCACCAGGATGCGCCAGCGATCGGCCTTCACGCCGTCGAGGATGACGGTCGCTGCCTCGGCAGCACTCATCGGCGCCTCCTCGAGGAACCGCCGCGTGCGCTCGCGCATGGCCTGCTCGATGTCGACATCGGACATCTTCGCGACGTCACGCCCCGATGCCGCGAGCCGTGCACGGCCCTGGCGAAGCTGCTCGGGCGAAAGCTTGTCGCTGTCGTTATTGCCGCTTTGCACCTTGCTGGTGTTGGCGGCGATTCCCGTGCCGATATGGCCCGGCATCACGACCGAGCATTTGATGCGCGGTGCGTGCAGGCGCAGGTCCGTCTGCAGTGCTTCTGAGAAGCCCTTCACCGCGAACTTGGCGGCGCTGTAGGCGGTCTGTGGCAGGTGGGCACCGATCGAGGCCCAGAACCCGTTGACGCTCGACGTATTGACGATGTGGCCTTTATCGGCCTTCTGCAGCATCGGCAGGAAAGCGCGTGTGCAGTAGTAAACGCCGAACCAGCAGATGTTGAATGTGCGCTCCCACTCGCTGCGCTCGTTCACGAACAGGCTCGCGCCGCCGCCGATACCGGCATTGTTGAACAGGAGATGTATTCGATCCGTGTCGTGCTGCTTCCCGACCTCGTCGCGGAAGCGCAGGACTTGCGCCTCGTCGGCGACGTCGACGACATGCATGGTGATCCTGAGGCCCTGCGGCGGGCGCTCCTGCTCACAGAGTCTCCTGGTCTCGGCCATGCCGGTGGTCGAGACATCGCACAGGGCGACGCTGCAGCCCTCGGCGACGAGCTGGCGAACCAGCTCGCGCCCCATGCCCGAGCCGCCTCCGGTGACGACCGCGAGACGGCCTGCGAGATCCTTCATGGCAACTCCCGAATGTGGACCTTGCGGAACTTCACGACGCCCGACCCGTACTGCAGGCCAACGTTGCCGGCGTTGGGCAGGCGGTCGTTGTCGACATCGACCGTCTTCTGGCCGTTGAGGACCACGGTGAAGTGGTTGTCGTGGGCGGTGATATCGTAGTCGTTCCACTTGCCCGCGGCCTTGGGCATCGGCACGACCTTGGCGACATCGACGATCGCGCCCGTGCCGTAGGTCGGGTCGGGCCGCTTGTCGAAGATGTTCACCTCGTAGCAGAGCGCGGCATCGATCTTCGCCGGATTGGAGCAGCGGATGAAGATGCCGCTGTTGGCCTCTTCGTCGGTCCAGAACTCGGCATGGATCTGGAAGTTCTTGTACTTCGTCTTGGTGACGAGATAGGCCGGGTCCTTGCCGTCGAGCTTGTCGGCGACGATGGCGCCGTCTTCCACCCTCCAGTTGGCCGAGCCGACGCGATTGAAGTCGCCCAGGCTCTTGCCGTCGACCAGCACGGTCCAGCGCGGCTCCTCGGCATGGGCGATGCCCATGGTCATCAACGCAACGAACGCAGCACTGGCGATTGTACGCTTCATGGCGTTTCTCCCTTCTGTCTTATGGCTGCAACCATAGCAGGCCGTCGCAGCCATGACAGGGGCCACACGCCGAATTGAGGAGATACGCCTACTTGCGGTGACGCTGCGCCCGGCGGTGGGCCTGCCGCTGAAGATGCTGGCTCCAGGCGGCGGTGCGATCGCGGATGAAATCACCGACCTCGCCACTCGAAGAAGGCGTCGGGCTCGGCACCTCCTCATAGTAGCCGTGGTCGTTGCGGATCGGCAGCTTCGCCACCCGGTCGGCGTGCAGCTTGTCGATCTTCGAGGGCCGGGACTGATCCGGATGCGGAACCGTCGACACGGGGATCGGCACGCCCTTAATGGGGTCATCGGTCCTGGCTTTCGTGAGCGTGAGCACGCCGGCCAGCGAGGCGGCCGCGGCGTCACGCTTGGTCAACGGCTTGGTCTTCCAGCGCTCGGAGATCGTCTTCAGCACCGAGGTATGGTCGATATGGGAGCCTGCCTTGGCGCGGAAGACCGTGCCGGCCTCGATCAACGGCGAGATCAGCAGCGCCGGCACGCGAACGCCGAGCCGCGTGAAGTCGAAGCCCCATTCGCCGACGGTGCCGTCGCCCGGTGGCACGGCGTCGTTCGGTGGCGCAACGTGATCGTAGTTCCCGCCATGTTCGTCGTAGGTCACGACCAATAGCGTCGAGTTCCACATCTCCACCGGTCCGTTGCGTAGCGCGTAGTAGACGTCGTGGATCAGATGCTCGCCCGACGCAACATTGTAGTTGGGGTGCTGGCTGTTGCCGGTCGCGCCAAAGCTCGGCTCGATGAAGGTGTAGGCCGGAAGCTTTCCCTCCTTCGCGCGCTCCTGGAAATCGCGGAAGTGGCCGAAGCAGGATTCGGCGGCATGCTGCGTGTCCGAGAAATCGAGTCGCGTGAGCGGGTCTCGATTGTAGCCGTAGATCGCCCAACTCTCGCCGGCATCGCTCAAGCGCCCGAAGATGCTCGGGCAGGTGAAGACCTTCACGTGATTGTCGAGATGCCCCTGCGAGGTGGCGGCGGCGGCGAACGCACGGTTCGGGATGGTCTGCGTCGGCGCCGAGCAGAACCACTGGTCGCACACCGCATATCCCTTCGCGAGGCCCGACATGATCGGCAGCATGCTCGGTGGATACATGCCCATGATGGCGCTTGGATCGACGTCAGGCAGCGTGTCCTTGTAGCCTTTGGCGCGGTCCGATGCGATCGCCGCCTTGAAGTTCACGACGAAGCCCTGGTTGATGGCCTTGGCGCCCGGCGCCGGATCGTCGGTCGAGAAGAGTTGATAGTTGGTGTTCTGGAAGCCCTCGCCCGGATCGGAGCCCGGCATCAGGTAGGGATGAAGGTCGGTAGGCTTGATCTGGAAGATCTTCACCGTGTGACCTGCGTCATCCAGATTGGATTCGTTTCCGGTCAAGCCGTCGAACGGCTGGTTCCGCGGCGGCTTCTCCTGCGAATACAGGAAGCCCAACATCTGATCGAACGAACGGTTTTCGAGCATCACCTGAACAATGTGCTGGATCTTGCCGAGCTGATTGGCCATGGCCCTCTCCCTCAAGCAACGAACGCTCGATCCCTCCGGATCGAGTGCGTCCAATGATTGAAAGAGTAGATATCATGCGCGTTAAAATGGTGTGGGCAAACGCACAGTGTCGGCAAAGAAGTGGAGAACCAGTCCTCGTTCTCACCAGGTGTCGATATTAGGCCGCCGCTTGTTGCGGTTGCGTGACTTCCGCTTGGCACCGAGCAGCGCCGTCGCGATCCAGCGCCGCGAATCAGCGGGATCGATGACCTCGTCCACCTCGAAGTAGGTCGCGGTACTGAGCGCCTTGCCGCGCGCGTAAGCCGCCGCGACCATCTTGTCGAACAACGCACGCCGCTCGGCGGAATCGCTCACCGCCTCGAGCTCCTTGCGGTAGCCGAGCTTGACCGCGCCTTCGAGGCCCATGCCACCGAACTCGCCGGTCGGCCAGGAGATGGCAAAGGTACCGGCATGGAAGCTGCCGCCCGCCATCGCCTGCGCGCCCAGCCCATAAGCCTTGCGCAACACGATGGTGCCGAAGGGTACGCCGAGATTGGCGCCGATCACGAAGAGCCGCGAGCAATGGCGCACGAGAGCGGTCTTCTCGACCTCCGGTCCCACCATCATGCCCGGCGTATCGCAGAGGAAGAGCACCGGCAGATCGAAAGCGTCGCAGAGCTGCAGGAAGCGCGCGGCCTTGTCCGAACCGTCTGAATCGATCGCGCCGGCGAGGTGCGTCGGATTGTTGGCGACGATTCCGAGCGGCTTGCCTTCGATGCGGGCGAGCGCCGTCACCATGCCGGGCCCGAAGGCGCGGCGCAGCTCCAGCACCGAGCCCTCGTCGCAGAGCGTATCGATCACCGTGCGCACGTCATAAACGCGCAGCCGGTTCTCCGGGATGGCGCGACGCAGCAGACGTTGATCGGCGAAACGCCACTCGGGCACCGGACCCTGGAAGTAGGACAGATACTTCTTGGCGGCGGCGACAGCCTCCGCCTCGTCCTCGACTGCGATGTCGACGGTACCGTTGGGCACCTGCACGCTCATCGGCCCCACCTCCTCGGGGGAATAGACGCCGAGATTGCCGCCTTCGATCATCGCCGGGCCGCCCATGCCGATGGACGAGTTCTTCGTGGCGATGACCACGTCGCAGCAGCCCAGGATCGCGGCGTTACCGGCAAAGCAGCGGCCCGAGTTGATCGCGACCAGCGGCGACACGCCGGAGAGCCGCCCCAGGATGTGGAAGGCCATGGTGTTGAGGCCCGCCACCGACTGCACGTCGATATCGCCCGGCCGCCCGCCGCCGCCCTCGGTGAAGAAGACCAGCGGAATGCGCTGATCCTCGACGATCTCGAACAACCGGTCCTTCTTGTGATGGTTGGTCTTGCCCTGCGTACCGGCGAGGACCGTATAGTCGTAGAGCGCCACGGCAACGCGGCTCCTGTCGGCGCCGAACAGCGAGCCGTTCACACGGCCGATGCCGGTGATCAGCCCATCGGCCGGCGTGCGCTCGATCAGGTCCTCGACCGTGCGGCGCGTGCGCTGGGAGGCAATGGCGAAGGCGCCCCATTCGACGAAGGAGCCCGGATCGACGAGGTCGTCGAGATTCTGCCGCGCCGTGCGCTGGTTGGTCTTGCGTCGCCGCGCCACCGCGTCGGGCCGCTTCTCGTCCAGCGTCTGGGCGCGGCGCTCGAAATACTCGGCAAGGTCGGGTCGAATATGGTCGAGGTCGATCGCCTCCTCGGCCGCGGCGTTCTTCACCTCGACATCGGCCTCCTCGACGAAGAGCAGCGCGTGGCCTTCGTAGATCGTCTCGCCCGGCTCGACAGCGATCCGCCGCACATAGCCTCGCGCCGGGCTCTTGATCTCGTGCTGCATCTTCATGGCATCCATGATCAGCAACGGCTGGCCGGCCGCGACGGCATCGCCCTCCTTCACCGACAGGCTGACGATCGTGCCTTGCATGGGCGCGGGAACACGCACCGTGCCTTCGGGTGCGTCGAAGTCGATGGCTTCCGCCGTCTCCACCTGCGTCTTGCCGAAGGCCAGCACGGCGAGTGGATCGACGGCATCGACCCGGGCGCCTGCCTGACGGCCGCTCACAGTTGGCGCCGCAGCCTGGAAATACCGTCCGCCATTCAACTTTGCCGCCGCCTCGATCAGCTTGCCGGCATGCTCGTCGACGAAGCGCGTATGCACCTTGTCCACCCGCACATCCTTGTTGGCGAGCAGAGCACGCAGGAAGGCGATGTTCGACGGCGCGCCCTCGAGCCGGAATGAAGCCAATGCCCGCTCACCCCGCGCCAAGGTCGTATCGAAATTCGGGCCATGCACGATTACCTTGGCGATCAGCGAATCGAAGTTGGGATTGGTGCGGTAACCGGCATAGCCGTAGGAATCGACACGCACGCCCGGACCCGTCGGCGGCTCGAAGGCGGTCAAAATGCCGCCGCCCGGCTTGGCCGAACCGTCGGCGGTCATGGTCTCCATGTTCACGCGCAACTGGATCGCCGCGCCGCGCGGCGTCGCATCCTTCGGCGGCAGGACGCCGAGCAACTGTGTCTGCACCAGATCGACGCCCCACACTTCCTCGGTCACCGTATGCTCGACCTGCAGGCGCGGATTGGCCTCGATGAAGAAGAAGTCGTCGCCCTCCACCAGGAACTCGAACGTGCCGAGGCTGCGATACTTCACCGCCTTCGCCATCGTGACCGCGGCATCGACGACCTTCTTCCGCATTGCCGGTTTCAGATTCGGACTTGGCGCCAGCTCGACGATCTTCTGGCTGCGCCGCTGCAGGGTGCATTCGCGCTCGCCCAGCGCCGCGACACCCTTGCCATCGCCGACGATCTGCACCTCGACGTGGCGCGCCTTCGACACCAGCCGCTCGGCATAGAGCGCGCCGTTGCCGAAGGCCGACTGGGCTTCGGCCGAGGCGCGCGCGAAGGCCTCGGCGATCTCGCCCTCGCTCTTCACCAGCCGCATGCCGCGCCCGCCACCGCCGGCGATGGCCTTGAGCGCGATGCCGGACTTCGCCTGCTTCCGGAAAAATGCAACCGCTCCGTCGACTTCAACCGGCCCGTCGGTGCCTGGCAGCACCGGCACCTTGCACTTCATCGCATGAGCGCGCGCCCTCGCCTTGTCGCCGAACAGGTCGAGCTGCTCCGGCGTCGGCCCGACGAAGGCGATCTTCGCCTCGGCGCAGGCGCGCGCGAAAGCAGCATTCTCCGAAAGAAAGCCGTAGCCCGGATGGATCGCGTCGCACTTGGCGCCCTTGGCTGCTGCGATCACGCCAGCAATGTCGAGATAGGCCGCCGCGCCGCGGCCCTTGAGCGCCACCGTCTCGTCGACCCGCCGCAGGTGCAGCGACTGGGCGTCGTCCTCGGAATGGACACCGACGGTCGCCATGCCAAGCTCGGCCGCGGCTTCGGCGATGCGGATGGCGATCTCGCCGCGATTGGCGATCAAGAGTTTCCTCAGCATGATAGAACCCGGCTATGACAAAACGGCTCCTGATCGTGGCACATGCGCCGTCGGACAACACCCTCGCTTTGCGCGCCGCGGTTGAACGCGGTGCGCTGAGCGAAAGCGGGGTGAAGGTGCGCGTGGTGGCGCCCCTGCAGGCCGGGCCCGACGACGTGCTGGCGGCCGAAGCCGTCATCCTCGGCACGACCGAGAACCTCGGCTACATGAGCGGCGCGCTGAAGGATTTCTTCGACCGCTCCTACAATCCGCTGCTGGAGAAGACGCAAGGCCTGCCCTGCGCCGCCTATATCCGGGCCGGCATGGACGGCACCGGCACACGGCGCGGCATCGAGACCATCCTCACCGGCCTGCGCTGGAAGATGGTACAGGAGCCGCTGGTCTGCCGCGGTCCCTGGCAACCCGCTTTTGTCGAGCAATGCGAGGAGCTGGGCGCGGCGATGGCGGCCGGCCTGGCCGCCGGCATCTTCTAGGTTCAGACCAACCCCCTTCACTCGCCAATTCTGTCATCCTGAGCGAAGCGAAGGATCTCATGGCATTTGCCGATAGCGAGGTTGTTGGACTGGCGATGAGGTCCTTCGCTTCGCTCAGGACGACAGAGAACTACTCCGCCGCCTGCTTCTTCTTGTCGTCCGCGACGTCCGTCATCATCACGGCGATGTCGGCGTTCACGTGATGCGTCGGCCCCTCGGTCGACTGGCCGGCCTCCACGACGTTGCGCCCGTAGGCGGTCACGGTCGGGATCGCATCGGCTGCGACCGGCGCCATGCGCTTCTTGCGCTTCAGGGCGGCCTCGATGAAGGGCGCGAGTTCCTTGGCCTTCTTCGCGTCGCGCTCGGCCTGGTCGGCCTTCATCACCGGCATCACCTTGGCAGCAAACAGCTCGAGCGCCTCGCAGATATGCTCGTGCTTGTTGCGGCCGCCCTGCTGGATGAACACGACCTGATCGACGCCGGCCTCCTGGTACTGCTTCAGGTGCCCGATCAGATCGTCCGGCGTGCCGATGCCACTGCCGCGCCCCGCTGGCGGCAGCTTGTCCCTGGCTGCCTCGAACCGTTCCCAGACATTGGTCACGCCCGGCTGGTGGTTGCCGTAGACGTAGAAGTGGCCCAGCGAATAGCCGAAGAACTGGAAGCCCTCGGAGCCACGACGGCGCGCTTCGGCAGCATCGGCGTGCACCGAGAAGCCGGTCACCATGGCGATGTTGGCATTGACCGTGTGGCCGATCGGCACGCACTGGTCGCTCTTGATGATGTCGTAGTATTCCTGCGCCCACTTGCCGGCCTCGGCGGGATCGACGAAGGCGAAGGTCAGCGCGCCGATGCCGGCGCGCGCTGCGGCATGGATGGTCTCGCGCTTGGAGCAGGCGACCCAGATCGGCGGATGCGGCTTCTGCAGGGGCTTCGGCACGACGTTGCGCACCGGCATGGAGAAGAACTTGCCCTTGAAGCCGGGATAGGGGCTCATCGCCATCATGTTGGCGGTCTGCTCGACGGCCTCGGCCCACATTGCCTTCTTCTCGGCCGGATCGATGCCGAAGCCTTCGAGCTCGACCCGCGAGGCCGATTCACCGGTGCCCCAGTCGACGCGACCGTCGGCGATCAGGTCGAGCGTCGCGATGCGCTCGGCCACGCGCGCCGGATGGTTGTAGCCCGGCGGCGCCAGCACCACGCCGTGGCCGATGCGGATGTTCCTGGTGCGCGCGGCACAGGCGGCGAGGAAGACCTCGGGCGCCGAGGAGTGCGCATATTCCTCGAGGAAGTGATGCTCGACCTCCCAGATGTGGTCGATGCCGAGACGGTCGGCGAGCTCGACCTGGGCGAGCGCGTCCTTGAACAGGCGATGCTCGGTGTCGCCGTCCCACGGCCGCGGAAGCTGATGCTCGTACAGAAGCCCGAAACGCATGCTCCGTCCTCCTCAATGCTCAGTGCGCGGTCCACCCACCATCGACGACCAGCCCCGACCCCGTCATGAACGAGGCATCGTCCGATGCCAGGAACACGATACCCTTGGCGATATCCTCGGCCATGCCCAGCCGGCCGATCGGATGGAGACCCAGCGTCGTCTTGCGCGCCTGCTCGGTGTCGTTGGTGCCGACCTGCTTGGCGCGCATCACGAAGGTCTGCTGGCCCATGTCGGTCTCGATCAGACCGGGATGGATCGAGTTGACTCGGATGCCATAGCCCTTGCGGCCGAACTCCAGCGCCGTCGACTTGGTGAACAGCGTGACACCGCCCTTGGTCAGCGAATAGAGCGGGTCGAGCTGGCTGCCAACGAGGCCCGCGATCGAGGCCAGGTTGACGATGCAGCCCTTGCTCTTCTTGAGATGCGGCAGCGCCGCCCGCGTGCCCAGCACCACGCCGGTCAGGTTCACCGAGACCAGCCGATGCCATTCGTCGAGCGAGGCCTCCTCGACGCCCTTGCCGTTGAAGATGCCGGCATTGTTCACCAGCACGTCGAGCTTGCCGTATTCCTTGACCGTCGCCGCCAGCGCCTCGGCCCAGCTCGCTTCGTTGGTGACATCGAGATGCACGTAAAGCGCGCCGATCTCCTTGGCATGCTTGCGGCCGACCTCGTCGAGGATGTCGCCGATCGCCACCTTGGCGCCCGCTTCGACCATGAGCTCCGAGGTCGCCCCGCCGATACCGCGCGCCGCGCCCGACAGGAACGCGACCTTGCCGTCCAAGCGGTTCATCGCCGCCTCCCTACTTCATTTTGTTGAAGGGAACATCCTTATCCACGCGCACATCCTGCGGCAGGCCGAGCACGCGCTCGGCGACGATGTTGCGCAGGATCTCGTCGGTGCCACCGGCGATACGGAAGCCGGCGCCGCCGATCCATTGCGCCTGGAAGCCGGCCGCCTGCGGCACGTCCTCCTTCATGATGCCGGCCGGGCCCATCAGCTCCATGGCGAAGGCGCCCATGTCCTGCATCTTGGGCGCCGCGACGATCTTGATGATCGAGGACTCCGGCCCCGGAGTCTGGCCCTTGGAGAGCGCGGTCAGGGTGCGATAGCGCGTGAGCTTCAGCCCCTGCTGCTGCACGTACCAGTCGGCGATCTTGCCGCGCACCTGCTGGTTCCTGATCGCGGGCCCATCCTCGAGATCGGTGTCGCGCGCCAGTTCCATCAGCTCGTCGATATCGAGGCCGCCTGAGGGCAGGCCGACCGCCAGCCGCTCGTTCATCAGGGTCGTGAGCGCCGCCTTCCAGCCCTCGCCCACCTTGCCGAGCCGCTGGCTGTCGGGAATGCGCACGTTGGTGAAGAACACCTCGTTGAAGTTGGCGCCGCCCGACATCTGCTTGATCGGACGCACCTCCACGCCCGGCGACTTCATCGACAGGAAGAACATCGTCAGTCCCTGGTGCTTGGGGACGGACGGATCCGTGCGCGTGATGATGATGCCGTAATCGCAATAGTGCGCGCCCGAGGTCCAGACCTTCTGGCCGTTGATCACCCAGCCGTCGCCATCACGCTCCGCGCGGGTGCGGATGCCCGCCACGTCGGAGCCGGCCGCGGGCTCGGAGAAGAGCTGGCACCAGATCTCCTCGCCATGGAGTGCCGGCTTCACGTAGCGCTTGAGGTGCTCGGGACTCGCATAGGCCATCATGGTCGGGATGCACATGCCCAACCCGATGTCGAAGAAGCCGAGCGGCACGAGATAGTTCGCCTCCTCCTGCTGGTAGATCACCTGCAGGATGGGCGAGGCGCCCCGGCCGCCGAATTCCTTGGGCCAGGTCATGCGCGCATAGCCCGCCTCGGCCTTCTTGGCTTGCCACTCCTTGGCTTTCGCGAGCAGGTTCGGATCGTCGTTGCGCGCGCGATAGCTCGCCTTGTCGTCGCTCTTGCGCGTGGCGTTGGCATCGAGCCAGGTGCGCACTTCCTTGCGGAAGGCGGCTTCTTCGGGCGTGTCGTTGAAGTCCATCTCGGTTCCTCCCTTGCCCTTCTGTCTTCAGGCCGCGTTCTTCTGTTCGAGCCGCGTGACCAGCTTGTCCTTCCATGCCATCGGGCCGCCGAGCGACAGGGCCAGAAGCTTGGCACGGCGATAATGGAATTGCGTGTCGGCCTCCCAGGTGAAGCCTATGCCGCCATGGGTCTGGATGTTCTCCTTGGCGGCGAAGTCGTAGGCCTCGCTGGCCGCGATGCGCGCCGCGGCGGCGGCGAGCGGCAGATCGGCACCGCCGTCGGTGAGCATCATGGCGCCGTAGTAGGCATTTGAGCGCGCCAGCTCGAGCTTCACATAGCAGTCGGCGAGCTTGTGCTTGATCGCCTGGTACGAGCCGATGGCGCGGCCGAACGCCTGGCGCTGCAGGGCATAGTCGCGCGCCATGTACATCGCCGCTTCCGCACCGCCCACTTGCGCGAAGGCGAAATAGATCGCCGCCGCATCGTAGAGCCGTTCGAGCAGCCGCCAGCCCTCGCCCTCGGTTCCCAGCAGCTCGGCATTGGCGTCCGTGAACGTGAGCTCGCAATGCTTGCGCGCCGGATCGATGGTCTCGACCCGACGCTTGGTCACGCCCTTCTGCGCGAGCTCGACCAGCGCCAGCGAATTTTTCGCGACGACGATCGCAAACGTCGCCGCTTCACCATCGGCCACCGGCACTTTCTTGCCGTTCAGCCGGCCGCCACCGAACGTGGTGGTCGTGTTGCGTGGCTTGGGCGGCTGCGCGCCCTCGGCGACGGCGAGCGTGCCGGTCGCCTTGCCTTCGGCGAGCAATGGCAGCCATTTCTTCTTCTGCGCGTCGGAGCCCGCGAGCTTCAGTGCTTCGGTCGCCAGCACGACCGACGTGTCGAACGGCACAGGTGCTGCCGCGCGCCCGATCTCCTCGGCGATGACACAAAGCTCGAGCGGCGAAAGGCCGAGCCCGCCATATTCCTCCGGAATGCCGGTCGCCGGCACGCCGAGCTCGACCAGGCCCTTCCAGACCTCGTCGGCATGGGTCTCATTGCCGTCCAGCACGCGCCGCACCACCTTGAGGGGGCACTTGTCGGCCAGGAATTTGCGAACCTGCTCCTTGAGCAGCTTCTGGTCGTCTGAGAAATCAAAGTTCATGATACGGAAAGGCTAGCACAGGGTCGGACGATGGAAACCCCGCAGATCACCCCCGAAATCAAGGACTGGCATGCCCACGTCTACTTCGATGCCGCTACGCGAGACGCCGCCTGGGCGCTGCGCGAGCGCATCGGGACGTCCTTCGACATCGTCATGGGCCGCTTCCACGAGAAGCCGGTCGGCCCGCACCCGATGTTCAGCTACCAGGTGCATTTCCAGAACGCCCAGTTTGCGCCGCTGATCTCCTGGTTGACGGTCAATCACGGCGACCTCACCGTGTTCATCCACCCCAACACGGGCCAGGATCTCGAGGATCATCGCGATCGCGCCCTGTGGATCGGCAAATCGGTGCCGCTGGTGCTGAGCGTCTTCACCGACAGGAAGAGGGACTGACCATGGACTCGCTACTGCCGCTGGCCAAGAAGGTCGGAGAGAAGCTGAAGGCGCGCAAGGAGACGATCGCCATCAGCGAGTCGTCGTCCGGCGGCCTTCTGTCGGCGTCGCTGCTCGCCGTGCCCGGCGCATCCGCCTACTTCATGGGCGGCGCGGTGGTCTATACCGGCCCGGCCGGCATCGCCTTCCTCGACGCAACCAAGGAGAAGCGCGGCGACATCCGCTCCTCTTCCGAACCCTGGGCGTTGCTCGCCGCCGAGCTGGTGCGCGGCCGTCTGCGCACGAGCTGGGGTCTCGCCGAAACCGGCGCCGCCGGCCCGACGGGCAATCGCTACGGCGACGCCGCCGGCCACACCTGCGTCGCGGTCGTCGGTCCCAACGGCAAGATTGCCCGCACCCTCGAGACCGCTTCAGGCGATCGCGTCGCCAACATGCGCGCCTTCGCGGCGGAAGCGTTGAAGCTGTTGGACGAGCAGCTCGGCTAGCGTCGGCTGCTTATTTCCAGCATTCGAGCTGCATGCTGGCCGCTTCCGCGCGCTCGGCACGCTGGACATTGGAGAGTGCAGCCGTCGAACCCGCGTCGCTCTCGTAGGTGATGTGATGCGCCTGCAGGAACGCGGAGAGCGTCGAGACCTTGATCGCGAAGTTCACGTTCTGCGCGATGTCGCCCGTGATGGCGGCCATCGCGAGCGCATTGAGCTTGGAGACCACGACGGCCATCAACCGGCCCTGCTCGTCGACCACCGGACCGCCGCTGTTGCCTGGCTGCACGGCCGCCGAGATCTGGAGATAGCGCGAATCGTCGCGAATGCCGGTCAGCGCGGTGACATTGCCTAGGGTCGTGTTGCCGGTCGATGAGAGCGCTCCCGCCAGCGGATAGCCGAACACCAGGACCGACTCGGCGGGCTGGATCGGCGCGCCGGCGCGCAGCCGCAAGTAGACTTTCGCCGGCACCGTTGCCCGCAGCGCCGCGAGATCGTCGCTCTGGCTGAGCGCCAGCGGCGTCGCCCGGCCAAGCTCCGCGCCGTTCTTGCGGATGCGTATGTCGGTGCAGGGGCCGGCGACGTGGAAGTTCGTCACGATGATGTCGGGCGCGATGTAGAAGCCCGTTCCCGAACCGACGGCTTCCGCCTCCTTCTTCTGGCCGCCCGGCGCCGGGCGGGTCGACGGAGCTGCAGGTTGGGGCGGCGGCGGCGGTGGCTGCGCCGCCGCTGTGCGCTGGGCGACGGCGCGTTCGAGCTGGCCACGCACGGCTTCCGAAGGAAGCCCGTCACCGCGCTCACCGATGCTCTTCTGGAACATCGAGATGGCGATGTTCGTGCGCAGGCCGACGACGCCGTTGACCGGCCCCGGATTGTAGCCAAGCCGGGTGAGCAAGGTCTGGATGGTCGCCACCAAGCCACTGGACGGCGCACCGGCGGCGCTCGTCGATGCGGGCGCGCTCGCCTGGGCTGCGTATTGGCTCGTGCATTCCTTCGTGCGCGCCATCGCGGCTTCGACACCGTCGAGACTCAGCAGATAGCGACGGGCGTTGGCGCCGACGATGAGCGACGCGCCCGACTTCAACTGGGAAAAGAACTCCGGCGCGACATCGCCGAAGACGAGCACGCGGTCGTTCGCGGCACGCCCCGACAGCGTGAAGTGATTTTCGCCAATGCCCACCGAGGTCGGATAAACCTGATTGGTCGTGAGCCCCCAGTCGGGGGCCTCGGCGGCGACGACCCAGATTCCGTGCTGGCTGAGGCCAAACACGATCGTGAATCCCTCCGCCTGGACACGGGAGGCCGAGCAATGATCGAACGACGAGGTCTGGTCGCGCGTATAGGCACTGACCCGCCAGGGGCCGACCTGAACCAATGAATCCGGAATCGGACTGGCGTGAGCCAGAGCCGACGATAGCAACGCGGCACAGGCGCCAACCAGCGACAGAACGCGACCGCGCAACGCCATGATGTCGTTCTTCCCCGCCTCTCAACCCCGCGATGTAAGATCGTCACATGGTACTCGCGGGATGACAAGCCCGGAGCGCTGTCTACCGCACCCGATAGAGGCGCACCGTGCCGGTGCCTTCGCCGCTGCATTCGGCGGTCGCGCCGTTGGGGTGGCACTCAAGTTCGCCGGGGCTGGTGCCCTCGCTGCAATTCATGTTGCGGCTCTCCAGATGCAGCCTCGCCTGCGCGTAGTGCGCTTCTGCGTCGGCATGGCAGAAGAAGTCCGGCTGATCGATACGCGTGTACATGAGGTGGCCGACGCCCTGGCTGTTGAAGCACCAGGTCGTGAGGCCCTGATGCTGGGCGTACGGGAAGACGTCGGTGCGCCAGCAGCCGCGCAGGAAGGCCATGTTCGGCGCCGGCGTCTCGGGCAAGGCGAGCGGCACGGTCGAAGGCTTGTGCGGCGCCGATTCGTAGTACGTCAAAGGTCTCGGGGTGGAGCTGTTGTAATGCGGCACGCCCATCGAGGACCCGCTGCCACCACCGCCCGGCGGAGGCGGCGGGGCAAGCGTGGGTGGCTGCGTGCCGTTGGGCCAGCTCGGTCCTGTGCCGCCTGGCGTGCCGAGCCCGCTGCCGATGCCTGTCGAATTGCCGATCGGTCCGCCCGGCGCGACGCCCTGGGCGTGCAGCAACGGTCCACTCAGGAAGAATGCAATAGCCGCCGCAACGACGAACCTGCGCATGATCGCGATATCGGCCTCGCCCTGTCGGGCGTCAAGTAGATCAAATATGCGTTCACGCGATATTGGTTCGGCAGGGCATATTCCGTTCAGCTGATTACAGCCAAACGGAATATGCTTTAACGCCGGCACATGATCAGCAGGCTCGCCGCCTCGGCGCGCTCCGCACGTTCGGTCTCCGGCAAGGTGATGGCAGCGGCATCGCTCTGATAGGCGATATTGTGCGCCTCGAGGAAATTCGCGAGCGTCGTCGCCTTGATCGCGAAATTGACGTTCTGCGGGATTGCGCCGGTGGTGCGGGCCATCGCCACGGCATTCATCTCGGCAACGACGACGGCCATCAGACGGCCGGCCGAATCGACAACCGGGCCGCCGCTGTTGCCGGGCTGCACGGGCGCCGAGATCTGGATACGGCGCGGATCGTCCCTGAACCCGGCGAGCGCGGTCACATTTCCGAGAGTGGTGTTGCCCGTCGAGGAAAGCGCGGACGCCCACGGATAGCCGAACACCAGAACGGATTCGGCCGGCTTGATCGGCACACCGGTGCGCAGCTTCAGAAAAGCCGTGGCCGGTCGATCCGTGTGGATGGCGGCGAGATCGTCCGAGGCATTGACGGCGAGCGCGCGGGCGGGCCCCAAGGATGCACCGTTCTTGAACAGGCCGACCTGGGTGCAGCCGGCGACCACGTGATTGTTCGTGATCACGGTATTCGCGTTGATGTAAAAGCCCGTCCCCGAGTAGAGGCCGCTTTTCGGCGCTGGCTGGGCGGTTCCGGGCGCGGGCGCCGCAACGGTCGCGGCCGGCGCCGTCTGTGCAGCGGACAGGGTGCGACCGGCATATTGCTTGGCGCAATCCTTGAGCCTGGCCATTGCCGTCTCGATGCCGTCGAGATGCATCGCGAAATGGCGTTGGTTCGCCGTGGCCGTGAGCACGGCATCCGGCTTCAGCTCGGTGAAGAACTCCGGCGACGGCCTGATCGACAGGACCTGCGCGCTCGTCGCCCGCCCGCTGAAGGTGAATGGGGTGGCGCCGACCGTCATCGAGACCGTGTAGTTCTGGTTGGGCGTCAGTCCCCAAGCCGGCGCCTCGGTCGCAATACCCATGATGCCGGAGGCAGTGAGGCCGATGTAAAGACTGAACCCCTCGTTCTGCACGCGGCTGAGCGAGCAATTCTCGAAAGCCGTTTCCTGGCCGCGCGTATAGGCGCCGAGCCGCCAGGGTCCGACCTGGGCGATGGAATTGGGAAACGGTGCAGCGGGAACAGGCTTGGTCGCAAACGACCCGATCGCTGCGGCGAGCAAGGCAATGAATACGACGCGGCAGCCGAGTGACATTCTGCTCGTGATGATCGCACCCGCCGTGCGCAGAGACAAGTGTGGGTTGTTCTGCCGCCGTCCCGCGTTGCATGTTTCAGGGATCGCCGACGCAGCAGGATCGTTGCACTGTGTTGCGCCAGGAATGAAATGACGTCGCCTCGCCCCATCCGCGAAATCGAGCATATGACGATCCCGTTGCAGGACGGCACGCGTCTCGCCGCACGGCTCTGGCTGCCGGTCGATGCAGAACACCATCCCGTGCCGGCAATCCTGGAATATCTGCCCTATCGCAAGCGCGACGGCACGCATGAGCGCGACATGCTCACCCATCCCTGGCTCGCCGCGCGCGGCTACGCCTGCGTGCGCGTCGATCTGCGCGGCAGCGGCGAATCGGAAGGGCTTCTGACCGACGAGTACAGCCAGCAGGAACAGGACGACGCGCTGGAAGTCATCGCCTGGCTGGCGGCGCAGCCCTGGTGCAGCGGCGCCGTGGGCATGATGGGAATCTCCTGGGGCGGCTTCAATGGCTTGCAGGTTGCCGCGCGCCGGCCACCGGCGTTGAAGGCGATCGTCACGCTCTGCTCGACCGACGACCGGTATGCCGACGACGTACACTATATGGGCGGCGCCAAGCTCAATGCAGGCTTCGGCTGGGCGGGCTTCTTCTTCTCCGACATGTGCCACCCGCCCGATCCCGCGCTGGTCGGCGACCATTGGCGGGAGATGTGGCGGAAGCGCCTGGAGCACTTGCCTCTCTTCCTCGAACGCTGGCTCGGACATCAGCGGCGCGACGCCTACTGGAAGCATGGCTCGGTATGCGAGGACTATGCCGCGATCCAATGTCCCGTCTTCGCCGTGGGCGGCTGGACCGACGGTTACACCAACGCCATTCCGCGCCTGCTCGAACATCTCACGGTGCCGCGCAAAGGTTTGATCGGGCCGTGGGCGCATGCCTATCCGCACTTCGCCCTGCCCGGCCCGCAGATCGGCTTCCTCCAGGAGATGCAGCGCTGGTGGGATCGCTGGCTCAAGGACGAGCCCAATGACGTGATGGACGAGCCGATGCTGCGCGCCTGGATGACCGACAGCGTGGCGCCGGCTTCGTGGCATGAACGCCTGCCGGGCCGCTGGGTCGGTGAAAAGACGTGGCCATCGCCTGATATCGAATCGCAGCGACTGTTCCTGACGGACGCGGGCCTGATGGCAAAGGATGGCGCGCTTACGCCGCGCCTTGTCGATTCACCCCTGACCGTCGGCAAGCATGCGGGCGAATGGTGCCCGTTCGGCCGTGGCCACGACCAAGCCGACGATCAGCGCGAGGACGACGCGCAATCGCTGGTCTTCGAGACACTGCCGCTCGGCCACACGATCGAGATCCTGGGTGCGCCCATCGTCACGCTCGACATTGCGAGCGACAAGCCCGTCGCGCATCTCATCGCGCGCCTGTGCGACCTGCGTCCCTCTGGCGAATCGCTGCGCGTGAGCTTTGGCGTGCTGAACCTCACGCATCGCGACAGCCACGAGATGCCCTCGCCTCTCGTGCCGGGCCAGCGCTATCGCATCACGCTCAAGCTCGATGACGCCGGCACGACCTTCCCCGCCGGCCATCGCCTTCGCCTCGCCCTCTCTACGAGCTATTGGCCGATGGTCTGGCCGGCGCCCGAGAAGGCGACCGTCACGATCCTGGGTGGCACCATCGACCTGCCGGTGCGCCCGGTAAGGGCCGAGGGCTTACGGCCACTCCCCGAACCCGAAACGGCGCCGCCCGATCCGGCGGCGCGGCCGAAGCCGGGCGTCCTGCGCTTCGAACGCATCGGCCTGGAGACGAGCACCGACGGCAGCTTCGACTTCGATCTCGATGAGAACGATCCGTTAAGCGCCGTCGCCCGCATGCGGTGGGCCAGCACGGTTTCGCGCGGCGACTGGAAGGTTCATATCGAGACCACGATGCGCATGAGTTGTACGCGCGACGACTTCCTTCTCAGCGCCTCGCTGCGTGCCTGGGACGGTTCCGAGGAGATCAGTCACCGCGACTGGCAGATTGCGATCCCGCGCGATCTCGCCTGACGCTTAGACCCCGTTGGCGCGCAGGAAGGCAAGCGTACGCTGCCAGGCATCGGCGGCCGAGGCCGCGTTGTTCGGTCCCGTCCCACCCGAACGGTCGAAGTCGTGACCGGTGGCCGGGTAGTACTTGATCTCGTAGCGTGCCCCGACCGCCTTCATGATCTCCTCGAGCTTGTGCGGTGGCTCCATGCCGATCGTGGTGTCGTTCTCGCCGGCCAAGACCAGCACCGGCGAACTCTGGGCAGTGAACCATTTGCGGAAGAGAGGCAGGTCGGGCTGAGTTCGCGCGCCGTCGAGCGCGCCATAGTAGCTCACGCCCGCCTGCACCTTGCGCGTCGCCGCCAACAGCACGGCGAAGAAACCACCATTGGAGAAACCAACCGCCCCCGTCGCGCCCTTCTTCGCCTGCGGCAACGCGTTCAGCTCGCCGATGATCTCGACGAAATCGTCAAAGATGGGCTTGGCCTCGCTGGTGAAGGACTTGCGCCGCAGCTCCGCATTGGTGATGCCGTGCGCCCGCAGGAAGGCCGGTGCGATGCAGATGTAGCCCTCGCGCGCGAGATTGGCGCAGTAGCCGCGATCGGCTTCTTGGATGCCGCCGCTGGTATGCATTTCCAGGATGGTCGGAAACGGCCCCGGCCCCTTGGGGATGAAGAGCGTCGCTTCCATGTTCTTGTGCACGCCGACCGTCACGGTCTGCGAAGTGTAGTCGAACGCCGCGCTGGCCGAACTGACGCCCGCAACGGCGCTGACCATCACCCCCATGATGGCCAAAAGCTTCATGATTCTCTCCCCGCTAGGATCGCCGGACCGGCCGCGCCCCAGCCGTCATTCCTCCGTCGATCACGAGTTCCTGCCCGGTAACATAGCTCGCCGCCTCGCTGCACAGGAACAGCACGCCGTTGGCGATATCCTGGGCCTCACCCACCCGGGTGAGGGGCACGATGCTCGCCGCCCGTTCGCGCGGGTCGATCGGCGAGTTGCGGCCGTTGCCCTCGGCGCCGGTCGGGATCTTGTCCCAGATCGGCGTGGCGATGATGCCGGGATGCACGGAATTGACCCGGATATTGTCGGCAGAAAGCTCCAGCGCCGCCGACTTGGCCAGCAGCCTCACGCCGCCCTTGGTGGCAGAGTAGGCCGCGAGCCCCGGCGCGCCGCGCAGGCCCGCGATCGAGGACATCAGCACGATCGAGCCGCCGCCCACGCGCCGCATCGCCGGGATCGAATGCTTGATGGAGAGGAACACGCCGTCGAGGTTGATCGCCTGCTGCTTCTGCCAGTCGGCCAGGGTCATGGACTCGAGTGGCGTCATGATGCCGATGCCGGCATTGGCCACCATGATGTCGAGACGGCCGAAGCGCTTCTCGGCCTCGGCGATCACGCCGGGCCAGGTCGCTTCGTCACGCACGTCATGCGTCAACCAAGCGACCTTGCCGCCCGCTTTGGCGATCTTCTGCACGAGGCCTTGCCCCATGAGCTCGTCGACATCCGTGACGAGCACCGAAGCCCCTTCGCGCGCCAGCGTCTCCGCGCAGGCCGCACCGATGCCGGAAGCGCCACCGGTAACGATGGCGACCTTGCCGGCGACCTGACCGGCCAAATCAGCGGCCCTTCCAGTTGCCCGGGCGCTTCTCGGCGTAGGACTTGATGCCTTCCTTGAAATCCTCGGTCTTGCGCAGCCAATCCTGTTCGACCAGCTCGCGCTCGGTGGCGATCTCGGCGCCGTCGGCGAAGAAGCGGCGCATCGTCTCGCGCGTCGACAGGACGGCGAGCGGCGAGGACTCGGCGATCTCGTTGGCGAGCTTCATCGCCTCCTTGCGCACGTCGGCGAGCGGCACCAGCACGTCGGCCATGCCCCATTCGACGGCCTGCTCACCACCGATACGGCGGCCCGTATAGAACATCAGGTTCGCCTTCTGCTGGCCGATCAGGCGCGGCAGGACGAAGGTGAGCGAGAAGCCGGGATGGAAGCCGAGCCGCGTGAAGTTGGCGGCGAAGCGCGCCTCGGCGCAGGTCACACGAAAGTCCGGCATCAGAGCGAGGCCGAGGCCGCCGCCGATCGCCGCGCCCTGCACCGCCGCGATCGACGGCTTCTTGGAGCGGAACAAGCGGGTCGCCTCTTTGTAGAGGTGCTTGCCGCTTTCGGCCGCGCCGGTCTGCGGCCGGTTGGCGAAGTCGGCACCGGCGCAGAACGACTTGCCCTGCGAGCACAGCACATAGGCGCGGATGTTGTTGTCCTTGTCGAATGCCTCGAAGGCGTCGGCGATCTGGTTGATCAGGGAATTGTCGAAGAAGTTGTGCGGCGGGCGCTGGATCTCGACGACGCCGACATGACCTTCGCTCGAGACGCCGATATCCTTGTAGCTGCCGCTCATGTCGTTTCCCCTGTAAATGAGAGCGCCAATATTGCCCCGCCCTCGGGGCATCCGTCGAGTTGGGAGGAGCAAGAATGTCGCAAAGCGAACGCCCCGGAGAGAAACACGCCCTGGTCATCGGTGGGGGCACCATGGGTGTGGGCATCATCGCCATGTTCCTGGCCGGCGGCTGGAAAACGCATGTGATGTCACGCTCTGTCTCGACGCGCGAAGGCTTGCCCGCAGCGAGCAAAAAGGCGTTGGGCGCCATGGACAAGAAGGAGGACGTCTCGGGCCTCTCGACCTTTGCCACGCTCGCCGAGGCGCCTTGGGACAAGATCGAGATCGTGGTCGAAACGGTCACCGAGGACCTCGAGCTGAAGCGCAGGCTCTTCGCCGAAATGGAGACGCTGTCGCGACCCGACTGTGCACTGACCTCCAATTCGTCGAGCTTCCCGATCAGCGAGATCGGCAAGGGGCTGAAGACTCAAGGCCGCATGATGGGCCTGCACTTCTTCATGCCGGCGCATCTCATCCCGCTGGTCGAGGTCGTGCGTTCCGTCCACACCGATGTCGCCCTCGCGGAGAAGGTCGGCGCCATCATGAAGGCGCTCGGCAAACGGCCGGTGCAGGTCAAGAAGGACGTGATCGGTTTCCTGGGCAACCGCATCCAGGGCGCGCTGATGAGAGAAGCCCTGTGGCTGATCGAACAGGGCGTCGCCTCGCCGGAGGATATCGACGCCACGGTGCGCCTCAGCTTCGGCTTCCGCTATGCCGCGGCCGGCCCGATCGTGCAGAAGGAGCACTCGGGTTGGGACACGACCTGCGCGGTCGCCAAGATCATCTGGCCCGACCTCACCAACGCCGACGGCCCGCCGCCGGTGCTGCAGAAGAACGTCGACGAAGGCCGCATCGGCTTCAAGACCAAGCGAGGCTTCTTCGAATGGAACGACGATTCGATGGCGAAGGAACGGGCGCGCTACGAGAGAGCGCTGCGCAAGTGCCTCGAGATCTTCAAGGACGAGGGCATTTTGTAAGAGTGCTGTCAGTCATCTTCGTGTCAGTCAGCCGATTGTCAGCGTGTTTTTCTTGAAACGATTTTGAGGCACGCCCAGATTCGACTCGTCGATCAATTGCGATCGACAAGGAGTCGAAGATGAAGACCATGAGCATCTGTCTGATCACCGGCCTCGCTCTCGCGACCGCTGCCCCCGCTTTCGCGCAAGGCAACGATCTCGCCTACTGCCAGGCGCTGATCTCGAAGTATCAGACCTATGTCGGTCACAACAGCGGCAGCCGGCACGAAGACGTCGACATGAACGCCGACGCCCACATGGCGATCGACCAGTGCAACGCCGGCAACCCGGCGGGCATTCCGGTCCTCGAGCGCGAGTTGACCAACAACCGGATCGACCTGCCGACGCGTGGCTAACGCGGCTTCTCCGGCAACGAAAAACGGGCGACTGTCGAAAGGCAGTCGCCCGTTCGCTTTTGTGCCTATACTTGCGCGATGCCCATGAAGAACGGAGCGAGCCGGCGCCTGAGACTCGGCATGATCGGCGGCGGCCCGGGATCGTTCATCGGCAGCGTGCACCGCATGGCTGCCCGCCTCGACGATCAATACACGCTGGTCGCCGGCGCTTTCTCGCCCGACGAGACACGGACACGCGAGATGGGCCGGCAGACCTTCCTCGATCCGGAACGCGTCTATCCCGACTGGCGCGAGATGCTGCGCGCCGAATCCGGCCGCGCGGACAAACCCGACGCAATCGCCGTCGTCACGCCCAATCACCTGCATCACCAGCAGGCGAAGGCCTGTCTGGAAGCGGGCTTCCATGTCGTCTGCGACAAGCCGATGACCACGACGTGGGCCCATGCAGCCGATCTCGCCGACACGGTCGCCCGCACCGGCAAGCTATTCGCCCTCACGCACAACTACAGCGCCTATCCGCAGATCCGCTTGGCGCGCGCCATGGTCCAGGCGGGTGAGCTCGGCGCACTGCGATTGGTCGAGCTCGAATACGCGCAGGAATGGGCGGCCACGGCGGTCGAGACCACCGGCAATCGTCGCGCCGAATGGAAGACCGATCCGGCACGCGCCGGCGCGGGCGGCGCGCTGGGCGATATCGGCACGCACGCCTATCAGCTCGCCTGCTTCGTCGCCGGCCAGACGGCGGCGGGTCTCTGCGCCGATCTCACCTCGTTCGTGCCGGGCCGACGTCTCGACGACAATGTCCATCTCATGCTGCGCTATGAGAGCGGCCTGCGCGGCATGATGTGGGCGAGCCAGGTCGCGATCGGCAGCAAGAACGGTCTGCGCCTGCGCCTGATCGGCGACAAGGGCGCGCTCGCCTGGGCGCAGGAGCAGCCCAACCAGCTCGAGGTCGTGAAGCTCGGCGAGCCGCCACGCCTGCTCGAACGGCAGGCCGCGTCGATCGCCTCCGCCGACTCGCGGTTGCCCGCCGGTCATCCCGAAGGCTTCATCGAAGCTTTCGGCCGGCTCTACACCGACTTCGCCGAGCAGATCCGCGCGCGTCTCGAACAGCGTGCGGCAAAGCCCGAAGCGCTGCTGGTGCCCGCGGTCGAGGACGGCTGCGAAGGTGTTCGCTTCGTGCTGGGCGCGGTGAAGTCGAGCCGCCAGGGTGGCACCTGGCTCGGACGCAACGACTGGACGAGCTGAGCTAGGCGTGCAGCAGGGTCCAGAGGCGGCGGCGCGCGGCGACGAATTCGTCGGACACGCGGATATTCGCCGGCCGCGGACGACTTAGCGTCACCGCCTCGTTGGTAACGATACGACCCGGCCGCGGCGACATCACGACCACGCGGTCGGACAGGTAAAGTGCTTCCTCGAGATCGTGGGTCACGAACACCACGGTCTTGCGCTCGGTCTCCCAGATGCGCAGCAGCTCGTCCTGCATGGTCTCGCGGGTCTGCGAATCGAGCGCCCCGAACGGCTCGTCCATCAGCAGCACTCTCGGATTGTTGGCATAGACGCGGGCAAGATCCACCCGCTTGCGCATGCCGCCCGAAAGCTCGCGCGAATAGGACGAGGCGAAACCCTCGAGCCCGACCAGCTTGATCCACTCGCCGGCGATGCGCGCACATTCGGCGCGTGGCAGGCCGCGGCTGCGCGGGCCGTATTCGACGTTCTTCTGCACCGTCATCCAGGGAAAGACGGCATCCTGCTGGAAGACCATGCCGGTGCGTGCATTCGGTCCCTCGATCGTGCGCCCGTCGAGCTGGATGCGGCCGCTAGTCGGATGCTCCAGCCCCGCCATCATGCGCAGCAGGGTGGACTTGCCGCAGCCCGAGGGGCCAACCAGGGAAACGAAGGAGTTCTGCTCGATCGAGAGGGAAATCTTGTCCAGCACCGTGAGGTCGGGCTGGTTCACCCGCTCGAAGACGTGACTTACGCCCTCGACGATGAGCGCGCCGGCTTCAGCGGACATCGGCCCAGCGCGTCCAGCGGCGCTGGAGGTAGCGCAGCCCGCGATCCATCGTGAAGGCGAGCACGCCGATCACTACGACACCCGCCATGACCACGTCGGTGCGATAGAAACGCCGGCCGTTCTGCAGCAGCCATCCGAGACCGTCTTGCGCAGCCACCAGCTCGGCCGCGACCAGGGTCGTCCACGAGGCGGCCAGCGCCACGCGGAGACCGGCGAAGATGTAAGGCAGCGCCGAGGGAATGGCGACGGTCAGAAAGAGCCGCATCTGAGTTGCACCGAGCGTTTGCGCCGCCTCGACGAAGACGCGCGGCACCTGCTTGATGCCGGTGACGGTGCTCACGATGCAGGTCAGGAACGAGGCGAGGAAGATCACGACGATACGCGAGCGCTCGTCGATGCCGACCCAGATGATAACCAGCGGGATGTAGGCGAGCGGCGGAATCGGCCGTATGGCCTCGACCAGCGGATCGACGAGATATTCGAACGTCCGGAACCAGCCCATCAGCACGCCGAGCACGATGGCCGCCGTGCATCCCAGCAGGTAGCCGGCGATCACCCTGCCGAGGCTGGCGAAGATGGCGCTGAACAGGGACCCGTCGGAAATGCCATCGGCCAGGGTCGCCAGGATCGACTGGGGCGTCGGCGTCACGACCTGGTTGGCACCCGGCAGATTGGAAATGATCGAATAGGCGATCAGCAACGTGCCGAAGCTGCACAGCCCCAGCAGGACGCGTCTGTCGGCGAACCGCTTCGGGCGTCGCGCCATGAGCCTCAGGACCAGAAGGTCTTGTCGACGGCGGCGTCGAAATCCGGCACGCGCTGCAGCTTCTTGAGCTTGTACAGGAATTCCGCCTGCTGCTTCAGCGCCGCCGCGAGCGCGCCGCTCTCGATCAGCTGTTTCTGGCCGGCCGCATCGTAGAAATGCGCGCTTTCCATGGTCGATTCGATATCGGCCTTGGTGAGCGCCTTGCCCGACATCTTGCCGCCCCAGTCGACGGCGAACTGAATGGCCTCGTCATGTGTCGAGGCGTCACCGACATACTTCGCCCAATGCCCGACGGCGCGCATCACGCCCTGCAGCACCAGCCGATTGGCATCGAGCGCCTTCTGTGTCGCCACCCAAAGGTCGAAGATGCGGAAGGTCGAGCCGCCCTTCTTTCCGATGTCGGTGCCCGAGATGAGAACATGCGCGCCCTCGCGACGGCGCGGGATCAGCTTGATGTCGGTGTAGTCCGGCACGGTCGCATCGACTCGGCCGGCAAGGAAGGCGATGGTGCCCTCGTTGGGCTGGGAATCGATCATGGTCACGTCCCTGGCGGACATGCCGGCATCGGCGAGCGCAGCTTCGAGGAAGTACTGGTAGTTGGCGCCCAGAGTGACGGCGATCTTCTTGCCGCGCAGATCGGCCACGGAGCCGATCTCCTTCTGCGCCATCAGGCCGAACAGCGCCGTCACTTCATTGACCGAACCCAAGATGCGCAGCGGCAGCGCGTTGGCCGCGAGCGCATTGATCACCGGCGCGGCGCCGATGCCCATCATCTGCAGGTTGCCGCCGATCGCGGCCTCGATCTCCGGCGGGCCGCTTTCGAAGTAGCGCACGTCGAACTTGCCCTCGACGCCCTCCTGCTTCAGCCAGCCGAACTTCTCGGCCGCCGCGAGCTGGCACCAGTTGGGGAAGGCGAGCGAGCCTACGACGGGCTTCTTGTCATCGGCGAATGCCCGTGTGGAAAGCCCGGACGCCAGCGCGCCGACGACAAGGCTTCGCATGGAATCCCGGCGTGTCAGGCCGCGTGCCCCGACTGTCTTCATCGTTTCCCTCCCGGCGACCCCGCTCGTTTGCCGGCGGGCCGTCCGCACGATTGACACGTTATTGGTATCGATACCATCCTGCAAGGGCGTGCGTGCACGATCGAGGCAGTCCTCTCCCATCCGCATGACCGACGTCGCCGAGGCGGCGGGCGTCGGTGTCATGACGGTGTCGCGCACCTTCAGCGATGCTGGCAAGGTCGCCGAACAGACGCGCAAGCGCGTGCTGAAGGCCGCGCGCACCCTGGGCTTCATTCCCAACCAGGCGGCAGGCGCCTTGTCGTCGCGCACCAGCCGTGTGGTCGGGCTGTTCATTCCCAACCTGCTCGACGCGACCTATCATCAGATCTATCGCGGCGTGGTCGATCGTCTGGAGCCCGCGGGCTACCAGGTCTTCGTCGCCGAAACGCGCTACGACCAGTCGCGCGAGGAAGCGGAGATCCGCAGCATGCTGGGCTGGCGCGCGCGCGGCATGATCTTCACCGGTAGCGAGCGCTCTGCCGTCAGCCGCAAGCTGCTCGTCGATGGCGGCGCGGCCGTCTGCTCGGTGATGACCACCAAGGCGATGGACGGCTTCACGGCCGTCGGCTTTTCGAGCGTTCAATCGATGAAGGGTCTGGGCGCGCACCTGCTGGCGCGTGGTCACCGCCGCATCGCTCTCGTCCGCTCCTCCCGCCTCACCCATCCGCGCCTGAAAGCGCGACAGGATGCCTTGCGCGCCGCCACGGCTTCCAGGGCCGAGTTCCGGGTGATCGAGCTGGACGCCGACATTCCCTTCAGCTTCCGGCACGGCGCCGACGCCGTCGATGCAATGCTCGCCCAGTTCGGCAAGGGCTGGACGCTGGTCTTCTCGAATGACATCCCGGCGGCGGGCGCCATTCTGCGCGCCCGCGAGCTTCGGCTCGCGATCCCCAAGGATCTCGCGATCGTGGGCTATGCCGGGCTGGAGATCGCCGAAGCAATCCGACCGCGACTCACCACGGTGCGTATCCCGAAATACAGTATGGGCGAAAAAGCGGCCCACCTTCTGATCGAACAGATGGCGGGCCGCGATGTGACACCCAGCGCCGATCTCGGTTTCGAGCTCGTCGCCGGCGAAACGACTTAAGGTCTAGGCAGCGCGACCGCGGCCCCGACCGCCTCCGCCGCCGAAGCGACGACCGCGCCAGTGCGGACGCTGCTCGCCCTGGCGATGTTCGCCCTGACGATGGCCACCTTCGCGATACCCACCGTCACGATGCTCGCCTTGCGGCTGATCGCGATAGTCGCCCTGCGCCCACTGACGCTCCCCGGGGGGACGGTCGTTGTGAGGGCGATCGCTGTGAGGACGGTCGTTGCGGGGCCGGTCGCCATGAGGGCGATGACCGTGCGGACGATCGTTGTGAGGACGATCGCCGTGCGAGCGATGACCGTGCGGATGATCGGCATGCTGCCGGTCGCCGTGAGGGCGGTCGCCGTGAGAGCGTTCGCCCTCGCGCTGCGGACGATCCTCATGAGCGCGATGGGGACGATCCCCGTAGGCACGATGCTCGGGACGGCCGCCACGACGATGACTCTGGCGCGGGCCACCGCGATGGCCCTCGCGACGACCCTCACGATGGTCCTCGCGCTCGGAACGTTGCTCGCCCTGCTCCTCGCGCGGCGCGGGGGCCGGCAGGTCCTCGTTGGCCGGCGTCGGAACCACGGCGAGGCGCTGGTTGGTCAGGCGCTCGATGCTCTTGAGCTGACCACGCTCGCTGCCGTCGCAGAAGGAGATCGCGATGCCCGAGGCGCCGGCGCGCGCGGTGCGGCCGATGCGGTGGACATAGCTCTCGGCCTCGGCCGGCAGCTCGAAGTTGATCACGTGGGTCACGCCGGTGACATCGATGCCGCGCGAGGCGAGATCGGTTGCGACCAGCACGCGGGCCCTGCCGCGGCTGAAATTGTCGAGCGCCTTCTGGCGCGCGTTCTGGCTCTTGTTGCCGTGGATCGCCTCGGAGCGCACGCCGGTCTTGTCGAGCGCCTCGGCGACACGGTTGGCGCCGCGCTTGGTGCGCGTGAAGACGATCACCTTCTCAAGCTCGCTATCGGCCAGGAGGTGGCTCAGCAGGGCGCGCTTGTTGGCGGCATTCACGAAGAACACGCGCTGGTCGATGCGCTCGACGGTACGGCCCTGCGGCGCGATCTCGACCCGCTCGGGATCCTTGAGCACGTCGGCGGCGAGCTTGGCCACGTCGGGCGGCATCGTCGCGGAGAACATCAGCGTCTGGCGCTGCTTGCTCACTGACTGGGAGATGCGGCGTACATCCTTGATGAAGCCCATGTCGAACATGCGGTCGGCTTCGTCGAGCACGAAGAAGGTGACATTGCCGAGCCGCGCATGACCCTGGCTCACCAGATCGAGCAGACGACCCGGCGTGGCGACCAGGATGTCGACGCCGCGCTGCAGCGTCTCGATCTGACGGCCGAAGCCCAGGCCGCCGATCACCATGCCGAGACGTAGCCCGAGGCCACGTCCGTAGGTGTCGAAGCTCTTGGCGATCTGCACGGCAAGCTCGCGCGTCGGCGCGAGCACGAGCGCCCGCGGGCTCTTGGGCTCGGCGCGGCGGTTCTGGGCGGCGAGGTGCTGCAGCACCGGCAGCGCGAAGGCGGCCGTCTTACCGGTACCGGTCTGGGCGATGCCCAGTACGTCACGGCCTTGCAGCAACAGGGGAATGGTGCGCGCCTGGATAGGGGTCGGCTGCTCATAGTTGGCAGCCTGCAGGGCACGCAAGAGCGACTCGGACAGACCGAGGTCGGCGAAAGATACGTTACTCACTTTGTAAAAATGTCCTTACGGCCGATCAGTCGGATCGGCTTTGGCTCACTCATCGGCGCGGCGACGGCGGCTCTTTCTTCTGGGAGATTGTCTCGGGATGAAGCGCCTTCTCAAGCGGCGCGTCGCGCAATCGCGAGAAACCTTGATGCCCCGCGTTCTTGCGGAACGGCGGGTGTATGCTGCGGCAATGCGGCCAAGTCAAGGCGACGACGGCCCTGTCAGGCAGTTCGCCGGTAAATTGCGCCGCCCGGCACATACCATTTTGCTTTCTTGCGCACGGTAGGGCTCGAATCATCCGTTGCAGCAGCGGCAAGGGCGTTGACCGCAGCCTCGCTGCCATGGACGAAGCGCCCAACGACTTCGAGCGCCATTGCCCGCACGTGATCGTCCGGATCGCCCTCGAGCAGACCGATGGCACGTGGCAGGACGGCCGCCTCCTCGGGCCGGCAATCGCCTTCCTTGCAGCGATCGCAGGCGAGCGTGTGCAGGGTCGCGAGACGCACACGCGGATCGGCGTCGTCGAGCATGGTGATCAATTCGCCCATCACCTCGTGTTCGAGGAAACGGTCGAGATACTGGCAGCACCAGAAGCGCACATCGGCGTTTTCGTGCTTCAGCCCGCGCCTCATCATCGGCAAGGCGTCGGGTCCGGCCTTCAACAACGCGCGATAGGCAGCCTTCGCGCGATGCGGGATCGCGAGCTCGGCCAGCAGCGAGCCGTCGGCAACGGTCGCTGCGGCCATCGCTCTCCTAGTGGCGCTTCCGGCGCAGCAGGCGGCCCGGCAGGTTGCCAGTCGGCTCGTTGTCGCGCAGCAGGACCTGGCCGTTGACGATGGTGACGGCCATGCCGTCGCACTTCTGCTTCAGCCGCTTGGCGCCGGCCGGCAGATCGGTCACGACCTCCGGCATGCGCGGGCCGACCGTCTCGGGGTCGAACACCACGATGTCGGCCGCCATGCCTTCGCGGATCAGGCCGCGATCGTGGAAGCCGAATTGGGTGGCGGTGTCGCAGGTGATCAGCTTCACCGCCTCCTCCAGCGTGAAAGCCTGCTTGTCGCGCACCCAGTGGCTGAGCAGGTGGGTCTGTAGCGAGCTGTCCATGATCTGCGAGACGTGGGCGCCCGAATCGGAGAAGGTCACGACCGAGCGCGGATGCTTCATCAGCTCCAGCGCCTCGGCCTGGTTCTCGTTGGCCACCGGCTGGGTCATGAAGAACTTCATGTCGCGCTCGAGCGCCATGTCGATCATCAGCTCGACCGGATGGGTGTTCTTCATCCGCGCCAGGTCGGCCATCGACTTGTGCGGGCCCTTCATGTCGGTGAGCGCGTAGATCCAGTCCCATTGCGGCGGCCGCGCCTCGGTGCCGCGCACCGTCGGGCCCTCGTAGGGCTTGGAGGCGATGTCGACGAGCTGCTTGCGCTTGTCGGCGTTCAGCAGCCACAGCTTCTGTTCCGCGAGCGGAAGCTTGCGCATGTCGCGCCAGACGTCCCACCTGTCGAACGGCAACTGGGTCTCGAACGAGAGGATCACGTTCAGCGAGCGGCTGTGCACCTGGGCGAACATGCGGCCGCCCTGTTGGCAGGTGCGCTCGATGATGTCGAATGTCGTCCGCCACGCGCCTGGGTTGGTGCGACGATTGAACAGGCCGAAGGTGATCGGCCGACCCGATTCGATCGAGAGCTTGGAGAGGCCCTCGTAGTAGCGGCGCGCCTTGTCGGTGTCGGCGCCGCGCGGTTCACCCGCGACCTCGACCATGCCGCCGCCCATCGACTTCACCAGCAGCTCGAACTCCTCCCAGGTCGCGAGACGGCTCGCCACCGGCTTGTCGTCCGATGTCTGATGATTGACCGAGCGCGTGGTCGAGAAGCCGTGCGCGCCGGCGGCGACGGCTTCACGCGTGTGATGCACCATCGCCCTGAGATCGTCCTCGGTCGCCTCGTCGGTGAAGGCGCGCTGTCCCATCACGTGGGTGCGGATCGCGCAGTGGCCGACATAGCCCGCATAGTTGATGCCCTTGGGCAGTGCGTCGAGCACGTCGAGGAATTGCGGGAAGGTCTCCCAGCGCCATTGGATGCCGGCCTTCATGGCGGCGCGGCTGATGTCCTCGGCGCGCTCGAGATTGCGCATCACGAGGTCGGCTTCCTCGGCGCGGCACGGTGCGAGCGTGAAGCCGCAATTGCCCATCACCACCGAGGTGACGCCCTGGAAGCACGAGCTGGTGCCGATCGGATCCCAGAAGATCTGGGCATCCATGTGCGTGTGACCGTCGACGAAGCCCGGAGCGACCACGCGGCCCTCGGCATCGACGACTTCCTTTGCGCTTTCACCATTGAGGCGGCCGATCTCCGCGATCTTGCCGTCCTTCACGCCAACGTCGCCGCGATAGCGCGGCAGTCCCGAACCGTCGACGATCGTGCCGTTCTTCACGAGCAGGTCGAATGCCATGGCGGACCTCCGGTGTGACCGCTTAGGATAACTCAACGAACACGCGAGGAAACCATGGAATTCGGCGTTTTGTTCACGTCCCATCCGAATCCCCAGGAAGAGCCTTATCCGCATCGCGAAGTGCATGCCCGCACTACGGATGAGGTCCTGGAGGCCGAGCGGCTTGGGTACGATACCGCGTGGATCGCCGAGCACCACTTCGCCACCAGCTATGGCATCATGCCGGACTGCTTCGCCTACATGGCCTATCTCGCGGCCAAGACCAGCCGCATCAATATCGGCGCCGCGGTCATCACGCTTCCGCTCTACGATCCGATCCGGGTGGTCGAGAACACGTCGTTCGTCGATATCCTGTCGAATGGCCGCATCAGACTCGGCGTCGGCTCGGGCTACCGGCCTTACGAGTTCGAGGGGCTGGGCAAGGATTTCGAAGGCCGTCGGGACATCGTCGAGGAGGCGATCGGCCTGATGTTCGACGCCTGGCATCGTCACGGCTGGGATCACAGGGGCAAATACTTCCAGGGTGCCGTCAAGAAACCTTATGAACTGCTGCCGCAACCCGTGCAGATGCCGCATCCGCCGCTCTACATGGCAGGCGGCACGGATCGCTCCATCGGCTATTCAGGCCGCAACGGCTTCGGCCTGATGCTCTCGACCTTGCCCGGTATCGAGACGCTGGCGGCGCAGACCGCGCTCTACAAGCGCGAACTGGCCACGGCGAGCGCGGAGAGACGGCGGAACCCCGCCGCCGGCAACATCGACATCGCGCGCTGGGTCTATATCGCCGACACCGACAAGGAAGCGCGCGCCGACAGCGAGCAAGCGATCGTCCGCCACATCGCGCATTTCGGCGCGTCGGGCACGGGCGGCTATCTCGGCTCGGTGTCGGAGAAGGGCAACACCATCACCTACGACGATCTGCTCGCCACGACCCTGCTGCACGGCTCGGCCGAAACGGTGGTCGCCAAGCTGCGCGAGATGCAGGCGCGTACCGGCATGACATCGCTGTTGCTGCACTACCCGCCCTACTACGGCCGTGAGAAGACGATGAAGAGCCTCAAGCTCTTCGCCGAGCGCGTGATTCCCGCTTTCCGGCCGCCGGCGCGGCGTGCCGCTGCCGCTGCCGCGGAATGATGAAGTCTTCTTTCACGCGTCCGTAGCCATGAGTCGCAACGCGTCGCTCGGCGCGATCTTCACGGTCCTCGCCATGCTGGGCTTCGCGAGCATGGATGCGCTCAGCAAGCTGCTGGTCGTCAACTATTCGGTCGGCCAGCTCCTGTGGGTGCGCTACGGCGTGTTCTGCGTTTTCGCCTGGCTGGTCGTGCGCCGACGCGGCGTGCGCCGGGCCTTCGTCACCCGGCAACCCGTGACGCAGATCTTCCGCGCCTTGCTGGCCGTGGTGGAAAGCGGCGTCTTCGTGCTGGCTTTCCGCTACCTCTCTCTGGCCACGACTCACGCCGTCGCCGCGACGTCGCCACTGATCGTGGTCGCGCTCGGCGTGCTGCTGCTGAACGAGAAGGCCGGGCTCGGGCGCTGGATCGCCATCGGAACAAGCTTCGTCGGCACAATCCTGATCGTGCAGCCGGGCTTTCGCGCGTTCGACTGGCCGTCGATGCTGCCCTTGACCGGCGCCTTCCTGTGGGCCGGTTACCAGATCCTGCTGCGCATCTGCGCGCGCACCGATTCGCCGGACACGACGCTCGTCTGGTCGGCGTCGGTCGCCTTCATCGCCACGACCTTCGTCGGCCCCTGGCAGTGGCTGTGGCTCGACACGACGGGATGGACATTGCTGCTCGGCACGGCGGTGCTGAACGCACTCGCCAACTACTCTTTGATTCGCGCGCTCGACTACGCCGAGGCAAGCTCCATCCAGCCCTATAGCTACACGCTGCTGGTCTGGGTCACGATCCTGGGCATCCTGATCTTCGGCGACTATCCCAGCTCTCACGTCCTGCTGGGCGCGCTGATCATCGTCGCCAGCGGCATCTACAGTTGGTGGAGCGACCGGAAGGCGGCTACCTCGGCCACTGCCTGAGCGCCACAAGCCCACCGTCGATCGGCAGCAGGATGCCCGTCACCCAGCGCGATTCGTCGGAGGCGAGATAGACGGCACCATGGGCGATGTCCCAGGCGGTGCCTTCGGTCTTCATCGGCACCATGTTCTTGCGTCGCTCGCGCGCCTCGGCGCCGAGATGGGCGACCATGGGCGTGTGGACCGAGCCGACGACGATGCAGTTGGCGCGGATGTTGTCGGTGGCATAGTCGGCCGCCACCGAATGGGTGAAGCCGTGCAGGCCGGCCTTCACCGTCGAATAGGCGACAGCGCCGCTCGAGCCCATGAGGCCGAGCGCGCCTGCGATCGACGACACCATGATGATCGAGCCGCCCCTGCCCGCCTTCATCTTCGGCAGGCAATACTTCGTGCAGAGCATGGTCGTGGTGAGATTGGCCTCGATCACCTTGTGCCAGTCCGCCAAGGTCACCGTCTCGGGCGTGCCCGGCGCACCGATGCCCACGTTGTTGTGCAGGATGTCGAGACGGCCGTAGGTCTTCACCGCGAATTCGGCCATCGCCTCGCAGGCCTCGGGCTTGGCGACATCGCCCGCGAAAACGCTGGCCTCGCCGCCCTCTTCCTTGATCTTCCTGGCGAGCTTCTCGGCCCGCTCGGCGCTGCGATTGACCAGCACGACCTTCGCGCCCTCGCGCGCAAACAGGATCGCCGTCGCCATGCCGTTGCCGACACCCTCGCCGCGCGGTGCCGCGCCCGTCACCACGGCGACCTTGCCTTTCAGGCGATCCGTCATATCGTTTTCTCCCCGTAACTTCCGAGGCCGTACTATGGAGACGTTCGAAGGCGGCTGCACCTGCCGGCAGGTGCGCTATCGCATGACGAGCCGGCCGATGTTCGTGCATTGCTGCCATTGCAGCTGGTGCCAGCGCGAGACCGGCAGCGCCTTTGCCGTCAATGCCATGATCGAGGCCGATCGGGTCGAGCTGCTGGCCGGCCAACCGGAGATGATCAACACGCCGTCGGCCAGCGGCAAGGGCCAGAAGATCTGGCGCTGTCCCAACTGCCGGGTCGCCGTATGGAGCAACTATTCCGGCTCGGGAGAGAAGGTCCACTTCGTGCGCGTGGGCTCGCTCGACGAGCCTACCAAGCTGCCGCCCGACATCCACATCTTCACCAGCACCAAACAGCCCTGGGTCGCATTGCCCGACAACGGCAAGCCGGTGGTGCCGGAGTACTACAGCCCCAAGGAGCTCTGGCCGAAGGAGAGCCAGGACCGCTTCCGGGCTCTCCGGAACAAATAGCCCTCTTTAGCGAGCTACCGGACAATCGGTGCGGCCGCGAGCCTGCGCCATCGTCTTCAGGATCCATCCTCTTTCGTCCAATCGATAGATCCGCGTCTCGTAGCGCGTGCGGCCGGGCCTGTTGGTTTCTATGGAAAAGATAAATGTCTTTCCGGCGAGGAAGGCTTGCACCAACTCCGCCGACACCCATGGAGTTTCCTGCCTGACCTTTGTGCCGCCGGGGCCGTAGATGGTGAAGCCACCGTCGAAATCGAACGACGGCCCTAAGGCCGTCATGAGTTCCATTGTGTCGCCCGCGCTGAGTTCCAGCCGTGGCGCGGCGGCAACGCCGACTATGTCGAGAACGGTCACCGAAAGCCGCACAGGAGTCGGCGGCAAGTTCGATGTGATTTCCCTGGGTTTTGCTGGGAACTCACCGACGGCCGCGGTAACTCGGCCAGCGAAGATATATGACGACAGACAGAGAAGTTGTTCCTGCGTCGCTGGGAGTATTGCTTCGGCACTCGAGCTGTTTGCCAGCACTCCGACAATAGAGAGCAGGGCGCTCCACTTTGCCGATGATCGCCATAGCCGATTTTGCATTTGCCTCTCGTCCGGAGATGCGCGCTAAGGCTTCTTCCAGTAGTCGGGCAGCTTCGCCGCCAGCCATCGGGTGATGGCGACGTTCACGTCGACGGGTTTTTCCTGCGCCATCCAGTGACCGGACTTCACCACGACCTCGCTGAGGTCCGAACAGTCCCGACGCATCGGCTCGGGGAAACGCGACGTCACGGTCTCGCAGGTCGTGTCGTAGGCGCCATGCAGAAACAGCACGGGCATGGAGAGCTTGCCATCGTTCTTCGCCTGCTTGGCCCAGGCGCCGTTGCGCTCATTGTTCATGTACCAGGCGTCCGGCCCGAAGAAACCGTTCTTCGTCAGCGCCGCGGTATAGGCCTCGAGATCCTGCTCAGTGAGCACGTCCTCGTCGCGCGGCAGATCGGGCCACGGGCCGCTGCCGAACCAGCCGCCCCGCTTGCGCACGCCGGCGGTGAAGGCGGGCTTGCCGACGGCATCGGGGTTACCCTTGCGGAACAACGCCTTCACCGTGCGGTGGATGTCCGCCTCGAAGGCCTTGTGCGCCTTCTCGAAATTCTCGGCGTAGAAATACTGATAGTCCCACTGCCCCACCGGATATTCGTCCTCCGGATAGAGCGTGCGATCGATCAACGGCAGACGCTCATCGAGCGTGAAGCCCCTGATGTAGGGCACGCAGAGGCTCACAACCCCCGCCGTCTTCTCCGGATGATGCGCGGCCATGTTCCAGACGACGGGGCTGCCCCAGTCATGGCCGATCCACACCGCCTTGTCGCGACCGAGCGAAGCCAGGAGCTCGATCATGTCCTGCACGATCTGCTCCTGCGCGAAATCCTCGAAGCGTGTGTAGGTGCTCGACCGGCCGTAGCCGCGCATGTCGGGCGCGATGCAACGGAAGCCCAGATCGGCGAAGACCGGAAGCTGATGCCGCCACGAGCGCGACAGCTCGGGCCAGCCATGGATGAAAATCAGCAGCGGCGCGTCGTTCGCACCGCAGGCGAGATAGCCCGTCGTGTGACGGGCGGTCTTGACGGTGTGTTCGGTGACCCGGAATGTCATGGTCCATCCTGTGAGAGGGCTTGAGGGTTCCATGGAAATCGATACCGGCACAAATGAACTTTTGTGCACTGTCAAAGACGGTGTGGCGCTGATCACGCTGAACCGGCCCGAGGCGCGCAACGCCCTGTCCGAGAATTTGACGCCTGCGTTACGCACCCAGATCAGGGAGCGCGGCGAGGACCCCGATGTCGGCGCCATCCTGATCACCGGTGCCGGTACGGCCTTCTGCTCGGGCGGCGACGTCAAGGGCATGGGCGGCCGCAGCGCCCGTACGCAGCTTTCCTTCGAGGCCCGGCTCGCCGATCTGCGCTGGCGCCAGATGGGCCTTACCGGTGCGCTGGTCGGCCTGCGCAAGCCAACGATCGCGGCCTTGCCCGGTGCGGCGGCTGGCGCTGGCCTGTCGATCGCGCTCGCCTGCGACATCCGCATCGCCGCCCGCTCGGCCTTCGTCAGCACGGGTTATGTGCGCGTCGCCCTTTCGGGCGACTACGGCATCGCCTGGTTGCTCACGCGCACGGTCGGTTCGGCCCGCGCACGCGAGCTGATGTTCACCGGCGAGCGCGTCGATTCCGAGCGCGCCGAGCGCATCGGACTGTTCAATCGCGTGGTCGACGACGCCAAGCTGCAGGAGGAAGCCTTCGCCCTGGCGAAGTCGCTCGCCGAAGGCCCGCGCGCCGCTCTTGCCAACATCAAGGACAATCTCGACGACGCGCTCACGATCGACTACCCGACCGCGCTGCATCGCGAGGCCGAACGGTTGGTCCGCTCCTCGCGCACGGCCGATCACAAAGAGGCGGTCGCGGCCTTCGTCGAGAAGCGCAAACCGGTGTTCAAGGGACGCTAACTGACGTAGCAGCGCATATGCTGACCGGGCAGAAGGTCATAAGGCGCCTTCCAGTCCGGCAGCGCTGCCATGCGGCTGAGCCACGCCGCGATCGCGGGATGGCTTGCCGGCAGATCGAACCCTGCCTCGTGCTTGGGAAACGACAGATAGGCCATCATCGAGATGTCGGCGATGGTCGGACGGTCGCCGATGGCGAAGGGCTGGCCGCGCAGATGGGTGTCGAGGATGCCGAGATAGTCCTCGATGCGCTTGCGCATGAAGGCGAGCACGGCCGGATCGGGCGACGGCGTGAAGGCGCGATTGTAGCGATAGGTTGCCGTGAAGCCCGTGAGCTTGTGATTGTCCCAGAACAGCCAGCGCAGGAGTTCGAAGCGCTCGGCTTCATTCGTTGCACCGAACCGGCCATACCGCTCGGCAAGCATCAACAGGATGGGCGGGGTCTGCGTGCGCTTCTCGCCATCGTCTTCGAGCACCGGGATCTCACCCATCGGATTCACGCGGGCGCGCCACTCCGGCGTGCGCGTGACACCGCCGCCGAAATCGGTCCAGACCGGCTCGAAGGTCTCGCCGCACAGCGTCAGCATGAGGGCGAGCTTGTAGCTGTTCCCCGACTCCGGGAAGTAGTGCAGGCGATAGCGGGCCATCAGACGCGCACCGCGCGCTTGCCGCGATTGTTGCCCTCGAACAGGCCGATCAACGCGTCCGGTGCCTTCTCCAGCCCGTCGAAGATATCGACCATCGCCTTGATCCGTCCCTCGGCGATCCAGCGCGCGAGCCGGGCTTCGGCCTTGGCGCGGCGATCGAAGAAGTCCATGACGATGAAACCTTCCAGGCGCAGCCGCTTGGTGACGATCAAGCCTGGCACGGCCATAGGACCTGGCGCGGGCTTCTCGACATCGTACTGGGAGACGTTGCCGCAGCAGGCAATGCGACCGCGCAGGTTCATCAGCCCCAGCGCAGCGTCCAGCACCGGGCCGCCGGTATTGTCGAAATAGACGTCGATGCCGTTCGGGCAGGCCGCGCGCAGGGCACGAAACAGGCCACCGGCCTTGTAATCGACCGCGGCATCGAAGCCGAGCTCGCGCACCAGCCAGTCGCACTTGTCCTGCCCGCCCGCTGTGCCGATCACACGGCAGCCGGCGATCCTGGCGATCTGGCCGACCATCGAGCCGACCGCACCCGCCGCCGCCGAGACCAGCACGGTATCGCCAGGCTTGGGCTGGCCGACTTCCAGCAGGCCGAAATAGGCAGTGAGGCCGGTGATGCTGAGCGGCCCGATCAGCATTTCGAGCGGCGCGTCGATGGTACGCCGGGTCAACCGGTTCGCCGGCAAGGCAGCATAATCCTGCCAGCCCCAGTCGCCCTCGACGGTATCGCTCATGGCCAGACCCGGTGCCTTAGACTCGACGACCTCGCCGATCGCGAAGCCGCTCATCACTTGTCCAGGCTGCAGTGCGTCGCGATAGGTCTTGCCCATCATCCAGGCGCGGTTGGCGGGATCGAGCGACAGCATGCGCGTGCGCACCAGCGCCTCGCCTTCGCGCGGCTGCGGGATCGCCGTCTCGCGCCATTCGAACGTATCCCTGCCGATCTTCCCGACCGGTTGCCTGGCATAGAGCCACTGTCGATTTACGGGAGGTCTCCTCTCTTCCGGCTCATCCCCTCGGCGCTTGGGCGCCTGACATCCCAGGCTAGGCCCAGAAAGGCCAACGCGCCGATGAACCAGTAACCCGGATCCGGCTGGTACCATCGCAGGCCGAAGGCTGCCGACGCCGGGAAGGCATGGTGATTGTTGTGGAACGCCTCGCCCCAGCTCGGCAAGGCCAACCATGCATTGTTACGACTATCGTCGCTCGTCTGCTCGTACGGACGTCGGCCAAACATGTGACAGACCGAATTGATCGCCGACATGGTCTGCTCGACGACGAACAGCCGCACCACGCCAACCCAGAGGAAACCGGTCACGGCGCCGGCCGGCGTGCCGGTCACGACCGCACCGACCGCCGCCGGCAACGCGAGGCCCAAGGCCACCCACCAGTAGTAGTTCCGGTTGAGGCGCATCATCGTCTTGTCACGCAGCAGGTCCGGCACGTAGTGCGTCACGTTGGGGTAGTCGTGACGCACCATCCAGGTGAATTGGGCATGCACGAGCCCCTGTAGCCGACCCATCGCACCAGGCCCGTGCAGGTTGGGCGAATGCAGGTCGCCTTCCCTGTCCGACTTCTGATGATGGCGCCGGTGCATGGCGGCCCACGAGATCATCGGGCCGCGCGCCGCCATCGAGCCGAGCACGAGCAGCACGCCGGCCACGACCGGCGTCGTCTTGAACGATTGATGCGAAAAATAGCGATGGAAGCCGACCGTGAGGCCGAGCCCGGTCGCCAGCCAGAGCACGAAGAACATCAGGAGGTCGACCGGTCGGGGCGGCAGCACAGGCAGCAAGGCTACTGCCACGACAATGCCGAGCAACGGCAGGACGTCGAACAGCATGAAGTGACGCAACTGCAGGCGGTGGAGCGCCGGACTGGCGTACACAGTCGCCGACGCACCGCGACGGATCTCGGGGGACGCAGGAGACGCAGCGCGCGGAGTGATATCCATTACAGAACGACGATGTTGTCGAGCGGCCGAACCGTAGCACGCGAGAGCCGTCTTTGATACGCTGCGGCAGATCGAACGTCGCGCATGAGCAGCAGCAAGATCGAGCCCGAAGCCCTGTCGAGGTGGTGCGTCGCCTTTGTCGCCGAGATGCTGGAGCGGCCGCAAAGCGACATCCGGACAGACGTCAAGTTGAGCCGCCTCGGCCTCGATTCGGCGATGGGGGTGCAACTTGCCGTTGCGCTCGAGCAGGAACTGGGCGTCACGCTCGAGCCCGACGTCGTTCTTGATCATCCGACGATCGCGCGCCTGGTGTCCTATCTCTGCTCACGCTTCAGCGGAGGGATGTCTCGACCATGACGGCGATCGCGTCGCTGGTTGATCTTCTCGACAGCCGGGCACGCCATCAGTCGGACAAGCGGGCCTTCGTCTTCCTGGCGGACGATGGCCGCCCGACGAACCAGCTCACGTTCGGTCAACTCCGTGCTGCCTCGATATCCGTCGCCGCACGGCTGGTCGCCCGGGGAGCACGGGCGGGAGACCGCGCCATGCTGGCCTTCCCGCCGGGCCTGGATTTCATCGTGGCACTGTTCGGCTGCCTGACGGCCGGACTCGTGGCGGTTCCTCTGCCGCCCCCGCGACGGGCAGCCCATGGCGATACCAGCGCCGGCGTCCTCGTCGACTGCAGCCCGCGCTTCGGATTGGCAAGCGCGGGCGCCTCTTCGCCATCGGTGCCCGACGGTGTGGCTCTCGAATGGATATCGCTCCCCGTCGAACCGCCAACAGACGAATCGGGACCGGACGCTTTTTACCGCCCGTCCTCCGACTCGCTCGCGCTGTTGCAATACACCTCGGGCTCCACATCCTCCCCCAAGGGCGTGATGCTGAGTCACGCCAACCTGCTCGCCAATCTCGAGATGATCCGAGGCGTGTTCCAGCATTCGGAGGCCTCGACGCATGTGAGCTGGCTGCCCCTGCATCATGACATGGGCCTGATCCTCAACGTTCTCGCGGCGCTCCATGCCGGCGCGACCTGCGTGCTGATGGCCCCGGTCTCCTTCCTCCAGCGCCCGCTGACTTGGCTGAAGGCCATCGACACGTTCGGCGCCACGGTTGCCGGCGGCCCCAATTTCGGATTCGATCTTTGCGTGTCGCGCTTCCGGCCCGAGGTGATGGAAGGTGTCGATCTTTCGCGCTGGCAGGTGGCGATCAACGGCGCCGAGCCGGTGCGAACCGCGACGATGGAACGGTTCAGCGCGGTTTTTGGCCGCTACGGTTTCCGGCCTTCGGCGTTCCGGCCGAGCTACGGCCTGGCCGAGGCAAGCGTTCTCGTCTCTGCGGCAAGAGAATGGGAATCCCCTGTGAGCTGCGGGCCGGCCCTGGCGGGGGAGGAGCTTGCGATCGTCGACCCCGTCGGCTGTACCAGGCTCGAGGCCGGCCAAGTCGGCGAGATCTGGGTGCGCGGCCCGAATGTCGCCGCCGGCTACTGGTGCAATCGCGAGGCCTCCGACGAAACCTTCGGCGGCATGATCGCCGGTGAGCCCGATGCCCGGTGGCTGCGGACCGGCGATCTCGGCCATCTCGACCGCGCGGGCGTCCTGTTCGTGGCCGGCCGCCTCAAGGACCTGATCATTGTGCGCGGAATCAATCATTACCCGCAGGACATCGAGGACACTGTCCAGGCCGCGGATCCGGCCTTGCGGGCCGGGTTCGGTGCAGCATTCTCCGTGCCCGACGCCGACAGCCTGGAGCGCGTGATCGTCGTGCAGGAGGTCGAGCGCAGCCGCCGTCATGCGCTGGATGTCGAGGAAATCGTCGGCACCATTCGGGAAGCCGTGGCGGAGAAGCATGGGCTTGCGCTGCACGACGTCCTGTTGGTCGACCCCGGATCGATCCCCCGGACGACGAGCGGCAAGATCCGGCGTCAGCTGACGCGCATGATGTGGCAGGAAGGCCGATTGACGGCCCGGCTCATCCGTAACGGCGGATATAGCCCCGCACGAACTGATCCCAGGTAATCTCAGTGCCCCCATGGCGGTAGAGGCGCTGCTTGGTCGCCCATTCGATCGACAGGCGCTCCGCGACGCCGGGATGGACTGGCACCTGGATGGCACCAAGCTCGTCGAGCGTCGCCGCATCCGGGACGGCCACGTCGAGACCAAGCCTGTCGAAGACGTCGGCCAGGACCATGGCGAGCAAGGCGCCACACGGTCTGTTCACGGTATGGAAGAGCGGCGTGCGCTGGAACTCTTCGAGAATGAAACGGCCGATCGCCATGTCGAATCGCTGGTCGAGCGCCTGCAACCGGCGCCGCTCGAAGTCATGGACCCGCGCCGGATCGACGATCCCCGGTGCCGCCTGCGCTTTGTAGGCGTCGAACCGTGCTTCCGGATCGGGGATCAGGCGGCGCAGCCGGCCGAGAATGCCGTCGTAGTAGGTCGTGGTATGCAGCGCGGGATCGTCCTGCTGTCGTGCCATGGTGTCGCGCAGGCCGTTGAAATCGTCATAGGGCCATGGCGAGGCGAAGCGCAGGAACGGGAAGCGGACAATACGTGTGGCCGACGGGATGGCAGCGCTCAGCCCGCCGCTCTCCGTGTCCTGAATGTCCTGGAGCAGCACGATGTCGCTGCGCGCCAGTTCCGTGACCGCTTGCGCACGTGCCGCCGGGGAAGGGTCGAAGAACAGGTAGAAGGCCGAGAACTCCGTCGCGGGAAGTGCCGCCGCGAAGGCCCTCTGCAGCAGCTCGGCCTGGCAGTTGCCCACGAAGCCGACAACGCATGGACGACTTGCGGACAGCGGCACGGTCAGCCTCAGACCGCGGTAGTGCTGTGACGCAGCACCAGCGCTACCCAGTCGCCGACACGGCACAGTCCGTCGACCTCCTCGCTTTGCGTGTAGATGCCGAAGCGCTCCTCGACCGCCAGAATCAGCAGCACCTTCTTGCCGGAGTCGAAGCCCGGGATGTCGCTCTCCTTGTCCTCGGGTCGCAGGTCGATGGCGGGATCGCCGAGGATCTCGCGAAAGAGCTCGACGAGCACGGCGATGACTTCGCGTTCCCGCGTCATACGCTGTCCAGCCGACGTGCCGCTTCGCTGCACAGCGTCTGCCATGTCGCGAAGGAGCACTGCGCCGGATCGACCGAGAAGCGATCCATGTAGCCGCGCATCAGGTGGTGCCCCAAGCGCTCGACCGATCCGGCCGGACGGTCGGCTCTTGCCTCGGTTACCCATAGCAGCCGGTGTTTCCCGAAACTGCGGAGGGTTTCAAGAAGCTGGTCGATGCTCTTCCTCGAAGACTTCTCGATCCAGGTGGACGTGTAGACGAAAGTCTTTGCGCTTCCGTCGAGGTCCTGCAGGAACTTGCGCTTCAAATAGCCGAGTCGTTTCCCCTCATTCTCCCGCACCCGATCGGCCACCACCGCGCCCAGGTACACATCGGTATGGAACCGCATGCCGTACGCGGGCAGGACGATCTGGTACTCGTCCTTGTCGTCGACCTCGACTTGCAAGGTCTCGGGCGAGAATGCCGCAAAACGCGCCTCCAACGCGGCGATCAGGCCGCCGATCGGCACTTGGGCAAAACGCAGAAGGCCCAGTGTCTCCGAACCGAAGTGACGCTGCACCAAACCGAACTCGCAATTGCCGCCCAGGCTTTGAAAGCCGTCGAACAGCGCGTCCAGGGGTGGTCGCGCGAGCCGGCCCTCGCTGCGGCCGTGGCGAACGTAATGGATCAGCGGCGCCAGCTGTGCCGCAGCGACGTCGTTGTAGCGGTGGAGATACCACGCCGAATCGAATAACGGCCCAGGCGAGTGACCCTGCTTCCATCCGATGGTGAGATAGTGATCGAGTGGATGCAATCCTGAGCTGCCGGCGTCAGGCACCCGCGCCACATACCACTCCAGGTCGAACAGGCCCGACTGCTCGATATCGCGATGATTCCGAGCAGGGCCGCGCCGCACCGGCAGGCCGATCACCCGCAGCCTTGATCGCCAATCGCCTCCGCCGCTCATCTCCCTCAATCCCGCTCGCCTTCCGGTCCTGGCGGTTCCCGAAGGCATGATGTCAATCGGATGACAATCCCCTTGCCGTCACACCACTCTAGCGGCGTGCGCCCAAGCGCATCAATCCCTGTAGCTCGCCGCGCGCTTCTGCAGGTTCGACATCACCGCTTCGAGCTGGTTGGGCGAGGCGATCAATTTCTTCTGCTCCACCGACTCGGCCAGCAGGCCCGCGGCGGCATCCACCGCGACAGCGTCGTTCAGCAGGCGCTTGTCGGCGCGGATCGCGTCGGGGCTCTTGTCGGCGATCTCGCGCGCGGTCTCGAATGCCGCGGCACGCGGATCGGCGACGACTCGCGTCACGAAGCCGTATTGCTGCGCTTCGGTGCCGTTGAAGATGCGGCCGGTATAGGTGAGCTCGCGCACCACATCCTCGCGGGCGAGGTGGCGCATGAGCTGCGTGCCGGCGAGATCGGGCACAAGGCCCCACTTGATCTCCATCACCGAGAAGCGCGTGTCGGCGGTGGCGTAGCGCATGTCGGCGCCCAGCGCGATCTGGAAACCGCCGCCGAAGGCCACGCCGTGCACGGCGGCGATCACCGGCACGGGCAAGGTGCGCCACACCCAGGCACATTGCTGCGGCTGGTTGGCGATGCCGTGGGTGCGCGCGGTGAGGTCGCGCGCGCCCGGCACGTTCTCCTTCTCGGCCCGGTCCTTCATGGCGGCGAAGCTGCCCATATCGAGGCCGGCGCAAAAGGCCTTGCCCTCGCCCGACAGCACGACGCAGCGCAGACCCTTCATCGTCGCAAGCTGCTCGCCCGCCTCGATGATGCCTTCGAACATCGCCCGATCGAGCGCATTCATCTTGTCGGCGCGGATCAGGCGGACGTCGGCAACGCCGTCCTTCAGTTCGATCGAGACACGGTCCTTCATTTGTCCTTCTCCGCTTTCAGCCATTCGCGCAGGCGACGCCTGACTTCGTCGGGCGGCAGCCGCTCAGGCGGCTTCAGTTTGCCATCGCTCATCTTGGGCCACATCAGCACGGCGATGGCGCGCTGGATATCGGCGAAGCTGCAATCGTCGGGCAGGCTGTCGAGCAACGCCCGCACCTGCTCCTTGTCGGTCTTGTCCATCATTGTGCCGCCATCTGCCAGACGCCCTGTGCGACATAAGGCGCGCGTGAACATAGCCCGAGGGCGTAGCCCAGCGGACAGCGGAACTCAATTGCCGTCGCCAAAGACGCAAGCCCGACGATCCTCTAGTGTTTCGACATGAACACGCTCAAACCCGCTCTGCTCGGCCTCCTCGCCGCTTCTGCTTTCGCCTTTTCCGCCCACGCGGAATTCCCCGACCGGCCGATCACCATCCAGGCGCCCTACGCGCCGGGCGGCAATATCGACGTCACGGCACGTCTCATCGCCGACAAGCTGAAGGACGTGCTGGGAGTCGCGGTCCTGGTCGACAACCGCGCCGGCGCCTCGGGCATGATCGGCTCGAATCTCGTCGCCCGTGCCGCACCGGATGGCTACACCCTCCTGGTGTCGGCCAATTCCATGGTCGATATACCGGTGATCTACGGCCACGCGCCCTACGACTGGCGCACGGCCTTCACACCGATCAGCCGAATCCAGTCGGTGCCGGGCGTCATCACCGTCAACCCCAACTCGCCGATCAAGACGCTGGCCGATCTGATCAAGGCCGGACGCGAGACGCCGGGCAAGATCACCATCGGGGATTCCGGCGTCGGCACGACCAACCACATCGTGCTCGAACTCCTGGGCGACGCCACCAAGGCGAAGTTCACCGAAGTGCACTACAAAGGCGGCGGTCAGGCCGCGATCGACGTGATCGCCGGCCAGGTGATGGGGCAGGTCGACCAGCTCAACGCTTCCCTCGGCTATATCAAGAGCGGCAAGCTGCGCGCCTTGGCCGTCACGTCGGACGAACGGGCGCCAGAACTGCCCGACGTGCCCACCGTCAAGGAGTCCGGCGTGCCGGAACTCAAGAACTTCACCTACTACACGATCACCGGCCTGTTCGGCCCGGCCAAGATGCCGCCCGACGTGCTGAAGAAGCTGAACGAGGCGATGGTAAAGGTCCTGACCGATCCCGTGACCATCAAGCGCTTTGCCGATCTGACCGCGACGGCCAAGCCCAGCACGCCGGAGGAACTCCGCGCGATGTTCGACAAGGAAGACCAGACCGCGGTGCCGCTGATCAAGAAACTCGGCATCAAGGTGGAGTAGAGCCCTTGCCCTGGCTGCCGCCGGCGATCGCGCCGATCGTCCTGCTGTTGTGCTCGAACATCTTCATGACCTTCGCCTGGTACGGTCATCTCAAATTCACAGACCGGCCGCTCTGGCTGGTGATCGTCGCGAGCTGGGGCATCGCCTTCTTCGAATACTGTCTGGCCGTGCCCGCCAACCGCTGGGGGCACGCCGTCTACTCGACAGCCGAGCTCAAGACCATGCAGGAGGTGATCACGCTCACCGTGTTTGTGGCCTTCTCCGTGCTCTATCTCGGTGAAAAGATCACGCTCAGTATCGGCGTGGGGTTCGCCTTCATCGCGCTGGGAGCCTTCTTCGTCTTCAAGGCGCCTCTGGCTTAATCGGTGGGATGATCGGCCCGGCCCCTGCGTAAGACAGGCGGGGAGCAGACTTTGGGCCAATGACGTCATTCTGGACCCGCCAGCGGATCGAGACCGCCTGCCTTGCAGCCGTGCTGCTGATCGCAGCGGGGCTGCGGCTGTGGCGCATCGAGGCCAACGGCTTCGGCACGGAATACTACGCCGCCGGCGTGCGCAGCCTCCTACAGGGCGGTCGTCTCTTTTTCTTCAATGCCTTCGATCCGGCGGGCTTCGTGTCGCTCGACAAGCCGCCGGTCGCCTTCTGGATCCAGGCGGCCTTCGCCTGGGTACTGGGCTTCAGCGGCTTCTCCGTCCATCTCCCGCAGGCGCTGGCGGGCGTTGCCTCGGTCGCGCTGCTCTATCTTCTCGTGCGCCGGCCGTTCGGTGGCGTGGCAGGATTGATCGCCGCCTTCCTGCTGGCGATCACGCCGATCGCGGTCGCGGTAGACCGCTCCAATAACACCGACTCCTGGCTGGTCTTCTTCCTGCTGCTCGCCGCCTGGGCGGCGTTTCGCGGACGCGGGCTTGCCCTCGTTCTGTCGATGGCACTGCTGGGCGTCGCATTCAACGTGAAGATGCTGGCGGCCCTAATCGCGGGCCCCGCATTGCTCGCGGGCTGGCTGCTGTCGGGCCAGCTCGGCTGGGCGCGGCGCCTGGGCTGGATGGTCGGCGCGGGAGCGACACTCGCCGTCGTCAGTCTCTCCTGGGCCGTGATCTTCGATCTCACGCCCAACGACATGCGCCCCTATGCCGGCAGCACGACCGGCAACTCGATGCTCGAGCTGATCGTGGTGCACAACGGGCTGGAGCGCTTCATCCGTACCCGACCGCAGCCGATGGAGAGCCAAGCGCAGGTGCCCCAGAACCGCTCCCGTTATGAGGCTTACGATTCTGTGCCTGTCGGCCCGTTGCGGCTCGCCGCACCGACACTGGCCAGCCAATTCGCCTGGCTCTTCCCGTTGGCCGCACTCGGCCTCGTCATGGGCCTGACCGCCATCCGGGGCCGCGATCGCATGCGAGCCTCGCTCGCGCTGTGGGGCGTATGGGCACTGACCTACGGCATCGTCTTCAGTGCCGCGGGCGGCATTTTCCATGTCTACTATCTCTCGACGATGGCGCCTCCGTTCGCCGCCCTCGCCGCAATCGGCTGCGTGCTGCTGTGGCGGCGCGGGCCGAAATGGCTGGCCGGCGGCCTGGTGCTGAGCGGCCTGTGGGAGGCCTATGTTGCCGGCGCCGCGCTCGGCTGGACCTCGGTCTGGATCGGCTTTCCCGTGGTCGCCGTGCTCGCCGCCTTCGGCACGCTGTGGCGTGGCAAGCGTCCGCCGGCGGCGATCGGCGGTTTCGCCTTGCTGATCCTGCCCGTGGCCTGGGCGTTGAGTGCGGTCTTCGTGCCGGGCAACCTGATGCTGCCCTCGGCCAGCCTGGCGCGCTGGCTTGGTCTGAACGACGGACGGGGGCCGCTGCTGTCGCGCAACTTCGCCACCCTGACCGACGATCCCAAGCTGCTCGCCTTCCTCGCCGAGCATCGCGGCGATGCACGCTTTCTGGTGGCTGCGCCCAACACGCGCCTGATCGCGCCGCTCATCATCCGCACCGGCCAGCCGGCGCTGGCGGCGGGCGGCTTCTCCGGTCGCGACCCAATTCTGTCCACGGAAGCGCTGGCCAACCTGACCGCGCGTGGCGAGGTGCGCTACGCCCTTCTCGGCAATCGTGGCCGCCAGCAGACCGATGTCTTTGCCGACTGGGTGCGAGCCCACGGCAAGAGGGTCGATCCGTCGCTGTGGCTCTCGACGCCACCCGATCCGCGCCGGCTGCTGGAACTTTACGAGCTGAACCCGAGCTAACCGGCGCCCTAGCCCGCACCGAGGGCGGCTGCGACCTGATAGACGATCAGGGCGGCAATGTAGGCCAGCGTCAGCATGTAGCCGAAGGTGATCCACATCCATTTCCAGCCGCCGGTCTCACGCCGGATCACCGCGAGCGTCGAGGCGCATTGCGGTGCGAAGATGTACCAGGCGAGCAACGCCAGCGCCGTGGCGAGGCTCCACTGATGGGCGAGCGCCTGACCGATCTGCTGGGCAGCCTCATCGCCGCCGTTGATCGAATAAATCGTGCCCAGCGCGCCAACCGCGACCTCACGCGCCGCGAGTCCCGGGATGAGCGCCACGTTGATCTGCCAGTTGAACCCGAGCGGCGCCATCACCGGCTCAAGCAGGTGGCCCAGCATGGCGGCGAAGCTGTAGCCGATCGCCGGTCCGGTTGCGCCGTCGGGCGCCTCGGGGAATGAGGCCAGCACCCAGATCAGGATCATCATCGACAGGATCGTCGTGCCAGCCCGCTTCAGGAAGGCCATGGCGCGCGCGAAGATGCCCATCGCGAGGCTCTTGGCCTGCGGGATCTTGTAGTCGGGCAGCTCGAGCATGAAGGGTTCGCCGACGGTCGAGCGCCAGAACAGCCGCTTCATGACGAACGAGACGCTGAGCGCGCCCAGGATTCCGGCAGCGTAGAGGCCGAACATCACCAGCCCTTGCAGGCCGACGAAGCCCCAGACCTCGCGGTCGGGGATGAAGGCCGAGATGATCAAGGTGTAGACCGGAATGCGCGCCGAGCAGGTCATCAGCGGCGCCACCAGGATCGTGGTCAGCCGGTCGCGCCGGTCGTCGATCACACGCGTGGCCATGATGCCGGGAATGGCGCAGGCGAAGGACGAGAGCAGCGGGATGAAGGCTCGCCCGTGCAGGCCCGCCCCGCCCATGATCTTGTCCATCAGGAAGGCCGCGCGGGCCATGTAGCCCAGGTCTTCTAGCAGCAGGATGAAGAAGAACAGGATGACGATCTGCGGCAGGAAGACGATGACGCTGCCCACGCCGGCAATGACACCGTCCTTCAGGAAGGAGCGCAGCAGCTCGGGCAGCGGCGCGGTCGCGACAGTCGCGCCCAGCCAGTCGAAGCTTGCCTGGATGATATCCATCACCGGCTTGGCCCAGGCGAAGACCGCCTGGAACATCACGAACAGGATGGCGAGCAGGATGATGATACCCGCCACCGGATGCAGCAGGATCTTATCGGCGCGCGATGTAGTGACGTCAGGTGCCGCCGGCATGCGCACCGTCGCTCGAAGGACGCGGTCGGCTTCGCGCTGCGCGCCGCGCAGGGCTCCTGCATCGGGCGCCTGCCAGTCGGCGGCCGTGGCCTTCGGCAGATCGGAAAGCCGACGGTCGAGCTCTGCCAGCAACGACTCGGTGCCGCCCCGACGCACCGCGACCGAGCTCACGACCGGCACGCCGAGTTCGGCCGAGAGCTTCGCCATGTCGATCTCGATGCCGCGTTTCTTCGCGATGTCCATCATGTTGAGCGCCAGCATGACCGGACGGCCGACATGCTTGAGCTCGAGGACGAGGCGCAGCGCGAGGCGCAAGTTGGAAGAATCGCCGACGCAGACAATCAGATCGGGCGGCGTCTCGTTCGCCAGCTTGCCGAGAACGGCATCGCGGGTGATCTCCTCATCCGGCGAGCGGGCGCGCAAGGAATAGGTGCCCGGCAGGTCGAGCAGCTGGATCGCGCGGCCGCCAGGAGTCGTGAGACGGCCGAGCTTCTTTTCGACGGTGACTCCCGGATAGTTCGCCACCTTCTGGCGGCTGCCGGTGAGCGTGTTGAATAGCGCCGTCTTGCCGCAATTGGGATTGCCGACGAGCGCGACGATCGGAGCCAGATCGACGGTCGCGTTCATGAAGGCGAGACCATGATGGCCATCGCCTCGCGCCGGCGCAGCGCGATCGTGGTCGCGGCGACGCGGACGGCGATCGGATCGCCGCCGAACAAGCCCTGATGGAGCAACTCGACCGTCGCTCCTTCGACGAAACCCAGTTCCAGCAACCGGCGCTCCAACTCAGGGGCTGGCAGACCGGCGTCAGGCGCCCGGGTCATGTCGAGGGCGTCAATGCGGCCGCGAAAACCCACGCGCGCATTACCCAGTGCTAAAGTAAAAGTGTCAGACATTGCGAACGCTTCCTAATAGCACCAGAGATGGAGCGTCGCCAGCAGCGGAGGTAGGGGCATGGCATCAATTGTTCTGGCGCATGGCGCCTGGTCGGCCGCCTGGGCGTGGAAGAAGATGCGGCCGCTGTTTGCGCAGGCCGGCCACCAATTCTTTGCGCCGACCTATACCGGCCTCGGCGAGCGCGCCCATCTGGCGCGGCCGGACATCGATCTTTCAACCCATATGCAAGACGTTCTGGCCGTCCTGGAGTTCGAGGACCTGAAGGACGTCACCCTGCTCGGCCATTCCTATGGCGGCATGGTCGCGACCGGCGTCGCCGACAAGGCGGGAAGCCGCATCGCGCGCGTGGTCTACATCGATGCCTTCGCGCCCAAGGACGGGCAGAGCCTGTTCGATCTCGTCGGCCCCAAGGCGGAGGGCAATATGCGCGCCGACGCCGCCAAGGATGGTGAGGGCTGGAAGTTGCCCCTCAACCCCATGCCGCCCGACACCTCGCCCGAGGATTCCGCCTGGGCCGTGCCGCGCCGCCGGCCGCAGCCGATCCGCACCTTCGAGCAGAAGATCAAGCTTGAATCGAAGGAAGCGCCGCCGCCGCGCCACTACATCTCCGCCAAGAAGAACGGTCCCGGCGACGTGTTCCGCCAGTTCGGCGAGCGCGCCAGGAGCGAGGCCGGCTGGACCTATCACGAGATCGACGCCAGCCACAACCCGCACATCACCTGCCCCGACGTGCTGATGAGCTTGCTGGCCAAGATCATGGCGACGTGAGACAAGCGCCCGCCCGCGCAACGACGGAGACCGCGATGCCCGACAGCTTCTCCCCGAACATCATCAAGGACGTCGCCGAGCTCGAGGCGCTTTACGGGATACCGAACGAAGCGTCGACCGTGAAAGAGGTCGACCACATCACGCCGCATTACCGCGCCTATATCGAAGCCTCGCCCTTCTGCGCGCTGGCGACATCCGGACCCGAAGGGCTCGATTGCTCGCCGCGCGGCGACAAGCCGGGTTTCGTACGGGTCCACGACGACAAGACGCTGCTGCTGCCCGACCGGCGCGGCAACAACCGCATCGATTCGCTGCGCAACATCGTGCGCGATCCCCGCGTAGCGTTGCTGTTTCTGATCCCGGGCGTCGGCAATACCTTGCGGGTCAATGGCCAGGCGCATCTCAGCGCCGAGCCGGTCTTGCTGGAAGCCTTCGCCGTCGAGGAGAAGGCGCCGCGCTCGGTGATGGTGATGACGGTCGAGACGATCTACTTCCAGTGCGCCCGCGCCTTGGTACGCTCGGAGCTCTGGAATCCCTCGCGCCATGTCGATCCCAGGAGCCTGCCCAGCGCCGGACAGATTCTGGCGGCACTGAGCCAGGACCGGGTCGGCGGCGAAGTCTACGACCGCGAATGGGCCGGCCGCGCCGCCAAGACGATGTGGTGAGCGGCGGCCAGGTCAGGCCGCGATCACGCGTGGCACCGCCTGCGCCTTCATCTCGGACAAGGCATCCATGAAGCGCTGGCAGTAGACGGCCGAGGTGGTGCGAAGGACGCGCTCCTTCAGGATGGTATACCGTTCCTTGCGCTCGTCGGGCGGCATCTCCAGCGCCGTGTGCATGGCATCGGCGATGGCGTCGGGATCGAACGGATTGACGATCAGTGCCTCGGCAAGGTCCTGCGCCGCGCCGGCGAACTGCGACAGGATCAGCACGCCCGGATCCTCGTCGGACTGGGCCGCGATGAATTCCTTGGCGACGAGGTTCATGCCGTCACGCAACGGTGTCACCACGCCGATGCGGCCGATGCGATAGAGACCGGCCAGGGTCGTGCGCGGCGCGGCGCGCGTGGAATAGCGCAGGGGCGTCCAGTCGAACTCCGAGAAACGGCCGTTGATGCGGCCCGTCAGCCGGTCGAGTTCGGCACGCAGGCGACGATATTCATCGACCTCCTCGCGCGAGCGTGGGCAGATCTGCAGGAAGTGGACCTTGCGACGATGCTCGGGATGACGCTCGAGCAGGCGGGCATAGGCCTCGAAGCGGTGCGGCAGACCCTTGGAATAGTCCATCCGGTCGACGCCTATCGCGAGCGCGCGGCCCATCAGGCTGCTCGCCACACGCTGCACCAGCTTGTCGCTCGCCGCCCGCTCGGCTTCCTGGGCGAAAGCGGCGGCATCGATGCCGATCGGATCGGCGAAGGCGCGCATCGAGCGGCCACTGACGCGGATCCATTCGCCGTCGACCGCCGCACCCAGGAGCCGCTGTGCGCAGTCACGGAAGTCGCGCGCATGCTCCTCGGTCTGGAAACCCACGAGATCGTAGGCACAGAGATCGGCCACCATTTCACGCGCCGTGGGCATCGCCTCGAGCATCGAAGGCGGCGCGAATGGCACGTGCAGGAAAAAGCCGAGGGGCCCGCGGAAGCCCTGCTCGCGCAACATGCGCCCGAGCGGCACCAGATGGTAATCGTGCGCCCAGACCGTATCGTCGCTCTGCAGCAGCGGCGCCAGGGAATTGGCAAAGCAGCGATTGACCGTCAGATAGCACTCATAGTCCTCGCGGCGGAACTGCATGAGGCCCAGCCGGAAGTGCAATAGCGGCCACAGCACGCCGTTGGCGAAACCGACGTAGAAGCCGCGATAGGCATCGGGTGCGAGATCGATGGTCGCGTAAGTGACGCCGCGCGATTCGACGATCGCCGGCTGCGGCGAGGGATCGTTGGAGAGTCGCCCGCTCCAGCCGAACCACATCGTGCCCGGCGTCATGAGATCGCGTAGCGCGACGGCAAGGCCACCCGCGCTCGCGCCGCGCGCCTTGGGAATAGGGACGCGATTGGAGACGACTACGAGGCGTGCCATAGACCCTCCTCCCAGCTACGCGACAGGCGCATGGCGGACAGGATCAGGCCGACCTGACTGTAGGTTTGAGGGAAGTTTCCCCACAGTTCGCCGGTCCGCGGATCGATGTCCTCGGATAGCAAGCCGACGTGGTTGCGCCGGCCCAGAACGTTGTTGAAAAGTTCGAGCGCCTCCTCGCGGCGGCCCACACTCGCGAGCGCATCGATGTACCAGAAGGTGCACAGCAGGAAGGCGTTCGACGGCTTGCCGAAATCGTCGGCCTCGACATAGCGCATCAGGAAGCCGTTCTTCATCAGCCGCTTGCTGACCATGTCGAGAGTCGCCGCAAAGCGCGGATCGTCCGAGCGCAGCAGACCGATCTCGGGCATCACAAGGCTCGACGCATCGACCATGTCGCGGTCGAGCACGCCCGACAGCCACCCTTCCTGGGTGGTGGCCCGCTGCATCACTTCCTGTCGCAAGACACCGGCGCGCGCCAGCCATTCCCTGGATTCGGCATCGACCCCGACACGCCGGGCGATCATACCGAGCCTGTGCTGCGCGGCCCAACACATGGCCGCGGAAAAAGTGTGAACCTCGGCGCGCTCACGGTACTCCCAAAGTCCAGCGTCGGGCGTCAACGCGGCCCGGTGCGCTTCATTCCCCACAACGCAAAGCTGCCGGTAGAGTTCCAGATCGCCGTGCCGCGGCAGACGCTCGTCCCAGAACATCTGCGCCGCCGTCATCACCATCGAGCCGTAGGTGTCGTTCTGGGTCTGGCTCACCGCGGCATTGCCGACGCGTACCGGACCGTACCCGCGGTAACCCGGCAACGTGTCGATGATGCGCTCTGCCGTATCGGTGCCGGGGGCGATCGGAAAGAGCGGTGCGATCTGGTCGGCCTCGCCGCGCGAGCTGCCCGCCTCGACGATGTCGACGATGAAGCGCACGAACATTTCCATGGTGCGCGTGGCCGAAAGGCGATTGAGCGCCGTGACGGTGAAAAACGAATCGCGCAGCCAGGAGAAGCGATAGTCCCAGGTGCGCGGCGTGCCCGCCGCTTCCGGCACCGAGGTGGTGAGCGCGGCCAGGACCGCACCCGTATCCTCGAAGCTGCAGAGCTTGAGCGTGATCGCAGCGCGAATCACCGCCGTCTGCCAGTCGAACGAAATGTTGAGATCGCGCACCCAGGTCTGCCAGTAGGACACGGTCTCGGCGAGGAAGGAGCGACCGAGCGTATCGGGCGCTTCGGGGATGCTCTCATCGGCGCCGACGAACAGGGTGATCGGCCGGTCGAGGCTGAACTCCTGCTCGTGCAGGATCGATGTCACCGAGCCGTCGGTGGTGAGACGCAGCACGGCGGTGTCGGCGAAGAAGCGCACGTGGTTGCTGCCGCTGGTGAGCTGCGGTTTCAGCGCGCCGTAGTTGAAGGTCGGCCGCACGCGCAGGGTGATGCGCGGCCTGCCCGAGACCGGCTCCAGGCGCCGCACCAGCATCGGCGGGCGGAACATGCGACCGAAACGACGGAAGCGCGGCGCGAAGTCGATGATGCGAGCGACGCCACCGCTGCCCTCGATCGTTGTTTCCAGCACGGCGGTGTTGGGGAGATAGCGCTGGGTGCCCTCCTTGGCGCCCGAAACCGCAGCCTCCATGAAGCCGCCGGTCGGCTCGGTGCCGCCGAGCAGCGCATTGAACACCGGATCGCCGTCGAGGCGGCCGAGGCCGTGCCAGACATGACGACCGTTGAGATCGATGAGGCTGGCGATGGCGCAGTTGCCGATGACGCCGAGATCGAGAGTACTCATGGAGAGATGCCTGTGGGAGTCGATTTGGGCGTGCGGCCTTCGAGCCGCTCCGATCCCTGCATCAGCCAGGCGCGAACCTGTGCGGGATCGCCGCCGAACACATCGGCGACGCGCAGGCCGAGACCGCCGAAGGAACGGGCCATGCTCATGCCGGCCTCGTCGGTGAAATCGTCGCCGATGAAGATCGGCCGACGGCCGTGGAAGGGTGCATGCGCCATCAGCCGCTCGACGGCGTGGCCCTTGGAGACCGAGCGCAAGCCGATCTCGACCGCCTCGCGCGCGGGAATCAGCCGGAACCAAGGATGATCGGCCGGCACGAGCGCGCGCACCACGCGCCACACCTCGTCGCCATGCTGGGGCGCCAGCCGATAGTGAAGCGTGACACCGTGCGGCTTGGGCTCCAGGCGCACACCCGGCCAGCGCTGAATGGCGGCGTCCAGCGTGGTGCGCCATTCCTCGGGCACGGCGATGCCGATGGGAAGCTCCTCGAGCGTGCCGTCGTTGTAGCGCAGCGACACGCCGTGCTCGCCAGCCGAGCTCGCCCGATAAGGCGCCAGCAGGCGATCGGTGTCGGCGATCGGACGGCCGCTCACGATGGCGACCGCACCGTCCAGCTGACGGTTGAGCTGAGCAAGAAGGTCGGGAAGAGAGCTAGGCACCACGACGGCCTCCGGCGTTGCCGCAATCTCGACCAGGGTGCCGTCAAAGTCGAGAAATAGAGCCGATGTCCGTTCAAGTTGCGGCGGCGTCACTCGAGCCCCTTTCGTCGTGATCAGACGTCCGGGCGCGACGGGTACTCGGACATGAATACGCCGCCCGCGGCCGCCCTCAGCGAACGACCACGCTTGCGCGTTCTAGAAACGCTCAGAACGACGGAAAGGTTCCGGCCGAAATGCGGCGAAACGCGACTTTTCCCAGGCTCAGCGCAGCGCGCCCATCTTTCGCCAGAACGGCCGGCCCGATTCGAATGCTGCGGCTGCGGGCGAGATTCCGCAGTCGCGAAGGCTGCGGGCGTCTAGGCGTGCGAGGCAACGCCGCGCCTCGATCCTTCCCCGCCACAAGGCCCAGGTGAAGGCAAGGCGTTGACGGAGCGACGGGCGGAACGGCGCCGCTGGGGTGACGAACAGATCCGGCTGATCGTCGAACGGGCGACGGGACTGGAAGCTCATTTTCTCCTCCTCCGGGCGGTCGCTCTAGATTTGGGCCGGAGGTCGGGCTTCCTCAATTACACCGCAGGTAATCGGGCACGAGACATGTTCATGCCGCACCCCGAAAAACTAATTCGTTTCTGGGGCATGCTAAGGTTCTCGGGGATCACGGAGTATCGCCAATGCTGTCCTGCCAACGCGCGCTGTTCGATATGCCGCGCGACGTCTGCTACATGAACGCCGCCGGCTGGGGGCCGATGCCGATCGCCACGCAGGACGCGGGCAGCGCCGCCATGAACCGCAAGGGCCAGCCGTGGAAGCTGGAGCCCGACCTCGCCAGCCAGCAGAACGAGCGCGCACGTCGCGCCGCTGCCACGCTGATCGGCGCCGAGCCGGGCGACATCACCCTCATCTCCTCCGTCGGCTACGGCGTGGCCAGCGCCGCCAAGATCGTGGAGATCCCGCGCGGCAGCCGCGTGCTGACACTCGAGAACGACCATACGTCGCCGATGCTCGAATGGGTCGTGCGCGCACCGGCCGGCGGCTTCACCGTCGATGTGGTGAAGCAGCCAATCGACGGTGACTGGACATCGGCGGTGCTGGAAGCGGTCGAGCGCCCGAGCGCGGCTCCGCTCGCCATGGTGTCGATCTCCTCCGTGCACTGGTCGGATGGCGGCGGTCTCGATCTCGCGCGCATCGCGCCCGCCGTCAAAAAGGCGGGGAGCATGCTGCTGGTCGACGCGACGCACGACGCGGGCGTGCGGCCGATCGACGTGAAGGCGCTCGATCCCGACTTCCTCATCTTCCCGACCTACAAGTGGCTGCTCGGCCCCTACGGCCGCGCCTTCATGTATGTCGCCAAGCGTCACCAGAGCGGCGTGCCGCTCGAGCAGACCTCGATCGGCCGCAAGGGCGTGTCGGCCGAGGACACAGTCTACTTCCGCGATCTCGCCTACAAGGAAGATGCGCGGCGCTACGACATGGGTGAACGCGATCACTTCGTGACCATGGAGATGGCGTCGATCGGCATGGAACTGATGGCCAAGTGGGGCAATGCCGCCGTGGTCGAGCGTCTGTCGATGATCACCGACCGCTTGGCCGAGGGTCTCGCCAACCTCGACGTGCGTCTGCTGGACAAGAAGGTGCGTGCGCCGCACGTGCTGTGCGTCACCTTTCCCAAGGGCATGGCCTCGGACCTGCCGAAGAGGCTCGCTGCCGAGAATGTCCATGCGGCGCCGCGTCTGGGCCGGCTGCGCATCAGTCCGCACGTCTACAACGACGAACAAGATGTCGAACGTTTCGTCGAAGTCTTCCGCAAGGTCGCGCTCTAGTGGCCGTTGAACAACCAGAACAGAGACTCAGAGGGAGAGTTACCAAGATGTGGCAACCGAACCAGCGCTATCCCGATCCGGCGGTGCGCATCCTCGATCCGTCCTTCGCCAAGTACCGGCTGGCGCTCGCTTCCGTCGAACAGCTCTACACGGGCTGTCGCTGGTCGGAGGGGCCGGTCTATTTCGGCGACGGCCGGTTTCTCCTGTGGAGCGACATTCCCAACAACCGCATCCTGCGCTGGGACGAAGAAACCGGCGTCGTGTCGGTGTTCCGCAAGCCGTCGAACAACGCCAACGGCCATACGCGCGATCGCCGGGGCCGGCTGATCGGATGCGAGCACGATGCGCGGCGCGTCGTGCGTACCGAGTATGACGGCTCGATCACCGTGCTGGCCGATTCCTACAACGGCAAGCCGCTCAATTCGCCGAACGACGTCGTCGTGAAGTCCGACGGCACGATCTGGTTCACCGATCCGACCTTCGGCATCCTGGGCTACTACGAGGGCCACAAGGCCGAGAGCGAGAACAAGCCCGCCGTCTATCGCTTCGATCCGCGCGACGGCAAGCTCACCATGATGGTCGACACGGTCGACGGCCCCAACGGCCTCGCCTTCTCGCCCGACGAGAAGCTCCTCTATGTCGTCGCCTCGCGCGCCGAGCCGCATCGCACCATCCTCGCTTTCGAGGTCCAGAACGACGGCACCAAGCTTGGGCCGGGCAAGGTGTTGATCGACGCCGGCCCGGGCGGCTCGCCCGACGGCTTCCGCGTCGACATCGACGGAAACCTCTGGTGCGGCTGGGGCATGGGCAATGCCGAGCTGGACGGCGTGCGCATCTTCGACAAGGACGGCAAGCCGATCGGCCATATCGATCTGCCCGAGCGCTGCGCCAACCTCTGCTTCGGCGGGCGTTACCGCAACCGCCTGTTCATGGCGGCGAGCCATTCGCTCTATGCCCTCTACGTGAACACGCAGGGCGTCCAGGGTGGCTGAACAAGGCGGCTGAAAATGTCCGGCGTCGATTCGCGGTACGCCTGGTGGCGGCTGGCCGCCAGTGCGGCGCTCAGCATGCTGGGCAGCTTCGGCATGTGGGGCATCGTGGTGATCTTCCCCGCCCTCCAGGCCGAGTTCGGCGCTCCGCGCGCCGACGTGTCGTTCACCTACACAACGACCATGCTGGGCTTCGGCGCGGGCGCGATCCTGCTCGGCCGGATGATCGACACGAGGGGCACCTTCTTCACCATGGTGCTCTCCACACTGCTGTTGGTGGCGGGCTGCGTTGCGGGAGCACTGGCGCCCTCGCTGTGGTTTCTCGCCGTCGTGCAGGGCGTGCTGATCGGCTTGGGCTCTGCCGCCGCCTTCATCCCGCTGGTCGCCGACGTGTCGCACTGGTTCCAGAAGCGCCGCGCACTCGCCATGGCGATCTGCGCCGCCGGCAACTATCTCGGCGGCGCGCTGTGGCCCAAGATCGTCGACGTGCTGACCCGCACCTACGACTGGCGCACCGCCTATTTTGTCGTCGCGGCGATCTGCCTGGTCGGCATGCTGCCCTGCTGCCTGCTGCTGCGCGCGCCTTCGCCGGTGCATGCCGGCACGGGTGGTGCCTCGGCGCCCCATTCCGCGCGCTCGCTCGGCCTCTCGCCCACAGCGCTGCAGATCTGGCTCGCGATCGCGGGCGTCGGCTGCTGCGCCGCCATGGCGATGCCGCAGGTCCATATCGTCGCCTATTGTGCCGATCTCGGTTACGGCGTCGCGCGCGGCGCGGACATGCTGTCGATCATGACGGCCTGCGGTGTCGTGAGCCGCGTCGTCTCGGGCCTGATCGCCGACCGCATCGGCGGCATCAAGACCCTGCTGCTCGGCTCGACGCTGCAGGCGATCGCGCTCTTCGGCTATCTCGTATCCGACCAGCTGCTCTCGCTCTATCTCGTCTCGGCTCTGTTCGGCCTGTTCCAGGGCGGCATCATCCCGAGCTACGGCGTGATCGTGCGTGAATACTTCCCGCCCAAGGAAGCCGGCGCGCGCATGGGTATCGCGATCTTCGCCACCATCATCGGCATGGCGGGCGGTGGCTGGATGGGCGGCATGCTGTTCGACCTCACCGGCTCCTATCACGCCGCCTTCATCAACGGCATCGCCTGGAACGCCCTGAATGGCGCCATCGTCTGGTGGCTGCTGTCACGGCAGAATCGCCGCCTCGCCTTCGCCTGAGGCACATCATGGTCCCCTCGCTCATCGATTCGGCCTACGCTTGGCGGCGGCTCGCGGCCAGCGTCGCGCTCAGCACCATGGGCGGCATCGGCATGTGGTGCCTCACCGTGGCGCTGCCGGCCGTGCAGACCGACCTCGGCGTCAGCCGCGCCGACATTTCCTTTGCCTATTCGATGAACATGCTGGGCTTCTTCGCGGGCGGCGTGGTCGTCGGCCGCCTGGTCGACCGGCGCGGGATCGTCACGGCCACACTCGTGAGCGCGGTCGGCCTCGGCCTGGGGTTCGCCCTCGCGCCCCTGACGTCCTCGCTCTCTCTGTTCGCCGCGACGCAGGTCCTGATCGGCTTCAGCGCGGCGGCGACCTTCGCGCCTCTGGTCGCCGACATCTCGCACTGGTTCGAAAGGCGCCGCGGCGTGGCCGTCGCCATCGCCGCCGCCGGAAACTACATCGCGGGCGCCATCTGGCCGCCGATCGTCCAAGTGATGATCAGCGCCTACGGCTGGCGCACGACTTATGGTGCCGCGGCCGTTGCCTGCGTGGTCGTCATGATCCCCCTCGCCTTCGCCCTGCAGCGACGCGCGCCCGATCACGAGACCAGTCATGCCAGCGCCGTCGCACACCATTCGCGCGAGACGCTCGGCCTCTCGCCCAATGCGCTGCAGGCGCTGATCTGTCTCGCCGGCGTCGCCTGCTGCGTCGCCATGTCGATGCCGCAGGTCCACATCGTCGCCTATTGCGCCGACAAGGGGTACGGCGTGGCGCGCGGCGCGGAGATGCTGTCGCTGATGCTGGGTTTCGGTATCGTGAGTCGTATCGGCTCGGGTTGGCTGGCCGACAAGGTCGGCGGCGCGATGACCTTGCTGATCGGCTCGACCTTGCAGTGCATCGCGCTGGTCTTCTATCTGGTCGCCGACTCGCTCACCTCGCTCTACCTCGCCTCGGCGCTGTTCGGCCTGTTCCAGGGCGGCATCGTGCCCTCCTATGCCATCATCGTACGCGAATACTTCCCGCCCCGGGAAGCCGCCACACGCGTCGGCCTCGCCGTCTCCGCAACCATCGTCGGCATGGCGCTGGGCGGCTGGATGGGCGGCGTGCTGTTCGATTACACCGGCTCCTACCGCGCCGCCTTCATCAATGGTATCGGCTGGAACGTGTTGAATGCGGCCATCGCCTGGTGGTTGCTCAGCCGCCAGATGCGGCGCCCCCTGACCGCCTAGAGACCCGCCGCCCGAGGAGTTCCATGCGCATCACCGCCATCCGCGACACCGTCTCGCCGATCCGCTCCAATATCGCCAACGCCTACATCGACTTCAGCCAGATGACCGCCTCGGTCGTGGCCGTCGTCACCGACCTCAATGTCGAAGGCAAGCCGGTGGTCGGCTACGGCTTCAACTCCAACGGCCGCTATGCCCAGCACGGGCTCCTGAACGAGCGCTTCATCAAGCGGCTGTCCGACGCCAGGAGCGATTCGCTGCTCGACAGCGAGGGCCTGCTCGATCCCGCGAAATGCTGGTCGGCGATGATGGCCAACGAGAAACCCGGCGGCCACGGCGAGCGCTCGGTCGCGGTCGGCGTCCTCGACATGGCGCTGTGGGACGCCGTCGCCAAGGCCAAAAGAGTGCCGCTCTGGAAGCTGCTCGCCGACCGCTACAACGGCGGGCGACACGACGACAAGGCGTGGGTCTATGCCGCCGGCGGATACTACTATCCCGGCAAGGACCTGGAGGCCCTGCAGGACGAGATGAAGCACTATCTCGGCCTCGGCTATTCCTGCGTGAAGATGAAGGTAGGCGGCGTGCCGCTCGCCGAGGACATCGCCCGCATCGAGGCGGTGCTCAAGATCGTCGGCTCCGGCGAGCGGCTGGCAGTCGACGTCAACGGCAAGTTCGATCTCACCACGGCCATCGCTTTCGGCAAGGCGATCGAGGGTTACGGCCTGCGCTGGTACGAGGAGCCGCTCGATCCGCTCGACTATCTCGCCCACGCGGCACTCGCGACCGAATACGGTCAGCCGCTGGCGACCGGCG
>Ga0153954_1000148_pt1 | contig 62844 bp, 51 predicted proteins | sample TSFL038MetaG_FD_102277 | JGI IMG/M metagenome (GOLD analysis project Ga0153954, IMG submission 102277) | Attine ant fungus gardens microbial communities from Florida, USA - TSFL038 MetaG | ecosystem: Host-associated > Fungi > Mycelium > Unclassified | place: USA: Florida, Wekiwa Springs State...
AATTTTGCTCAAACAATACCAATCCCCAGGGCGTTGCCCTGGGCTATTCAATTTGAGGCCTTCAGCCTCATTTAAATTCAAACATGAAAATTTTGCTCAAACAATACCAATCCCCAGGGCGTTACCCTGGACTATTCAATTTGAGGCCTTCAGCCTCATTTAAATTCAAACATGAAAATTTTGCTCAAACAATATCAATCCCCAGGGCGTTGCCCTGGGCTATTCAATTTGAGGCCTGCAGCTTTATGGTTTTGTTTTTCTGGAACTACAAAAGACCGAAGGTCTTATGTTGAATAGCCCAGGCAACGCCCTGGGAAATAGGCGAAAAATAATCGGGTAGCCTGAAAGGCTACGAGATCAGTCCCAAACATATTTTTCATCGAATGAGATTCGATATTTTTTTAGAAAAGCTCTAAATTCATCCTGAAAAGAAACGTTTTTATGATGTTCAACTTGATTTTGAATATACCGCTTTAAAACGTCATAATTCGATTCACCAATGGAAAAAGCTCCATAACCATTTTGCCATGCAAAAAGGCGATGGTGCTCACCTTTTGTTTTTATCCATTTAGAAGAACCTTTTTTTATCTCTTCAACGAGCTTACTAAGAGATAATGAACGGGGTAATGAAACAAGAATATGCACATGATCTTCTGTCCCACCAATTTCGTGAACAAAAGCATCCAATGAACGGAGATCCCACACATATAATTGAAAAGCTCTTCCTTAACATCTTCTAAGATGAGAGGGCTTCTGGATTTAGTACTAAAGACGATGTGAACTAAAACTGAAGCTAAAGATTGAGCCGTCTTAAAATTTTAAGGGAATGCGGGGAGTTGGTTTTAGATTGAGGGGATCGCCCTGCTTTCCTTGAGAATAGAGGTGAGCTGCAAGGCCTGCAATCATGGCGCCATTGTCTAATGAGAGGATGCGATCGGGCCAAAGGAGGTTTAAATGTCTTTTCTTTTCTTCAAACCAACTACGTAAAGTTTTACTGCTGGTTACTCCGCCACCAAAAATTACAGTTTTGCATCCAAAGGTATCTGCAGCCTTCAAAGTTTTATCGATTAAATCTTCAAAGACCCCTTTTTGAAAGGAAGCAGCCACATCTTTTTTTGTTTGCTCATCTATTGGTTTTGGCTCTCCGCGAAAATCTTGCCCATGTAGAGTGTAGAGAACTTTTGTTTTCACACCGCTTAATGAAAATGAAAAAGGGTACTCTTTCATATTTGGAGGACGGAATTTGAATCGGTTAGGGTCTCCTTCTTTGGCCAATCGCTCAATTTCAGGACCGCCAGGATAGGGGAGCCCTAACATTTTTGCGACTTTATCAAAGGCTTCTCCCATTGCATCATCATGGGTATCACCAATGGGTTTAAAAGAGTCTTCTGAAGTACATAAGAGAAGCTGTGTATGTCCGCCTGAAACAATAACTCCAAGAGCAGGGAAGTGGGCTTGACGATCTTTCCCCATCAATGCTGCAAAAAGATGGGCTTCAAGGTGATTAACGCCAATAAAAGGGATGTTTAAAGCTAAGGAAAGAGATTTTGCTGCATTAACACCAACAAGAAGGGGACCAAGAAGACCTGGACCTGAGGCAACTCCTATCAAGTTGATGTCTTCTAAAGAGACTTTAGCGTCTTTTAAAGCACGGTCCAATAATGGGATGAACACATCGGCATGTTGACGTGAAGCAAGCTCTGGCAATACTCCGCCATAGGGTCTATGAACTTCGATTTGAGAAGCAATCTCATTGGCCAAGATCTGGTCGGTTCCTTGGACAATTGCAATGCCTGTTTCGTCACATGTTGTTTCAATGCCGAGCGTTAGCAACATTCCTCCAAGAGGGAAGCAGCTCCGTTATCAAGCAACCATATGGCCGGATGGGACTCTGTCCCAATGAGTTCCGCAGGGTAGATGCCAGGGCGCTCCACCAATACTTTTTTGGCCATTTCGGCTTTTTTAGAGCCGATAAGATAGATCACACTCTCCCGTGCTCGATGTATAAGTGGAAAAGTAAAGGTGATTCGATTTGTGTTTAATTTAGGGACAAAATTTTCAGTAATAAAACGGTATTTTTCATCTAACGCGGCCGTTTCAGGAAAAAGCGAAGCTGTGTGCCCATCATCGCCCATTCCAAGAGTGATTAGATCAAAAATACCTTCTGGCACAATCGTGCGGATGATTTTTTCGTAATGGAGAGCCGCCTCTTTTGGATCTTTTTCTCCTTCCATTCTAAAAATCTGATCGTGCGGAATCCATTTCAAAAAAGGTCCAGATTCCATTGCCATTTTATAATTGCTATCAGAACTTTCTGGGGGGACAGTTCGTTCATCACTCCAAAAAAGAAACACTTTTTTCCCATCGACACCCTCTGTTTTAAGGCGCTGGAAAATAGCTTTTGGAGTAGATCCTCCCGATAGAGCTACAAAAGCAGCTCCCCGTTTTTCAATAGCGTCACGACAAACTTTTATGAAATGGTTTGCAGCATAATCAAGTGTTGTTGCCTCATCACCTGGAACAATTGCTACATTTTCAGGATCTAATATCCACTTTTTCATCGCTTGTCGCCTTTTAGTTAATTATTCGATGATTTTTTTGAGGAGGGGGAGGGTTTCGCGCATTTCTTTGCTGGTATTTCCCCAAATCCAAGCAGGAAGGAAAGAGCCACCTCTTTTTGGGTTAGGCAGATAGACTGTGAATGGGATATCACAAGTATCTGCTGTGGTGATGTGGACTTTAACCTCTAAAGCATCATCTCCTCTGAAGATCAAACACTGTTCTCCTTCAGATGAGGTGAATTGTAGATTTAAAATAGAGCCAGGTTGACTTGTAGGATCTTCTTTAGGAGAAAGAAACACATCGATTTTGTTTCCTTGCCAGTCATAGATCAATTCTAAAACGTCACCATCAAGCTTTTTCTCTTTAAAGCTGAAGCCAAGAGCGGTTGCAAGCCATGCTTGAAAGAAGAGAGCATTTGTAATGGGCCCTTTTGCATAAGAGATTTGCAATAGACGACATTTGTCTAAACTGTGACGACGGTGCTCCGATGAAAGAATTTCTCTCATTACGCTTCTCCAGCCATCTCCACGACACCAAGCCAAATCAACAACAGGCAAGGAATCTGAAGAAAGTTTTTGAAACCATTCTTGAAATTGACGGGTCTCTTCTCCATTCAGCAAAAGGCGGTCTGACATGGCATGCAGCTCTTGGAATAGAGGAGTGTCAAAGTGGTCATCTAGCCAAAAAAGGAAGATGGGGAGGTCTGGAATCAAATAGGGAAGAGGCACCAACGAAATCATTTTTTGGTCATAACCAGAAACCGTAATGGCAATACGGCTCTCTGTAACCACTTTACTTCCTGTCAGAGCCACAGAGGGCAACTCTTCAATATTGATCTGTTTTTCGCCACTTTTTTCTAAAAGAGTCACTAGTCTTCCAGGGAATCTTTCTAAAAGATCTGTAAAAAGAGGTTCGACTTTTTTTAACCTTTCAGGATCTTTTGAAACGGCCAGTAAATTGTAAAGGCAGGCTTTTGTAGGCATCCTTAAAATCTCCTCCAGATATCACCATGTTCAAGAAGTCTATTCACCTCTTCAGGGCCGTTAGAACCTGCAGGGTAATTAGGAAAATCGTCTGGCGCATGTTTTTTCCAATAGTGGACAATCGGTGTCATGATTCTCCAAGAGGCCAACACTTCATCATCCCGTAAAAAGAGGGTGGAATCTCCTGAAAGGCAATCCAAAATCAATCTCTCATACGCCTCTTTAGGTTGGACGCCAAATGTAGAGCGGTAGCGAAAATCCATTCGAGTAGTCTGAGTTGCATCTTGTAGGTTTGGCACTTTTGACTGCACGTTCAACGAAATCCCTTCATTTGGTTGAATATGGATCACAAGCACGTTCGAGGAATGAGAATGGTATTGGTCTGAAATACTGCGAGGGGGGCGTTTAAAAGTGATCGCAATTTCTGTACAGCGGCGGGTCAAACGCTTGCCAGAACGCAAATAGATAGGGACACCTTCCCAGCGCCAGTTATCGACAAACAATTTAACCGCTGCAAATGTCTCTACATTTGATGTAGGAGAGACTTTGTCTTCTTGACGATACCCAATGACCTCTTTACCAGAGACTATACCAGGCCCATATTGACCTCTAACAGCATACTTTGGCACATCATCTTCTGAAAATAGCCGAACCGACTCCAACACTTTCACTTTTTCATCTCTAATCCCTTCTGCATTGAAATGGACAGGGGGTTCCATCAGAGCCAAAGTAAAAAGTTGTGTCACGTGAGTCTGGATCATATCGCGGAAAAGGCCTGTCTCTTCCCAGAAATTACCCCGGGTTCCAATGCTGAGTTCTTCTGCTGCTGTGATCTCGATCGACTCGATGTATTGTCTATTCCAGAGATGTTCAAAAATAGGATTCAAGAAACGGAACGTTAAAAGATTTTGAACGGTCTCTTTTCCAAGGTAGTGGTCAATTCTGTAAATTTGGCTTTCTGCAAGATGTTTAGAAAGGTCGTTTTGCAGCGCGATAGCAGATTCAAGATCATGACCAAATGGCTTTTCGATGATAACCCGAGAAAATTTTTCCTTTTCTTCTGGGGGATAGATCAGTCCGTTTTTTGCCAGTTTTTCAACAATTTCGGGGAAATAACTTGGCTGTGTAGAAAGATAATAGATCCTGTTCCCTTTTGTCCCATGCTTGTTGTCTAATTCATGGAGAAAATCTTTGAGTTTTTGATAACCAGCATCGTCGTCAAAGTTGGAGACATGGTAGTAAAGATGATCTGCAAAATGGGGCCAAAGTTCTGCGTCGACAGGCTTGTTTCTAGAGTAGTTGTCGACCCCTTGCTTCATCTCTTCACGGAACATGTCGTGAGTTTTTTCCCGTCTTGCAAAACCAACGCAAGCAAAATGGGAAGGGAGTTCTCCGTCGTAAGAAAGATTGTAGAGAGCAGGCAGAAGTTTGCGAGCTGTCAAGTCGCCAGTTGCCCCAAAAATGACAACAATGGCGGGGCTTGCACCTTTTCTTGTTAAATCCATATTAACGACATCCTTGCAGATAGTTTTCTAGTAATAAGGAAGCAGCTACAGGGTCGACAAAGGCGGACCGTTCTTTTCTGCTTTTTCCTGTTTCCTTCAAAAGGGCATTGGCTCTATTAGAGGTCATCCTTTCATCCCAAAAGACAATATCTTTACCCATCAATGCTTTCAGCCCTTCTCCTAAGGCACGTACAGGAGCCGAAAGGGTACTTTCTTTTCCAGAAAGATGGAGCGGCATCCCCAGTACAATCAGATTGATTTTACACCCTCGATCAGCCTCAAGTCTCTCTATTTCTTTTGCAAGACGTGCAATTGTCTCTTTCATACTTTTCCCAGCTTCTAGTGTATTTAGTGGAAAAGCGATCTGTTTAGATTCATCAGAAATAGCAAGCCCAATTCTTTTTAAACCATAATCAATGGCAAGCACTCTCTCACTCATTTGGCAGCCGCTTTTAAAAAGGCTACAAAGAGAGGATGAGGTTCTAGCGGACGCGATTTAAATTCTGGATGGAATTGAACGCCAACCATCCAAGGATGGTCTTTGACCTCTACAATTTCAACTAAATCTCCCCCTTCTAAGATGCCTGAAACAACAAGCCCTTTATCTTCGAGAGGTTCTCTAAATTGACTATTGAACTCAAAGCGGTGACGGTGTCTTTCTGTGATGTTAGAAGTCCCGTAAGCTTTTTCTGCGAGAGTCCCTTTTTTTAAGGCGCAGGCATAAGCCCCAAGTCTCATCGTTCCACCGTAAGATTTGACATCACGCTGCTCTTCTAAAAGAGAAATGACCGGATATTCAGAGTCTGGATCAAATTCGGTAGAATTGGCCTCAGACCATTTCAACACATGCCTTGCAAATTCTGTGACCATCACTTGCATCCCCAGGCAAATGCCAAAGTAGGGGATTTTTTTCTCACGTGCATAGCGACAGGTTAAAATTTTCCCCTGCCATCCTCTTTCTCCAAACCCACCAGGAATCAAATAGCCATCAAAACCTTGGACGCTTTTATCCAACTCACCTGTGTCATAAATTTTGTCTGCTTCAAAAGGGGTGATGTCAAGGTCGATGCCAAGATGAGTCGCAGCATGGTCAAGTGACTCTAGAATAGATTTGTAAGCATCTTGGTGAATGACGTATTTGCCAACAAGGGCAATGCTGACCTTCTTTTTTGCAGATACTTTCTTTTTAACAAGAGTTTCCCAATCTTTCAGCTGCGCTTTTTTGTAAGGGAATTTTAATTTTTTAACGAGAAGATGGTCTAGGTGTTGATTTTTGAGACTTAAAGGAACTTCGTAAATCGTATCTTCAACATCGACACATTCTAATACCGCCTCTCTTGGCACGTTGCAGAACAAAGAGATTTTTTCTTTTACATCATCCGATAGAGGGTGCTCAGATCTGCAAACGATAAAATCTGGGAAAAGTCCGATTTGACGGAGCATCTGAACGGAGTGTTGAGTAGGCTTTGTTTTGACCTCTTGAGCGGCTTGGATAAAAGGGACATAAGTGAGGTGAATAGTGACACACTCTTCACGCATGTCGTATTTAAGCTGTCTGACAGCCTCTAAAAAAGGGAGAGATTCAATATCTCCTACTGTGCCACCCACTTCAATAATGGCAACATCGGTCCCTTTTTCTTGGTCAAAACATTGGTAAATCCGTTGCTTGATCTCTTCCGTAACATGGGGGATCACCTGTACCGTTTTTCCTAAATAGTCACCCCGTCGTTCTCTTTTAATGACAGATTCATAGATTTGGCCAGAAGAGACAGAGGAAGCTCTTGAAAGAGGGGAGTGGGTATAACGGTAGTAATGGCCTAAATCTAGGTCTGTTTCTGCCCCATCGTCTGTTACATAGACCTCTCCATGCTGATAAGGGCTCATGGTTCCGGGATCTACGTTTAGGTAGGGGTCAAGTTTCATCATGGCAACTTTTAACCCTTGCCGTTCTAACAAAAGGCCGATGGCGGCCGAAGTAATCCCTTTTCCAAGTGAGGAACAGACTCCTCCAGTAATAAAAACAAATTTCCGTTGCATATTAGGAACCTAAATAGACCATCCGAGGCGTCGTGATTCGGCAAATCAAGAGTTTTACGGTTGCCTCTTTTGTGTCTCCAGTGTGAAAATTGAAAATCTTTAAATAAACAGACCAGAGTTTTAAACGATGAGCTCAAATTCGAAAAGTCTATTTTTTGGCCTACTCTATGGAGTCTCTCTTATTCTCCTGGCTCTTCTTTTTTTCCCGAGACTTCTGGCAAAAGTAAGGACTGGACTTGGCCGGCAGTCACTATACCAAAAATTAGGATTTGGCCTACCAAGAAATCCGCAAGGGATTGGGGCTTTTTGGGTTCATGCTGTCTCATTGGGTGAGACAAAGGCTGTTGCGCCTCTCATTGAACAGATCAAAAAAAACTATCCCAGTATTCCACTCATTGTTACTTCGACAACTGATACAGGTTATAAAGAGGCAGAAAAGCTTTATCCTGATGCTATCCGTTTTTTCCTTCCTTGGGACTTTAAGTGGATTATGGCTCCTCTTGTTAAGTTTTATCTCCCAAAGATGATCATCTTATCAGAGACAGATCTTTGGTATAACCTTCTAAAAGCAGGAAAAGAGGTTGGAGCAAAAACAGCTGTCGTCTCTGCAAAGCTTTCTGAACGTTCTTTAGATAGATACCAACGGTTCCCTTACTTTAGCCAAAAAATATTTGGCACTCTCGATCTAATTTTGGCTCAAAATGAGACCTATGCAAAAAGGTTTCTGTCCCTTGGTCTTGCTCCAGAAAAAGTTAAAGTCACTGGCAATCTGAAATTCGATACAAAATTTCCTTCTTTTTCCTTGGAACAACTTGAGGAGACTCGACAAAAGATTGGCTTAAAAGAGGGGGAGCAGCTTGTCGTTTTGGCCTCAACACATGCTCCTGAAGAAGAGTGGCTTTTAGAAAAGCTTGCCCCTTTGCATGCAAAAATTGCTTTAGTTCCTCGTCATCCCTACCGTTTTGATGAAGTGGCAAAGCTGATGCCAGAGGCCCGCCGTTTTTCATCTCCACAGGACACCTCTTCTAAATGGATTTTAGTCGACGCAATGGGGCAGCTGTTAAAGATATTTGCCCTTGCTGATGTTGCAGTCGTCTGTGGAAGCTTTAACGACAAAATAGGGGGACACAATCTATTAGAGCCATCAGCTTATAAAGTCCCTGTCCTTTTTGGGCCCCATGTTTATACACAGTTTGAAATGGAAGAATTGATACTTTCTCACAATGCAGGAGAAAAAATAACAATCGATACTCTATTGCCAACTCTCACAGATCTTTTGCAAAACCCAGAAAAAAGAAAGGCGATGGGAGAGAACGGTTTTTCCTTAATCTCTAAATTACAAGGAATTGGGAAAAAGACTTGGGATGCGATTTTAAAAAACTAATAAATCATTAGTTTGAGCGTACTTATCTATAGTAAGTATTATAATTAGATTTTCGGGTTAATTGTTTGTAGGTTTGATGTGTTGCATAATTCTTTTTATCATAAATATCTCATTTAAGATTAACCACAGAGAGCACAGAGGACTAGAGAGAGAAATTAAAAAAAACATGAAAAGGCCTTTAAAAAAGGCTAAAGCTAATTTAAATTTTTGCAACTCCTCTGCGATCTCTGTGTTCTCTGTGGTTAAACATTTAAAATTCATTTGTTTGTATTTCAAATGATGTTGAAAGGTTTTCTTTAAAAACTATTGATTGCTATGAGCGGGTATTTGTGTCTCCTAAAGCTTCTGACTAAAAACCTTTAATAATTAATAATATCTTTAAAATTCTTTAAAGACGGCCTGGTGTGATGAAGGGTAGGAGGAATAGCTATGTCTACTCCAATCAATCGACGCGAGGCAGAGGCCATTTATAGCGCTTGGCAAAGTCAGGTTAAGGGCAACGAAAAAGCTGCCATTAAAAGGCTATTACCTGAAGAGCGTGCAGATTTATCAACAATTATATCTTTTTTGAAAAATCCTTCTGCACCATCGCAAATTATTTTAAAAGGACATGCAACTCTTCTTCATACGTTAGGATTTTCTGATATTTCGACCGTTCTTTCTCCAGAAGAGAAAAAGATAATCGAAGCTGAAAAAAAAGCTGCTGTGGAATTTTTTAAGAAAACATTGGATAAAATTCCATTGCCTAAAAATTTTGCAGACTATGAGAAAAGAGAAAAATTATTCGATAAAATTTTAGAAGCAGCAAAAAAAGAGGTGCCGGAACTTGAGGAACTCGAAAATGCCATTGTTTTTTCGCTTAAACGGACGTTCATTTACACAAAAGCTAATGCAACGAATGTTAATGACGAAAAATATCTCGAATTTCTAGACACGCGTTTAAATTCGATCATGAAAGACAACAAAACAGCCGGTCATGGAGTTGAAGATTTAAAAGATCGTCCAAAAGATCTTGAAAAGCAAAGAGCCTTAAATAAAACAAACTCCTTATTAACCCGTATTTTAGGGCAGGAAGCTCGCCTGAATAAAGCTGTTAATGATGCAGAGCTTTATCTGAAAAAAGGCCAGTTAATCGGTGCTTTCCAAAAAATAATCGAAAATGACTTTGCAACATCACCCCATATGGAGCATGAAAGTCGATTTGGTTCTTTGATTTGGAATATTCAACACCTAGATCAAAGCAAAGATGTAAATCTAACAGCAGCCAATTTGACTGAAACAGAAAGGGCTCTTTTATCTACAAATTGGGCAAAAGAAAAATTGATCTCTTTATTGACGGATGACAAAGCGAATCCGAAAGAGAGTGTTGAAGATGCGCTGTTTCAGGTGACTGAAAAATTTAGAAAATCGGTCAATACAGTGCAACAGCAAGAGTGGATAGATAAAAATGCTCTACAATCAGCTGGTCCATTTACTTTTGTGTTAAAAAACAAGCTTATTAGAGAGATCTTCAAAGTATTTCGACCCGATATAGATACCATTCCAACTGAACAAACTCTTCCAGATTTTGTCCATGCGTTACGAGAAAAAATAGCTGATGCAAAAAAAGTTCAAGAACAACTGGGTGCTAGATTAGGTGGAGACCAGGCTATAGATTTAAATGATGAAAGAAAATTTGAAAAAGATCTATCGGCCTATTTGAATGATTATGAATTCACTTTTTCTACCTTTAGTGAAGCGGAAAGACGATTAAGTCAAAATCTTAAAAGCCCATTTTATCAAGGCCTTTATGCTCAACTGCTCCATGATAAGGCTTTCTTTACGATGAGGCACGAGGCTTTTTTATCGAGCTGGAACGAACTTTATAACCCCGAATATGTTTTGCCGAATGGTAAAACGATTGAACAAAATCAAAAAGAAGGGGTTTCCTTTTCGAAAATTTTTAGCAGCATGAAAGAAAGCTTTATGTCTCCATCTGATGCCACTTTAAAACAGTTGGAGTTGGCCAAATTTTGGGCAGAGGCATCTGCAAAACAAGATAGCTTTGAAGGAAAGTTAGTATTAGCAAAATTGGCATCTAATCTCCCTGTAGGACATTTATTAGGGATATTAAGAGCAAATGAAGATAGCAATTATGACACACAGTTAGCCAAAGTAAATGCTGCCATTAGAAGTGCTGAAAACCGCAATCTCTACAGATTTTCAGGTTTTGCTCCTTTCTTAAGGTTTCTTGGCTATCGTGATGTGGGAGGTAAGAGAGTCACTGAAGCAAAGCAATTGAAATTAGAGATATGTAAAGACGCTTATAAAAAGAAAGTAGAGAATGCAAACAAATTTGCTGTGATTAAACAAGATGAATTAGGGGCATTTGAGCTTGAAAAAGCTGATTATTACATGGATCAAATGTTGAAGATAGCAGAACAATTAGATCAACCAAGTCGACCAACTCGCTTAAAAGAGATGACTTCGGAGATTAAAGCAGCATTTTCAATGCAGGGAGAAGAGCTTGTCGGATGGTTATTTGGAAATGATTCAGAAGAGTTAGATCTTCAAGATCAGAACATGAAAAATTTACGAAATCTGTTTTTAGAAGGCTTTAAACCGGCAGTAAACAAAATTTACTCTGTATTGAAAAGTAGAATCGAGAAAGGAAAGTCGCTCTCTAATAGCGATTTGCAACAGCTTATGTTGCTCTATATGACGAGAGAAGAGATGAGAAATTCAATAGATCATGATTTAAATCTCTTAGGAACTCGCCTCCCTGAAGGGGAGAGAGAAGTTCTTGAAAATCGGAGAGAGGCAGTAAGGCGGATTTTAGGAGGTGTTCCTTCTGCTGAAGACTTAAGCGATTTATACCCTGCTTTGAAGCTGGCTTCGGTTTACTATGGAAAAATGGATAATAAATCTCTGTCTGCTGATTTTGAAGGATATTTAGAACAGGCAAAAAATAATATTTCCTATCAACAAGCGATGCAAAAAGGGGATTTTAAGCGGGCACTTGAGCAGTATCTTGAAGTCTATACTTTTGATGAAAGTAAGGCTGATTCAGAAATTCTCCTGAATCTTATCCATAAAAATGAAAATCTTATTTCATCTCTTAAACAAGACGATAAGAATTCTGTAATAGCTTCAATGAATAGGGCTAAGAGGTTATTTGTTGATTTGGTTGGAAAAAAAGAGAGTTGGACAAAAGGGGAGTTAAGAGAGCTTTCAGCGCTTACATTGGAAGGTGATGCCAGAGCTAAAGATCTTTTAAGGAGGAAATCTCATGATTATCCTTTTGCAGCAAGATTTGCTTCTAATCCACTATTAGCTATTGCTGAAGCGCCCTTAGAAGGCACAAATTTAGATTTAACCGGATATGACATGAGAGAGCTACTCTTAGAAACTAGGGAAAATTTAATGAATCAGGGAGGGTTTGTAGTTACTTCTCAGCGCTTATGGGATATGAATTCTGAAGTCAAAGCTTTGAGTGCAGCGACAGATTTAGGGCCGTATCAAAATAGTTTGGGAAAATTACTATTTATTGCTTATCAAGCCATTCGCGATAAGAACGAGGTATTAAAATCGACGGCAACTCTTCTTTTGAAAGAATATGTGACCCATAATTCACTCAACCAAGAAGAGAAGCAAGAGCTATTACGGTTTGAGAAACTTGGAGAGGTTGATGTCGGGGTTAACGCAAATTAAGGCGTTTTCATGGTGTTGCAGAATTCTTTTTATTGTAAACATCTCAAAATTGAAAGTTAAGAAACGGATGGAGACAAATGGGAGACAGTCGATCATCCCTATTGAGTAGGGTGGACTCTAGCAGAAGAGTTTAAATCTTCCCTCTACCCACAAAGTCTTATTTTATTGTAAGGTCCGGATTGGGTAACTATGCCATTTGATCTTCCACTATTAGAGCACTTTTACGAAACGTTTATAAGCCGTTTAGATAAAGTCAGATCTGTTTATCAACGACCATTAACGCTGACCGAAAAGATTATTTATAGCCATCTATCTGAGCCAATTACTAAAGAGATACGGCGAGGAAAAGACTATATCGAACTTTCGCCAGATCGTATTGCTATGCAAGATGCTACGGCACAAATGGCTCTTTTGCAATTTGTCTCTGCAGGTAAAAAGAGAACAGCTGTCCCTACAACAGTCCACTGCGACCATCTTATCCAAGCAGAGCTCGGCGCACGCCCAGATCTTTCTAGGGCAAAAGAGGAGAGCAAAGAGGTTTTTGAATTTCTTGAAAGTGTCTGTAAAAAATATGGAATCGGTTTTTGGAAACCTGGAGCGGGCATTATCCATCAAGTCGTACTAGAAAATTATGCCTTTCCTGGCGGCCTTATGATAGGGACAGACTCTCATACTCCCAATGCCGGCGGCTTAGGGATGATAGCTGTAGGAGTAGGGGGAGCAGATGCTGTCGATGTAATGGCGGGCCTTCCATGGGAGCTAAAAGCGCCTAAGTTGATTGGAGTCCATTTGAAAGGAAAGCTTCGCGGATGGACAAGTGCTAAGGACGTTATTTTAAAAGTTGCAGGTATTCTGACTGTGAAAGGAGGAACTGGTTCTGTTATCGAGTATTTCGGCGAAGGGTGTTCTTCCATTTCTTGTACAGGCAAAGGGACTATCTGCAATATGGGGGCAGAAATTGGGGCTACAACTTCCATATTCCCCTATGACGAAAGGATGGCTGTCTATTTAAGGGCGACAGAGAGAGCTTCAGTTGCAACAATGGCCGATCGGATCAAAGAAGCCTTGATGCCAGACCCTGAAGTGTTAAAAAACCCAGATAATTATTTCGATCAAATCATTGAAATTGATTTGGATACATTAGATCCGTACGTCAATGGCCCTTATAGCCCAGACAAAACATGGCGGATAGAGGAGCTTGAAGAGGCAGTCCGCACACAGAATTATCCTGAGAAAATTTCGGTAGCCTTGATTGGTTCGTGTACCAACTCAAGTTACGAAGACATCACAAGAGCAACTAGTATTGCAAGGCAGGCCTTAAAAGCGGGCCTCAGAGCTAAATGTCCTTTGACAATCACACCAGGATCAGAACAGGTTCGTGCGACCATTGCGCGAGATGGCCTCCTAGAAGATCTAGAGGGGATTGGCGGTCTTGTTTTAGCTAATGCCTGCGGTCCTTGCATTGGGCAATGGAAACGGCATGATGTAGCATTTGGTGAAAAAAATTCGATTTTAACGTCATATAACAGAAATTTTTCTGGTAGAAATGATGCAAATCCTGGAACTCATTCATTTGTAGCTAGCCCTGAAATGGTCATTGCTATGTCTCTTTCTGGAAAAATGACCTTTAACCCATTAAAAGATCCTTTAATTGACGCTGAAGGTAACGAGGTCTATTTAGAACCCCCGCAAGGAGAGGAATTGCCTAAAAAAGGGTTTGATCCAGGTGAAAGTGGTTATATTGAACCTCCTGCTGATGGATCTTCTATTCAATTGATCGTCAATCCAAATAGCGACCGACTTCAGCTTGTAGAGCCTTTTACTCCACGCCCTTTTTCGATGTTCAAAGAGATGAGAATCTTGTTGAAAGCTAAAGGGAAATGTACAACAGACCATATCTCTCCAGCAGGCAAATGGTTAAAGTACCGAGGCCATTTAGATAACATTTCGAATAACCTTTTCACAGGGGCAGTCAATGCCTTCCGAGATGAAGTTGGTAGAGGTAAAAATCCCTTCACTGAAAATATTGAACCCTACCCAGATATTGCAAGAGAGTTAAAAAAACAAAATGTGGGTTGGGTTGCTATTGGTGACGAAAATTATGGAGAGGGGTCTTCTCGTGAACATGCAGCGATGGAGCCAAGGTTTTTGGGCGGCATGGCTATCATTGTGAAGAGCTTTGCCAGAATCCATGAGTCTAATTTAAAAAAACAGGGGGTATTACCTCTGACATTTACTTATGGATCAGACTATGACAAACTTCAAGAAGATGATTTATTAACACTTATTGGAGTTGAATCTCTGGCTCCAGGAGTGCCGATAGTTTTAAAAATCAGACACAAAAATGGAAATGAAGAGGAAATTCTTCTTCAACATACCTTAAATGAAAATCAGATCGAATGGTTTTTTGCAGGAAGTGCGTTGAACTTGATTCGACAAAAAGAGGAACACCGTTGATATGCAGACCTTGCTCAGCTTAATTTTAAGTACTATTGTTGCTTTTGTGACAGCCTATATTTTGCCAGGAGTAACATTGACAGGTATCGTTCCTGCTCTTGTCGTTGCTGTCATTCTAGGGATATTGAATACACTGATTTTCCCTGTTCTATTGGTTCTTACCATTCCATTGAATGTATTGACGCTAGGGCTATTCACCTTCGTGATCATGGGATTCATTGTTTGGTTGACAAGTCTTGTCGTTCCTGGGTTCCATGTGGCCAATTTTGGATGGTGCATGCTTTTTGCTATCGTTTTTGCTATTTTGAATACTCTTATTCGGAGCATTTTTTAACGAATACCCGCTTGAAGCTTGCTGATGACCCCTAGGTAGGAATTCATGATTCTTAGAGCGGGATCTAAAGTTGCTTGAGATTCCCACCTTTTCTTGATGTCTTGGATGATGGCTTGTTCATTGGGTTGCAAATCCCCAAGATTCATTAAGCGGGTTCTTTCTAAGAGATAACTGTATAGTTTTTTCCCTTCCCGAATTTTTCCTTGCTCTATAAGTAACTGCGCCTGATTATCTTGATGTATAGCAATGTGAAGCGGAGAGATATCTGCTGCAACAAGAGCACCTTTTGAGGCACAGTATGTCGCCTTATCGTAGTATTTTAAGCTTTTAAAGACCTGCGATAATCTTAACCAACATTCAGATTCGGCTAGACTTACATGTTCATAAATTGGTGCATCATAAAGTCTTTGAAAAGCCTCTTTCGTTTGAAGAGAGAGTTCGGAATCCTTTGCCTTAAACAATTTTGCTAAGATGTTTTTGAACTTTTGTTTTGAGTTGGTTTTTTGGCAGCTATGATTATTCCAATTTATCATTGTTTGTAAAAGAAGGTCGACAGCATTATCCCATTGCTTATTATTGCAATAAACATGGCATCGCTCCAAATCTTTTTGAATTCGTTCGTTCATTTTGAATTCAGCTAAATGAGCGAGTTCTATTAATTCTTGAGAGTATTGTAAATTAATTGCCACGTTCAGAGTGTTAATTGCAGAGCTGAAATCTTCTTCTAAAAGACGGTCTTTTGCGTATTGGGTCAATGCAGCGACTTTTTCTTTAAGGGCCTCTTCTCTTGCGAATTTTCGAAGTTGACGTAAAGCAAGCATTTCGACACTGGATTGAAGAAATCCCTTTTCTACGCAAATCTTTATTCCATCATCTATAAGAGAGATTGTTTTTTTGAATTCTCCATAATGAAAATGGGTGCTGGCAATTGCATGTAAGGCGATTATGTAAACATGGCCGGAGTTAGGAGGACAGGTTTCTCTTGAAAAAATCTCTCTAGCGGTGCTTAAAAGATCAGTAAGAAATTCTAATGCTAAATGGTTAGATGTAGTGTAAACGGAGAAGGTTTTTTCGATGCAATTTAATGCATCTTCAGGAGGTAAATGTTTCAGCACTCGAGAACTGCGATGAACTTTACTAGCACTAGTATTCAATGCAGTAAGGTCGAATGGCAATCCATGAGTTGAAATCGAATGTAAAATCTTGCCGATACTTGCCATGTATTCCTAGTTACTTCTTATAGCTGCAATATGTGCTTCAGCTAATTTTTTGTTTAATCCTGTCAAAAGATCTGGTTTACTTAAGAATTCTTGTTGACCAATCCTTGAAGCGTTTGATCTTGAATTGTTGATTTTAAGGCTGCTGTAAGAGGCATTGCTTTTTCTTATATAACTATTGATTAAATTTAGTTTTGTTGTTTTTTAATACAATTGAAAGAGAGAGAGCTCTGATGTAACCATCTATGTCTGCAAATTCAGAGCGATTTAATTTCAGTTGTTCTGTAATATTAATAATATTAATGAATTGTTGTAGTAAATATTCATCCTCATGCGAAGGAGGGAGCATTTCATAGATAGATCTAAAATGTTTTAAAATATTGAATGTGGAGCGATTATAACTGACGATGGCTTCATTAGAGATAGGAATTTCATTACAAATTGAATGTTGAAAAATTTTCCAATTTTCAAGAGTTGCAAGCAAGTTCGTGACGATATTGATGAGTAGCTCTCTTGCTTTTGTGTGGGTTGTATTTTCTTGTTGAACAGGTTGAGAAATCAACGATGTAGGTGAAGTTAATGAAACGAGTTTAGATTTACATTTTTTTTGGATTTCTAAAATTTGATCCCTTTCTTCTATATTCAATTCGTTAAGATCTAAATCATTTGTTCTTTCTAATAACAGCTCGATCAATTGAATTGCTGATTTCTCTTTTTTAAACCATAAAAGTAAATTGATGTGACTTTCATTAAGAAGAGCAAGTTGGAGGGGACTTTCACAAAGCAATGCAGCTTCTGTACCTTTAGTGATGCAAAATGTCGCCTTTTCTTCATTATCAAGGGCTTGAAAGATAGAGGTTAAAGCCAGCCAGTAATCGGCGTTAGTTTTAGGATCATCTTTATAGATTTCAGAATTGAAAAATTCACTAAATTGCTCAATAACTGTTTTGGTCTTCAGAGAAAGCTCTTGTTCTTTTGTCTCCAATGCAGTCTGCATCTTTTTTAATAACTTTAGGAACTTTGGTTTGGCTGATTCATTTTTAATGCTTTGTGTATTCCAAACGATCAATAGCTCTGTTAGAAGGTGAATAGCCTTTTCCCATTTTTTTTCATTGCAATAGTTATGACATATTTCTAAAGCTTTTTGAATAGCATTTTCTGATTTTTGTAATGTCAATAGAGATAAACAATGGAATTCACGGCTTAATTCTTCTGAAAAAAGTGAAGCTTTTTTGGGAAGAGTTTTAAAAAAGTTGAGGGCTTTAGAAAATTCACCTTTTTCTAAATGTTGTTGACCTACTGCTGCCAAAGCGAGGATTTTTTGACGCAAGCCTGTTTCTGCTTTTTGGCGAAGAATCTCAATAGCATTTGCTTCTTGGCTACCGTTTCTGCAATAAGAACGAATTTCTCTACAGCTTATTAATGCTTTTTCATACTCAGAGTGAGCTAGGTATTTGCTAATTGCAATGCAGTAAATTTTCGTGTAAGTAGATTGCCACAATTCTGAAGTTGCTTTGGGAGATTTTTTATGCAAAATCTCTTTTGATAATTCGAAAAAGTTTTCTAGTACTTCTCCTTCTTTTAACGGGATTTCTTGATAGACATCGATAGCTTTATCTACATATTTGCGAGCTTCATCAACTTTCTTCAAAGTTTTAAGACAATTTATGATGTTGCTATAAATATTTAAGAGATTAATTTTATCGTGCTTTTTTCCTTTCTTTACATCTTGATCAACAATCATTAACGCTTCAGTGTAATAATGAAGAGCCTCTCTATCTCTCTTTAAATTCGTATAGATAGATCCAATGTAGTTGTAGTAATGTTCGACTTGAATATTTTTTTTCTTCGCAATCTCTAAAATTTTTTTTGAGATAAGTAGTGCATCTTCGATTTTACCAGTACCTACGCAAATTAAAGATATGCATGTCAAAATAACAATTTCGGTATTTTCAATTTCATCGTTGTCGTTTAAACCTAAATTTTTTCTCAATTCGAGAATGTTATTTAAGGGTTGTATTAAATTTTCATCGACGGCCGATCTATCATTTAATTGTTCTCTGAGTTTTTTTATTATGCCACTTAAAGCATCATTGAGTTGGTTTTTATTTGATCTTTCTAAAAATGAACTTTGAAATAATTCCCAATCGATAAGAATATTCTCTATTTTTTGTAAACTTTCTACCCTATTTCCATTGTTGAAAAGTTTAACGGCTGAAACGATCTGAAAATGAATTTCATGTTTGCAAATTTGATCAGTAGTTTCAAGGATTCCTGCAGCAGCTTTAATGACACGTTGCTGACATGTGTCAATAAAATGGCGATGAGAAGAAGAAGTGGACGAAACATTTGGATTGACTTGAGAAGAGGTAATGGGATTAGTCATTTTGATATCCTTTATTTAATTCTCTTGCTTTCAAAATCGTGGACATTTGCATCGCCTGTTCTAAGTCTTTTAATATCAAGGTGGTTTTTGCTTTGGTTGCAATGACATCATTAACTATGTGTTCGGCGTATCTTGTTAAATCCACTTTATCTAGTTCTTCATTATGTAAATTATAAATTGCAAATGCTTCTTTATATTTTTTTTGTGTAATTAATAAACTCCCATAATTTTTTAGATGGGGAGATAAAACAAAGGGAGAGTTAATAGCATTTGCGCACTCTATTCCATTTTCTATACAAGTAAGAATGTTGATTTCATCACCTAAATATTTATAAATATCTGTTAATGTCAGCCAACATAGATGCTCAGAATAATTTGTAGATTCGTAAATTTCTTTATTTTTAATCAGATCTGCAAGCTGAGAAAAAGGGTTATCTTTGCTTGCTTGATTTAAAGAAGGTGGGAATTTTTTTAATAATGCATTGAATTTTGCTTCTGATGTATTTTTTTGTGTGCTGTAAGCATTCCAAAATGAGAAGGTTTTGGCTATTTGAACCGCAGCATTTTCCCATTGTTTCTTATCCAATAAGGCATGACAACTAACTATTAAATTTTGAATACGTTGTTCTACTTTATCCCTAGCTTCAAATAGTGTTGATTCAATCTCTTTAAACGAAAATGGATTTAAGTCATTTGATATTTTAGTGAAATACTTTAAAGCAGATCCGAATTCATTCGATTTAATTAAATCTTCTCCGCTTTTAATTAAATCAGTAAGATCTTTATCAAGCTTCGTGGAGTGAATTTCAATAAGACTATGCCACTCTTTTGAATCGATATGTTGAGGTAATTCTCTTAAGATAGTATTTGCATGTAGCAATACTTTAGAAAGATCCTTGATTCGTCTAATTTTCAGGCTATATTTTTCTTCTTCCGATAGACTATAATCTTCAATAATACGTAAAGCGCCAATGATATAATTTAACGCTTTTTCAAAATCTTTGTGCGTTACAAGAGCAATTGCAGTTATGGTATGGAAATTAATAAGATCATCAGTTTTTGCAACACTTGTATCTTCAGTTTTATTACGAACATCAATTGCTCTCTGATATTCAGCTATAACTTCCGAATATTTTTTTAATTCTTGATAAATACCACCCAAATACATATGGCAATTTGCCTGTTTTTGACTTGGAATTTGCTTAAATAATTTAATAATCTGCTTTCCATAATATAAAGCGTTTTCAAATTCTTTATGCGAATAATTGAGGAAAGACAGTGATGTTAAAATATCAATATCGATTTCAATGTTATAAGGAGATTTAAATCCTAATTCCTGTCGAATTTCAAAAATTTCTTCAATTAAAGCGACCAATTGAAAATCCAAATGTTCAAATTCAGAATCACGAATGACTTCAATAGCTAGACGGATGGATTCGTCGAAACTTATCCTTGATGATTCGGACGGTTTAGTACCGTTACGCAAATAAGTTAATTTGAATTTTTTTAATATATAGAGATACTCGTTGAATGAGTTAAGAAGATTATTTTTTTTAGCTTCTTCTAATGCAGATTTTAACAATGTATCCGTGCATTTATGATGCAAATCAGGCGATAGATTTTCTTGATGATTTACTTCAAGCCCCAGAAGGGCTCTATCAAATCTTCTTGTATTTTTTTTTGCTTCAGCAAGAGCGGTTTTTATTGCTTTTTCCAAAATTTGTGTGCTTATAAGAGTTTGACTATATAAGCCATTTAGGCGATTTGTGAGACTATCAATTTCTAATGATTGATGCAAATGTTGCTTGTTCACAAGTGCTCGATTATATAATTCAACTAATTGACATAAGCGACTGGCACAATAGGAAATCGGTGTTTTGTTAGAAAAAAATTGAAAGTGATTATTTGTGCAACTATTTACGGACATTTATTTACCTGATTGGCAAATAAAGATAACTAATTTTTAGTTAAAATTCAATAATTATTTTTTGATATGTTCTTATTCTTCAGAGGGAGATTTTCTAGATTCTTTGAGGGTCGAACGTTGCTTTTTGTCAGCAACCATTTTTGCTTTCTGTTTGCGCGTTTTTCTTTGTTTTTGTCGGCGAATTTTCTCGATTTCTTGGATTTTTTTACTTTTTTCTCCTAGCAGCTGTTGTTCTATTTTTTCAGCAAGCTCTCTTCTTGCAAAGAAACGATTTTCATCTCGAGAGCGGCTTTTTTGACATTTAACCTCAATGCCTGATGGAATGTGTTTTAAATAGACGCACGATGAGGTCTTTTGTAGATTCTGTCCTCCGCGACCAGACCCTAAGATAAACTTTTCTATGAGTTCTTCCTCTTTTAGACCCAACTTATCCATTTGGGTTTCTAGTTCTGTCCATTTATTTTGACTGATCATGGGGAGGAATGAAGTGAGGACGAGGTTGAGCCTGTACATAGGCGGTGACATCAATAGCCTCTTCTTTTGTTAAAGAGGGTTGACCAAAGGGCATATTGCAATAAACAAACGAAGCCATTTTTTCTGGTCTGTTCATGCCTGCTCCATCATTAAAGGCATGGTCGCCCCAAAGTGGGGGAATATGGATGGTACAACCAATTTCGCAAGTTCCTTCGCCATCCATCATATGGCAAAGAGCACACTTATCGTTATAAATTTTCCGTCCATTCTCGATGTCTGCAACATGTTGAACATTCAGCGGTTTTAAGCCTCTCCAAGGATAGGAAGGGAGTCCCTTTAATTCGTGGGAAATCCAATCGATGTAAGCAACAATGGCCTCCATGATAGGGTGATCTTTTGGTAGAGGTTTGCCATTTAAGCTGCGCATAAAGCAGTTATTGATCCGGTCTTTAAGAGTAAATCCTTCTGGAGGAAACCAAAAAGTTGCCCCTACAAGAGAAATAGAACCATTTTTACCACCAAAAGTATTACCTCCGCAGAAATGGCAGTTAACACAAGATGTTTTGCCTCCAACAAAGTGATTTGCATATTTTTCTGTATGGTTAATGATATCGAACCCATATTTGACTTTATCACGGATGTTCAAAGGGGCCATTCCGGGATCTACAAGATTGAAGCTGTAGGTTTTTCCGTGCTCTTCAAATTCGTAGTAATGGCTCATGCCAGGGTCGACAGAGAGATTTTTGACATCGATATCTTCTCTGTAATTTTCTGTAGCTGTCCAAGAAAGGATGAAGGGAACAGCTAAAAAAATGATCAAAAAGAGGGCAAAACCTGCAATGGCCCATCTGACCCAATTTGGCATTTGTCCCACTTTTCACCCCGTTCAAATCATGCGTTTATCGTACTTATCCATAACGTGCGCGAGGTGAAAATGTCACTCTAAAAGTGTCTTATGGAATTTCTGTTAGCCGAACTTGTACCATGCCGACATGGTCAAAGTATGCATTAATAACTCCTGGTTTATTTTCTTCAGCTGCAATATTGTTTTTTTTAAACAATTCAGCAATCGCTTTTGCTGTTGTTTTTACAGCACCTTTCTCATACAAAACAGTGAAAGTTGCAGGATCAGTGACTGCGACAATTGAAGGAGGAAGATCAACTTTTTTAATTTCATTAGGTAATAGATCTAGTAAAGGAAAAAAGATGCTTAATGCTTTTTCATGAATGGTGGCCGCAATCTCTGGATCTGCAAGAAATTGAAGGAGTATGGAATGCATTTCTGGTATCCATTTTTTTTCATCTAAGCCATAGCGACCGACCGTGCCAGCAAGAGCATTAGTAAATTCGAGGGGAAGATCGCTAAATTCAGCGCTCGCTGTATAAGGAAATGGTGTGAAAGCAAGAGTGGCCATATTTTACCTTTTGTTATGGCTGTAAGGTTTTGACAATAATAAGTTTCCTAATTTTTGAAAATCATACTAGAAAGTTCTATAAAACCTTATGTTTTAGTCTACGCAGATGGCCATGTTCCAAAAGATGTCTTTGTCGCTTATATCCCAGACTTTTAAATATTTAAGTGTTTTTTAAGTCCTCATTGTCTTCGGTGTCGTCATCGTCTTCGTCCTCTTAACTCAAAGCGACATCTTCCTTCCTTAGGCGCTCTGTTCGATCTCTTCTTCAGTGTTTAAAGAGAACTTTTCGTTCCATTTATCTAAGTAGAGATAGATCACAGGGGTAAGATATAGCGTAATTAATTGTGAGAGAAGAAGTCCCCCTACAATCACATAGCCTAAGGGACGGCGACCGACGGCTCCTGGGCCTGTTGCCAACATGATAGGAATAGCCCCCATGATGGCAGCAAAAGTGGTCATCATAATAGGGCGAAAACGGACAATACAAGCATCAATAATAGCATCTGTTGCAGACTCATGTTTTGTCCGTTGATTTTGAAGAGCAAAATCAACCACTAAGATTCCGTTCTTTTTCACAATGCCAATCAACAAAATAAGGCCAAGGTAAGAGTAAAGATCAAGCGGCATGTCAAAAATCCACAATGTCAAAAGTCCCCCTAAGATGGCAGGAGGAAGAGAAGACAAGATAGTCAGTGGATGGATGAAACTTTCATAAAGGATGCCTAAAATGATGTAGATGGCAATGATGGCAAAAACAAAAAGAAGAGCAAGCGATGAAACAGACTCTTGAAATGTTGCAGCTGCCCCTTGAACAGTTGCTATAACCCCTTTTGGCACGACTTCTTTTGCAATTTTTTGAATTTTAGAAAGTGTTGTACTAAGAGCAGCTCCGTGAGAGAGATTGAAAGCAAAAGTCACGGCTGGAAGCTGGTTGAGGTGATTTACTTGTGAGGGGCCATGTCCAATATCCCAAGTCGCAACAGACGAGAGAGGAACTAAATCTTTTGTGTAGAGACTGTTTAGCCATAAAGCCTTTAAATCTTCGATAATCCGTTGTTCTGACCTTGGAACTTCTATGATGACGTTATACTGATCATATGGGGTATTGATTCTTGCTACGCGGTTACCCGAATAGGCATAAAATAAAGTCTGCTGGATCTCTTGTGCTGTAACTCCAAGGGCAGAGGCCTGTTCCCGAGAGATGGTGAATTTGACTTGAGGTGCGTTGATTTGAAGATTGCTGTTGACGCCTTGAAGTTCTGACATTTCAGATAATTTTAACATCATCTTTTGCGCACCGCTGTAGACGTCTTCTTGATTCCATCCTTGGAGAGTGTACTGGTAAGAGCCTCGACTAGATGAGCCAATATCGAGATTGATAAGTGGCATATTTTTTAAAAAAGTATCAATGCCGGGTACTTGATGAAGCATTTTGCTAAAATAGAGTAGAGCGTCTGGGACTGTCCGCTGATTAAAAGGGACTAAGTAGATCGAAAGAAGCCCTTGGTTAATTTGTGGAGTTCCATATGTGGAAATCATCGACACAATATTTGGATCGCGTTTGATAAGATCTGCGGCTTGATCTTGCAACATCGACATTTGCATAGGAGATGCCCCTTCTTCTGCAACTGTATAACCTTGGATGAAGCCAATATCATCATCTGGAAGAAAGCCTTTTGGGAGAAGATAGAATAAGAAAGCAGATAATAGAACGTTAGCAACACCTATGAACAAGATAGTTTTTTTGTAAGGAAGAAAGGCTCGTAACGATTTTTCATAGAGTCGGTTGAAATTTTCATTTAGATAATCAGAGAAGTTTTTCTTTTTTCCTGTTTTTTTCAACGTTAAGAGGCGACTGCAAAGCATTGGTGTAAGAGTCAATGAGATCACACCTGAACATAAAATCACGACAACAAGAACAATGGAGAACTCAAAAAATAACCGACCAATGATGCCTGACATGTAGATCAAAGGAATGAAAACCGCTGCAAGAGAAAGGGTCATGGAGACGATAGTGAATCCAATCAAGCGAGAACCTTCTAAAGCAGCTTTCCAACGGCTAAGTCCTTGTTCCATATGGTGGACAATATTTTCTAAAACAACGACAGCATCATCGATGATAAATCCGGTGGCTAGAATCAAGGCCAGCAGTGAAAGATTGTCAATCGTAAAGCCAAATATATCCATGAACCAGAAGGTCAAAAGGATCGACATTGGCATTGCTAACGCCGGAATAAAAGTATCAGTAGGGCTGCCTAAATAGATAAAAATAACCAAAGTAACCAAGACAATGGCGATGATCAATGTCTCTTGGACCTCTTCGATAGAGCTTTTAATGATAGCTGCCTTGTCATACATCACTTTCAAGCTAATGGAGGCTGGTAATTTTTCCATTAAAACAGGCAATTCATCTTGGATCGTTTTAGAGAGACGTACTGTGTTGGCCCCTGGCTGCCTCATGACAGCTAAAATGATGGTAGGAATTCCGTCAGGGTGTTCTTTATCGTAATATTTCACCCCAAAGCGGACGTTTTCGACGCTGTCAATGGGCTTACCGATCTCATCAAAACGGACAGGGGTGCCATCGGCCCATCTCAAGATCACAGAATCAAATTCCGCTGCTTTTTGTAAGTTAGCCTCTGAGTTAATGATCCAAGATCGATTGTAACCATCAAGCTGCCCTGTAGGAAGATCGGGAGTGCTTCCAGTTACTTGTGAAGCCATGTAATCCCAGCCTAGATTCATTGTGGAGGTTAAGTAGGGATCAACATCAATTCTGGCAGCATAAGGCTGCCCCTGTACCAATACTTGAGCGACCCCTTCCACCATAGAAAGACGTTGTGCAACAAGGGTGAATCCATAGCGGTAGATTTCTGCAAGATCAACGGAGTCGCTCATCATCACGATGTACATGACAGGAGTATCGGAAGGATTGACCTTTTGAAACACAGGTGGGTAAGGGAGATTGGGAGGTAAATACCCTTGTGCCTGAGTGATGGCGGCTTGTACATCGAGTGCCGCTCCATCGATATCTCGATTCAGCTCGAAATTTAAAACGATTTGGCTATTGCCTAAAGTACTTTGAGAAGTGACACTTGTAAGTGCAGGAATCTGCATGAACTGCTTTTCAAGCGGCGTCGTGATGATATTTGCCATTGTCTCTGGACTTGCGCCAGGATAATAGGTCGACACAGTGATGGTAGGATAGTCGACATTTGGCATGTCGCTGATAGGCAATTTGGCATATCCTAAAAGCCCCATGACTAAAAATGAGACCATGACCAAAATGGTCATGATGGGACGTTCTATGAAGATGCGAGATGGGTTCATGCCTGCTCTTGTTTATTCAACTCTTCTTCTCCTGGCATAGAAAATTTGTCGTTCCATTTGTCCATGTAGAGATAGATGACTGGAGTGAGGTAGAGCGTGATAAGCTGAGACAGTAAAAGGCCGCCCACGATGACATAGCCTAAGGGGCGTCTTCCAACTGCCCCAGGTCCAGAAGCTACCATGATAGGAATGGCTCCCATGATCGCTGCAAAAGTGGTCATCATGATGGGACGGAAACGGACAACACAGGCATCTATAATAGCATGGATCGGATCTTCATGTTTATGACGTTTGTTTTCCAAGGCAAAGTCGACAACCAATATACCGTTTTTTTTCACGATACCGATCAGAAGAATCAATCCAAGATAAGAGTAGAGATTGAGGGGCATATCAAAGATCCAAAGTGTCAAAAGTCCTCCTAAAATGGCAGGAGGAAGAGAGGAAAGAATCGTCAAAGGATGGATAAAGCTTTCGTACAACATGCCTAAGATGATGTAGATCGCAATGATGGCGAAAATAAAAAGAACACCAAGAGAAGAGACAGAATCCTTGAATGTTTGAGCTGCACCTTTCACTGAAGCAAAAACCCCTTTTGGAACCACTTTTTTAGCTAAAGCCCCAATTTTTTCAAGAGTTGTGCTTAAGGCTGCTCCATGGGACAGGTTGAAGGCAAATGTAGTAGCTGTCAGTTGGTTGATGTGGTTCACCTGGGAAGGACCTATGCCAATATCCCAATCAGCGACAGCAGATAGTGGAACCAGTTGATCTGTGTTGATACTTTGTACCCAAAGACCACGTAGATCTTCCATCATCCGTTGTTTGGATAATGGCACTTCTAATATCACATCATACTGATCGAATGGGGTGTTAATCCGCGCTACTCGGTTTCCAGAATAAGCATAGAGCAATGTCTGTTGAATTTCCTGTGCTGTAACACCGAGTGATGAGGCCTGCTCTCTTAGAATATTAAATTTCACTTGAGGAGCATGGATTTGCAGATCACTATTGACCCCTTGCAAGTCGGGTAATTTGACCAACTCTGCCAACAAGTTTTGTGCACCGGTGTAAACGTCTTCTGAATTCCACCCTTGTAAAGTGTATTGGTAGGCCCCGCGGCTAACAGATCCGATATTGAGGTTGATAAGAGGCATATTTTTCAGGTAGCTGTTAATGCCAGGAACTTTTCTCAAAAGCCTATTGACGTGAAGCAGGGTGTTGGGGACGGTTCTTTCACTATAGGGAGCCAAATTCATATAGAGGATCCCTTGATTGGGCTGTGGAGAACCATATACAGAGATCATCGAGTGGATATTCGGGTCATTTTTAACGGCATCCGCTGCACTTTGTTGCAGTTGATCCATTAAAAGAGGAGAGGTGCCCTCTTCTGCTAAAGTATAGCCTTGGATAAAGCCAACATCATCATCGGGCAGAAAGTCTTTTGGCAAGATATAACCAAGATAGAATGATAATAAAACATTGATCAACCCGATGAGCAAAATCGTCTTGGGGTATTGGATGAATTTTCGGAGTGATTTTTCGTAGAGATGGTTAAAGTTCTCGTTCAAATAATCAGAAAAATTTTTCTCTTTCCCCTCTTTTTTAAGAGAGAGCCATCGACTGCAGAGCATGGGTGTAAGTGTTAATGAGATAAACCCAGAACAGAGAATGACAACAATCAAGACGATGGAAAATTCGAAAAAAAGTTTTCCAATAATGCCCGACATGTAGACAAGTGGGATAAAAACAGCCACCAGAGAAAGTGTCATCGAAACAATGGTGAAGCCGATTAATTTAGAACCTTCAAGGGCAGCCTTCCACCGCGAAAGTCCTTTTTCCATGTGATGGACGATGTTTTCCAAAACAACTACCGCATCGTCGACAATGAATCCTGTCGCTAAAATCAATGCCAATAGCGAAAGATTATCGATGTTAAACTTAAACACATCCATGAACCAAAAAGTCATCATGATCGACATAGGCATAGCAATAGCAGGGATGAAAGTATCTGTTGGGCTGCCAAGGTAAATAAAAATAACTAAAGTGACCAAAATGAAGGCGATGATAAGCGTCTCTTCTACTTCACGGATGGAACTTTTGATCGTGATTGCCTTATCGTACATCACCTCTAGATCAATCGAAGAGGGAAGCTCTTGGAGAAGATTTGGAAGTTCTTGTCGAATGATATCTGACAAGCGAACTGTATTAGCTCCCGGCTGTTTTAAAACAGCTAATACAACAGCAGGTATCCCATTGCTATGCTCTTTGTCATAATATTTGACCCCAAAGCGAATGTTTTCAACACTGTCAATCGGTTTACCAATGTCTTCAAAACGGACTGGCATGCCTTCTTGCCATCTCAAAATGATGGGGGCAAATTCGTCTGCTTTTTGTAGGTTAGCTTCAGAGTCAATGATCCAAGAACGTTCATAACCATCCAATTGCCCGACAGGTAGATCTGGTGTGCTTTGTGTCACTTGATTGGCTAAATAATCCCAGCTTAAATTCATGGTGGAAGCAAGGTAGGGGTCAACATCGATCCTAGCAGCGTAAGGCTGGCCATGGACCAATACTTGAGCCACCCCTTCAACCATCGACAATCTTTGTGCAACAAGTGTAAATCCATAGCGATAGATCTCTGCTAAATCGACCGAATCACTCATCATGACAATATAAATCACTGGAGTGTCTGAAGGGTTGACCTTCTGAAAGACGGGAGGGTAGGGGAGAGCAGGAGGCAAGTAGGCCTGCGCCTGTGTGATGGCAGCTTGCACATCGAGGGCAGCACCATCCAAGTTACGAGTCAGATCAAAGTTTAAAACGATTTGGCTATTACCGAGAGTGTTTTGCGAAGCAACACTTGTTAGCCCAGGTATTTGCATGAACTGTTTTTCAAGAGGAGTCGACACAATCGTGGCTATCGTCTCTGGACTTGCACCTGGATAGACTGTTTTTACAGTGATGGTTGGAAAATCGACATCGGGCATGTCGCTAATAGGCAATCGATAATAGCCTAATGCTCCCATGAAAAGGAAAAAGAACATGACCAAGATGGTCATGATGGGCCGTTCTATGAAGAGGCGCGAAGGGTTCATGGTTGCACTTCAACCTCTGTACCTGGGCGCAAGTTCATCTGACCTAAAGTGACAACCATTTCCCCAGGCTGCAATCCATTAAATACAACATAATGGTCATCAACTTGTGGTCCAATATCAATTTGTCGAAGATCGACTGTGTTGTCTTTATTTAAAACAAAGACAGAGAATCCTTTAGGACCTTTTTCAACAGCTAACAGGGGGACAAGTACTGCATTTTCTAATGTTCGGATAAACATTTTCACACGCACAAATGCCCCTGGCCAGAGCTCTAAATTCTCATTTGGGTAGAGACCTTTAAAAAGGATAGCACCTGTATTTGTGTTGATGTTGTTATCTACAAAGTAGACCTCTCCTTTAAAGGAGCGGTCTTTGTCGTTATAAAGAGAGCATTCAAAAGTAAATAGTTTGCCATCCCAAGCTCTCATGATCTCTTCAAAATCTCGTTGGGCATAACTGAATTGAATCTGGATCGGTTGCAATTGACGAAGCACTGTCAAAGCGTTTTGGTCGTTTGCAGTGACCACGTTGCCTAAGTTGATGTTGTAATAGCTAATTTTTCCATCAATGGGAGAACGGACATAGCAATAGTCGAGATTGATTTTTGCATTTTCTAACGCCCCTTCATCTGTTTTGACTTGGCCTGTTGCTGTTTGTATATTGGCCTCAAGCTGTTCGATCGTTAATGGGGCCACATAATTACCAGGAACCAGTTTAGAATAGCGCTCCAACTGGATTTTGTTATAAGCCAATGTCGCCTGATCTTTTTCTAAAGCCCCTTGAGCTTGCATAAGACTTGCTTCATAGGGACGGGGATCGATCACATATAAAAGGTCTCCCTTTTTGACCATTTGCCCTTCTTGAACATGAACTTCTGTCACCATGCCGGCAGCTTGAGGTGTGATTTGGACAATATTATTGGGAAGAACGTTTCCGACAGTGTCGATATGATAAGGGACCGTTCTTTGAGTCACAGGAGCCACTCGAACAGAAACTTTTGGAGGTTCTTTAATAGTCGGTTTAGAACATCCGGCGATAACAAGAAAGAATAAGAGAAAATATTTCATCGACATGGTTCTGGGGAAGTTTGGTAAATGGTTCCTGTTGCAAAAGCAAGATTAGCGGAGGCAATGAGGAGGGTGCTTCTTGCTTGAATATCTTGATCTCTTGCATCGGCAAGAGTCATCATGCTGTTTAAAAGATCTGTGATGGTATTGATGCCTGCTCGATAACCAATCAACGTGGCATTGTAGGCCTCTTGTGCAAACTTAAGGTATTCTGCGGTAGAGGCAATATTTTCTTTTGCAACATCAAATTGATAAAAGGCTTGGATAACATTGAGAACAACAGTTTGTTCTTGTTCTTTCCAGTTAGCATAGGCTGCCTTTTGCAAAGACTTGGCTTGATAAAGGTTGTAGGTATCTGACCAGCCATTGAAAATATTCCAATTCAAGGAAATAGCACTATACCATGTATGGCTTGGTCGGATGCGGGGTTCATCAAATTGGGCACCTGTTAAATTTACAATGCCTGACAGCTTAGGAAATAGGGCAGAGCGTTGTACACCAACCTGATCACCAAGTTGTCTATATTTAGCGACAAGAGATTGCAAATCGTCTCTTTCTAATTTAGCTCTAGCAATATAGTCATCGAGGCTTTCTTCCAATTGGACAGAGGAAAGATCTTTTGGAAGAGGTTGGAGCTTTAATTCACTTTCTGGGGGAATGCCGACTGTTTCAGCTAAAGTGGCATAATTAGTAGCTCTTGTCCCAATCGCTTGTTCAAGAGCAACCTTTGCTTTCCATCTGTTAGCTTCTGCTTGTAAGTAGTCGACGACATTGACAATACCGGCGTCAAATTGTGCTTTTGCTGACTGTTCGGCCGTAGTAGCATCTTGTAGATCTGCAATACGGGCCGCTACATCTTCATCCGATGCAATCGCTTGATAGTAGGCTTGTACAACATCAAAAACAACTTGCTGCAATGTAAAGTTGTGGGTCCAGTTGGCAGATAAAAGTGCCTCTTTCTGTGCTTCAATATTATATTCACGGCCACCAAAGTCCATTAAAAGCCACGAAAGGGCCATACTTTCTGTTGTAATAGCCGTTCCAAGTCCTGTTCCTCCGATGATTGTGCCCGTTGTCGAGGCAATTGAAGAGGCGGTCAGACTACTTTGTCCCCCACGGCTATCAACTGCGCCATATTGGAGATAACCTGTGATTTGAGGATACCAAGCTCCTTCGGCACTTTTCATGGCGTAATAGGCGGCCTCTGCATTTGACCAAGTCACACACGTTTGAGGGTTGAAACGGAGAGCAAGAGAGATGAGTTTGCAGAGAGGCTGCTCCTCTTCGTCACAAAAAGGGGGATCTACCCCAAAATGGTCTTTTTTTTCAGGAGCACACGGGATATAGCGGGCATCGTTGCAAATAGGAATGGGACCGAAAGGGGCCCTTTCCACTTCTCGAACGCAACCAGATAGAAAGAGGAGGCAGATAGATAAACGGCGCATGAAATGGTAAATTGCAATAATTTCTTTGCGTTTGACAAGGGAATTTTTGCATCAATCTCAAAATTCAGATAAAATAGATGGCTATGAAAACATTTTTTGCCCTCTATCTTCTGTCTATTGCTCCGTTTCTATGGAGTGAGGATTATCTTGACGCTTTGAAACAACCAAGAGGTGATTACAAGCTAGGCGAAATTGAGATTGTTTGTGATCCACAGAAGATTGAAGAGATTCAGCAGTGTTATTATGAACGCTTACGTGAAAGGGGAGTGCCGGCCGAAAGAGCTACAAAATGGTCGAAAGTTGGGGAAGTGATGCGAGACAAATACTTTTTATTTGTCCGTGATCCTGTCATTTTCCCTTCTGGCGCTACCGGTTTATACGACAGGATTTTAAGCGAGTCCAATGGGGGATCAGCAGTTCTTCCTATTTTTTCAAATGGCGAAATTGGTCTTGTTGTTCAGTTTAGGCATGCCACAAGAACATGGGAGCTTGAGCTTCCTCGTGGCGGAACATTACCAGGAGAAACTCCACTTGAGACTGCCAAAAGAGGATTAAAAGAAGAGACAGGGCTTGAGGCGGCTGATTGGCAACAACTTGGTATAATGAATCCAGATAGCGGTGTCTTGCAGTGGTCTGTTCCTATCTTTGTCGCAAGAAATCTAGAAGAAAAAGATGCAGCGATTGAAGAAAGTGAAGCTATCGATCAATTGATCCATTTAACAAAGGGTGAACTGAACGAAGCTCTTAAAGAAGGAGCGATTGAGCTGGAAATCAAAGGGGTTAAAAGAAAGGTATTTGTTCGCGATGCCTATCTTACTTATGCCCTCTACCTTCATTCTCTCAACTCATAATAAGGGGAATTTATTGTGATTGGGATGAATGAAGCGCTCTTTTTTTTGGAAATTGTAGCCTTAGTATTTTTTACCCTACTTGCTTTTCGCCATTCTAAAGAGGCTCTTGTTGCTTGGATAGTATTGCAGGGTGTTTTTGCTAATCTCTTTGTCTTAAAAGAGATTCCATTTTTTGGTCTTGCTGTTACACCAACAGATCCATTTGCAGTCAGTGCGCTGTTTTCTTTGAACCTCCTTCAAGAAAAATGGGGACGTGAAGGGACGAGAGGTATTTTATCGATCCAATCGATTGCATTTCTCTTTGTCATTGTCATTTCTCTTTTTCAGCTGACTTTTGTACCAACAGCTGCAGATGTCGCCCACTCTGCCTATGCTGCTATTTTAGGCTTTATGCCACGCATTTTGATAGCCTCTTTAGTGACACTGATTGTCGTTCAACGGATCGATATTTTGCTCTATGGATGGCTCAAAAACCGATTACCATTTTTTTGGAGAAATCTTTCTTCATTAATTATATCTCAAACAATTGATACTGTTTTATTTACATTTATAGGATTGTTTGGAATTCTATCTTCACCTCTCGATCTTATTTTATTAAGTTTAATCACCAAAGGGATTGTCATTTTGACAGTAGCCCCTTTTACAAAATTTGTTCTCCATGCAAAGCCCCTTCCGGTTTGAAATTTTACATACTTCAAAAAAATCAAAGGCCCGTGTTGGGAGAATTCATACTCCACATGGCACCATTGAAACACCGGGCTTTGTAGCTGTAGGGACAAATGGAACTATCAAGGCTCTAACACATCAAGAATTGGACAAAATCGGCCTTGATTTGATGTTTTGCAACACCTATCACATGATGTTGCAGCCAGGTGCCGATGTTGTTGAAAAAGCTGGTGGACTCCATCGTTATATTGGAAGAAATCGGCCCATCATCACTGATTCTGGAGGGTTTCAAGTTTTTAGCTTAGCTTATGGTGGTGTAGCTAATGAATTGAAAAGTCGTGGGACCAAAAAAACAGATGGTTCTGTTTTAAAAATCACAGAAGATGGTGTTTTATTTCGTTCTTACCGAGATGGAAGACCTGTGTTGCTGACTCCTGAAAGCTCTGTAGAGGCTCAAAAGCAATTAGGTGCCGATATCATCATCCCTTTTGATGAATTGCCACCCTACCATATTGATGATAAAGCCCTTATTAAATCTTTTGAAAGAACCCACAGATGGGAAGAAAGATCTTTAGAATATCATCTTAAAGATAGAAGAGGGCAGGCGATGTTTGCCGTTATTCATGGTGGAGTCAATGAGACGTTGAGAAGAAGAAGTTCAACACATTTGAATGCACTTTCTTTCGATGGTTTTGCAATTGGTGGAAGCTTAGGAAAGACGAAACAAGAATTGTATAGTCTTCTTGGTTATACGTTAGAACCCCTTGATTCACAAAAACCCCGCCATCTTTTGGGTATTGGAGATTTAGAATCATTAACACAATCGATTCCATTTGGAATAGATACTTTTGACAGTTCATATCCAACTAAAGCTGCACGACATGGAATGGTTTTAACTGAAAAAGGCAATATTAATCTGACCAAAAGTGAATTCAGATATAGCCAAGAACCTATTGAAAAAGATTGTCCTTGTTCCACATGCCAAGGTACAACACTTGGTTTTTTGCATCATCTTTTTAAGGCAAAAGAACTTGCAGCATTAACAGCAGCAACAATTCATAATCTGACTTTTATGGTTCGGAGAATGGAAAAATTTCGCGCGGACATAGCAAACGATTTGATCTAATTTTAAGAATAGTTTAATCTATCCTCTTTCATTGTCGTCTCCGGGTAAAAATGACAGCTCCAATATTGAATTTTGCTTTTGACTTAGTAAGTGCCGTGTTTACTACGGTAGGTTATATAGCTTATGATGCTGCAAATGTCCTTATTCAAAATCCATTTTCTTCAAAAGCCCCTTCGCGCTCTGCAAGTATTATCAATTTAATCGTAAATCAAGTACTAATGGCTCTTAAAGGTCAGATTATTACTGATGAGAAAACTTTAAAAGAACAAATTTTAAGAAAAATCCCCCCCTTAGATGGGGCTGAAGATATCGCTTTTTCTATTGATCAAGTAAGAAAAGTAGAAAATCAAGTCGGAAAATATCAATTAACGCTTACTCAAACTGTACAAGCGCTTTTTCGGGTGTATTTTAAGTCTCAGGTTGGGGAATTAAGTGATGTTTCAGTTGCTTTAGACATCCCTTTAATTACATATTCATCAGAATATAAGCTCCATGGTTGTGTAGTTTCATCTATGAGTGGTTCAGAGTCAGAATTTATCGAACAAATAGCCGATGCTTGTCGCAAAATATTTTTAAAGAAATATGGCCACATCATATCTCCTCAAAATGAACAGCTGAATAAACAATTAGATCTAAGAAAAGTTGAATTAGAGTACTTTTTTGCTCATTCCGATGAAAATAACGTAGATTTTGATGTAGAGATTTCATATTCAGAAGTTGAAGATGGAGTAACTACTCTTTATGCATGTAAAGTTCCATTCAATTTACTGTTCTCGAAAGGTGAAAAATATAATGGAGTTTTGAAAATAGCATCTTGGCAGTCTCAAAAGAGACAACATGGAAAGGTCTTTTAAAAGACTCTCTTGAGACTCTGACAGTTCTATTGAGAATAGAACAAAACATAAAATCAAAAATTATGACATCAGGGACATCTTCCACCTCACCCAAAATGGGCCTTTCAGCCTTTTTTAAGGCAAGAAAAACAGAATGCGAAGCAATCTGCTGCGATAATACTCGGCTAGAAAAAATTGCTGAACAAATTAAACTAATTAGCGAAAACATTATTTGTTCATCTATATTAGATCTCTTGTGTTTGAATGGAGGAGTCTTAAAACAAGAGACTTTAGGGATATTTCCCTATACTCCGAAAGTATATTCTGATCTTCCTCTTATTAAAATTAACAATGAATTGGATGAAGTAAGCGAAGGAAAAGAACTTTTAGCGTCATTAAAAAAACTCAGAATACAACCTTTTAATCCAGCAAAAAAAACAAACCATTGCACAATTGTTTTCAATCAGACTGAATTTTTAGTGTCTGAAAATGGGGAAACGTATTCTCAATGTTTTAAAGAAGAATGTTGCAGGTCTTTAATAATCACAACTGATGAAGTAAAAATTACTGATGCAAATATTTTTGAAATAGTGAAAAAAATTCTGTGGGAGCGAGGTGGTATTCCTGTTACTTTAGAAAGTTTATATGAAATGCCGGACAAAAACGGCTTAATCGCTCGTCTTAAGGTTGTCGTTCAAGGTATTCTCAAAGATCATTTTGTAGATGGAAAGATAGTTTGGAAAATCCATACAGCAAATAACCCTCCAAAAGAAGAAAATCCATTATCAATGAGCTGCTATCAAAAAGTATCTTCTGGTAATCGAACATTTAAATGGAGTGATAATCTATGGCCTACAGATATTCCTTTTGATAATTTACACGTGAATTCTATTTGGATAAGTTTTCTTGTAAGGAAATGGTACAATGAAGCATGGCCTGATTTTGTCTCATTAAACAGAATGGATTTAGAAGAAAAATTACTGGATTTTGTTTTGAATCTGTGGCCAGATAATGTTCAACCAACTGTCGATAAATTGCAGACACCAATGTGGGCAATTCTCAAACGCGCAGACTCCATGAGAATACTTTCTCTTACAAGAAAATGGTATGAGACAACATGGTTAGATTGTCGTTTCCTTCCTGAAGACAAACTAGAAGAAGAAATTAAAGCTTTTCTTTTATCAGTATTGCCAGAAGATAGAGTGGTGAGCGATACAAAAGATGCATTACAATCTATTTTAGAGGTTAAACAAGGCTTAGTCGAAAAATGTCTATTTTTGATTAAATGGTTTATGAACAACAATCCCCAGCTTTATTCCCTAAATGAAGGGGAATTAAAGCAAAAAGTAGACGAGTTTTTTCAACTGAATGCTAGTCAAGAAATAGTTGATAATTACCCTCTTTTCTCTAGCTGGTTTAAAGATGAGTGGCCTCATTGTCATACTTTGAGTGAGGAACAATTAAAGCAAGAAATTGAAAAATTATTTAAAACCATTAATGTTTCTCCTAAGGATAAAAAAATATTAGAAGGTTATTTTTTTGAATTAAATCACCATCTCTTAAGGTGGCCGCAAAATGATATATTTAAAAATAATGAGAATACAAAAGATTTAATTGGTCTGATTAAATCAAAGAAACCAGATCAATTAACAATTGATAGATCGTTGCTGAATACGATGGAGTCCATGCTGTCGTATATTCTCGTTCAAAAATGGGGTCAAAATGAATGGCCAGAATCTTTGCTTAAAAATATTTTAGGGCGTATTGCGAATCCTTTTTTAACTATGGTTTGGCCAGAAATTATACCTTTTGATGAAACCCAATTAAATGGCATGGTTGAACATATCGTTAATGAAAACAAAAAAAAGCATAGAGAAGAAGATTCAGCATTTGAAAGCGATCGAGATTCTTTTGAGAATCCTTTGTAAACTAGTGGATTTGCATTTCTTGAAATGGTAGGATCTGGTTCTATTCCGATCCATCATGTTTTTTTCATCGCTGCTTTTTTGCCCTTTGCTTGCATTCACAACGCCTTTTTATGAAGGTGAAGCTGTCATTGATTATCTAAAATTCAACTTCGAAACAAATTATGCCCCACATTTACTCAAAAAAGAGGTGTGTGGTTGGAATTTAGATGAGGAATCGGAAAAATTACGGGCAGCTCTCCGCTCCCGTGATGTTAAAATATGGCGAAAAGCACTGAAAGGCTTTTTTGATGCCACTCAAGATGCCCATGTGCAGATTCATTTCCAATCTTCTGCTATCTCTTATCTACCTTTTGAAATTCGTGAAGCGGAAGGACGTTATTTTGTCGTCTTTGTTGATCATGAAGTTCTTTCTGAAGAGGTCATGCAAGCTGGTGACGAGCTCTTATTTTGGAATGGAGAGCCTATTGACACTGTTGTTCAGCGCTATATAAAAGACGAATTTGATCGATGTTCGACGGATAGAAGTTGGTTTGAACTTGCTCTCCTCTATTTCACATTAAGAGATGGAGAAATGGGGCTACAGCAAGAAAATGGAGAAATTCTGGTTCATCTTCTCCGCGATGGAGAAATCAAGAGTCAGGTGGTTTCTTGGATATCTTTTCCGGAATTATTTCCAGATCATCTGGCCCCTAAAAGAGCTCAAATGAGATCAGATGCCAACCGTTTTGAAAAAATTGGAACTCCTCTTCAGCAACTTTTGAGCGTAGATGTCACACTTCCAATATGGGATACCAATTTCGAAGAAACGGCAAAGCGGGAAAAGAAAATGCATCCCTTCCGTCTAGGAAATAAGCTTTCTTTTTTACCTCTTCTTGGGCCCGTTGTTTGGCGAGCAGGCGAAAGAGAACCCTATGATGCTTATATTTTTGAGGCAAAAAACGGGGAAAAAATGGGATACATCCGCATCCCCCATTTTAGATCGAATCGAACGACAGATTTTTTTGCTTTAGGAAGAGCTGTAAAAAAAATCAAAGATGCAGGGGCTACTCTTTTAGTTTTAGACCTGATGCACAATCCGGGAGGATTGATGCTTAACATGTATGCCGTGGCTTCTTTATTTATTGATCAACCAATAGATGCACTTTCTCAAGCAGAAGTGCTAACAAATGAACAGATCAAGCTTGCTTTAACTGTAAAAGGGGAACTTGCAAGCTATAAAGGTATCGAATTGGATCTTCAAGGAAAAAAATCGTACTATGGCTATCCTGTCGATCATCTTTTCCGCGAATCGATCAAAAATTATGCCGATTTTGTGCTTGAAGAGGCCTCATATAAAAAGCAGGTCACAGAAAATTATCCCTATTTAGGAATCAAAAAAATCTATCCTCATCCAAGAATCCAATACACGGGACCCATTTTAATGTTAGTCGACTCACTCGACTTTTCTTGTGCCGAACTTTTTGAGGTTTTATTAAAAGATGCTGGGCGTGCCCGTCTTTTTGGAGCTAAAACAGTGGGGGCAGGGGGAGGACTTTCTCCACCTATCATATTTCCAAATCGATTAGGGATAGGTGATTTTTTGTTGACGACCAGCATTGTGACACGCCCTAATGGAGGCATCATCGAAGGAAAAGGGGTCGAACCTGACGTCTATTGTTTGCCAACGGCAGAAGATTTCCTTCACCATTTTGAACCGTATAAAGAAAAAATATTGGAAGAGATAGAAAGAATGCGCTCGTCAGGGGTCGAACCTGAAACCTTTGGCTCCGGAGGCCAACGCTCTATCCATTGAGCTACGAACGCTTGAAATCGACAGATAGTATATCACAAATCTTTCCAATCGACAATGTAAGAAACAACAAGATCACTCTTTGCGTCTCTGCGTTTCAATTATTTCAACTTATTCCTTACAGACTTGCAGAAGCCGATCAGTAGTAACGAATTGTAATAAATAATTAAAACGCAAAGAAAATCATCAGTTTATTTTATGAGATATAAAAAGACTGAACGAAGTTTTCGTATACTTAAGAGTTCTTAGTTACATATAACAGCAGAGCCACCCAATGCTTTGATGAGGGCAACAGAAGCTTCAAAGGCGTCTCCTTTCAGCTGAATAGCTCTCCGTTTGACATCAAGCTCCGTCTTTTCTGCATCTGCGACTTGGAGGTAGTTAATGAGCCCTCCTTCAAATTGTTGACGCGCAAGGTGTGCCGTTAATGTAGCATGCTCTGCAGCTTGCCATTGCACTTCAAATTGTTCGCGACGATAGTGAATATCGGTTAGAGCATCTTCTACTTCTCTAAAGGCAGTATAGACCATTCTTTGGTAGATCCCTTTTTCTTTTCGGAAGCGGGCAAGTGTTAAATCTTTTTCATTGCAAAGACGTCCACCATCAAAGATTTGCTGGATAGCACTGAAAGCAAAGGCCCAATAACGGCTTTGCCAAGTGAACCAAGAGGAGAGGAGAGGGCTGACTGTTCCCAAGGCTCCAGTCAAAGAGATAGCTGGGAAAAAGTTGGCGTTTGCAACACCGACATCGTAAAAATAGGCCCGGATTTTTCTGTATTGCTCATTGAGATCAGGACGGCGAAGAAGCAACTCAGAAGGAAGATCTGGCGCAACATTCACAAGAGCCTTTGGAAGGTGGCCTGGATTTACACAGAATGTCGAAGCTTGTTGTCCTAACAATACAGCCAGCTCATTTTCTGCCAACTGCCGAATGCGCATTGCATTGAGCAAATTGCCTTCAGCAATTTTTACTTCAAGTTTAGCTCTTTCTAAATCAACTTCTGGATCAAGCCCACCTGCAACTCTTTTCTTATTGATATCGACAGCAAGATGGCGAATGGTGACAACATCTTTTAAGTAGCTAATCTCTTCGTCTTGTGTTCTTAAAACAAAATAGATTCTGGCTACTTCAGAAGTTAAGATATTGACAACAGAGAGATAGCCAAATTCAGTTGCAATCAATCTTTCTTGAGCCGCTTTGTCGGCGTAGCAATATTTGCCCCAAAAATCAAATTCATAGGAGAGATTGAAAGGAAAGGCATAAGTCTCTTGAACGACACGAGTCAAAGGGAGGTTAGGAATATCCTTTCCTGTGACTTGAGTTGGGTTGAATAATAACCCCTCTTTATTCCATGAAGGGGTCAAGTTGACATGAGGAAGGCGATCTGAAAAAGCAATACCTTCTATGGCGCGTGCCTCTTGGATCCGCTCACACGCCACCCATAAATCAGGATTGGATTGCAATGCCTCTTCCATGAGTTGATCAAGAACAGGATCGTTAAATTGCCTCCACCACTCGTCTGTCAAAACCTGGTTAAGATGTGTTTCGTCACCTTTCCAACATTCATCAATTTGTAAAGGGGGCATTGTCGATTCGCTTGGTAGCATGCAGCCTGAAAGCATGCCAAGAAGGAGAAAATAAGATCTTTTCATTCTCTATTATCCTTCTAAATGTTCTGCATCAATGAAAAGATCGACCTGTTGGCCAACATAGAGACGGAAATCTTTAGGAGGTTCAAAGCGGTAAATCACTTGTAAAACACGTGTATCGACCCGCTCATCGCTCATGCCTGTGAGTGATTTTTTAGGCAGGACGTAAGGTTCGATTCTGACAAATTCCAAAGAAATAGCGCGGTCAGGATTGCTTTTTGGGTAAGCTCTTGCTTTTGCTCCGTGTGTAACTTGATGGGCATTTTGTTCATCAATATCAGCGCGGATTTGCAACTCGGTCAAATCACCAAGAAGAAGAGGCGGTTCTGAACTGCTTAAGAATAAATATTCCCCTTCAAGCAAATTGTTTTGGATGATGGTCCCTTTTCTTGGAGCAAGAACTGTCATTTTTTCAAGCTGTGTCTTGCAGTGAGCAAGCCTTTTTTCGGCAAGGAGCACCTCTTTTTCAGCGACAAGCACATCATTTTCTTTTGTCTTGATCAAGTCTGTGCTGATTGCTCGTGGATCGTTGATCGAAGCTAGCCGGTCGTACTGATCTTGCATCCGAAGAAGTTTTGCTTTGGCCACTTCAAGCTCTGCATCGTGGATACAAACTTGAGTAGTCAGTTCTCTTGTATCCAACCGAAAAAGTGGAGTCCCTTTTTCTACATTTTGTCCGACTTGGATAAATATCTCTTCAACAAGTCCTTCTGCAGGTGCTCCAATGAAAATGTTGTTGTGTACGCCTTCTACGATTCCAGTGGCTGCAATCGCATGTCGATAGGGATTAGAGGAGGGGAGGGCAACGGTTGGAGCCTCTGGAATAGGAGCTTGAGACCGTTTTACGAGCAGGAAGGCCGAAACAAGACCAATAAAAGCTAATACAAAGGGGATGCTGCGTTTATACATGGTATTTTTCTCCTCCAGGAATGATTTGACCATCTTCGAGTGCTACGATACGGTCGGCATATTTGAAAATACGGTTGTCGTGAGTCACAATGACTACAGTTTTATCTTTGGATTGAGCGCTGATCATCTCCATCACTTTGATCCCTGTTTCGCTATCAAGAGCCGAAGTCGGCTCGTCACAGATGATCAATTTGGGGTCGTGGATTAAAGCACGGGCAATGGCAACTCTTTGTTGTTGTCCTCCAGAAAGTTTTTTTGGAGGAGTATTTATTCTTGCGCCAAGTCCTACGGCGTCAAGTCCCTCTTTTGCTTTTGCCAAAGCTTTTGCAGAATTCCATCCATTTAAAAGAAGAGGAATTGAAACATTTTCAGCACAAGTCAACGTAGGGATAAGGTGGAATTGTTGAAAGATAAAACCAATGTTTTGCTTTCTAAATTCGGTGATTTCATTTTTAGAGAGGTTGTCAAGGCAGTGGCCCATAACATACACAGAGCCAGAATCGCACTGTAATGTGCCTGCAATAACACTCAATAAAGTTGTTTTCCCGCTGCCCGACGGGCCAACGATCATGACCAGCTCGCCTGTTTTAGCTGAAAAATCAACATCTCTTAAGGCATAAGTTTTTTCTCCACCCATCGTGAAGGTTTTTTTAGCCTTTTCAATGAAAACAGAATGGTCTGAAGAGGGAAGAGCTGTTGGGGCACGAGGCTTAGAAGTTTTCTTCTTAAAAGGGAAAAAATTAACCACGGAACACCTCTGCTGGATCGATAGCACGGATTCTCCGAATTCCAAGAAGAGCTGAAAGGCAGCAGATCAAAAGAATAGCCACTAAAGTAACACCCAAAATTTGGGGAGCAAAATAAAAAGGCATTTGACCACTTGAGAGGGCAAAATTACCAAAAATAGAGGTGAGTCCTACACCAATGCTGTAACCAATAGTTCCCACCATAAGAGCTTGTAAGATTAACATTCTAAAGAGAAGCCTATTAGACGCCCCCATTGCTTTCAAAGCACCTAAGTGGGGAAGATTTTCTAAAATAAAGGCATAAAATGTTTGCCCAGAGACAGCAATACCGACAACAAATCCCAATAAAATTGTCATTCCAAAAGAGGCGGGGATACCAGTGTTTTTAAAGAGCCATCTGATCGTGCTTTCAGAAAACTCATCTGAAGTATAAGCACGCAAATCGGTCTCTTTTTCAATTGTCCGAGCAAGTTCTGTAGGAGTTAAATTTTCTTGTGGTTTCACCAAGATAAAACTTAAGTTTTTTCTCCGCTTTGGGGCCATTTCCATGGCTCTGTCATAGGTTGTATAAATGAAAGGATAGCCAAAAAAAGAGCGTTCAACTTTGCAAATACCAACGATTCTTGCTTCGTGGTCATTGATTTCAAAAGTGTCGCCAATGCCAATCGGTTTTTCTCTCCCTTCACTAAAGCGTGTACGGGCTAATTCATCGATGATAACACTATTGGCTTGCCATAAGTTTTCAATACGGCCTTCAAGCATACGGCTAGGGGCACCGATCAGAGTAGAGGTATCAAGACCCATCAACTGAATGGGTTTGAAAACACCAGTGCTAAGTTTGGCTTGCAGGAGAGAGAAATAAAGAGGGACAGCCCATTCAACACCTTTGACTGAGCGGACTCGGCTTAAGTCGATGTTTCTCATCGGCTGTACTTCGTTGACCTGCTCAACAAGAGGATCTACAACCCAGACAGAGGCTTTCGTATTTCGGATTGTTGCCGTTGACCAACGGAGTAGACCCCAAAAGATGGAGCCTTGTTGGGTGATAAGCAAGGCCGAAAAAGTGAGGGCTGATATGAGAAGAAGATATTTCCCCCTATCCCCCATTAACATCTTAATAGCAACACGTAGCATAGTTGAAATATGATAGGCGACTCGGGGTGAAAATTTCACTCGAAAAAAACAAAAAATTAGGTAAATGCAGTTTTTGATGAACTCGCGTTATGATGGTTGGAATTTAAGAGTTTTAAATGAAGAAAATATTTGAATTTTTGCTTAGAAATTTCCTCCAATTCCTCTTATCGCGTCGCTATGATGTAGAAGTGAAAGGATTAGAAAATGTTGAAGGCAACGGTTTGTTGCTTCTTGCAAACCATGTTTCTATTTTAGATGCAGCCATCTTTCAGGTATTTACTTGGAACCGTTTTCGTGCAAGACCTTTTGCCACTTCGAAATTTACAAAAGTTTCCTACTTAAAGCCTATCTTTAGATTAGTTCGCGCTATCACTGCTCCAGATTGTACTGTTGCTAATAACAGTGTGAAAGTCAATGAACTAGAGAAAAGTTACCAAGAAATTCTGGATGGTTTAAAAAACGGTGACAATATTCTTTTTTATCCTTCCGGGCATATTAAAATTTCTGGGAAAGAGATATTAGCTGGCCAGTCTGGTCTGCATACATTGCTCACAAAGGAACCGGCTACAAAGCTTGCTTTAGTCCGCTTCACTGGGCTGTGGGGCAGCCGTTTTTCTGCAGCTCCGCATGGAAAGACACCAGATCTAAAAAAAGAACTTTTGGGCGGGATCAAAAATTGGGTGAAACATTTTTTTGTTCCCCCGAAAAGAAAAGTCATCATTGAGCTTGAGCCTTATACTGTTCCACAACCACTTCCATCACGTATTGAGTTGAACAAAGGACTTGAAAACTGGTTCAATGCCCCTTTCCAAGGCGGAGATGAACCTATATTCCCATCTTTTGAACCAGTCTCTTTTTTCCCACCTGTGGAAGAAGGGGAGATGACCCCTCTTGAAAAAGAGGTGGCTTTCATGATGGCCAAAGTTGCGAAATGCCCGATTGAAAAGATCAACAAATCAACCCACCTTTTCTATGATCTAGGCTTAGATTCATTGGAAGCAACAGCTCTTTTTGATTTGATTGAGCAAAAAGCAAATTTGAGCCACCTCTATTCCCCTGAGTTAATCACTCCTTATCACATTGCTCTGCAAATAGAAAAAAGATGGCAGTCACATCGGATGAAAGAGGCCATCCAGAAGGATAAGAAAAAAATAGAAAAACTTTCCGTTCAAAAAAAATCGTTTAAAACTGTTGCAAGCTTTAGCATTGAAGATGTTCTAGAGGCACTAGAAAAAAGTAGGCTTAAATATGTTGCTTATGACGAATTTTTAGGTCTTATCACTCCTAAAAGTCTGAAAAAACGGATCGAATCTGGTATCAACAAAGCGTTATCGGACATTCGTCAAGAGATCCCAATCCTTTTTCCTCATTCGCTAGAGCGTGCCATTGCTACATTATCGGTTTATTTTTCGGCTAAAAAACCGATTTTTATTGAACCAACACAAGTGCCTTCAACTAAAGGCGCCATCTATTCTTCTGCATCAATTTTAGAATATTGGCATGGTTTAGATTTGGGTTCAGCTGTTCATCGAGTAGAAGAGTTTTTTTCTGTTAAAAGAGACAAGCCCAAAAAAATGGCTGTCATAACATTTAATGGGGGACATCTTCAGCCCCCACTTGCTATTCTAAAAGAGCCGAAAGAGGAAGAGGTTTTTGAAGCCATTGTTCGTGGAATCCCTATCCTTTCAGGAAGAAGTCAATGGATTGATGAAGTGTTACAATGAAATTTAATCAGCCTAAAGCCTTTGAACAACATGTAAAACAGCAAAATCACTTCTTCTATCTTCTTCTGTCAGAAGAAGAGGGTTTTCGTGAATGGGCTGAAAAACTGATTTTGTCCACTCAAGCTAGTGCCACAGTCCAGCGATGGGGGAAATTAACAAAAGAAAAACTATCTATCTTTTCATCTCCGTCACTTTTTGGTGGTAATGAAGTCTATATCGCTCCGTTAGAAGATCATGAGGCGCTTCCTTCTTATTTTCCTCCTGGCCGTCTTTTGATACTCCATGGCAAACGTCTTTTGTCCAACACAAAAATTTTCAAAGAGATCGATGAAAAAGGAGTTATCTTTCAGCTTCCACAGATGAAGCCCTACGAAAAAGAGAAGCTTTTGATGGAGTGGCTTGTTGAAACTGCAGTGAAAGAGAAAAAAGAGATCAAGCCAGACGTCGCCAAAAAACTCGTAGAAATGCAAGAGGGCAACTTTGCCCTTCTGCAGCGCGAATGGGAAAAACTTACAACCTATATTGGCGACCGCAAGAATATCACTGCAGAAGATCTCCAAAAAATTGCTATCAGAGCCCCAAAAGAAGAGGTTTTTTCTTTTGTCGATGCACTTCTTCGCGGTGACGGTGCTTTTGCTATCAAACGATTAGAAGATCTCTTGGCTTTAGAATCATCTCCTATCGCGCTTCTTAAATTGATGAGGAGTGGTTTTCAAAATCTGATGCAAGTGCATTCTCTCATGGCACTTGGTCATCCTCCAGAAGCTATTCAACGCGATCTGCCCTATATGCAAGGTCGTTTATTAGAACAACTTCTCACTTCTGTCCGCAAAACAAACTATAAGCAAGTGCAGAAGACGATTATCCTTATAGATCAGCTTGAAACCGAATATAAAAATGGTTCCCGAAGTGATGCGATGTTTTTAGATTATGTGGTTGCACAAATTATCTCCATAAGATGTGTAGGTGGGGCTGCAGAGGTGAACTTCCGATAAAACTTACCCCTCGGCGTATGCAAGCCAATATACTGCCGAGGGGTAAGTTTTTCGAAATTTCATCCTCTTCGCCACCACCTCCAAATCTGCTGCTTCTGAAGTCTCATTTTAAGAGAGGAATTAAGTAGAAAATTTTAAAATTTCTCTCTGTGCCCTCTGTGTTCTCTGTGGTTAATTTTTTATTTTTTAGGATGGATTACGGAGGATGCTGAAGATGACTTGGCAGTCCGATTCGGTGATGGCAATTTTTGTTCCATACAAAGTAGCTAAACCTCGGATAAGACCTTTGCTCATGGCACACATCGTATGAGGCAGCTCATAATGAAGAGTGATCTCATCTTGTGATGTTTTTTCAGAACGGATCGGAAAAAGCTTATGGGTTCCAGAAACAGCTCTTGCTAAAAGGTGATGGGTAAAATCTGTGATGTTCAAAAGTAAATCGGTAAGGGACCAACGAGAAGGGATCATCTCTTTACAAACTTGCCAAACTTTAGGAGCTGCATAGATCCCAAAATCTTCCAAAATGTCTTGGAAAGGGCGTTTTGTATGTTTGGAAAGACTTTGGACTAATGCCTTGAATTCGGCGGTAGGGTAATGGGTAAAAAGGGTGTAGTTTTTCCCTTGAACCCCTACCTCTTCAATCAACTCGCTCCAAACATCTAGGCCGAAGCTCTGCTGTACATATTCTTGAAACTGATAAAAGACAAAACCTTGCATGAGGTTCTGTTTACATTATTTTTGAATTTTTTGTGCAAATTAAAAATATTGTTGGCACGTCGTCGATGAGGGGCGGCTCGCTGTTTCGCCAATCATGGACATTTTTGGTTGTCACTTTTTCATCAGGTGTAAAAAGGGCAGATGCAAGCGAAAGCAAAGTCTTTGGTTTCAGTGTTTCGATCAATGTCTGAAATGTGGACAAGTTGCGATACGGAGCTTCAATAAAGTAATGGGTGATGCCATCATCAAATGAATAAAGAGTCTCTTTTAGCTCTCTCTTATCGCGAGGCAGATAGCCGTGAAATGAAAATTCTTGCGAAGGGAGGCCAGAAAGAAGAAGAGCATAAAAAATAGGTGAGGGGGCTGGAAGAGCTTTTACTTCTACGCCACGTAATTTTAAGTAGAGGACAAGTTCAGAGCCCGGGTCTGCTAAGCATGGTAACCCTGCATCGCTCATTAATCCCCAAGTTTCTCCTTTCAAGATAGGTTCAGCCAAAAAAGGGATATCTTCTTTTTTGGTGTTTTTATCCATGATGGCGTAAGGGGTCCGTTGTTTCCCATGTTTTGCACCAAATTTACTGAAAAGATGCAGAACTTCATTTGGACTTTCTCCAATCACACCATCTAATGTGGGGATGATTTCAGCATAATTTCCGATGACGGGAGTAGTAAATGGATGGGGCAATAGTAATAACATAAGACAACAAAGGTACCAGAATTAGGTCTCAATGTCCAAAGACTTAAAAGATAAAGTAAGTAGGGAAGTCGCCGGTCGCGAACGACTCTCTTCCTAGAAACGAGAGAGCCGTCTTTCGCGAGGGCATATTAGATGCACTTGCTAGCAGGATAAACTGCTTCTTCTTCTTCAATTTTTTCGCTGATGATTTGTTGAGCGCCTTCGAGGAGATAGGCAGCGAGACACGCATCCCCTTCGTAGTTCATTTCGACTTGCATATGTCCTTCTTCATCAACTTGTGTACAGCTGATTTGGATGGAACAGGCGATGTTGTTTTTTAAAGAGGTTGATTCCCCTTTTGCGAGCTTTAATCTCATAGGCAGGTCCTTTGTTTAGTTTTACAAGGGGTGGAAGTTACTTTCCGCACCCCTTAAAAAGTCGGACATTATCGAAACCCATGATTTTGATCAAACTGGTTACATCTAAAAACGTGAAAGCCCTTCAGGAAAACCTGAAGGGCCAAGAAGAAGAAAAAACAACTAAAATGAATTTATTATGAAATTATTTGGCAGCTGGAGGCGAAATCACTTCGTCGATCACATGGATCACGCCGTTTTTTGCCTTAATGTCGGGTTGAGTCACTTCAGCATCATCTACAGTGATTATCCCGCCAATCGCTTCTAAATTGAGATCTTGCCCATTGAGAGTCCTGATTTTCATGGTTTTGGCATCTTTGGCCAAAATGTGTCCTGGCACGACATGGTAGGTCAAAATGGAGACTAGATCTTTTTTATTTTGTAAGAGACGATCAAGAACCCCTTTCGGAAGTTGATTGAAAGCCTCGTTAGATGGAGCAAAAATAGTATAAGGGCCACCATTTGCAAGAGTGTCTAAAAGACCTGCAGTTTTTAAAGCAGAAATAAAAGTAGAGAGATTTGGATTTTCTTGAGCTTTCTCTATAAGGTTTTTAGTTTCGCTATTAATATAAGTGGCGGGATTTTTTTGATCATTTTCGACTGAAGTACTTACGGGGGTAGATGGAGCATAAGTATCAGTCACTTGGATATATTTTACGCTTGGGTTCGCATTAAGGAACCGTGATCCATTTTGAGTTTGTTCTGCTGCTGAGAGAGGAGAAATCATGGTAAGACCTAGAATGGCCGCTCTAGCTAAAGATATGTAATTCATATTGAAACCTCGGTTTATGTCTTATAAACCCCTAATACAAAATTAATAATTAATTAACAAAGTTTGTTGTTATTTTTGTTCAGACGTTCTTTTTCAATGAGTTACATGTTTTTCTTTTTTAGCTATTCCTGAAAAAAAATCTTTTGCTATATGGGGGACAAAATGTCTCACTTAAGAAGGTTAGTTGTATGGAAGGTCGTCCAGTTTGGTATCGTAGAACATTATATATTGAGGGGATCTGTTTCATCCTTTTGGGATTGATAGGTATCTTTGCACCAGCTGTTCTGACATTTGCAGTAGAGCTATTAATAGGATCTCTTTTTTTAGCTGGCGGTTTGATTGAAGGGTGGAGAGCATTGACGACTCCAAAGCTACCAGGTTTTTGGCCCTCTTTCTTAAGTGCCCTTCTTTATATTGCCGTAGGATGTCTTCTTTTATTCTTCCCTGGCAAAGGTGCCATGACATTAACGGCTCTACTTGCCATCTTTTTTGTTGTGGAAGGCATTTTTCAGATCATCTTCTCACTAGCTGTCCGTCCTTTTCCAAATTGGGGATGGGTTTTATTTAGTGGAATTTTAACTCTTTTCTTAGGTTTTATCATCTGGACAGGCTGGCCTGGATCATCCTTTTGGGTGATTGGTCTTCTTGTCGGGATCGAGCTTTTTATGTACGGAGCTTCTCGCCTCTTTTTGGCAAGAAGCTACCATTCAGCTGCATAGAATCATTGATCAATCAGACTTTCGTTTAAGTCTGGACGGCCAAGAAAAGGTTTTGGCACATTGATGTGACCTTGAAATAAAGGAATGCCAGAATCTTTTTCCCAAATTAAAAAAGAGAAGGGACGGTTAGCATGGAATTGAAAAACTTGTTCTGGTGGTTGGTAACGGGTTGTTGTCATCACAGCACTTGTAGCTGCTGCCGCTTCTGTCCCTTTTTCATCCCATGACATATAGGCTTCATGCAAAAGAGAAGTCAGTTCAACTGTTCCATGGACCATGCCACTAAAATCTGCTCCCATACTAAATGGAAGGGTAAATCCTAAAGCTTCAAGAGGTTTTCTTAAGTCAAACGTAGACCGCACTTCCATCTTTGGGATCTTAAGATCGACTTGTGCAGCAGAAAGAAGAGGATTGTAAGTCTCTACATCAATCGTACGATTTTCTACTTTGGGAAGCATGATCCAAAGCACAACATTGAGAGGTTGGCTTTTGTAAGGAATTTCAACCAGTTGAACAAACTCATCTTCAAAGTAGTTATAGCTTCCCATTTGGTGCATGAAAGTGATGGGGAAGGATTGTCCATTTGTTGGAGTAAAAGTATCTTGTCTTGAGTTTGTAATTTGAAAAGGACGTTGAAACGGAGCATTCATATACAAAGCTGCAGCAAGAACAACTTTAGTATCTTTTTTAACCGAGCCAGTTTTTAGAAGATCTGGAATTTTGCCATGTGTTTTTTGGCTAATCCAACGGTTGATCTCTTTTCTAGATTCTTCAGGGTGCTCTCTAAAATCTTCTTGAGCCAGTTGTGCTTTAAACATTTCAACAGCAGTCTGTTGAAATAATGGGTTGAACATGATGCCAGACTGCAACCAAATGCCGATGCCATTTGAAAGTTGGAAAGAGCCATGCACATTGAATTTATGAAGAGTCTCTTTAAAACCCTCTTTATCTCCATTGTCTGGCAACCCAAGGAGATGCCAGAAAGCAGTAGCTGTTTCACCGTGTGCACCTTGACCTACAAGGCCTAATAACGAAGCGATGTTCCAAGGAGAGTAGATAATATTACCCTCCTTGCTTTCCAAAACTGGCTCAAGCTTGTGTCCAAATTGTCGGATGCCGGGTCCAAGAAAATTTGGCTCTGAAAATCCAAAGACAAAAGGGACTGCTGTGATAGCCACAAGCAAGGCCAAGTAGAGGGAACGTTTACTTTTCATTAGACAACAACAGTGTAAAGACGTTGATCATGTTAAAAAGACTATGGAGAGCAATAGGTGCTAAAAGATTGCCCGATTTTTCATAAACCCATGAAAGAGCAAGTGCCAAAACCATCAACGCCGGCAAAATGATCCAGTTTGATGCGCCTTGATCACCTGAATAGTGGAAAAGGGTGAAAATAAGAGCAGTGATTGGAAGAGCAAACTTTGCAGAAAGGAAGCGTCTTAAGATGTTTTGCAGAAATCCTCTAAAGATTAGTTCTTCCATGACGGGAATTGCAAAAGCAATCAGTGCTGCAACAAGTGTAAAGTTCCATGGAGAATTTGAATAGGAGAGGAGAAACTGGATGGCATCTTGTTCAACGCGTTCAATACCAAAATACTTTTCTAAAAGAACAATCAAGGTACCTTCTACCAAGAAAACTATAGGAATAGCTAATGCAAGAGCTATAGCTCCTGTCTTCATACTTTGACTAAAACTATAACTAGCTGGTCGTTTCCAAATTTGACGGAAAGGAGGTGTGAGAGAAATAGCAAAATAGACAAGCGTAGAAAAGAAGATGATAGCGGGAAGTTCTAAAGGTCCTGAAGGGAGGAAAGATTCCCAAAGTTTAACCAGCGCTACTTGAAAGGGGACAAATAAAAGGAAAAGAAGTACGGAAGGGATGATGGGGATTCGGGCAGGTTCCCGTCTGGGAACATGCCACAAACCCTTCTTGATGATCCTACGTACTGCCCATACCGTTCCAATCAGAAGGATAAGAGCTAAGAAAAGATCTACAAGTTGCAAAAGACAGCCTCTTCAATTTTATCGGCTACAACAGACGCAAGCTCTTTATGTCCTTTTGAAAGAGGTGTGCTGCCGTAATTTGGCACTTTATCTGCTAGGACGTCGTGTGCAACTTTTGTCCCTTTTGGAGATACCAATTTGTAAGTATCAATAATTTCTTGTCTTACGATGATAGGTTCTTCGTGACGCAAGTCAATAACACGAAGGCGAATAGCAAGAGCTAACACTTGGTGTTTTTCAGCAGAGTGACTGACTTGAAGATCTGGGTAGGCCTCTCTTGAGTAAGGTTTCATTTCATGCTCAACAAGCTCTGCAACGATAAGGAAATCGTTGTGAGAGAAGTGGTTAGCAAATGATAGATCTGTACCAAAATAATCCCTTCCTTTTGTTTGCTCTAAAGCGCACTCAAACTGATTAAAAGGAGAGACCCAAAATGTGCCGTTTGCCATGAGGCATTCAAGAACGTCATCTGTCATCTCTGTTTCCAAATCCCAAGGAAGCTTGGCAGTTGTTTTATTTGCGACAGGGATAACCGCAATTTGAGGGCGACACCGCGGAGCTTGCGGAGCAGTATAGGGGGCCGAAGCGCATCCTGCTGCAAAAGCTAGGAGTACGAAGGCATAAGAAAATAAACGAGCCATAGACCAAAATCGTGTAATACGTAGAATAAAACTGTAACACGTTACAAGAATCCGTCAAGGGGGAAAAGATTTTTAACTCGTTTAGTCGAATTGCCGGAGTCATCTATCCCAATCTTTTCCAAGCAGAAAGAATTGCTTCGTCCATGCTGTCAGAGGACGATAAATATACACATGCTTGGCGCCAAGTTGAGGTGGGACAAAGTGGACGACCTCCCTACTTCAACCAAAGAAAAGATTTAATTTTGCTCCTTGATGGCGAACTTTTCTATCAAGATGAGTTAAGAAAAAAATTACAAAAAGGTGGAGAAACTCAAGAAGAGTTGATTCTGGAAGCTTATGAAATTTGGGGAGAGAAGTTTTTAACCCATCTAGACGGCGATTTTGCGCTTGCATTAGTTGATAAAAAAAATTCAAAGCTTATTTTAGCAAGGGATAGGGTTGGTAAAAAACCTCTCTATTGGGCAGATAAAGGGGGCTATTTTCTTTTTGGATCAGAACTAAAAGGCTTTCTTGCTTCAGGCATTATTCCTCAAACACCTTCTTCAGAGGCTTTAGCAACTTACCTTGCATTTGGCTATTGCCCACAAGACGCTACTTTAATACAAAACGTCAACCGGCTTTTGCCTGCTCACATTCTTGTTTTAGATCATTTTAAAAAATTAAGGATTGAATCGTATTGGAGTCTCAGCTCATTTTTTGATCCTTCAACAAGTTTAGATAGGCACGAAACAGCGCAAAAACTTGAGTATTTGCTTAAACAAGCTGTCAAAGAGAGAACTCGAAATAAAAAAGAGGTTGGTTGTTTTTTATCTGGGGGTCTTGGTTCTGCAAGTGTTGGCTGGTTTTTGAAGCAAAATGAACAACAACTTCCTGTCTCCACATTTTCCACCTTCTTTAAAGGGCAAAATGAAGAGGATTATCAAGCTGCAGAGCTATTTAGCGAAGAGCTTGGAGCAAATATCCGTGCGGATACCATCGATCCCGCCCATTGGCTTTCTTCTCTTTCAGATATTTTATGGAAAATAGAAGAACCCATTGCAGATCCCCATTTAACAGCTCTTTGGCAGTTAACTAAAATGCCTTCTCATGGGATGGCCATTTTTTCAGGCATGGGGAGCGATGAGCTCTTAGCAGGGCATTCTCGTTACACTTTGGAACAACGTGAGTTGGGTCCAATTGAAAACTTTATGGGAAATCTTTCTCTTAAAATTAAAAAGGGTTTAATTCCATTGTATCACTTTTTTGGTTCGAATAAGGCTTACGACTATTTACGAAGCGTTCGACAAAGCCCTTACTTAACACAATATGTTCACCAAAACTTGCTTTTTCAAAAGAAGATGTTAACAAAAATCAGTCCGACGCTCGCCCCGCTTTTTGACCCTATTGTGTTTTTGGAAAAATTTCATAATCTCAATAAATTGCCAAATGCAGTTTCTGCCTTTATTTATCTCGATTTAAAAACAGCACTTCCAGATTTTTATTCCAGGCCCTTTGAAAGGCTTACTTTCGAGTCTAAGCTACAGTGGGAAACCCCATTTTTAGATCGTCGATTGATAGAATTTGCTGCAGAAATTCCTGAAGAAGAAGATTTAACCGAATTTGAAACGGGGGCCTACTTAAAAGCTATTATGCGTCCTCACTTTTCTCAAAAGCTTGTTGAGCGTCCAAAACGCCTGCGCCGTGGATTTTTAAGCAGTTGGGTGAATGATCCCCATATCTTGCCCCATTTTTTAGACTTAAAAAATGGGGTGTTAGTTGAACGTGGATATATTGATAAAAAATGGGTCGAAACAGTCCTGTCAACTCCACAACTTAGAATGAGACATTTTCGGCAACTTTTTGCCCTTCTTGTATTGAAAACTTGGTTCCATCTATTCATTTTGAAGCCGGTGGTACAAAAGTGATTTTACCCGTACTAAAAGAGGGAAATGATCATCCTCAAAAAGTAAACCGCTATCAGCGGCTGAGAATTGAGAGAGAAGCCAACTACGAAAGAATTTGGTTGCAAAGCGAAGATCCTTTTCCTGTGCATCCAGTGTGGTTTAATCGGTGTGAACAGTTTTTGAAAAACCACATTGGAGATGGTCATCACGTTGTTGATCTTGGATGTGGCAAAGGGGAGATGACTGAATGTTTGTTACAATGGGGTAAAAAAGTTGATGCGGTCGATATTTCTACTAACGCTTTAAAAAAAGTAAAGGCCCATTCGAATTTAAAGACTTTTAGAGAAGCGTTACCAAGAACAAAGTTAATCGATTCTACTTATGACGTTGTAGTAGCTCTCGATTTAATTGGGACAATGGAAGAGGAAGAGTATCGGTTGTTTTTTTCGGAACTTGCCCGCATTGGAAAAAGAGATTCTCTTGCTTTGGTTTCTACCCCTTTTGATCCAAAAACAGAAGGAGGGATAGAACGTTTTCTTGCCCTTTTTGCAACAGAATATGAATTGATAGATCTAGAAGTTGCCCATTTGAAATGGACGTTTGGTTCAAAACTCTTAACTAAAATTTTTGAAGGGATGAGACGGTTTTTATTGGCTGAAAGAGGAATCACTCACGCCATCGCTGTGGGGCGCCGCAAGAGAATGTTATAAAAGTTTTTGCAAGTGGACTTGAAAAATTTTGTTTAGGTAAGGCAAGAGGACGAGGACGATGAGGACACCGAAGACAATGAGGACTTTGAGGACTATAAACCCACTTTGTCCTTTCTAAATCGCGAAGCGTTGGGGCTTGAAAAGTTTTGTTTTAGGCAAGAGGACATTGGGGACTTTGAAGACCATAAATTCACTTTGTCCTCGTCTTCAAGGTCCTCGTCCTCCAAAACGCGAAGCGTCTTGAAGTGCGAAATTCTTGCTTCTTTTTAAAAGACTGTAAGGGGAGAAAAAGCCGGAGAGGTCTTGAAGCAAGATAGCCAACTCTTAAGGCTGCTACCTTCCGATCCTGACCTGATTAGAATCGTGTACCTTCTCCAAGTTCCCCGGCAAGCAGCAAGTCTATCATGAAGTGCCATAGAGGATCAACCTTTCGATTCTTCCGTTTTTTTAAGTGAAAAATTCTGCTAAAAAATAGCGCTTTACCTTGACCCGTTACAAAAAAGAGTGATACTATGTTTCCTCCGTTGCAGGTGTTTTTTCTTCTATGTTGCGAAGCATGACAGCTTTCGGCAGAGGTAGGTCTTCTCGTAAAATTGGCAGAATTTCTGCAGAGATCACTTCCCTTAACCGTAAGCACCTTGAGATCAAGATTTCTCTCCCTCGTGGGCTCACCCATTTAGAGGCAGAGTTGCGGGGTTGGATAACTCCCCATATTGGTCGAGGTAGTGTCCATCTTAGAATCACTGCAGATTGGGCCGGCAAACCGCCTTTTGCGTCTTCACTGAATACCTCATTTCTTAAACATTATATGGATGAAGGGCTCCGTTTTGAAAAAGAGACAGGCTATTCCCTTCCTCCTGGTTTTTGGGTTCAATGGGCTTTAGGTCAAGAGGGTGCTTTACAAGAAGAAAACGAAGTAGATGACTCAGAATTGACTCGCCTTTTAGAAGAAGCGGTGCAAGATGCTCTCGTTCCTTTTTCTGAAATGAAATTAAGAGAGGGGAAAGCCCTTGCACAAGATCTTTCAAAAAGAATTCTTTGGCTGAAGCAAGAAGTTATCCATTTAGGGTCTATTCTCGTTGGCTCTGTGCCAAAAATGGAACAAAAAATGAAAGATTTTTTGGCTCCGTACTATACAGAAGATTTAGAATTGCAAGAACGTTTACTCCGTGAAGTAGCCATTTTGGCAAAAAATGGAGACTACACAGAAGAGTTGGTCCGCTTAAACTCTCATATTGAACAGGCCGAAAAGTTGATTGCTCAAGAGCAAATGCAAGTAGGCAAAACGATGGAATTTTTAGTCCAAGAGATGAACCGAGAGGTCAATACCATCGGCTCTAAAGGTCAGGATTTAGAAGTTTCAAAAAGAGTTGTTGTGATCAAAAGTGAACTCGAAAAGATCAGGGAGCAAATTCAAAATGTTGAGTGAGCTTCCAAAAACAGCTAAAGGTCATCTCTTTGTTTTAAGCGGTCCTGCCGGAAGCGGAAAAACGACACTCGTCGACCGTTTAACAGAAGAATTTTCCTACATCAAAAAAAATGTCTCTTTTACGACAAGAAAACAACGCCCTGGTGAAGTTGACGGCGTAGATTATCACTTTATCGATGAAAAGAAATTTGAAGAGATGGAGCTGAATGGGGAATTTCTCGAATGTGTCCACCTTTTTGGAAACCGCTACGGTACATCGATTAAAGCCATTTTGAAACAACTTGAGCTTGGATTTCATCTGATTTTGGTGTTAGATGTTGAAGGAGCTTTAAAAGTAAAAGAGATGCTTGATGTCCCTCTTTTGTTTGTAACAACGCCTAATCTTGAGGTGTTGGAAAGACGGTTGATTGGACGGGGAAGTGAAAAACCTCACGATTTAGAAAAACGGCTTGAAAGAGCCCGTTTTGAAATAGCACAAGGAGAGCAATTTTATGATTACCTCTTTGTTAACGACAACTTAGATGTGGCCTATAAAATTATAAGAAGCATCTTAGTTGCAGAATTACATAAAAGGAAGATATGGACAGAAAAAAATCTTTAACAAATGAACATCTCTTGAAGCGTTTCAAAAGCCAATTTGAAATTGTTAACTACGCCATTAAACGTGCTCAAGTGATGGTTACATCTGGAAGAGAGCCGACGGCAGCGACTGACACCCAAAACTCAGCCTACCAAGTACTAGCAGAGATTTCGACAGGAAGAGATACTTTCGATGTTTTTGACAGCTTCGACTTAGAAGAAGAAGACGAAGACCAAGATAGTAAAGACTAAAATGGGTGTTGTTTTTGCCACACTTGTAGGGATATTAGCGTTTTTAGCCGGCATCCTGATCATTGGGTGGGCATTGACAACTACTTTTAAGTTTCCTGCAAGTCCATATACTGGACTTCCATTGCAGGCAGCTTATTCCCTTCCCTTGCCGACCAAGCAGAAGATTTACGCCTATTTAAAAGACCAAGGTGGGTTTGACAATCAACCTTTTAGATTTGCAAAAGCAGCATTTGATAGAGAAACAGGCCGTATATTCCAAGATTGTGTCGACTGGAAGGGGAAGATGGAGGTCGACTGGACTTTTTTGCTGAAAAGGTACAATGGACAGTGGGTTTCTTGGGGGAGTCTTTCTGAAGAGTTAAAAAGAAAAGTAAAAGAAAGACACAGTTCAATGGAAGGTTTTCAAACCGAAAGATCGAGTCCAGAACCGTCTCCTACGAAAATAGAGCCTCTATACGCTTATACAAAACCTGGGCCCCTTTATGTTGATCTTCAATCGATGATCTTGATGGGGTGGAAACTTGTGCCTGACACAAGTGTAGAGGTTTTAATTGTGCAACAACCCGATAGATAATCACGTGACCCAAAAAATACTCATTACTTCAGCACTTCTTTATGCCAATGGCCCTATGCATTTTGGCCATCTTTCAGGCGCCTATCTTCCTGCTGATGTATCGGCCCGTTTTAACCGGATGAAGGGGAGAGATGTACACTACATTTCAGGCTCCGATGAGTATGGGATGGCGATTACCCTATCTGCAGAACTTGCTGGAAGAACTCCAAAAGAACATGTTGATCTCTACCACGAAATTAACAAAGCCCTATTCAAAGCGCTCAATTTTTCTTTCGATTTTTATGCGAGAACAACTTGGGAAGGGCACCGTGAGCCTGTCCAAAGATTCTTTTTAGATCTCGTTGAAAATGGATGGATCGAACCAAAGATCACAGAGCAGCTCTATTCAGAACAAGAAAATCGCTTTTTGGCCGACCGCTATGTAGTAGGAACCTGCCCAAAGTGTGGATTTGCAGAAGCTCGTGGAGATGAATGCCCCTCATGCGGATCAAGCTTTGAAGCCATCGATTTAAAAAATCCCCGTTCCAAATTGACCGGTTCTCCTTTAACAAAACGAGAGACCAAAAACTGGTTTTTACTGCTCGATAAATTCAGAGATCAATTGCAAGCTTTTATTGGGAAAAAAGCTTGGAAAGAAAATGTGATCAATTTCATCTCTGGTTATATTGAAGGGTTAAAACCGCGTTCAATCACACGTGATATGTCTTGGGGTGTTCCAGTCCCATTAGAAGAGGCTAAAGATAAAGTTCTTTATGTCTGGTTCGATGCGCCTATTGGTTATATCTCAGCTTCTAGAGAATGGGCTATTGAGCAGGGAAACCCAGATAAGTGGAAAGATTATTGGCTCGACCAGAACACAAAACTTATCCACTTCATCGGTAAAGATAACATCCCATTCCATGCTGTGATTTTTCCAGCTATGTGCATGGGACAAAACTTGCCGCTCAAGCTCGTCGATGAATTACCTGCTAACGAGTTTTTAAAGCTAGAAGGACGGCAGTTTAGTAAATCGGATGGATGGACCATCGATTTGGCAGACTTTTTGACTCGCTATTCGGCAGATCAAGTTCGCTATGCGCTTGTGGCAATGTCACCTGAAACAGCCGATTCAGAGTTTACATTCAAAGAGTTTCAAAATCGTTGCAATGGTGACCTCGTTGGAAAGTTTGGCAATTTTATCCACCGGACACTTTCGTTTATCCAAAGCCATTTGGGAGGAAAAGTACCTACACTTGGAACTTTAGACCAAGAAGATCAGCAATTCTTACAAGATATCAAAGACCTTTTCAAACAAGCAGAAGAGGGGTATGAAACTTTCCGCTTAAGAAAAGTTGTCCAAGTCTTAATGGAGATGGCACAAAGGGCTAATATCTATTTTGATCAGAAAAAACCTTGGGTATTGAAAAAAGATCCGGCAAAACAACAAGAACTTGAAACAGTCCTACATGCTTGCCTTCAAGCTATACAGGCTTTGACAGTTGTTGCAAGTCCTTTAATTCCAGATGCTGTAGCTGCAATTTGGAAAATGTTAGATTCAAAACCTCTTACATGGGATCAAGCTTTCTTGCCCATCACAGCAAAACAATTGCCTCCACCAACAACTTTATTTAGAAAAATTGAGGATGAAGAGATCGCAAAAGAGATCGAAAACCTCCACCACCTCCATAAAAAAGTAAAAAAAATGACCATAGAAGAGCAGACACAAGAACAAACCTACCTCCCATTAAAACCAGAAGTGACAATCGATCAAGTAAGCCTACTCGATTTAAGAGTAGCTGAAGTCCTATCTGCTGAGCGAGTTCCAAAAAGTAAAAAGCTTTTGAAGTTACAGGTAAATCTTGGATTTGAAAAGCGTCAAATTGTTGCTGGAATTGGTGCATCAATTGATCCTGAATCACTTCCAGGGAAAAAAGTTGTCATTGTGGCTAACTTAAAGCCAGCGCAGCTGATGGGGATTGAAAGCCAGGGGATGATACTCGCCGGCGGCAACGACACCCTTGAGATACCATCTATTTTGTCATTAAATCCTGGTGATCCTGTTAAGTAGTAAATAAGGAACGGGTGCTAATGCTCGCGGGCTGCAAAGCCAAAATCATGCAGGAGCCAACCTCGGCAGGCCAAGCCTAGCCTCGGTTCAGGCTCCTTTTCCTTTTGTCTTTTCGCCATCGCTCGCGCACCCGAGATAATCAATAGAGAGTGCAGGAAATATGAGAGAACTGAAAGCTCTCTAAGATAATTGATAGAGAGTGTAAGTCGATGTTAGTTAACTATATGACCTTTTTTGTTAATCAGCTCATTGTGCATTTAGTGTGAGAGGCTGAAGGCCTCGAGTTGTATAGCCCAAGGCAACGCCCTGGGGAAAAGTTCCAAAATTTAATGGGTAGCCTGAAAGGCTACTAGATCATTTTAACAAAAAAAGGGGGGCTTTTGGTATGAAGAGGAAAATTGGAGATTTAGATGAAGCCTTTTCTTATCGCACTCTTGATGACATTTTCTGTGTCAGCTGCCGATATCGTCGGATTTTGGAAAACAATTGATGATGAAACAAAAAAACCACAAAGCGTAGTCGCAGTCTATCCTTATAAGGGTAAGTATTTTGGTCGCATGGTAGCTACCTATGATCAAAATACTGGAGCAATGAAAGACACCATTTATCATCCAGATGAAAAAGCTCCAGGTGTTGTTGGCGATCCCTATTATGCTGGGCTAGATTTGATCTATAACTTAGAGCCAAAAGATCATAAATTCATTGGTAATATCATCGATCCACAAAAAGGAAAGGTCTATGGAGCTGAGCTTTGGGTCAATAAGAAAGGAAATTTGATTGTCCGTGGGAAAATTTTAATCTTCGGTAAAAACCAAGAGTGGCTTGCTTTCAATGAGAATGAGTTCACTGCAGATTTTCCAAAACCAGATGTTTCAAAGTTTGTTCCTGTTGTTCCTAAAGTGAAGAAGTAATACCAGTTTATGGCCCCACAATTTACGGATTCTGTTTCTGAAGCGCTCCAAAAAGCCTTTGAAAAGGCAAAAGAGCTTCATCAAACAGAAGTGACAGAGAATAATCTATTAGCCGTCTTACTCGCAGACGTAAACGGCTATTTTTTTTCTCTCCTTTCTTCTCTATCCACAAAAGTTGATCAGTTGAAAAAAGATGTAGAAAAAGCTGTTGAAAAGCAACCTACATTTACATCGGCGCCTGCAGAAGTGCCTCCAGGCAGATCGTTGCAAGCACTTTTACAAGAAGCAGCAAAAGTCGCAGAGAAATGGAAAGACAGCTACGTCGCGGGTGACCATCTGCTCATGGCCTACTGGAATGTGGGAGGAGAACCCTTTAAAAAGTGGAAAGGGGACTCTGGCTATAATGCCAAAGATATCGAATTACAAATCAAGAGCATCAGAGGAGATCGACATATGGATTCTGCTACAAGTGAAAGTGCTATGAAGGCCCTTGAAAAGTACTGCAAAAATTTTACAGCCCTTGCAAAAGAGGGCAAGCTGGACCCTGTCATCGGTCGAGATGACGAGATCAGAAGAACGATACAAGTCTTAAGCCGTCGGACAAAAAATAACCCGATGTTGATTGGGGAACCTGGTGTTGGAAAAACAGCTATTGTCGAAGGCCTTGCCCAAAGAATCATCACGCATGATGTGCCAGAATCTTTAAAAGATAAGCAGTTATTTGCTCTTGATATGGGCAGTCTTGTGGCTGGAGCAAAATACCGCGGAGAGTTTGAAGAGAGGCTGAAAGGGATTTTGCATGAAGTTGAAAAAAGTGATGGCCGTTTCATCTTGTTTATCGACGAAGTTCATACGCTCATAGGTGCAGGAGCTACAGAAGGGGCCATGGATGCAGCCAATTTGCTAAAACCAGCTTTGGCAAGAGGGACACTCCATTGCATTGGCGCGACCACTTTAAATGAATATCAAAAATACATCGAAAAAGATGCTGCTTTAGAGCGTCGTTTTCAACCGGTGATGATCCTTGAACCCTCTTTAGAAGATGCAATTGCTATTTTGCGAGGATTGAAAGAAAAATACGAAATTTTCCATGGAGTTCGCATCACTGAAGGCGCTCTCCATGCAGCAGTCTTTTTGTCTGAAAGATACATCACCGACAGGTTTTTGCCCGATAAAGCGATCGACTTGATCGATGAAGCAGCCAGTTTGATCCGGATGCAGATCGGCAGCCGTCCCCTCCCTATCGATATCAAAGAGAGAGAACTTGCCTCTGCTATTGTTGAGCAGGAGATGTTAAAAAGAGAAGATTCACCAAGTGCTAAAACCGAATCTGAAAAGCTAGAAAAGAGAATCGGTAAAATAAAAGAAGAGCTTGGGACTTTAAAAGCTGAATGGGAACAAGAACGGAAGACAATTGACGAGCTAAAAGAGAAGAAAAACCAGCTAGAAAAACTGAAGTTTCAAGAAGAAGAGGCAGAACGGGCAAGCGACTACAACAAAGTAGCAGAAATCCGTTATAGCCGCATACCAGCTGTTCAGAACGAACTTGATGAGGCTCAAAAAAGGCTAGAGTCAAAACCAAACCGCCTTTTAAAAGAAGAGGTCGATGAGAACTTAATTGCTCAAATTGTTTCTAAATGGACCGGCATCCCTGTCTCTAAGATGATGGAAGGGGAGGCAAAAAAGCTTTTACACTTAGAACACGATCTTCACGAAAGAGTTGTTGGACAAGATTTGGCCATCAAAGCTGTAAGTGAAGCGATACGTCGCTCCCGTTCTGGTCTTTCCGATCCTAACCGTCCGATTGGGGTATTTCTTTTTGTGGGTCCTACAGGGGTTGGTAAAACAGAATTAGCAAAAGCTTTAGCCTATATCCTTTTCAACCAAGAAGAGGCTATGATCCGCCTCGATATGTCAGAATATATGGAGAAACACTCTGTCTCTAAGTTAATTGGTTCTCCTCCTGGTTATGTTGGCTATGACGAAGGGGGACAGTTAACTGAAGCGTTGAGACGGCGTCCTTATTCTGTTGTCCTTTTAGACGAAGTAGAAAAGGCAAATCCAGATGTCTTTAATATTCTTCTACAAGTTTTTGATGATGGTCGTTTGACAGACAGCAAAGGACGTGTGGTCAATTGCAAAAATGCCCTCTTTATCATGACATCCAACTTGGGCTCTACACAACTTTTAGAGCATTTGGAGAAAAAGAAAGTCGATTCTAAAGAGGCCATCTTGGCCATTTTAGAGCCTATTTTGAAAGCCCATTTCCGTCCTGAATTTCTTAACCGCTTGGACGATATTCTTCCTTTCTTACCTCTCCGTCGAGAAGATATGGAAAGGATTGTTGAGATTCAACTTGAAGGGGTTAGAAAAAGATTGCATGAGCGTCATATTGCCATCGATTGGGACAAAGATGTGCTTAGACTTCTTGGTGACGAAGGGTATGATCCATTTTTCGGTGCCCGCCCTTTGAAGAGATTGATCCAACAAAAGGTTGTCAACCTTCTCTCCACAGCAATTTTAGAAGGTAAAATTCTCTCTGGTCAGAAGGTGCATCTGGCAACCAAAGGAAACGAAATCACCTGGAAAGTCTCTTAGGAGGATCAGAGGCGACCTTCGTGATAAAACTTACCCCGAGGCATATGCAAGCCAATATACTGCCTCGAGGTCAGTTAAGAAGTTTTAACGCCGATAGCTTCTTTAGTGAGAGTGGTAAAGGCAGGAGTTGGGTCAATACCATTGTAGATGGCATTATTCATAATGCCGTTATAGCGTTCAGGGAAGTTGAGCTGGAGGGCATTTCGCCAGTCGTCGTTCTTTGCAAGATAGTCGATGACTAGTTTGTTGTCGTTAAGTCTG
>Ga0153954_1000149_pt1 | contig 62805 bp, 57 predicted proteins | sample TSFL038MetaG_FD_102277 | JGI IMG/M metagenome (GOLD analysis project Ga0153954, IMG submission 102277) | Attine ant fungus gardens microbial communities from Florida, USA - TSFL038 MetaG | ecosystem: Host-associated > Fungi > Mycelium > Unclassified | place: USA: Florida, Wekiwa Springs State...
CGGCGGCGAGTTCGTGCTGACCGAGCAGCGGCCGCGCATGCAGTCGCGCGCCGAGGTTGTGAACTTACGCCAAGGCGACGGCGTGATCTTCGCGGTGCGCGAGCGTCCCGTTCAGGGGACGCGGGGGACATATCGCGTCAACCTGCGCCATGGCGTGAGCCGCATCAGAAGCGGCGAACGGTTCACGCTCGGAATCATCCTGCACGACGCGACGTGAAGCTTCGGAGCGCCTGCTGTCTGATTCACCAAACAATCTTGACCGTATTCAGTTTGAGCGACAAACTGAACGCCGCCGCTCGTTTTGGAGGCGCAAATGCTTTGTCGATCGTCTGCAGTTTTTTCCTTCTTGCCTGCATTTTGAGCTCAAGCGTCGCGCTCGCGGGAGCGAACAGGGTGCGCAACAATTCCGTCAAGGCTGAATGCGCTGCAAAGGCGGATGCGGAGCATCTGACCGGGCATGAGCGTCACATGACGGTCGCCCATTGCGTGCACGAAGGCGTGGTCTCCGCCCACCGCTATTGACGGCTCGAAGGCGGTCGTCGCGCGGATGGTGAGGCGCCGGAACGTTGCGGTCGTCCCGATCGCGGCGTAACAACGCGCGCTTACGTCACCAACGTCGAAGGCCAAAAATGCCCGCTCTGCGCCAGCCCGTGCTCTTCATCCCGCACGGCGGGGGCCCGTGCTTCTGGGTGGACTGGCCGCCGCCCTTCGGCCCGCACGCATGGGATGGCCTGCGCGATTATCTCGCCGGCGTTCTCGCGTCGCTGCCCGAACGGCCGAAGGCGTTCCTTGTCGTCACCGCGCATTGGGAAGAAGACAAGCCAACCGTCAGCGTGAACCCGAAGCCCGGCATGCTGTTCGACTATTACGGCTTTCCCGAGCACACCTATAAGCTCTCCTATCCGGCGCCGGGCGCCCCCGAGCTGGCTCAGGAGGTCAAGCAGCTCATCGAGGCGGCGGGCCTGCCCGTCGCCACGAATGGCGAGCGCGGCTTCGACCACGGCGTGTTCGTGCCGTTTCTCATGGTCGATCCGAAAGCCGAGATCCCGGTCGTGATGCTGTCGCTGCGCAAGGATCTCGATCCCGCCTTCCACATCAAGCTCGGCAAGGCGCTTCAGCCCTTGCGCGATCAGGGGGTCTCGATCGTCGGCAGCGGTATGAGCTTCCATGATCTGCGCCACTTCCGCGACGGCGACACGACGGCCTCCGCCGCCTTCGACGCTTGGCTCGACGAGACGGCGACGGCGCCGGAGGCGGAGCGCGAGGCGCGGCTGACGCAATGGGACAAGGCGCCTTCGGCGCGCGCCTGCCATCCGCGCGAAGAGCACCTCTTGCCGCTGATGGTGGTCGCTGGCGCCGCCGGCGTGAGCGCGGGCAAGCGCGACTTCAACGACACAATTGGCGGCAAGATGATCTCGGGTTTTCGGTTCGGCTGAGGCGCCGACCGAAGGCGCTTTGACGACGACCCGCCCGCTCGATTCTTCCGGAACGTGAGTGCGCGCACGGCACGCGATCCGCAATCGCGCTATTGGCCGAGGCGCAGCAAGCTGTTCACAACTCCGTGGCGCGGCGCTTGCTAAATCTTGTTAACGAAGACGTGACGCTTATGTGTAAGCGTCACAAAAGTGACAAGAGGCGCATGATTCTAATGACTGCGGTGCTTCTCTCTCTCGCCCCCAACGTCCGTGAAGCGGCGCTCGATCTCAAGGCTTTGCGCAGAAAGATCAAAGAGGCCGGCGAGCGCGCGTGGGAGTGGATGCCGGCCGAAGCCAACGCGCGCGAGCGCATGATGTGCCTCAGTCGCGAGCAACCCGTCGACGAAGAAGCGCTGAGCCGTCGCCAGACGCCGCCGCCCAAACCGGGCGAAGGCTTTCTCAAGCTCGCGTGAATTTCGCGGGAGTTTTTCAGCCTTCGCAGGGCCAGATCAAATCTGGCGGAACAACTTAATAACATTATAAACATGTGTTATTGTGCGCGGACTTGCAGCCAAAGTCGCGGATTTTTAAGCGCGGAACTAAGAGGGGTCTTAACAGACTGAAAACATTAGGGCGTGCCGGTAAAATTGCTGCTAGATCGGATGGCGGATTGATGGACGCGTCATCGCGAGGAGCGAAGCGACGCGGCGATCCAGGAGCCGCAGGGCGCCCGACGACTCCTGGATCGCTTCGCGTACGCTCGCGATGACGATCACGGTTCAACCCAAACGCAATTTGCTCTAAATCAAAGCGCCGCTGGCCAGTCGCGAAGCTTGCGCCGGGTTCAGGCCAGCCTCGGCGCCCTAACGCCGGTTTAGCGACGCAAGCCTGATGGCGGGGTCGCTCTTATAGGGCTCCACGCACGGCTCCAAGCGCGCCTTGCCGACGATGCTCCACAGCGCATCGTCACAATGGCTTTGGTTGCGAAGCTCGCGGCCTACACCTCCCGACGCCCTCGATTCGGCAGGCGGTCTTGAGCTTGAGGAACACGAAATAGCGCCGGCCGAAACCGATCGAAAAGCCCGATGATCCTCATCGAAAACCACAGTTGGAAAGCTTCGAGGCCGCGCTCTACCTCCATTCACAGAAAGACGTCGCTCGGCCATGCCAGCGCCGGAGACGTCGGAATGGAGACTGAAATGATACTCTCAAGAAGCATCAAGGCGGAGGCCGCGTTGGCGTGCGGTTTCGTTCTGGCGGCCGTGGTTTTGGCCGCGCCCAATGTGGCCGCGGAAGCCAGCCGCGCGGCGACGCCCGGCCATCACGTGGCGGCCCCAACGAGATTCATCGATCCGCGCGCCACTGCTCAGGCGCCTGGAACAGAGCCGCTCTTTTCGCCGCCGTTTTTCGGCGACCTCAAACGCGGGGTTCTCTCTGTCCACGCCAGCCAGACGATCTCGGGCTATTGGCTGCCGCGCCATCTCGTCGCCTTCCGCCGCTCCCATCCCGGCGTGGCGATCCGGCTATCGATGGGCAACACAAGCGAGGCTGCGGCTGCGGTGCGCGCAGGTGAAGCCGATCTCGGCTTTGTCGAAGGGGAGGTCGACGATCCGATCCTTGTCAGCGAGCCGGTGGCGCGCGACCAATTGGTGATCGTGGTTGGTGGCGGGCACCCGTGGGCCGAGGCGAAGAGCCTCGGCGCAGAAGACCTGTTGAACGCCGACTGGGTGTTGCGCGAGCCGGGTTCCGGGACACGATCGAATTTTGAGCATGCGCTCGAAGCGCTCGGCGTGTCACCCCACAACCTGCGCATCGCGCTCGAGTTGCCGTCCAATGAGGCGGTGCGCGCCGCCGTCGAAGCCGGAATGGGCGCGGCGGTGATTTCCGGCTGGTCGCCGCGCCGGGCATCGAGGCGGGGCTCCTTTATCAGGCCGCCTTCACGCTTCCGGAACGCCGCTTCTACGCGTTGCGTCACGCCGAACGATATCGGAGCCGGGCCGCCGATGCGCTCATGGACATCGTGAGGGGAGGGGGCCTGCGATCGCAATGAGACGGGCCGAACCGGCGGGTCTCAGTCTGGCCCGGGCGACTGTCGTTGGCGTCGCGCGGCCCGCGGAAAGGGATGAAAAGAGCCCGGATCCCGTGCGCGTTCGCGCTTGCTTTTCGATGTGCCAGCGCCGAAAGCGGCTGCGCCATGGGAGTTCATGATGGCCGAAATGATCGCCTTCGTCTTGCGCAACCTGCCGATGTTTCTGTTCGTGGCGGCGCTTGCGCTCGCGGGGCTAAGCCGGTCGAACGAGCCTCTTGCTGATCGCTTGTTGGCCTGGGTTCTGCTCTTGCCGCTCGGCGTGAGCGGCTTATGGGGAGCGTTGTTCCACCTCTTCTTTCCCGAACTCGCGGCCGCCGACATCGGCTGGCAGACAAGTCCCTTCCAGTTCGAGGTCGGGATGGCGGATCTGGCGATCGGCGTGACTGCCTGCATCAGTTTCTGGCGGAGCCTAGAGTTCAAGACGGCGGCGGTCATGGTGAACGCGATCGCGCTCATCGGCGACGCGATCGGTCATGTGTGGCAGATGATGGTCGCCGGCAACTTCACGTCTGGCAACGCCGGCGTTCCTTTCTATAGCGACATCATTTTTCCTGTGCTCGCGATCGTCCTTCTCATCATTGTCCGGCGGTCACGCGCCGCGGCGCGCATGTCCTGAACGTCCTCGCGCCGGCCAACGATCACGATTTCGCGAGGTCCGACGGTTCGACACTCTTCCCGGATTGACTCGATTGCCCATGGACCGGATGGTTATGTTCGCGGCGGGCGCTTGGCCCCGGCGACGGCGAAGGCGCAAGTTCGAACGCCTTCGGGCGGGCCGAGCGGACGTTGGAACATTAGGGAACCGGGCGCGCTTGATTTTTCGGTTGGCCGTCCGGCGAAAGAGTTTTCCCCAGAGCCTCTTGCTTCCGCATCGAGAAGCGACTATGAAAAATGTTTGGGGTGGATTGCGCGACGACCCCAATGATCAAACATGGCTACCGCCCTGCGAAGAACAAACCGGTGACGGCTGATCGGAGCAGGAGCGGCGGAGGAGCCGGAGGACGGAGGGGCAACCTTTGCGTCCATTCCGGCTTTGTCCTGTCCGAGACTGCCGGCGCGGAATCCCTCCGGGGGAGACGCTTAATTTCCAGAGCCTTTCGAGGCTGGGAAGCCAGCATAGACGGGGAAGACCGAGTTTACCATCCGCCCGGCGCTCCCCGGGCGGGTAGAGCGGTTCGAACCTTCTGTCCGGCGCCGGGCTTGTTCAGCCCGCCTCCGGGGACAGGCGCAAGTGGTCGCGACGAGCGATTCGGCTGACGAATCGTGTGTCGCGGCATGTGCAACAGGCGGGTTTTGAGGGATCGAAGCCTGCCGACCGGAGATGAGCACCGTGGATAGAACGGAAAAGAAGGAAGCCGTCGCGGCCCTTCACGACGTTTTTTCGAAAACGTCCGTGGTGGTCGTGGCGCATTACTCCGGCCTCACGGTCGCCCAGATGCAGCGCCTGCGCAAGCAGATGCGGCAGGCTGGCGCGAACGTTCAGGTCGCCAAGAACCGCCTCGCCCAGATTGCTCTTGAAGGCACGGACGTCGCCTCGATCGGTCCCTTGCTCAAGGGCCCGACGCTGATCGCTCATTCGAGCGATCCAGTGGCGGCGGCCAAAGCCGCCGTGGCTTTCGCCAAGGATCACGAGAAGTTCGTGCTTCTGGGCGGCGCCATGGGGAAGACGGCCCTCGACGTCGACGGGGTCAAGGCGCTCGCGACCTTGCCGTCCCTCGACGAACTGCGCGCCAAGCTGCTCGGGCTCATCACAGCCCCGGCGACGAAGCTCGCGCAGCTCGCCAACGCGCCGGCCGCCAAGGTCGCCCGCGTGATTGGGGCCTATAGCGCCAAAGACGCAGCCTGAGGCAGGCGCTTCACAATCAATCGAACCGCACTACATAAGGAAAGTCCATCAATGGCCAATCTTGAAAAAATCGTCGACGAGCTCTCGAGCCTTACGGTTCTCGAGGCCGCCGAGCTCGCCAAGCTGCTCGAAGAGAAGTGGGGCGTCTCGGCCGCCGCCGCGGTCGCTGTGGCCGCCGCGCCGGCAGGGGGCGGGGCCGCTGCGGCGCCGGTCGAGGAGAAGACCGAGTTTACCGTGGTCCTCGCCGCAGCCGGCGACAAGAAGATCGAAGTGATCAAGGAAGTGCGCGCCATCACCGCGCTCGGCCTGAAGGAGGCGAAGGACCTGGTCGAGGCGGCGCCGAAGCCGGTCAAGGAAGGCGTCGCCAAGGAAGAAGCCGAGAAGATCAAGGCTGCTCTGGAAAAGGTGGGCGCCAAGGTCGAGCTCAAGTAAGGAGCCGCCCGCTGTCGCGGGGCTCGATAGAAACAATGGGAGACGGTCCCGGCCATCGGCCAGGGACCGTTCCCGCGTTTTTCAGGACGTTTGGGGAGTAAGGCGTCGTCGATTGGCGGCCGAGCTTTTGAGGCCAGGGCGGCGCGAGTTTGAGTGAGACGGGCGGCGTCGGCGACGCTGTCCGGAAAAGACCGGCGAGATCCGAGGCGTGCTGCTTGCGCAGCGTCGCCGACAACGCCGGCAAGCGAGCTTTAGAGGAGCGATATGGCGCAGACATTCACCGGCCGCAAGCGCGTTCGCAAGGTGTTCGGGCACGTCAAGGAAGTCGGCGAGATGCCGAACCTGATCGAGGTCCAGAAAGCCTCGTACGACCAGTTTTTGCTCATGGAGGCGCCGAAGGGCGGGCGTCCAAACGAGGGCCTGCAGGCGGTGTTCAAGTCGGTGTTCCCGATCAAGGACTTCGCCGACACCGCTCATCTCGAATTCGTCAAATACGAGTACGAAGCGCCGAAATATGATGTCGACGAGTGCCGCCAGCGCGGCATGACCTTCTCCGCGCCTCTCAAGGTGACGCTGCGCCTCATCGTGTTCGACGTCGATCCCGAGACCCAGGCCAAATCGGTCAAGGACATCAAGGAGCAGGACGTGTACATGGGCGATATGCCGCTCATGACCACGAACGGCACCTTCATCGTCAACGGCACCGAACGCGTCATCGTCTCGCAGATGCATCGCAGCCCTGGCGTGTTCTTCGATCACGACAAGGGCAAGAGCCATTCCTCGGGCAAACTTCTGTTCGCCGCCCGCATCATTCCCTATCGCGGCTCGTGGCTGGACATCGAGTTCGACGCCAAGGACATCGTCTATGCCCGCATCGACCGGCGTCGCAAGATTCCGGTGACTTCGCTCCTGTACGCGCTCGGGCTCGACGGCGAGGGGATTCTGTCGACCTTCTATCGCAAGATCGTTTATAGCCGCCTCAAGGATGGCTGGCGTGTGCCTTATGACGCCGAGCGCATGAGGGGCTTGAAAGCGTCGGCTGACCTTATCGACGCCGACACGGGCGAGGTCGTCGTCGAGTCGGGCCGAAAGCTGACCGTGCGCGGCGCGCGGCAACTGGCCGAGAAGGGCCTCAAGGCGCTGCGAGCGGCCGACGCTGATCTCTATGGGCAATATATCGCCGAGGATCTCTATAACCCGGAGACCGGCGAGATCTACGCCGAGGCGGGTGACGAGATCACCGAAAAATCGCTCGCCCAATTGCTCGAGGCGGGCTTCACCGAGGTGCCTGTCCTCGACATCGACCATGTCAATATCGGCGCCTATATCCGCAACACGCTCAAGGTCGACAAGAATTCCTCGCGCGAGGACGCGCTCTTCGACATCTACCGCGTCATGCGTCCGGGCGAGCCGCCGACGATCGAAAGCGCCGAGGCGATGTTCCAGTCGCTGTTCTTCGACGCCGAGCGCTACGACCTCTCGGCCGTGGGCCGGGTGAAGATGAACATGCGTCTCGACCTCGATGCGCCCGATACGCAGCGCACGCTGCGCAAGGAGGACATCCTGGCGGTCGTCAAGGCGCTGGTGAATTTGCGCGACGGCCGCGGCGAGATCGACGACATCGATCACCTCGGCAACCGGCGCGTGCGCTCGGTCGGCGAACTGATGGAGAATCAGTATCGCATCGGGCTCTTGCGCATGGAGCGCGCCATCAAGGAGCGCATGTCGTCGGTCGAGATCGACACCATCATGCCGCAGGACCTGATCAACGCGAAGCCCGCCGCCGCGGCTGTGCGCGAGTTCTTCGGTTCGTCGCAATTGTCTCAGTTCATGGATCAGACGAACCCGCTCTCGGAGATCACCCACAAGCGACGCTTGTCGGCGCTCGGACCGGGTGGCCTCACGCGCGAGCGCGCTGGCTTCGAGGTGCGCGACGTGCACCCGACGCATTACGGCCGCATCTGTCCGATCGAGACGCCGGAAGGCCCCAACATCGGGCTCATCAACTCGCTTGCGACTTTCGCGCGCGTCAACAAGTACGGTTTCATCGAGAGCCCTTACCGCAAGGTGCGCGACGGCAAAGTGACCGAGGAAGTCGCGTATCTGTCGGCGATGGAGGAGCAGAAATATTCTGTCGCCCAGGCGGATACGCCCATCGACGCTAGCGGCCGGCTGACGGAGGACCTCATCGTTTGCCGTCATGCAGGCGACGTCGTGATGTTGGCCGCCGATCGCGTCGACTACATGGACGTCTCGCCGAAGCAACTGGTTTCGGTGGCGGCGGCATTGATCCCGTTCCTCGAGAACGACGACGCGAACCGCGCGCTCATGGGCTCGAACATGCAGCGCCAGGCGGTGCCGTTGGTGCGTTCGGACGCGCCTCTGGTTGGGACTGGCATGGAATCGATCGTGGCGCGCGATTCGGGCGCGGCGATCGCCGCTCGCCGCGCCGGCATCGTCGACCAGATCGACGCGACCCGCATCGTGGTGCGCGCGACCGAGGAGGCCGACGCCGCCAAGCCCAGCGTCGACATCTATCGCCTGATGAAGTTCCAGCGTTCGAACCAGTCGACCTGCATCAACCAGAAGCCTCTGGTGCGGGTGGGCGACCGGGTCGAGAAGGGCGACATCATCGCCGACGGGCCGTCGACCGATCTTGGCGATCTGGCGCTCGGCCGCAACGTCCTCGTCGCGTTCATGCCGTGGAACGGGTACAACTTTGAGGATTCGATTCTGCTCTCCGAGCGGATCGTCAAGGACGACGTCTTCACCTCGATCCACATCGAGGAGTTCGAGGCGATGGCCCGCGACACCAAGCTCGGGCCGGAAGAGATCACCCGCGACATTCCAAACGTCTCCGAAGAGGCGCTGAAGAACCTCGACGAAGCGGGCATCGTCTATATCGGCGCCGAGGTCGTGGCCGGCGACATCCTGGTCGGCAAGATCACGCCCAAGGGCGAGAGCCCGATGACGCCAGAGGAGAAGCTCCTGCGCGCCATCTTTGGCGAGAAGGCTTCCGACGTGCGCGACACGAGCTTACGCGTTCCGCCGGGAGTGCAGGGGACGGTCGTCGAGGTCCGGGTCTTCAATCGCCATGGCGTCGACAAGGACGAGCGCGCGCAGGCGATCGAGCGCGAGGAGATTGAACGCCTCGCCAAGGACCGTGACGACGAGCAGGCGATCCTCGATCGCAACGTCTATGCGCGCCTCGCCGAGACGCTCGAAGGTAAGCGCGCTCTGTCCGGGCCGAAGGGCTTCAAGAAGGATCAGGTGCTGACCAAGGCGCTGCTCGAGGAGCAGCCGCGCTCGCAATGGTGGAGCTTCGCGCTCGAGTCCGACCAAGTGATGTCGGAGATCGAGGCGATGCGCAAGCAATATGACGAATCGAAGAAGTCGCTCGAAAGCCGCTTCCTCGACAAAGTCGAGAAGCTCCAGCGCGGCGACGAATTGCCGCCCGGCGTGATGAAGATGGCCAAGGTCTTCATTGCCGTGAAGCGCAAGATCCAGCCTGGCGACAAAATGGCCGGACGCCATGGCAACAAGGGCGTCGTGTCGCGCATCGTGCCGCAGGAGGACATGCCGTTCCTCGCCGATGGGCAACCGGTCGACATTGTGCTCAATCCGCTTGGCGTGCCGAGCCGAATGAACGTCGGGCAGATCCTCGAGACTCATCTCGGCTGGGCCTGCGCCGGACTTGGTCGGCAGGTCGGCGAAGCGGTCGACGCGTACTTGCGGTCGCACGACGCCAAACCCTTGCGCGGCAAGCTCAAGGAGATCTACGGCGAGGATGAGACGATCAAGGCCCTCGACGACAAGAGCCTCGCGGAGCTCGGCGAGAATCTCCGCCGCGGGGTGCCTATCGCGACGCCAGTGTTCGATGGCGCGCGCGAGAAGGACATTGTCGAAATGCTCGACAGAGCGGGGCTCGATTCCTCGGGCCAGGTCACGCTCTATGACGGACGCACGGGAGATCCTTTCGACCGCAAGGTGACGGTGGGCTATATCTACATGCTGAAGCTCCACCATCTTGTCGATGACAAGATCCACGCGCGCTCGATCGGGCCGTACAGCCTCGTGACCCAGCAGCCGCTCGGCGGCAAGGCGCAGTTCGGCGGCCAGCGCTTCGGCGAAATGGAGGTTTGGGCGCTCGAAGCCTATGGGGCGGCCTATACGCTGCAGGAGATGCTGACCGTCAAATCGGACGACGTCGCCGGCCGCACCAAGGTCTACGAGGCGATCGTCCGCGGCGACGACACGTTCGAATCGGGCATTCCGGAGAGCTTCAACGTGCTGGTCAAAGAAATGCGTTCGCTCGGCCTCAACGTCGAGTTGGCCGCCGTCAAGCGCGCGCCCGAGGACCAACAGCTGCCGCCTGCGGAGGCCGCCGAATAGGCGCCTCCAAGCTTGACCCGCGCTCGCGCGCTGTGGCGCGCGCATGTGGGACTGACGCGTTTGTTTCCATGAATGCGACTTCCGGCGACTGAGACGCCGGACTTCGCGGGAGACCCGAATGAACCAGGAAATCACCAATCCCTTCGCCCCGATCGCCGCCCCGCAGGCGTTCGATCAGATCCAGATCGCCATTGCGAGCCCGGAGAAGATCCTGTCGTGGTCGTTTGGCGAGATCAAGAAGCCCGAGACGATCAATTACCGCACGTTCAAGCCCGAGCGCGACGGCCTCTTCTGCGCGCGCATCTTCGGGCCGATCAAGGACTACGAGTGCCTGTGCGGCAAGTATAAGCGGATGAAGTACAAGGGCGTCATCTGCGAGAAGTGCGGCGTCGAGGTGACGCTGTCGCGCGTGCGCCGCGAGCGCATGGGCCACATCTCGCTCGCAGCTCCGGTCGCGCACATCTGGTTCTTGAAGTCGTTGCCGTCGCGCATTGGGCTTCTGCTCGACATGACGCTGAAGGATCTCGAGCGCGTCCTTTATTTCGAATCCTATATCGTCCTCGACCCCGGCTTGACGCCGCTCAAGGATCGACAGCTCCTGAGCGAAGACGACTATCTGCGCGCGGCCGACGAATACGGCCAGGACAGCTTCACCGCGATGATCGGCGCCGAGGCGATCCGCGAGATGCTGAAGGGCATGAACCTGCAGAAGATCGCCGACGATCTCAAAGTCGAGATCGCCGAATCGAAAAGCGAGCTCAAGCCCAAGCGCCTCGCCAAGCGATTGAAGATCATCGAGGCGTTCATCCATTCGGGCAACAAGCCGGAGTGGATGATCCTGACCGAAGTGCCGGTCATTCCGCCGGACTTGCGGCCGCTCGTGCCGCTCGACGGCGGGCGGTTCGCCACTTCCGATCTCAACGATCTCTATCGGCGCGTCATCAACCGCAACAATCGTTTGAAGCGGCTGATGGAATTGCGTGCGCCCGACATCATCATCCGCAATGAGAAGCGCATGCTGCAGGAGTCGGTCGACGCGCTGTTCGACAACGGCCGGCGCGGGCGCGTCATCACCGGCGCCAACAAGCGGCCGCTGAAATCGCTCGCCGACATGCTGAAAGGCAAGCAGGGGCGCTTCCGCCAGAACCTGCTCGGCAAGCGCGTCGATTATTCCGGCCGTTCGGTGATCGTGGTCGGCCCCGAACTCAAGCTGCACCAGTGCGGGTTGCCGAAGAAGATGGCGCTCGAGCTGTTCAAGCCGTTCATCTATTCGCGGCTCGACGCCAAGGGCCTCTCGGCGACCGTCAAGCAGGCCAAGAAGCTCGTCGAAAAAGAGAAGCCGGAGGTCTGGGACATCCTCGACGAGGTGATCCGCGAGCACCCGGTGATGCTCAATCGCGCGCCGACGCTGCACAGGCTGGGAATTCAAGCTTTCGAGCCGGTGCTGATCGAAGGCAAGGCGATCCAGCTGCATCCCCTCGTCTGCGCGGCGTTCAACGCCGACTTCGACGGCGATCAGATGGCCGTGCACGTGCCGCTGTCGCTCGAAGCGCAGCTTGAGGCGCGCGTCTTGATGATGTCGACCAACAACATCCTGCACCCCGCCAACGGTCAGCCGATCATCGTGCCGAGCCAGGACATCGTGCTTGGGCTCTACTACGTCTCGCTGATGCGCGACGGAGAGCCCGGTCAGTACGAGGAGGATCCGAAGACCAAGCGTCCGCTGCGCGGCGTTTTTAGCGACATCGGCGAGATCGAGCATGCGTTGGCCGCCGGCACGATCACGCTGCACAGCAGGGTCAAGGGCCGCGCCTGGACCTACAACGAGAAGGGTGAGCGGGTGTCAAAGATCTTCGACACGACGCCCGGGCGCCTGTTCCTCGGCCAGCTTCTGCCGGAAAACCCCAAGATCCCCTTCGACGTCGTCAACAAGCTGATGACGAAGAAGGAAATCTCCAACATGATCGACATCGTCTACCGCAATTGCGGGCAGAAGGAGACGGTCATCTTCTGCGACCGCATCATGTCGCTGGGCTTCCGCGAAGCCTTCAAGGCCGGCATCTCGTTCGGCAAGGACGACATGGTGGTGCCGGACTCGAAGCACCGGTTCATCGCTGAGACGTCGGCTTTGGCGAAGGAATACGAGCAGCAGTACAACGACGGCCTCATCACGCAGGGTGAGAAGTACAACAAGGTCGTCGACGCCTGGGCGAAATGCTCCGACAAGCTCGCTGAGGAGATGATGGCGGGCATCTCGGCTGTGCGGAAGGACGAGCACGGCCGCGACCGGCCAATCAATTCGATCTACATGATGTCGCATTCCGGAGCGCGCGGTTCGCCGACGCAGATGCGCCAGCTCGCCGCCATGCGCGGCTTGATGGCGAAGCCGTCGGGCGAGATCATCGAGAGCCCGATCATCTCCAACTTCAAGGAGGGTCTCTCGGTTCTCGAATACTTCAACTCGACTCACGGCGCTCGTAAGGGCCTGGCGGACACGGCGCTCAAGACTGCGAACTCGGGCTATCTCACTCGCCGTCTCGTCGACGTCGCGCAGGACTCGATCATCACCATGCCCGATTGCGGGTCGACGCGCGGCATCAGCATGCGCGCGATCATCGACGCGGGCACCGTGGTCGCCTCGCTCGCCTCGCGCATTCTCGGCCGCACCGCCGCGGAGCCGCTCAAGGACGCCGATGGCAAGGTGATCGTCGAAGCCGGGCGCATGATCGTCGAGGAAGACATGCCGGCGATCAACGCCGCCGGCATTCAGGAGGTGAAGATCCGCTCGGTCTTGACCTGCGAAGCCAAGAACGGCGTCTGCGGCGCCTGCTATGGCCGCGATCTGGCGCGCGGCACGCCGGTCAACATGGGCGAGGCGGTCGGCGTCATCGCCGCCCAGTCGATCGGCGAGCCGGGTACGCAGCTCACGATGCGCACCTTCCACATCGGCGGGGCGGCGCAACTTGCGGATCAGTCGTTCATCGAGTCGAACTTCGACGGTGAGGTGAAGATCCGCAATCGCAACCTCGCGCGTAACGCGAACGGCGATCTCATGGCGATGGCGCGTAACGTCGCGGTCGTCATCGTCGATCGCAGCGGCGCCGAGCGCGCCGTGCACCGCGTGCAGTATGGGGCGCGGCTCAAGGTCGACGAGGGCGACAAGATCAAGCGCGGCCAGAGGATCGCGGAGTGGGATCCGTTCACCCGGCCCATCCTGACCGAAGTCGACGGCGTGATCGGGTTCGAGGACTTGGTTGAGGGCGTGTCGATGTCGGAGCAGGTGGACGAGGCGACCGGCATCGCCAAGCGCATCGTGATCGATTGGCGCTCGACTCCTCGCACTGCGGCCCTCAAGCCGGCGCTCGTGATCAAGGGCAAGGACGGCAAGATCGCCAAGCTGGCGCGCGGCGGCGACGCTCGCTATGCGCTGTCAGTTGACTCGATCCTTTCGTTCGAGCCGGGCTCCAACGTGCGCGCGGGCGACGTCATCGCGCGTATTTCGATCAACAGCGCGAAGACTCGCGACATCACGGGCGGTCTGCCGCGCGTGGCGGAATTGTTCGAGGCGCGTCGGCCGAAGGATCACGCGATCATCGCCGAAATCTCGGGCACCGTCCGGTTCGGGAAAGACTTCAAGAACAAGCAGCGCCTGAGCATCGAGCCGAGCGAGGAGGGGGCCGAGGCGGCGGAGTACCTGATCCCCAAGTCGAAGCACATCCACCTTCAGGATGGCGACGTTATCGAGAAGGGCGAGTATATCGTCGACGGCAATCCTGCCCCGCACGACATTCTCGCTATCAAGGGCGTCGAGGAGCTGGCTGCCTATCTCGTCAACGAGATCCAGGAGGTCTACCGCCTGCAGGGTGTGCTCATCAACGACAAGCACATCGAGGTGATCGTGCGCCAGATGCTGCAGAAGGTCGACATCGTGGACGCAGGCGACACCGACTTCCTGGTCGGCGAGCAGGTGGACGCGATCGATCTCGAGGCGGCAAACGAGGCGGTGACGGCGGAGGGCAAGAAGCCCGCCGTTGGAACGCCGGTGCTGCTCGGCATCACCAAGGCGAGCCTGCAGACGCGGTCGTTTATCTCAGCGGCGTCGTTCCAGGAGACGACCCGCGTGCTGACCGAAGCCGCGGTCAATGGCAAGGTCGACACGCTCGAAGGCCTCAAGGAGAACGTCATCGTCGGCCGCCTGATCCCGGCTGGCACGGGCGCTGCGGTCGCGAAGCTCCGCCAGATCGCGGCGATGCGCGACACCTTGATCATCGCGCAGAAGGCCGAGGCGGCGGCAGCCGCTCCGGCTCTGCCGCTGGCGGCTCCGGCCGAGGCTCCGGCGCCGCGCGCCAAAGCCCGCGCCCCGGCCGAGTGAGGCCAAGGCGACTGGTGATTGAAATCAGAGCGGCCTTCGGGCCGCTCTCAGAGAGCTGACAAACCCCTGGCTTTGGCCAGGGGTTTTTGATTCCGTTGGCTATGATTCGACGAGCTGGCGCGGTTCAGACTTCGCTTGAAATCGTGAGTCTGGAGCAACAAGCAAATTGCGTTTGGGTCGAACCATGATCGTCATCGCGAGCGTACGCGAAGCGATCCAGGAGTCGTAGGGCGCCCTGCGGCTCCTGGATCGCCGCGTCGCTTCGCTCCTCGCGACGACGAGTCCATCCGAACGCAGTTCGCTCTGGTTCCGGCTGATCATCTTTGTTCGCAAGATTGAGGCGGGGCGCGATTGTTCGTTCATCCACGATCTGACGGCGCCGCGCGCCGTCCGACACCGGCCATTCCACCGCGCAAAAACAAACCCCGCCCAAGATTGGCGGGGTTTGTCGGCAGCCTGATGCGCCCCGAAGGGCGCTTATTTTCGTCAGCCGTTCAGACCGGCTTACTTGATCTTCGTTTCCTTGAACTCGACGTGCTTGCGCGCGACGGGATCGTATTTCTTGAACGTCAGCTTCTCGGTCTTGGTGCGGGCGTTCTTCGACGTGACGTAGAAATAGCCGGTGTCGGCGGTCGACAGCAGCTTGATCTTGAGCGAGGCGGCCTTGGCCATGGTCGTGGGTCCTTCACGAGAGGGCGCCGGACGCGCCAAAAAAGCCCGCGCGATTGCGGGCTCTGTTTGGCCGGCAAAATAGTGACGCCTGCTCCGAAGTCAAGCCGCGCGGGTCCGTCTCGGATGCGCTGATAAGGCCTCTCTCACCATTTTTTAAGGCAGATTTCAGTTTCGCCGGATGGGATGGCGGCTATCATCCGTTCGATTGGCAGGCGCGCGGGAGAAAACGGACGTGAACAGCAGTCTCTTCACCGGCCCCGTGTTCGATATGGCCCGCGATCAGCTTAGGGTCATCTGCGACCATCTCGGCATTCTCGAAGACGAACGCGACTGGCTCCTCTATCCCAAGCGCGCGATCGTGGTCACCTGTCCGGTGCGCATGGAGGACAATCGGACGAAGGTTTTCATCGGATACCGGGTCCAGCATCATCTGGCTCTGGGTCCAGCCAAAGGCGGCACGCGTTTCGCAGCCAATGTCGACATCGGCGAAATCGCTGCGCTTGCGGTGTGGATGAGCTGGAAATGCGCGCTCGCCGACCTGCCCTTCGGGGGCGGCAAGGGCGGCGTCGCGGTCGATCCGCGCGCGCTCAAGCCGAAGGAGCTCGAGAACGTCAGCCGCCGCTACATGCAGGAGATGATCCCCTTCGTGGGACCCCGCACCGACGTCATGGCGCCGGACATGGGCACGAACGAGCAGGTCATGGCCTGGTTCATGGACACCTATTCCATGTATCAGGGCGTGACCGTGCCGGAGATCGTCACCGGCAAGCCGGTCGGCTCGGGAGGCACGCTGGGGAGGCGCGAGGCCACCGGCCACGGGGTGGCTTTCCTCGCCTTCCGCGCCCTCGACGCTCTCGAGATCGCGCCTGACAAGGCGACCGCGATTGTCCAGGGATTCGGCAATGTCGGCTCGCATGCGGCGCTGGGCTTGGCGGCGCGCGGCGTCAAGCTGATCGGCGTCAGCGACCATTCCGTCGCCTACTATGACCCCAACGGCTTCGATGTGAGGGCGCTCGTCGCCCATGCCGGACGAAACGGCGAACTCGCCGGCTATTCGAGCGAGGCCACAATCGACCCGCGCGCGCTGCTTGAGCAGCCCTGCGACGTGCTCGCGCCATGCGCGGTCGAGCGGGTGATCGACGCCGACGTCGCGCGGCGCCTCCGCTGTCGCATCATCGCCGAAGGCGCGAACGGCCCGACCACGCCCGACGCCGATCGGGTGCTTGCGGAGCGCAACGACGGAATCTTCGTCATCCCCGACATCCTGTGCAACGCCGGCGGCGTCATCGTCAGCTATTTCGAGTGGGTGCAGGATTTGCAGCAATATTTCTGGTCGCGCGACGAGGTGATGGACCGGCTGGAGCGCGCGCTCGCCCGTTCATGGACGCTGGTCGTCGAAAGGGCCAAGCGCGACGGGGTGTCCAATCGCACGGCCGCGATGGCGATCGGAGTCGAACGGGTCGTCAAGGCCAAGCAGATGCGTGGGCTCTTTCCGTGAGAAGAGAGCTGCCGTGATATCGTCATTGCGAGGAGCGCAGCGACGAAGCAATCCAGGAGGCGAAGGGTGTCCTACGACCCCTGGATTGCTTCGCCATAGCCCGTCCGGAAGGACGGGCGTCTTTCGACGCCCTATGGCTCGCAATGACGGTCGCGGTTCCCTTACCAGCAGCGCATGCGTGAGGCCGCTGCAAGCAGTCTCGGCGAGCCGCGCATCGTGATCGTCGTTCGCGCTGCAAGCGAAGCCGACATGGCCGCGGTTCGCGCCATCTATATCCATTATGTCCTTCATTCGCTCGCCACTTTCGAGGAGAGTCCGCCGACATTGGACGAGATGGCGGCGCGCCGCCGCGCCTCCGCTGACGTCAATTTGCCTTACCTGGTCGCCGAAGCGCCAACCGGCATCCTGGGCTTCGCCTACGCGGCGCCGTACCGCCCGCGGCCGGCCTATCGCTTCTCGGTCGAGGATTCGGTCTATGTCGCCGACGGCTTCGGCGGGCAAGGCATAGGCTCGGCGCTGCTCGGCGAACTGATCGTGCGATGCGAGCAAGGGCCCTCGCGCCAGATGATCGCCGTCGTCGGCGACAGCGCCAACACAGGCTCGATCGCGCTCCACCGGCGTTTCGGGTTCGAGCTCGCGGGAACCTTGAGATCGGTCGGATTCAAGCATGGGCGCTGGGTCGACACGCCGATCATGCAGCGAGCCCTGGGGAAGTCCGGGCGATAGGCGATCACTTCTTGTCAGGCGTCCCCGGCTGCACCACGCCGACAATCGGCCCGATCGGTTCTGGTTCGTCGTCACGGTTGAGTTCCGGCGCATAGAGCGAAGACAGCGAGCCGTCGAGGAAGAGCGCGTTCTGACAGCCGAGGCCGTCGCGAAACAGCCGCGCGAACGTATCGAAGGTCACGGGGTCGTCGGCGATGGCGAACGTGACCGCGCCTCCCTTGCATGCGCCGACGCCGTTGCGGATCTTCTGCGAGGTGCCGTCTGGCCGGATCTTCGGGTGCATCTTGCCGTCGATGATCAGCATTGGCCCGGATTGCGTTGCGTAACGGGCGGGCGGCGTTTTCGCGAGGTAGCGGCTCGTCTCGGTCACCCCGGCGACGCCATCGCCGATCCAGAAGACGCCGTTCGGCTTCATATGAAAATTGGACGCGCCGCCGCGCGTATCGGCCTCATGCCGCTTCCGTCGGTCCTCGATGTAGAGCCCGACGGGGAGCTGATCCTCTCCGAACATACCCGCGTTCATCGCGAAGATCAGCGTTTCGCCCTTCGCTTTCAGCGCCGCGGCGAGCGCGGCCAGCGATCCGTAAGGCTTATCGTCCGGCCCTGAGAGGAACAGGCGAATATCGTCATGGCGCGGATCGAAGGCGCAGACGGTGAATTTGGCGCTGTCAAAATCCTTCGGCGCGCAGGCGGCGGAAGCGTTCGCCGCAGCTGTGATGAGCGCGCCAAGAGCGATGACGGCCACGGCGGGTCGGCCGCAGGATCGTTCCCACCCTGAGGGCGGTTTCCTCCTTGGTGATGAAAGAACCATGCGGCCGACACTAATGCTTGCGCCCGATTCGCGCCACGCGACGGCCGTCGGCGCGTCGCGTGAGGCCATGCGGGCAACGGTTGCCTTCGCGCTGCCGAGCGGGTATCAGCACGTTTCTTGCCTGGGGTGAGAATGAGCGTCGATTTATTCGCGGTAACCGTTGCGTTCGTCATGTTCGCGGCGGGCCTGCTTGGCCTCGCACTGCAGAGCAGACTCCCCGAAGATCATACATCTGGCGGTTCGCGCGATATGATTCTGGCGGTCGCGGGACTCCTCACGCTCCTCTGCGCTCTCGTGACGGGTCTCCTGGTGTGGACGGCGTATGGCGTCTATTCGGGCCAGAACGCCCAGATCCAGGCTCTGGCTGCGAAGGTCATGCAGCTTGATCTGGCGTTATCCGATTACGGTCCGGAGGCGATCCCGGCGCGTGCGCAGATCAGGGACGGCTTGGGAAAAACGATTGATCAGATCTGGCGCGCCCACGAGGACGACAGCAATTTCGCCGCCAACAACTTCGCCTCGGCGCTCGAGAACATGCGCGCCCGCGACAAGTTGCTGGCGAAGCTCCATCCCACGACCGACGAACAGAAGCAGGCTCTTGCTCAGGCGACCGCAATGTCTGACGCGGTCGGGCAGGCGCGAATGCAAATGTCGTTCGCTCTCTCCGCACCCGTCGCCTATCCGGTCTTGCTGGTCGTCGTCGGATGGGTCGTCTGCCTGTTTTGCGGCTTTGGGCTGACGGCGCGCGCCACCGCGACATCCGTGATCACGCTGGCCGTCGGCTCGATCGCTGTCGCCAGCGCGGTTCTCCTGATCTTGGACCTCTCCAATCCTTATGCAGGAATCCTCAGGGCCTCGGACGCGCCATTGCAGCAGGCCTTGGCGGTCATGGGGAAGGAATGAGGCGCTCGACGCGAGTCACAGCACCTTGCCTGGATTCATGACGTTGTTCGGATCGAGCGCCGCCTTGATCTGACGCATCACGGCGAGAGAGGCTGGGTCCTTCCATCGTGCGAGCAGCTTGCGCTTGAGCTGGCCCACCCCATGCTCTGCTGAGTAGGAGCCGCCGAGACGCGCGACGATGGCGTGCACGATCTCGTTAACCGCCTCCCAACGATCAAGAAACGCCTGCTTATCGCCGCCGACCGGCTGCGACACGTTGAAGTGGATGTTGCCGTCGCCGAGATGGCCGAACGCGACGACCCGGGCGCCGGGAATGAACGCCTCGGCCGCCGGCGTCGCCTCGCGGATGAACGCCGGCACGAGACCGACCGCGACCGAAACGTCGTGCTTGATCGACCCGCCCTCCTTGCTCTGCGCCTCGGACAGGCATTCGCGCAACTGCCAGAAGTCGGCGCGCTGTTCGAGCGACGCGGCGATTGAGGCGTCCTCGATGACGCCCTGCTCAAGCGCAATCTCGAGCGCGCCAGCGAAGGCTTCGTCGAGGCCCGTCGGCGCCTGCGAGGAGGCTTCGATCAGAACGCACCAGTCGTGAGCGCCTCGAAGCGGAGCGCGCGCGCCGCCATGGCGAATCCCGATGTCGTAGGCGCTGCGGCCGATGAGCTCGAAGCTGGTGATCGTGGCGCCGACATGGTCGCGGGCCAGTCCCAAAAGCTTGAGCGCGTCCTCGGGGCTCTTCAGTCCGACGAACGCCGTCGCCTGGGCGCGTGGATTGGGGAAGAGCTTGAGCGATGCGGCGGTGACAATGCCGAGCGTTCCTTCCGCGCCGACGAACAGGCTCTTCACGTCATAGCCCGTGTTGTCCTTGCGCAGCTTGCTCAAGGCGTTGATGACGCTGCCGTTGGCGAGCACGGCCTCGACGCCGGTCACGAGATCGCGCGTGTTTCCGTAGGCGATGACGTTCACGCCGCCGGCGTTGGTCGAAATGTTGCCGCCCACGGTGCAGGAGCCTTCCGAGGCGAGCGACAGCGGAAAGAGCCGGTCGGCGGCAAGCGCCGCCGCTTGCGCCTCGGCGAGCGTGACACCGGATTCACAAATCATCACCCCGCTCGCGACGTCCACCTCGCGGATCGTGCGCAATCGTTGGGTCGAGACGATGATTTCAGCGCCGCTCGAGTCGGGGACCTGGCCGCCGACAAGCCCGGTGTTGCCACCCTGCGGGACCATGCCAATTCGCGAATCGTTGCAGAACGCGGCGACGCGCGCCGTTTCCTCGGTCGAACCGGGGCGGACCAGGGCGAGCGCTTTTCCACGATAGAGGCCGCGCGGCTCGACGAGGGCGCCGGCGAACATCGCCGGGTCAGTCAGCACGTGGCGTTCACCAACGATATTCCGCAGAGCGCCGAAGAGCGTGTCTCGTTGTGTCGCGTCCACCTAGAGCAGCCTCCGCGCGCGCGCTTTCGGTTTCGGTCGGCGAAAAGCGGCGGCGATTTCGACATGGGCGGAAAAGCGAAACTGGTCAAGCGGGGTCACGGGGCCCATGTGAAAGCCGCCCTCGATGAGAACGCGAGCGTCGCGTGCGAAAGTCGCGGCGTTGCATGAAATGGAGACGACCAGCGTCAGGCTGGAGGCGGCGAGCGCTCGCGTTTGCTCGAGCGCGCCGGCGCGCGGCGGATCGATGAGAGCCGCCTCGAAGCTCGCGAGTTCGTCGGCGCGCAGCGGACGACGAAAGAGATCGCGCGTCTCGGCCTTGATCGTGTGCAGACCCGGCGTTGCCGCCTGAGCGCGCGTGAGCGCCGCAATCGCTGCTGCGTCGGCGTCGGCGGCGAGCACGTCGTGATCGCGGGCGAGTCGGAGCGCAAAGGCGCCGGCGCCGCAAAAGAGGTCCGCGACCTTTTTTGCGTCCGCAAGGGCGCGCTCAGCGAAGGCGGCGAGCCAGACCTCTCCAGCTTCGGTCGCCTGCAGGAAGCCGCCGGGCGGCGGCGTCGCTACGGCGTCGCCGAAGGCGACTCGGGGAGGTCTCCGTTCGATCACGACTTCGCCGTGGTTCGAGACACGGGCAAGGTCAAGCGCATCGGCGGTGCGCGTGAGCTTCAACGCCTCGACGCGGCCGAGCGGCCCAGAGCCGCGCAGATCAACATCGAGCCCCTCGAGCGTCGCCGTGACGCCGATGTCGAGCGGCTTCATCAAGCCGCGCAGATCTCCGCTCAAAGCGCGCGCGGCCGGAATGGCGCCAGCCATCCCGGCCGCGAACAGCGGGCACTCGTCGATGGCGATGATGGCGTGCGACCGCGCGCGCATGAAGCCGACCTCGTCGGGCTCGCCGTGAGGAAAGCGGGCGTGAAGGGTTGCGCGACGCCGGCCTGAATCATGCGCGTCGATAAGATCCTCCACTTCGGCGGCGACGCCCTCCCGCTTGAGGGCGTCAACGACGAGGCCGCGCTTCCATGCACGGTAGAGCGAAGCGGACATGTGCTGGGCGACGCAGCCGCCGCAACGGCCGAACCAGGGGCAGACCGGCTCGGCTCGTTCGGGCGATGGGTTCAGTGTCTCGATGAGCTCGGCGGCTTTGCCCTGGAGCCTGACAAGCGTCCGCTCGCCGGGCAGAGCGCCGGGAACGATCGTCCCATTGGCGGCGACCCCATGGCCGTGCGCGTCGAGGGTGACGATCGAAACGTCTTCGATCGGCTCAGTCATGGCGCGCGGCGATGAGAAATTCTTGCGCCCCGGCGCCGCCAAGGATTGGCGAGGCAATGAGTCCGAGCACGGTCCAGTGCTGCGCTTCGATTGCGGCGCGCACGGTTTCGCAGGCGCGCACGAGCGCCGCTTCGCTCGTGACCCGCCCTTTGACGAGATCGGCGCGATCGAGCTCGAACTGCGGCTTGATCAGGCTCGCGAGCCACGCCCCTTCGGCGGCGAGCTTGAGCACATGCGGCAGCACCAGCCGTTGCGAAATAAAGCTCACGTCGACGACGATCGCCTGTGGGGCCTCTCCGAGCATCTCCACTGTGAGTGCGCGCGCATCGACGCTTTCGAGCGAACCAACACGCGGGTCGGCCGCGAGACGTGGGTCGAGCTGCGCATGGCCGACATCGACGGCGATAACCTTTGACGCTCCACGCGCGAGCAGGACATCGGTGAACCCGCCGGTCGAGGCGCCGATGTCGAGACAGACGAGACCCTCGGGATCGAGGCGGAAGGCGTCGAGCGCGGCGGCCAGCTTGACGCCGCCGCGCGACGCCCAGGGATGGGGCGCCGTGGCCTCGATTAGCGCGTCTCCCGCGAGCTCTTCCGAGGGCTTGCGAAGGGCGACGCCGCCGACCCTGACCAGCCCGGCCGCAATCGCCGCCTGGGCGCGGGTGCGGCTCGGAAAGAAGCCGCGTTCGACGAGAAGGATGTCCGCGCGCTTTCGCATGAGAGGCTCGAGAAGGGTCACGGTTCAGGAGGCCGTGACCATCGCGCGAACGTCCGCCGAAATCCAGACCGGCAAAGGGAACAAAGCCGTCCGATCGGCGTTACGAGGCGCGGCCGAGGGATGGTCCGCCATCCGGAGGCGGCGGTGATTCCCATTCCCTATGCGCTCGACGCGGTCAATTTTCTGGCCTCCGACGTGCGCAACCTGTTCGGGCCGTTCGTCAACGTTTTCCTGGTGACAAGCGAGCATTGGAGCCAGACCGATGTCGGGCTGGTGACGACCTGCAGCGGATTGTTCGGCATCGCTCTCCAGACCCCGATCGGCGCCGCGATCGACGTGACGCGCGCCAAGCGCGCGGTCATCGTGCTGACGATGGCGGCCATGACGGTCGCCGCCATCATCATCTTTACGGCCCCGACTTTCTGGCCGATGGTGATCGCTTTGAGCATCCTGGCGGTTGCGGGGGACGCATTCGCGCCGACGGTCTCGGCGCTCACGCTTGGTCTCGTGAAGAGAGACGAGCTTGCGCGCCGCCTTGGCCGCAACTCCGCCTACGATCACGGCGGCAACATCGCAATTGCGCTTTTGGCGGGCGCGGTCGGCTACGCCTTTTCGCAACGCGCCGTTTTCCTGATGGTCCCGGTCTTCGCTGCCTTGACCTCGGCGGCCGTCCTTGCCATTCCCGCGGATGCAATCGATCACGATCGGGCGAGAGACTCGGCGCATGACGGCGAAACGAAGGGCTCGCCTGCCGGATATCGCGTGCTCTTCCAGACGCGCCCGCTGATGATTTTCGCTTTCTGCGCGTTCCTCTTTCATTTCGCCAATGCGCCGCTCTTGCCGCTGGTCGGCCAGAAGCTCGCGGTTGAATTTCCCAAAGAGGCGACCGCGATGATGTCGTTCTGCATGGTCGCCGCGCAGGGCGTCATGCTGCCGATCGCCATTCTGGTCGGACGCAACGCCGACGCCTGGGGACGCCGGCCGATCTTCCTCATCGCGTTCGCTGTGCTCCCGATCCGGGCCGCCCTCTATGTGCTGTCCGACAACGCGTTCTGGCTTATCGGCGTCCAGCTCCTGGACGGGATCGGGGCTGGCGTCTATGGCGCGCTGACGCCGCTCGTGATCGCGGATGTGATGCGCGGCGCCGGCCGTTTCAATCTCGCGCAAGGCGCTGTGGCGACCACGATGGGGATCGGCGCTTCGGTCAGCGCCCTGGCGGCGGGCGTCGCGGTCGACCATTTCGGCTATAGCGTCTCGTTTCTCGCTTTCGGCGCCGCGGCCGCTATAGCCTTTCTCGTCTTTTTCGCCTTCATGCCGGAAACCCGCGGCGAACAAGCACCTGCGCATGAAGCGAAGCCGCGTGTGCTTAAGGAAGCGACGGCTGGCGAATGACCTCTGAAAGCCTCGCGGCGCTCATCATTCTGGTTCTCACTTATGTCGGGGTCGCGGCCGGCCGTATTCCGGGCCTGCGTCTCGACCGCGCGGGCATCGCCTTTCTCGGCGGCGCCGCGATGATCGCGCTTGGCCCGTTGAGCCTGGAGGACGCCTTCCGCGCCATCGATTTCGACACGATCGCGCTGCTCCTCGGCATGATGATCGTGGTCGCGCATCTCAAGGTTTCCGGCGCGTTCCGGGCGCTTGGCGGCTACGCCATCGATCATGCGCATGCGCCGTTCGTGCTCCTGGTCACCGTAACCCTGATGGCAGGCGTCTTGTCGGCCTTTTTGGTCAATGACGCGATCTGCCTCGTCATGACGCCGATCGTGTTGCAGGTCGTGCGTTCGCTCGGCCGCAATCCGCTGCCCTATCTGGTCGCGGTCGCGACAGCGTCGAATTGCGGCAGTGTGGCGACGATCACCGGCAATCCGCAGAACATGGTCATCGGAACCCTCTCCCGGATTCCCTATCCGGCATTTGCCTTCGCGCTTGCGCCAGTCGCCGCTTTCGGCCTCGTCGCCGTCATCGTCATCGTGCGCCTCGTCTATGCGAAGGAATTCGCGTTCAAGGGCGAGCTTCAGCCGCATTCCTTCCGTGGCCAGATGCATGGCGGTCAGGTGCTCAAGGCGAGCGTGACCTGCATTGCGCTCGCGGTCGCCTTCTTCGCCGGCGTCGCCCCCGCCAAGGCGGCGATCATCGCTGGCGCGTTTTTGCTGCTGACGCGCCAGATCAAGCCCCACCGCATCTATCGCGAGCTTGACGGGCCGTTGCTCATCCTGTTCGCCGGCATGTTCGTCGTCGTCGCCGGCGCGGAAAAGGCGCTGCTGACGCCAGAGCGAATCGAGATGGCGAAGACGCTTGGCCTCGACATGGTCTGGCGCCTGTCGCTGTTCACCGCGGTGCTCTCCAACATCGTCAGCAACGTGCCGGCGGTGCTGGCGCTGCGGCCGTTCATCCCGACATTCCCGGATCCCGAGCGCGCCTGGCTCGTGGTCGCCATGAGCTCCACGCTCGCGGGCAATTTCACGCTTCTGGGATCGGTCGCAAATCTGATCGTCGCCGAACGCGCCCGCGCTGAGGGCATGCCGATCAGCTTCTGGGCCTATTTCAAGGTCGGAGCGCCGCTGACGCTCATCACGCTCGGGGCGGGAACATACTGGCTGATGTGGCGGTAAGGTGCGTCCTTGTCTCTCGGGGAGGGGCAGGACCGCGGCTGGAGGCAGGCTAGCGGCGCTGGCGCCTTGACCTTGAGCGCGAAAGCTCGCCATTCTTGGGCGACGAATATGCTCTTTGGGGGAGAAGCAAACAAGGAGGATCTCGCGATGCCCAAAACCGCGCTCGCCGCCGCGCTCGCGGCGCTCATCCTCGCGGCGGTTGCGCCGACCGCCCAGGCCATGCCGATGGCGCCGCATCACACGATGATTGCAGGCCTCAACAGCGACATCCAGGACGCACGATGGCGGCGCTGCTGGAGAGACCGTTGGGGACGCCGCCGCTGCCAGACCTGTTGGCGCGACCGCTGGGGGCGGATCCGCTGCAACTGACGTAGTCCTCGCGCTCCAGCCTCTGGCCACTTCAAGGTTGGAGCGCCGCTGATAATCCTCACACCAGCCGGTGGGACGCGGCGACTCGCCTGACGCTACGTCATGGCCGCGTCATCAGGGGTTTCTAGCGGATTTTTTCCTCAGATCTTGAGGAAACTTTCCCGATGAGCGATTCGAAGTTCTACCGCCATATCCTGGTTGCTGGCTGCAGCGCGCTTGCTCTTGCGGTTGCGGCAAGCGGCGCTCGCGCGACCGACTACATCGCCGGCGATTCGCTGCTCATTTCGACGACGACCTACCAGGACGTCGGCGCGGTGGCGGGCCTCGTTGCCGGCGTATCGCAGCTTCCCGGAGCGAACGCGGGCGAAACGTCGACGGCGGTGTCGAACGGCGCCCTCAACACGGTTTGGAACAATGCGTCGGGCGACCCTTCTTTCGGCGTGACCTCGGCGATCGGGATCTCCGACCTCAACGCCAAGACCGGCGCGGTCCTGGCCTCGAAGACCATCGATCCGAGCATCGTCTCGACGAGCTTTAGCTCGAAGTCCGAGCTTGGCCTCAACCTGACCAGAACCTCGAGCGGCTACGTCGCCACTTTCATGGGCTACGCCGGCGGCGGCGTCGGCAGTCTCGACGTCTCCAACTCCGACACCACCGCCTACAAGGACACGACCAACCCGGTGACCTCGTACTTCGCGCCGGGCGCCAACCAGACTTATGCGTTCAATCGTTCGGTGGTGGCGTTCAACGCCGACGGCAGCTACACGGCCACGCAGACCCTGGCCTACGGCGGCAATAACGGCCGCTCCGCCGTGCTTGCGCCAAATGGCGTCTACTATACGGTTGGCAATTCCAACAACGGATCGGGGACGCCGTCCCAACTGATGACGACGACCGGGCTCGCGACGACGACGCCCGGCTCGCCGCCCAACTCCACGATGATCGATCTGACCTATCAGTCCATTTCGGGCAACAAGGCGGGCAAAGATACGAATTTTCGCGGCCTGACCTATGACAACGGCAGCCTCTATTTCACCAAAGGCAGCGGCAGCAACGGCATCGACACCGTCTATACGGTCAGCGATCCGGGCGGGAAGCTTCCGACGTCGGCGACCGCGTCGAGCGCCGCCATTTCGATTCTGCCCGGGTTCCCGACCGATTCCGCCAAGAAGGGGCCGGACTACAGCCCGTTCGCTCTCTTTTTCGCCAACCCGACGACGCTCTATGTCGCCGACGAAGGCGCCGGGGACGCGACGGATGTGGCCGACCACGCCGGGCTTGAGAAATGGACCCTGTCGAACGGGACTTGGTCGCTCGACTATACCTTGCAAGCGGGACTGATCGGGGAGACCTATAAAGTCGACGGCTGGGATTTCGGAGAGACCACCGTCGGCTTGCGCAACCTCACCGGCCAGGTCAACGCGGACGGCACCGTGACGCTCTGGGCGACGACCTCGACCAGCAGCGGTTCGGGAGACAACGGCGCCGATCCCAACGAGATCGTCGAGATCACCGATGTCCTTGGCGACAAGTCGCTGCCGACGAGCGAAAAGTTCTCGGTGTTTGACGGCCCCGAGGCCGGGCTTCGTTATGGCGGCGTCGCCTTCGCCACGCCGGAGCCTTCCACTTGGGCGATGCTGCTGGTTGGCTTCGCCGGCCTCGGCTTTGCGGGCTATCGCAAGCGATCGGACCTTTCGATCGGCTGATCAGCCACTGGTCGTAAGAGCGGCGTTTCGCCGCCTGGTCCCTTCTCCCTACGGGAGAAGGCGCCGGGTAGCGCCAGATGAGGATACGCGCGCGGAAACCCTCCCCGGCGCTCTCTCCAGAGGGCGTCCAAAGGGACGCCCTTCTCTCGACGGGCTATTGAAAGAGGGGAACCCTTCACGCCTCGGCGTTGTGCGTGAAATAGTCGGGTGGGTTCGGGCCCCAGACGTAGAACGAATTCTCGGGCGGATGGTCGCCGCTCTCCCAGTCGCAATCGGCCGGCACAAAGTCGATGCCGGCCGAATATTCGCTGAAAGAGCCCCACGGGTCGCCGACATAGTGGAAGAAGTTGGAGCCGAGGACGTGGCGCCCAAGGCCCCATCCGCGTGAAAAACCTTTGTCCAGCATATGCATGGCGCCGCGGCCGATGTCGTCGATCGAGCCCACATCCCAGCTCAGATGATGGAGCCCTGGCGCGCTCGATTTGACGAAGGCGATCATATGGTGATCGCTGCCGTGAATCCCGTGCAGGAAGGCGATGCCGTCGCCGGAGCGATCGGACAGGCGCAAGCCAAGCGTGCGCGTATAGAACTGAACCGCCTTATCCACGTCGCGCGTGAACAAGAGCACATGCGCGAGGCGCCGGGGCGCGACGCGCGCGACATCGCGGCGGAAGGGCGCGCCTCTCACGCCCGGCGCGCCGGGCGCCTCGAAGAACTCGGACTTCTTGCTGGGCGACGACTTCGCCGCGACCTTGATCTCGACGAGATTTCCGTCGTGATCGTGAAACCATAGGCCGTTCGTTTCGACGCCGGGCGGCGGATCGAGCCGCTTGACGCCGAGGATTTGAAGCCGCTCCGCGAAGCGATCGAAATCGTCCTCGAAGGCGCCGAACGCAATATGCCCGAGCTTTTTGCGCGGGCCTTCGCCGAGCGTGACCCAGACATGGGAATTGCCTCGCGTCTTCATGGCGAGGAGATTGCCGTCCCCCTCGATCTCGAGCCCGAACTCGCCGTAGAAAGCCTTGGCGACTCCGAGGTCGGGGACGGCGAAATGAAACCGGTCGACCGAATGCACGCCGAGTTCGCCGGGGCGCCGCGTTGGCTTGATGGCGCTCAGAATGGCGGTCATGGCGCACCTCCCGTTCCCGCCTTGGGCGACGCGCGGCCCCGTGATCATGGTCCAGCGCCAGGCGGCCGACGAATGCTACCTCAGGACCGTTCTGCTGACCACGTCAGCGCGAGCGTGCGTTGCCCGTCGTCGTTGGACTTGCCGGCGCAGGCTCGAAGGGCGTCGTCGGGCCGGGATCCGGCGCGGCGACAACGGTCGGCGGCGGCTTGGGCTTCTTTCTCTTGGCCGGCTGCGGCGGCGCCTGAGCCGGCTGCTCCGGCGAGGCGGCGTCAGTTCCGGCGTCGGTCGGCGGGCTTTCGTCGGGGTTCGGCGCTGCAGCCTCGGCCGTCGGCGCCTCGTGAATGACGACTGCGCCGCCCTTGCATGCTGTGAGCCAGATATCGAAAATCGGATGCTCGACACCGTGCAGGCCCGGGCTGTCGGCGAACATCCATCCCGAGAAGATGCGCTTAACCTTCTTCTGCTCGTCGATCTCGTCAACTTGCGCGAAGGCGTCGGTTTGCGGCGGATCGGTCGGGGGGCGAGAGTAGCAGACGCGCGGCGTGATCTGCAGGGCGCCGAACTGCACCGTCTCGTCGATCTTCACCTCGAACGAAATGATGCGCCCGGTGATCTTGTCGAGACCGTCGAAAACGGCGATCGGGTTGCTGATCTTATCGGCCAGCGCGGCGCTCGGCGCCGTGAGCGCCAAGGCTGCGCAGGCCAGAACAGGCCTCATCCTCGCGATGACGGAACAGGCGCGGCGTGCGATCGCCTGGGCCGAGCGCGAAGTGTCCATGACCGGCGCTTTGCTGGGTAACGGCGGCGGAATGAAGGCGCTCAGGGACCGGGGCTCCAAGCCTCGTAGTCGCCGCCCGTGTGCTGGCGCGGACCGGGCCTGAGCGTCGAGCCGTCGGGCCGAATCGCCGCCGGCGTTCCCGTCGGGTTACCCATATGCGGCTTTTCCCAAGGGTAGGGCTTGTAGTTTTCCTCGGTCGGAGGCACGTCGACCGTGTGGTGAAGCCAGCCGTTCCAGCCGGGTGGGGTCATCGAGGCTTCCGACACGCCGTTATAGATCACCCACCGGCGCTCGAAACCGAGCGCAGGGTCGATGCCCGGCTTTCGATAATAGGCGTTGCCGAACTCGTCATAGCCCACGAGGACGCCGAAGCGGCGCGTGTAGAACCGCGTGTTGAAATTCGCCCCATTCCACCAGGTGTAGTAGTGGAGCAGGAATTCCTTGATTCGGTCCATGGTCCCACACGTTCAGATTGAACGACAGCGAGGAACCTCTATCGTAAGTCGGCCGAGACTGTCCATCGCCGCGCCCGCCTTTAATGCGGCGCCTTCCTGCGGGCCTTCATCAGTCCGACCTGATCTCCCTTGACGCTCACGATCTCGAACCCCGCGCCCTCGAGCCAACCTTTGAGCTCGCCGACGCGCCCCTCGTGGAATTCAAACGAAATCGCTTTGATGCGGCGAAAGGTTTCCAGGCTGGTCGAGGACAAGATCGCATATTCCGACCCTTCGCAATCCATCTTGAGCAAATCGCAAGCCTCGATGCCGTTCGAGGCGAACACCTCATCCAGCGTGACCGCTCGGACCTCGCTCGTGCGCACGGCGCTGCCGCCCCGATTGTCGTCGACGATGGAAACCTGAGTGGTCAGATAGCGTCCCGTATCGCTGAAACCCTCGTACATCGTCGCCATCCTGACCGTATCGGAGACGGCGCAATTGACGCACACGACCTGGTCCACAAGATTGTTCTGCTCGATATTTTCCTTGAGCAGGCGGAAGTTGATGGGACTGGGCTCGACAGCAATCACCCGAGCTCCCTTATTCGCGGCGTAGAGCGTGAAGAAGCCTTGGTTGGCGCCCACATCCACGACCGTGTCGCCGGGCTTCACATCATGGCCCGGGACTTCGTATTCCTTCTTGTCCCTGATGGTCAGATATTCCCACACCCTAGAGGTATATCCGGTGACCTTGATCCCTTTGCTGTCGACAATGGTGATTTTCTCGACGCCGAGTCTATCGAGCAAATGGCACGCGTAGACGTAAACTCTTCCCGGCATGCGTCTTGCCGAGACGACGTCTTTCGCGCTCTTGGCGTTGTTGAGGAAAGCGTGGAGAAAGCTCATGCCCCATCCCCCCGATGTAAATAAGGCAAAGTAAGCGCCCAGTTTACGTAATTGTCGGATCTTTGACGTATTTTATAAATTTCCTAAAGAGAATATTTGACAAAGTCAACTCAGCATATTTGTTCGAAAGCGCGCGGATTCCTTGAGGATAGGGCAGTCATTGACTTGCCGACCTGGCGAACCGGCGCACTGAACGTTCTCTCCAGATATGGCGGAAAAACAGTCTTGCGGGCTCGGCCCGACTCGTCGGATGCTGGCCTTCGGGACGAGTGTTAACCCCGCGTTATCCACGTTATCCACAATATGTGGTGTTAGCCAGAGGTCACCATACAAATTGTTGACGCGTCCGTCATGGCGTTGTAACATGGCGGCGTTTTCGGAATCGCGTGGGGATCAAGCGACGGAAGCGGCGGTTTAAGGCCTGTCAAGCAGCGCAAAACAGGGCGCAAGCTGAGCAAGGCGCGGTCAGTGAAGTTTGCGGCGGGTTGAGGGGCGGGCGGCGGAGCCCTTAGGCCGCTGATGGGCAGGTAACTTGGGTAAAACGGAGCGCCTGAGTGAAGAACAAGGAGAAAACCGCCGACGAGATTGCCCGCGAGTTGCGCCAGCGTCTTGGAATTGACGAGCAGCGATGGCTCGACCCCGTTACTATCCTCATGAAGTTAAAACGTGAGATAGCGGGATTTAATTACAAGCTCGTCGATTCCAAGGAAGTATTTCCCGCTCTAGCAAAATGGGACTCGGTCTCGAATCGGATATTGCTTTGCGGCAATTCATTTGCGGCGGCCAATGGGTTTCGAGCCGATGGGCGGGCGCGTTTCAGCATCTTTCACGAGGCAGTGCATGCGCTGCGTGGGGACGAGGGTCAATTCAATCGCTTGCACAGCAGAGCGGAGATTCCTCGGTTCGCGGTTAAGTTGCGACGATTAGAATCAGGTACTGATCAGGTAGTAGCTGCGTTTATGGCTCCTCGCCATTTGATTAAAGAAGAATGGTCACCTAAGGAAGTGGCGTTCTATTTCGGAATGAGTTTAGAGAGCGCGACGATACGTCTTAATGAAGTCAGAGGAAGCGTTCGCCAAAGGCGCGACCGACCGGCTTTTATAAGCGAATTGCTTTTTGATTTAGATAAATAAGTTCAATCGGCTGGAGCGCTAAACGGTGTTCCTAAAGGACAATCGCGACTGTGTCTCAGGGAAGACCATGTCGCAACTAGGGGTCGACAAGCGATGCGCATCGAACGGCACTACACGCAACCGGGCGCGAGCCCCTACGACCTGATCCCCTTCGCCACGACCAAGAGCGAGATCCGCAATCCCGACGGCTCGGTCGTGTTTTCGCTGTCTGGCGTCGAGGTCCCGGCGGCCTGGAGCCAGGTCGCGGCCGATGTGCTCGCGCAGAAATATTTCCGGAAAGCGGGCGTGCCCTCGCGCGTGAAGCGCGTCGAGGAGGAGACCGTCCCCTCGTTCCTGTGGCGCTCCGTCCCCGACGAGACCGCGCTGAGTTCGCTGCCGAAAGAAGAGCGATATGGCTCCGAGACCTCAGCCAAGCAGGTGTTCGACCGGCTCGCCGGCGCCTGGGCTTATTGGGGATGGAAGGCCGGCTATTTCGATGGGGAAGAGGACGCGCGCGCCTATTACGACGAGATGCGCCTCATGCTGGCGCGCCAGATGGCCGCGCCCAATTCGCCCCAATGGTTCAACACCGGCCTCCATTGGGCCTATGGCGTCGATGGGCCGAGCCAGGGCCATTATTACGTCGACTTCGAGACGGGCAAGCTCGTCAAGTCCAAGTCGGCTTACGAGCATCCCCAGCCGCACGCCTGCTTCATCCAGTCGGTCGCAGACGATCTCGTCAACGAGGGCGGGATCATGGACTTGTGGGTGCGCGAGGCGCGCCTGTTCAAATACGGCTCTGGCACCGGCTCGAACTTTTCCCTGCTGCGCGGCGAGAACGAGAAGCTTTCGGGCGGCGGGCGCTCGTCCGGCCTCATGTCGTTCCTCAAGATCGGCGACCGCGCGGCGGGCGCGATCAAGTCGGGCGGCACGACGCGCCGGGCCGCGAAAATGGTCGTCGTCGACGCCGATCATCCCGACATCGAAGCCTTCATCGACTGGAAGGTGAAGGAAGAGCGCAAGGTCGCGGCGCTCGCCGCGGGCTCCAAGGTCGTCAAGCGTCGCCTGAAGGCGATCCTCAAAGCCTGCCTCAATTGCGAGGGCTCTGGCGACGATTGCTTCACGATCGAGAAGAACCCCGTGCTCAAGCGGGAGGTGAAGGCCGCGCGGCGTGACGACGTGCCGGACGGCGTGATCAAGCAGGTGATCCAATACGCCCGCCAGGGCTATGCGAAGATCGACTTCGAGGAATACGACACCGATTGGGAGTCGGAGGCCTATCTCACCGTCTCAGGCCAGAATTCCAACAACTCGGTGCGCCTGACCGACGAATTCCTGCATGCGGTCGAGAACGACGGCGAGTGGAACCTCACCCGCCGCCTCGACGGCAAGGTTGCGAAGACCGTGAAAGCCCGCGACCTGTGGGAGAAGATCGGCTACGCCGCATGGGCCTCCGCCGATCCGGGCCTGCAATATCACACCACCATCAACGACTGGCACACGTGCCCTGAGTCAGGGCCGATCCGCGCGTCCAATCCGTGCTCGGAATACATGTTCCTCGATGACACGGCCTGCAATCTCGCGTCCCTCAACCTCCTGCAGTTCCGCGATCCGGCGACGAAGAGCTTCGACGTCAAAGGCTACGAGCACGCGATTCGCCTCTGGACCTTGACGCTCGAAATCTCGGTCGCGATGGCGCAGTTCCCCTCGCGCGAGATCGCGCGCCTCTCCTACGACTACCGCACGCTCGGCCTCGGCTACGCCAATATCGGCGGGCTCCTCATGTCGTCGGGCATTCCGTATGACAGCGACCATGGGCGGGCGATCTGCGGCGCGCTCTCCTCGATCCTTACCGGTCGCGCCTATGCGACCTCGGCCGAGATCGCCGCCAAGAGCGGCGCCTTTCCGGGTCACAAGGCGAACGCGCAGGCGATGCTGCGCGTCATCCGCAACCACAAGCGCGCCGCCGACGGCGAGGCGGCCGGCTACGAATCCCTCTCCGTCGCCCCGACGCCGCTCGACCACAAGGAGCTCGCCAACGCCGGCCCGGCCTGGGCCGACCTAAGCGAAACCGCGCGCGCCTCATGGGCCGACGCGCTCGCGCTCGGCGAAAGCCATGGCTACCGCAACGCGCAAGTCTCGGTGATCGCGCCGACCGGCACGATCGGCCTCGTCATGGATTGCGACACGACCGGCATCGAGCCCGATTTCGCGCTCGTCAAATTCAAGAAGCTCGCTGGCGGCGGCTATTTCAAGATCATCAACCGCGCCGTGCCCGAGGCTTTGCGCGCGCTGGGTTACGACGAGAAGCAGATCGGCGACATCGTCGCCTATGCCGTCGGCCGCGCGACGCTCGCCCATGCGCCCGGCGTCAACCACGCCGCGCTGAAAGCCAAGGGCCTGCCTGAGGCCGCGATCGACAAGGTCGAGGCTGCCCTCGGCGGCGCCTTCGACATCCGCTTCGTCTTCAACAAATGGACGCTCGGGGTCGAGACCCTCGCCCATGCGCTGAAAATCTCGCCCGACCGCTATGACGCGCCAGGCTTCGATCTTCTGACCGCGCTCGGCTTCTCGAAGGCCGAGATCGAGGCCGCGAACAGTTTTGCCTGCGGCGCGATGACGCTCGAAGGCGCGCCTTATCTCAAGGCCGAGCACCTCTCGGTGTTCGACTGCGCGAACCCCTGCGGGCGCATCGGCAAGCGCTATCTATCGGTCGAGAGCCACATCCGCATGATGGCGGCGGCGCAGCCCTTCATCACCGGCGCGATCTCGAAGACCATCAACATGCCGAACGACGCGTCGGTCGAGGATTGCAAGGACGCCTACATGCTCTCCTGGCGCCTCGGTCTGAAAGCGAACGCGCTCTATCGCGACGGCTCGAAACTGTCGCAGCCGCTCAACGCCCAGCTCGTCGAGAGCGACGAGGAGGACGACGAGCCCCCTGGTCTGAGCCCGGGGGTCGAGACGCTGGTCGCCATGAGCGCGCCGGCGCGCGCCGCCGCGGTTGCGGAAAAAATCGTCGAGCGCGTCATCGAGCGGGTCGAGCGCACCCGCGAGCGCGAGCGGCTGCCCGATCGCCGCAAGGGCTATACGCAGAAGGCCGTCGTCGGCGGGCACAAGGTTTATTTGCGCACGGGCGAATATCAGGACGGGCGGCTCGGCGAGATCTTCATCGACATGCACAAGGAGGGCGCCGCCTTTCGGTCGCTCATGAACAATTTTGCCATCGCCATCTCGCTTGGCCTGCAATATGGCGTCCCGCTCGAGGAATATGTCGAGGCCTTCACCTTCGTCCGCTTCGAGCCGGCCGGCTTCGTCCAAGGCAATGACGCGATCAAGAACGCGACCTCGATCCTCGATTATGTGTTCCGCGAGCTCGCCATCTCCTATCTCGGCCGCAACGATCTCGCCCATATCGCGCCTGAGGACATCGGCTCGACCGTGCTCGGCGGCGGGGTCAACGAGGACAAGGCGCCGGGTTCGGGCGAAGGCCACGCGCCGACGCCGGCGCCCGTGGCCTCCGTCGTGTCCAAGGGCCTTTTGCGCTCGCGGCCCGGCGAAAAGCTGATGCTGGTGCGCAGCGGGGCAGGGGATTCGGCGTCCGTTCAGGTCACGAGCAGTGCGGGCGCTCACGGCGCCATCGTGCAGGGCGCAACCGCGCTCAAGAGCGAACTCGCCGAGCGTATGGCGCCCGTCGCCGCCGCGAGCCCCGCGCCGCAAGTCGAAACCGTCGCCGAGAAGCGCGCCGAAGCGCGGATGAAAGGCTATGTCGGCGAAGCCTGCCCCGAATGCGGCAACTTCACCATGGTCCGCAACGGCACGTGCCTGAAGTGCGACACCTGCGGCGGCACGACGGGGTGCAGCTAGGACGGGAGTTGAAGTTGAATCGTTCGTTTTTCTGTCGATTGCGAAACGAGGCCTGTGATGTCGGCCGTAGATAAATTGTTGGGATTGACATTAGCTAACGGTTGGAGGGTCACACGTCAGCTCGGCAAAAATCCTAGCGGTTCCGGCGGGACTTTTTCGCGAGGCTATATCGTTGAGAAATCCGGAAGGGCCGGATTTCTCAAAGCCTTCGACTTCTGGCCGGCATTTCAGCCTGGTGTTGACACTGCCTCAATGATTCAGGTCCTCACCACTGCCTACAATTATGAGCGCGAGATTTTATCACTTTGCGGAGAAAAAAGGTTATCGAAGGTAGTCCTAGCGATCGATAGTGGGAGCGTCCGCATCGCGGGTATGCCGGCTATGGACGGTACCGTCTTCTATCTAATTTTCGAGATGGCGGTGGGGGACGTTCGAGTACAAATGAGCATCACGACCGCCAGTGACGCGCTATGGTGTATGCGCGCACTCCGAGACGCGACGCTCGGCCTGTGGCAGGTGCACAAAGAGCTAATTGCACATCAAGACATGAAGCCGTCGAATGTGCTGACGTACGACGGCCCTACTTTCAAGATTGCAGATTTTGGGCGCTCATCTCGAAAAGGAAGTCAGTCACCTCACGATGGAATGACCATAGCTGGCGATGGGACGTACGCCCCACCCGAGCTTCTGTATGGACACGCTCATGCCGATTTCGCACCTCGTCGCTTTGGCTGCGATCTATACATGCTAGGCAACCTCGCTGCTTTTCTCTTCACGGGCGTAAATATGACGTCCCAGCTGCTATCGCACCTTGACCCGCAACATCACCCGGCGAACTGGTCTGGCAATTACCAGCAAGTGCTCCCATATCTTCAGAATGCGTTCGCCAAGGTTTTGCTTGATCTTGAGGCGAGTACGGACCAGTCGGTTCGCGGCGAAGTGGTGTGTCTGGTCCGAGAATTGTGCGAGCCAGATGTACAGCGACGAGGGCATCCTAAGAACATCAGTCGAAATAACCAATACTCCCTAGAGCGCTACGTTTCCCATCTGACACTATTTTGCGAGCGCCTCGCCATCACTATGAGAGTAAAACGAGCCGCAGCATGAATTTATCTGCGTGGCAGAACGGGCGGCGGTTGGTCCCCCGTTGGCGCAGCTTTGCAACCACCCTCCGAGCTGGCGAGCTTTCTTCTCCCAAGCAAATCGGCCCGGCCGCGCCAGTACCGCCAGATCTGATGCATCGACTTGAGATGTTCAACTTAACCCCGGGCCTAGTCACTGCAGCAGAAGCGGTTGAGGCGGCCATTGTAAGTGGACGCGACTCGGATGCTGTCGACGCGGCTCGGCGCCTCGTCAGCATCGATGACGACGCGGCACCTCTAATCAAAGAACAAGCTTGGCGTTTGTTATCTCGTACTGGCAACTTGCCAAAGACGTCGAACGAGATCGAATTAAAGCCTCGTCCCGACGCGGCAAGTTGGCGCCGCCTCACGCGGATTCATCCTCATGATCCCGTCGCTTGGGTGGAATTGTCGCTAGAGCAAACGATCCGGAGGCAGAAAAGAGCGGCACTTAGGTCGATGTCTGTCGCGCTCCATCTTGCTCCCTATAATCGGTTCGTCGTTCGGTCTGCCGCGCGGCTGCACCTCCACCTAGAGGATCCTGAGCGCGCCCATGACCTTGTAGCGCGCAATCTAGCAACTAGGAGCGATCCGTGGCTGATGGCAGCTGAGATCGCGTTGGCGGCTGTAGCGTCTCGTTCTCCGAGGTTTCTGAAGACCGGCCTGGAGACCGTCGAAGAAAGTGGCCTGGGCCCGCATCAAATTACGGAGTTGGCAGGGGCTGTTGGCACCGAAGTCCTCCTAAGCGGCAATCGTAAGCGCTCTCGTAGAATGTTTGTGAAAAGCATGGCCGAACCGACTGGTAACGCTCTTGCGCAAGGCGAGTGGGCCGCTCCTCACTTTGGTGCCGAGTTTGTTCTCCAAAACCATTTGGACACCGTGCCCGAAGCCTTTGAAGCCAAGGCGCTCCATCTTTATCGAGAAGGCCGCCTCGCTGAGGTTCCAGAAGTCTGCGAAGAGTGGGCAACCGCCGACCCGTTTTCGATTCGCCCATTAGAATTTGGTGCGACTACAGCGAGTATAATTGAAGAATATTCTTGTGCTTTGAGTCTAGCACAGCGCGGTCTAGCTATTCGACCTGATGCGGCAAAACTATTGAATAGCGCTGCATTCTCCCTCGCATCGATCGGTCGGCTTGACGAGGCTGAAGGCTACATAAAGAAAATACCCAAGCATCAAGATGATATAATAAGTAATGTAACGTTGGCGAACAAGGGGTTGATCGCTTATCGTCGGGGTAGAAATCTTGAAGCTCGGCGGCTCTATACAGAGGCTATCGATGGCTTTAAACGCAGTGGGCATCCATTGCTTAGTGCCAAAGCTCGTCTCTATTTGGCGAGAGAATCCATTCGGGCAAATGAAGCAGATTCGGAAGCGATGCTCGCTCATGCAAAGGATTTAGCAAAACCTTTTGAGAAGACGGATTTGCGGATCATTCTCAATTCCATAGAACAACACTTCTCGGAAAAGGAGAGGCGTGAGTTGGGAACTCCTGCTGACTCATCGCTACCGCGAGCGGACCTCAAGGATTTAAAGTGGTCGACGCCCGGTTTGCCGCCACAGTATCAGTTTGACGTTCTCAAACTCGAATGAATCGTCATCGCGATGGACCGGCTTTTAGCGGCCGATGCCGACGTTGTTCTGCGCGTAGCTCGAGGGATTGTAGGGGTTGCAGGTGGGATCGTTCGCGCAGAGGGTCGCCCCGCCGGAGGGGTTGATCGCCTGATCGGCGTTGCAGCCGGAGAGCGCGAGCGCCACGACAGCAAGAACGATCGGGATCCGCATTTCGCGTCCTCCAGTTCGATGACAGACGGCGCTGTCGGCTTGCGACGCGCGACCGGCTTTTAGCGTCCGCCGCCGCGCCCGGTGTTGTTCTGCGCGTAGCTGATGGGATTGTAAGGATTGTAGGCCTCGTAGCGGCCGGCGAAGACCTGGGACGGCGGCTGCGATGAGGGATTGACCGCTTGATTGGCGTTGCAGCCGGCAAGCGCGAACGCGGCGACCGCGAGGATGACGTGGAGCCGCATGGGCGTTATCCAACTCATTGAGGCGTCCGGCGCGTAGGCCGAATTCAGCTTAAAACAACCGACGGTATCGAGCTATTCGCGTATCTGCGGCCAAAAATGCGCGCGCATTTCCCCGAAAATGCGGCGACACGACCGCGCGCAGATGCGCTCACCGCGGAAGCCCTCACAGAATCGCGAGCGTGAAGCGGAACCTCCTTCGCTCCCTGACGTTCGGGCTTCAACCCTGGCGATCCCGGATCGCCGGCGTCCCTCATTATCGAGAGCGTTCGCTCCGGTCAGGAGACCTGCGATGTTTATGCACAGCAAGGCCCTCATTCAGCCCGTCAACGTCGGCAAGCCGGACGCGCGGTTTGGAACCTATCTGCTCGAACAATTCGGCGGCGCGACCGGCGAACTGACCGCGGCGCTGCAATATTGGGTGCAGTCCTTCCATGTCGAAAACGCCGGCATCCGCGACATGCTGCAGGATATTGCGATCGAGGAATTCAGCCATCTCGAAATGGTCGGCAAGCTCATCGCCCAGCACACGAGCGAGCTCGACCAGACGGATGTCCACGACGCGCCTTTGTTCAAGCTGAAAGGCGGCGGCCCGCATTTCCTCGACAGTCAGGGAAGCTGCTGGACGGCGGCCTATATCCAGGAAGGCGGCAATGTCGTTCGCGATCTCAGGGCCAACATCTCCGCTGAGGCCGGCGCGCGGCAGACATATGAATCGCTGATCAAGGCCTGCGACGACGAGGGCACCAAGAAGGCCCTGCATCATCTGCTGACGCGCGAGATCACGCACGCGAACATGTTCATGAAGGCGCTGGACGAGATGGGCAAACTCGACGATCCGTTCTTCGGCAACGTTCCGCCGGACGAGACGGTGAAGCTCGTCTTCAACCTATCCCAGGGTGAGGATGAACGAGGCCCATGGAACGAAGAGCCTGACTTTGAGTACGTGGCCAATCCGGAACCGCAGGGCGGCTTCCCGCCGCCGCCTGTCAACCCGGATGACGAGCGGCGGGGCGCGAAGCCCGTCGAGGCGCCTAGGAAAAAGCGCGCGCACTGAAACGGGTTTTGCTCGGCGCAATGGTCGGCGCGATTCTACCCGACGGCTTGCCGCCTGCCTTGTGCGTCCTATCGTCGGCCTTCGCTCTGGCGGATCATGGCGTTCCTGCGGTCCTTCAGCATCGACGAACCGGCCGACCTCGGCCGCTGTATCTTGGCGCGGGCAGGGGCCCGCGCAGGGATGCGCGCCGCAGGCGGCCTTGGCGTTAAGCGGGCGAGCCGAGCAGGGCGACGAGTTTGGCGGTGTCGGTGCTTTGCCGGAGGTCGACCAGCTCGCCATCGCGGAACGTGTAGAAGTCGAAAACGTCAAAGGTTTCCGAACGCCCGTTCGGCGTGTGCGTCACGGTGGCGCGCCAATGCAGCGCCGCCTTCTCGCCCTCGACGACAAATGAAATTTCCCGCCAGTCGCTGAAGCGGAAGTTGTCGATCAGCTCCCTGAGAATCTTTCCCACCGCCGGCTTGCCGCGCGTCTCGCTCGCCACGTTCGGCAGCCGCGTTCCCTCGCCATAGAATTCGAACACGATGTCATTCGCAAACGCGGCCATTGTTCCGGTGAGGTCGCCCTGGGTCCGAGCCTCATAGGTCGATCGCACGATCTTCCGGATCGTCTCGCTGTCGGTCATGCCTCACCTCCCGTCGAGGCCGATCGGCAGGCAAGGCACGCGGCCCCTCGGCGAACAGCGTTCTCCCAGTGTTGAACCCTGTCAAGGCGCATCGGCGGTCTTTCAATTATATAACATAGTGAAAATGTAACTACGCTCACGACGAGGCCAAACCACCCGTTTCTGAAGCGCGGAACTAAAACGGGTCCTAACCCGCTGAATTCATGAGGGGGCGCCGGTAAAATTGCCGCTACGTGCTCAACGGCCGTCCTTGGCCGCTGAACTAAAAGCGCCGCCTTCACAGAATCGCGAACCCCGCCGGAACCGCCTTCACGGCCTGACGTTCGGGGATCAACCCAGGCGATGACAATCGCCGGCGTCCCCCAGCAGTCGCGAACGTCCCCTCCGGTCAGGAGTCGAGCCCGTCAGCGTCGGCAGGCCGGATGCGCGCTTCGGCGGCCGATCTGCTCGAACAATCCGGCGGGGCGACGCGCTCACTGAGGGCGGGGCGGACGGCTTCGATTCCATGGGCGGCGCCCCTTGGGCGGATTTCGAGGCTGCCTGATCTGTGTTCACGGAATTGTGATCGCCGTCACTGCGCCGGCTCGGGCGGCGTGCTAGCCGGGGCTTCGCGGCGGGTTCCGCGCCGGGGCCTGCGCCGCCAACCCACGGAGAGCGCCATGCCCGCAGAATTGCTGAGGGGCGACCCCGACATTTCGGACAACAGCCCGGACGAAACCCTGAACCTGAGCGACGCGCAGGTCCAGGCGATCGACAAGATCGTCAGCCCGCCTCCTCCGGTCGCTGGAGCTCATCCTGAAGCGGCTGCGCCGCATGACGGCGCCCAGCCGACGCCAGTTCCCTTTCCGGTGAAGGATGCGCAGGCGCTCTTCACCCGGTTCGTCCTGGCCGCCGCCGGGAAGGAGGCGGACGATCACGTGAGCCGGACGACCGACAAGGCTCGGGTGACGGAATACCTCAATCTGTTCGGGCTCGATTTCGCCGACGAGAATGGGACGCCTTACGCCTATTGCGCCGCCGGGCTCGGGTTCGCGGCGTGCGAGGGCTATTGCCAGATGGCGCCGACGGAAGCTTTCGGCGACCCGCCGACCGCTGTCTTTCGCAAGGTCATCCCGGTCCTCAAGGCGAATTACTTTCTGCCTCATCCCTCGTGCATCAACATGGTCAATGACGCGAAAGCGAAGGGCCGCTGGATCGCCGGTCACACGACTATTCCTCAACCGGGATGGATCGTCTTTTACAATTGGAACGGCATGACCGATCCGCCGATGCATGTTGAGATCGTCGAAGAGGCAGATTCAGGAAAGCTCAGGACGATCGGCTTCAACACGAGCGACACGAGCGCCGGCAGTCAATCGAACGGCGGCGCCGTGGCGAGGAAGAACCGAGACAGCGCGATCAAGTTCGTCATCGGCTACGAGAAGACGTGGGATCCGGCTACGCCTCCCGTCTCGCCAATTCCGGTTTCTTGAGCGGCGTCGATCCGCCGGTCGCGGTTCGGCGCAAAAAGGAGAAGGGCGATGGGCGTCATTCGAACAAGCGCGCTTGCTTTGGCCTTGTCACTGGCGGCGGGCGCTTCGGCGCAGGCGCAATGCGTCGCGCCGAAAAGCATCAGCGGATGGTGGAACGGCAATGACGGCGGCAAATATGTTCTGAGAAGGATTGGAGACGTCGTCTGGTGGATGGGGAAAAGCGGCGACGGCGGAAGGACATGGACCAATGTCTTTCGGGGCGTCATCAGCGGCGACACGATCGATGGCGAATGGACGGACTTGCTAAGCGGCGTGCAGGAAAACGGAAACCAAGGTCACGGCACGCTCAAGCTGAAGATCATCGGCAAGATCGGGGTCGGCGTCGACGGCTTCGAGCGAATCGGGGCGACCGGAGCGGGGTTCGGCGGCTCGAAATGGTCGCGAGGCTGCAACGACACGGGCTAACCCGCTAACCGGATGACGAGGGGGCGTCGGCGCGGACCCACGGCCTCGCGGGTCGTCGCGGGGCTCATCGGCCTTGGCGCTGACGCGGATCCTTTGTCGCCTCGGCGAAAGCGGAGTCCAGGGCGTCGTCCGAGGCGCCGCGGCTCGAACCGGGCGCCGGCGTTCGCGGACATGACAAGGCTGCTCTATAGCGGCGGGTTCTCCACGCCGATCTGCTTGAAAATGCCGTGCGGCGCGCCGCCGGGAACGGGGTCGGGGCGGATTTCCTTCAGTCCCGTCTCGTCGACCGTGTAATGGAAATAGTGCTCAGGAATGGCGACCGCGCGATGGGTCGCTTCGACTTCAACAAAGCCGGGGAGGGCGAGCTTCCCCGTATGCGTGCCGCCCTGGCGCCATTTGACGCCCCACCGGCCATCCTGCCCGAGCACGGGCGGGTCGTTGTCGTAGCGCCAGTCGGGAAATCCTGCGTAGAGGGCCGCCAGGAAGCGGAGCGTCTCCTCGGCGCCCATGCTGCGCACCGGCGTCACGAAGCGGAGGCTGGGCGCGAAGGATCGCTTGATCTTATCCAGATCGTGCTCCCGCAGGCCGTCCATGTATAGGAGAAGCGGCGCGGGAGGGGCGGCCATGCCTGGACTTCCGTTTGTTCGCGAAAAACCCCGCGCCGGCGAACCGCGCGCGGGATCTCGTGGCCCTGCCAGGTCATCCCTGGGCCAAGGCGTTTGGAGGCCGGGTCAGGCGGCCTTCAGATTATCCGCCGAGGATTTGCCCGTCCGGCGATCGGCGACAACGTCAAACGTGACCTTCTGCCCCTCGTTGAGGCTGTAAAGGCCGGCGCGCTCGACGGCGCTGATGTGCACGAACACATCCTTGCCGCCGTCATCGGGCTGGATGAATCCAAAGCCCTTCGTTGCGTTGAACCACTTCACGGTTCCTTGCGTCATGAGACACTTCTTTCACGTATGTGTTTCGAGAGGCCGCGGGTTGCACGGCCGGGTTCTGAGTGATCGAGATTTTGGAAGAAGATTGTCAGTCCGACGCATGCCGCGCGGCGAGGCCAAGTCGTCCGGCCGAAACTCGATGGCGCAAGACATAAGCTTTTTTGGCCTGCTGCACAAGGCGGCCCCGGATTCTCCGAACCCTGGCGTCGGAAGGTAGGGTCGGAGACCCGGGTTCGCGCCGGACCGCACTAGTCCGTCGTCGAGCGATCAGCGCTTTCCTGGCGGGCGCCCATCGCCTGCGGCTGTCGCCGCTTCTATCGCGCCGCGCGGGGCGGCTCGGAGATTTAAACTCGAGCCTCTGCTTAGAATTTGTAGGCGAGGGCGGCCCGTGCGATCTTGAATTTGTTGTCGTGGCTCGACGTGTAATAGATTTGCGCGCTCGGCGCGTTAGCAGGAATAGCCCGGCGTAGTTGGCCGTCACGGTGCTCTTGCCGAGGTCGAGGTACAGATATTCGGCGCGGATCGAGATCGCCGATGTGAGAGCATATTCCGCGCCGGCGCCAAGCGTCCAACCAACTTTGACGCTCGAATCGCCGCCTTGCCAATATCGCGACGTAAAGTCTTCAGAAAAGACACTGCTCTGGTCCAGGTCCCCCTGGACGAACCCGTAAGCCAAGCCGCCAGTCCCATAGATCATCAAGCGCTCTGTCGGAACGAAGCCGAATCGCATTCGCGCCGTGCCGAACCAATTGAGTTGGCTCCTGCTGGCATGGCTTAGCGCCCTCACTCCGAAGAGAGGCAAGGGAATCGGCCCCGGCGTAACCGTCTCGCAACAAATAATGGCTGTGCTTCCAGAGTTATCGGACCGGGACTTGATCGAGTCGAAATCCGTCTCGGCCCCAAGAACGAAACTGTCGATTTGATAGTTGTATCCGGCAAGCCCGCCGGCAGTGAACCCGGTGCCGGGACCATGAACGGTTGTGGGGATGGTGATAAGAGTGCTTGCCGGGAAAAGAGAGCGGACGTTCCCCCCGCCGAAGAATCCATTGCCGCCGTACCAGTTTCCGCCGGCGTTCACGCCGACATAGAAGCCGGACCAGTTGTAAGCGGTGGGGACAGCCAGCGGGCCTTTGGTTGTCGGCAGGGCCGGCGCGGAGAGATCGGCGGCGGAGGCCGCGCCTGCCGCGCCGAGAAGCGTGGCGCCGATGAGCTGACGCATCCTCGTTTCCCCGCTGCTGGTTGGGCTGTCCGGCGCAAAAGCCGGGTTGAGCGACACAACAGCTTGCGTCAGTGTTATCTAGACTCCGGGGAAAGAGAAGCGCCATTTCAGCACTTTGCGGCGGAGTCTTCAGCCCAAGCGATCACATTGTCGTGTGCTCCCTAAGCCCGCTATGCGCCTGGTGGCCGGGGGCTCCTTGATTGGGTAGGCGGGCGTCGGCCAGATCGCCGCGCGGCGCGCACATAAGTGCGCAAAAAAGGCGCAGTTCCATATTCCCAAAAACAGAAATCAGTGTTATACGTATTTCAATCGCCCGGATCGGCCCGGCCGGCGCCCAAGAGGAGAGCGGCGTTTGGAGGAGTCGGAGGGATCGAGCTGCGTCAGCGGTTTGGCCGTGAAAGGGAAGGAATTTTTATTTGAATCGGCTCGTAACCCATTGAAAAGGTCCGAGTCGAAAAAATAAACGCTAGTAAATTTACTAGCGCTTACTAGCGTTTACTGACACTTACTGGCGTTTATGAGCGCTTATGGAGAGCCTCAGGCGGAGCGACGCGGTTCGCTGCGGCCTGGCTTGCGCTCGCGACCTCCTTTACGAGCTTGCGCACCATCGCCTCGCCAAAGGTCGCGAAGTCGTCGATCGGCATCACGAACGAGCCGGGGCCGCCGATCACGTTGTCGCGGTAATATTTCTCGAGCCCGCCCGGCGGATTGGTGTGCAAGGCCATGTAGCCGCCCGACGCCGCCGCCTTCTTGTTGAAGATCGAGAGGCCGTTGATCACCACGCCGCTCTTGACGGCCGCGTCGCGCGCTTCCGTCACGACCCGGCCCTGGTTGCTGGTGCCGTCGCCCGAGACGTCGATCGCCCGGCGATCGGTCTCGAACGCCGTCTCGGCGAACAAGGCGCAGGAGAAGTCGATCGCCGTGCCGATCGCGGTGCGCCCGACAAAGGCGCGCGGCGTTCTCGTCATCACGTCGACGAAGGCCTGCGCATCGCCCCGATTGCGGATGACCGCCCAGTCGACCAACACTCTCTGCTCGCCCTCGCCGGCCCATTCGGCATAGGTCAGTCCGATCGCGCCATGCGGCCCGGCGGCAATCCCGTCGATGAGGTCCTTGTTGAGGATCGCGTCCGCATACCCGCGTCGCTGCAGCGCGAATTCTTCGTCATCGATGCTGCGCGAGACATCGGCGGCGAGCACGAGCGCAAGGTCAACGACGCCGGCGGCGCCCTTTTGGTCGTCCCGCGCGAAGCCCAACGGGGCGCCCCGCACGAGAGCCGGCGCGGCCAGCGTTGCGGCGGCGGCTGTTCCGAGCAGCTTCCTGCGGTCCACGGGGCCACCCCTCCTCACGTCAACGGACGGGCTTCGAAAGCAGGGCGGCCGCAATGCGAACCGGCGCTCACCTTGCACTCTAGGATATGAAGGTCGCGATCGGCAAGCTGGCCTCGCAGGAAGAGACGCTGCCAGCGCTCGACATTGGCGCGGACGCTCCGCGCGGCTAGGTTGAGCTGTCCAGGATGGCTCCCGATGCGTCTCGCCCACGTTTTTCCGCAGGCCTCGTGATAGCTCCCGCGGCGCCGGTAAAGGCACGTCGCTCCACACCGGTCGCGCTCGTACTTGCCCTGGGCGCGTCTGCGACGGCGTTTGCAGAGGCGCCGCCCCTTCCGCCGCCTCGTCCGCCAGAGCTTGGCGGGTCAGCCAAGCCAGCCGAGCCGGCGCCGGCGGCGCCGCCCGCCGCGCCACAGGCTCCGAAGGCCGAGGCGAGTTCCGCTTGCCTTGCGAAGCTGATCGCGGACGGCGTGGGCGCCGAGGCTGCGCCGCCGCCCACGGCTGCCCTCGAAGGATGCGGGATCGAGGCGCCGGTCCGGTTGTCATCGATTGCGGTGGCGGGAGATCCGGTGAGCCTGCCCGATCGTCCGCTTGTCGCTTGCGCATTCGCCGCCGTGCTCGCTGACTATGTGCGGCTCATCGTCGCGCCGCTCGGGCAGGCGATGCTTCACGCGAAGGTCGCGGCGGTCGAAACGGGCCCAGGCTACGAGTGCCGGACCAAGGACCGCATCGCCGGGGCGAAGATCAGCGCCCACAGCCATGGACTGGCGGTCGACTTTATGGCGATCACGCTCGAAGACAAGCGGCGGGTCCTGGTCGAGAGGCAGGCGAGCGCGGCGGAGATCTCCTACTTCCGCGCCATACGAAGCGCCGCTTGCGGCTGGTTCACCACCGTTCTGGGGCTTGGCTCCGACGCCTTCCACGCCACAAACCTGCACCTCGACGTCGAGTCGCATGGCGCAAGCGGGAACTACCGCATTTGTCAGTGATGACAGTCGACTCCGCGAGCGCCCTGAGGCTTTGGGTACAGCCCGCGATTACGACGCGTATTGCGCGACGCCATTGCCGAACGACCAGTTTTCCCGCTTGACCTCGGTGAGGCCAGATTGAGAATGTCGATGACCCTCGCAAGAGCGTGCGTCAATTCTCCGCTTGGCTTCCCGGCCTGCCTTCGCCTCGGCGCCGAGGTTCTGTCCTTTGGCTTCGCTGAGGAGGGCGCAAATCGTGCCTGCGCAGCCGCCGCATTTCGCCGCGCAACCCAGCGAAGCATAGACTTCGCAGACGCGTCTCGGGCCATTCAGCATCGCTATCGACGTCCGAATAGCGACGTCCGTCAATACGTTGCAAGAACAAACGATCATCCACGACTCCCGGACGGTGGAGGCCCGCACAGGGATTTCTACCCACCGAAGCTTGAACAAGGGTTTGAGGTACAAAGGTTTCAGCGGGTACTTGGTCGCGCAGGCTCCATTGCGTCAATGGGGACGGGCTAACTTTAGAATGAATGTAAGGAATTGCCCTGCGCGCTCAGCTTCGGCTTCTTCAATCGTCGGAGTCTCAGCGGCGCGTGGCCGGGCCGCCACTTCGCATCCGACAGCCGCCGCCGGGATCGCCGCGTCAGCGGCCAGCATAGAGCCGCAACCGCCGCTTGCACTCTTACTAACATTTATCATCGTTTACGCGGGCTTGCTTACGCTTTTCAATAGCGGCGTCGGCGAGCCCGCGACTGCGAATCTGCCTTTTAGACAGCTTCAGTCCGCGTCCTCTTGCAATTCGCCGACATGCTTCTGCGAGTAAAGCTGGACGCCAAGTTGTTCGACCAAAGTGAGCTGAGCCTCGAGGAAGTCGATGTGTTCCTCCTCGTCGGAAGTCAGCTTCTCAAACAGGATCCTTGTCACCCGATCATTCACTTGTTCGCAATACTTCGCCGCCTCCAAGTAAAGCGCACGCGCGTGCATTTCCGCCGCGAGGTCGCATTCGAGGATTTCCTTGACGCTTTGCCCGATCCTGAGCGGATCGAGTGACTGCATGTTGGGGAGGCCATCGAGGAACAGGATGCGCGCGACCAACTGGTCGGCGTGCTGCATCTCTTCGATCGATTCTTTCCGCCAGGTCTTGGCGAAGTCCTTGTAGCCCCAGTTATCCAGCATGCGATAGTGCAGCCAGTATTGGTTAACTGCCGTGAGTTCGTGCTTCAGCGCCCGGTTGAGATAGTCGATAACCCTTTCGTCGCCCCGCATCGCCTCACTCCACACCTTTTGGACGGGACCTCGTTAGCACACTGGTCGTCGCCCGACGAGACGTCTAGGCCGAGGGGGTGCGCTTTGCAGGCTGACTCCTCCTCGACTAGCCTAAGCGGTCATGACAAGCCCTTTTCAATCGGCGCCTCCCCCGGATGCCGACCAGCGCCGTGCGGCCAAGCCCGTCGTGGTCTACGCCCTCGACCGGCTCCCCGCCTACGATTCGGCGTTCTACGACAACGCCCGGGCGGGTATGATGAAGATCGACGAGATCGTCGTTCCGCCGCGCGAGGGGCGGGCATTCGACGTTCCGGCGGGCCATTTCTTCCGTATCCTCAGCATCGAGGGTCCGCAGGTGGGCGACCTCAACCTGTGGAGCGCCGCAAATCTCTCCGAACGCTTCTTTAGCGGCAAGACGCGCGCCCTCAATGCGACGCATGTGACGACCGGCGCCCGACTGTGGAGCGGGTTGCCGTATCTCAGGCCAATGGCGACCATCACCTACGACGCGCTCGGCTGGTATGGCTTTGACGCGGACGGTGCGGGCGTACACGACGTGATCGGCACGCGCTGCGACCCTTACACGAACCGCCTTCTGACTGGCGGCGACTATCACCATTGCTGCCATTCGAACCTGACGCGGGCGCTGGCGGACCGAATGAATCTCACATGGACAGAAGCCGAGACGCACGTTCACGACGTGCTCAACGTGTTCATGTGCACGGGCTTCGAGCGCGCCTCCCATCGCTACTTCATGAAGGCGAGCCCCGTACGCCCCGGCGACTTCATTGAGTTCTTTGCCGAGATCGACCTCGTCGGGGCGCTGTCGGCCTGCCCGGGCGGCGATTGCGGATCGACCCATTCCAGCGACACGGCGGCGTGCCACCCCCTCAAGGTCGAGGTCTTCCGCCCGCGAGACGAGGCGCTGCTGGGTTGGCGCCCAGCCGAGGTCAGCGCCTATTCCGGCGTGTGAGTTGTTGCGCGATTATCCATAGCGCAGCCGCGACCGCTCCCGCGCCTTGCGCGCCACTGTCTCCCGGTCGCGCGGGGGAGCGGCGCTGTGGAGGGTGGAGATGAGTTTGCCAGCCGCCTCCGTCACTTCGTCGACAGCGCGCTCAAACGCCTCGACGTTCGTCTGCGAAGGCTTCGTGAAGCCGCTCACTTTGCGCACGAACTGAAGCGCCGAGGCGCGGATCTCCTCTTCGGTGGCGGGGGGCTCGAAATTGAACAGCGGGCGGATGTTGCGGCACATGGGAACCTCCTGAGGTGACTTATACCAATGGCTCCACGGTCTGGCTCATACGGGGCTCCCGAATCGGCGGCGCTCGTGATTCAAGGCGTCGTGGAGGGCGTCGCCATGCCGGCGGCGGTGAGATTGGGAGAGGACTATTCGGCGGAGGCGTTCGGGGGCTGGCCCGACAGTCGAACGACGCCCATCGGAGCCGGCGGATTCTGTCGCTGGCTGCGGACCGGGACGGAATGGATCGGGGGACGGTAGCAAGGATAGGAGGCCTGAGGGTCTGGACTTAAGGTCCGAAGCCATCCCCTGTTTGTCTCGACTCGAGGACAATGCCGCCGGCGAAGGGCGAACGCGGCCGTGTCGGTGTAGTTCTTCTAGAAAACGCCCGCAGCCCGTGTTAGGCAGCCCCGCCATATGGCGGATGACGCTTGATTCCATCCGCCCGCTTAAATCCGGCGAGGAATGACGGCGATGGCGTTTATCGAAGCGAATTCTATTCCCGAAGGCCTGGCGTTCGATGACGTCCTTCTGCGCCCGGGATTGAGCGCGGTGATGCCGAGCGCGACGAATATCGGCGCCCAGCTCACGCGGGCGATCCGCCTCAACCTCCCGATCATCTCGGCTGCGATGGACACCGTCACCGAGGCGAGGCTCGCCATCGCCATGGCCGAAGCGGGCGGGATCGGCGTCATCCACCGCAATCTCGCGCCCGAAGATCAGGCGGAAGAGGTGCGCAAGGTCAAGCGCTTCGAAAGCGGCATGGTCGTCGATCCGATCACCATCTTCCCCGACGCGACGCTGGCCGACGCGCTTGCCCTCATGCGTCGCGCCTCGATTTCCGGCATTCCGGTCGTCGAGCGCGGGCCGGACGGCAAGCCCGCCAAGCTCGTTGGCATTCTCACCAATCGCGACGTGCGCTTCGCCGACGATCCCCGCCAGCCCGTGACGGAACTCATGACGCGGAAGGTGGTGACGGTCGGCGAGGGCGTGAGCCATGACGAGGCGCGCCGGCTCCTCCACTTGCATCGGATCGAAAAGCTGGTGGTCGTCGACGCCGATGGACGCTGCGTCGGCCTCATCACCGTCAAGGACATCGAGAAGGCGACGACGCATCCGAACGCCGCCAAGGACGGCGATGGGCGCCTGCGCGTCGCCGCCGCTACATCGGTCGGCGACAAGGGGTTCGAGCGCGCCGAGATGTTGATGGCGGCGGGCGTCGATTGTCTGGTCGTCGACACCGCCCACGGCCATTCCGAGCAGGTCCTGAGCCAAGTCAGGCGCATCCAGCGCGCGACCAACAAGGTGCCAGTCATCGCCGGCAACGTCGCGACGCGCGACGGCGCGAAGGCGCTGATCGACGCCGGCGCCGACGCGATCAAGGTCGGCATCGGGCCCGGCTCCATCTGCACGACCCGCATCGTCGCGGGCGTCGGCGTGCCGCAGTTGACGGCGATCCTCGAAGCGGCTGAGGCCGCGCGCGACTCGGGCGTGCCGGTGATCGGCGACGGCGGCGTCAAATATTCCGGCGATCTCGCCAAGGCGATCGCCGGCGGGGCGGACACCGTTATGATTGGATCGCTGCTCGCCGGCACCGACGAGAGCCCGGGCGAAGTGTTCCTCTACCAGGGGCGCTCATACAAAGGATACCGAGGCATGGGCTCGCTCGGCGCGATGGCGCAAGGGTCGGCCGACCGGTACTTCCAGCAGGATGTGAAGGATCAGGTGAAGCTCGTGCCCGAGGGGATCGAGGGCCAGGTGCCCTATCGGGGCCCAGTCGCCGCGATCATCCATCAGCTCGCCGGAGGCTTGCGCGCTGCGATGGGCTATGTCGGCGCGGAGACCATTCCCGAGTTCCAGGAGAAAGCGCGCTTCATGCGCATCACCAGCGCTGGGCTTCGCGAGAGCCACGTCCACGACGTCGCCATCACTCGCGAGAGCCCGAACTACCATCCGTCGGGCGCGTGAGCGATTGGGGGTTCAGGAGCGATCATCCGTCGGGGCGTGAGACCACAATTTCGCCTGCCTGTTCATCCACCCGGAAGTCGGCAGGAGGCGGAAGGGATCGAATGACGCTTTTGGCGAGTTCGCGGGCTGGCGCCGGCGGGGCAGCCCGTTACGGCGCCCCCGCGATGGCGTTTCACTGGAGCGTCGCCGTTCTGATCGTGTTCCTCGGCGCGCTTGGGCTTTTGTTCGATGACATTCCGCGGGAATCGCGACCGTTCTGGATCAACTTGCACGGATGTGTCGGGCTGATCTACTTCGCGCTGGTCGTGGCTCGGCTGCTGTGGCGCATACGGAACAGGCCGCCTGATCCGTCGCTGGCTCTGAGCCCGCTGAACAGGAGGGTCTCGACCGCCGTTCACCATCTCCTCTACGCGGTCATGGTCTTGGTCCCGGTGGCGGGCTTCGTGGCCTTTGTCTGGCACGCGCGCCCGTTCGACTACGGCCTCTTCCGGCTGGATTTCGGAGTCGCCTCAACTCCAGAGATTTTTCGCCCCGCGAAGGAGGTCCATCAGGTCTTGGCGTACGCGCTCTTCGCCCTCGCGGGCCTGCATGTGGCGGCCGCGCTTTACCACCACTTCATCCGGCGCGATGGCGTCCTGACGCGCATGGTGCCTATCGCTCGCCAGTGATCGTCGAGCGTGTGAGACGGACGACTATGGCGCGCGAACCGCGGGCTCGCCAATTTCGCCCTTCGCTTTAGCGGCGGTCGCGGCGCCCCCGCGCTGGCTCGCCAACACGCTTCCCAACACCAGGGCGACCCCGAGGACCTGGAGCGGCGTGAAGACCTCGCTGGCGAGAAACCAGCCGAGCAGGACCGCCGTCACCGGGCTCAAGAGAACGAGCGGCGAGACGGCCTGCGGGCCGAGCCGCGCGAGGCCGCGAAACCAGAGCAGGTAACTCACCGCCGCGCCGAACACGCCAAGCCAGATGAATCCAACCCAATTGTCGAGGGTCAGCCGCGGCAGGCGCGGCTCGATCGTCAGTGCGAGGGGAGCAAGCAAGAGGCCTCCAGCCACGAGCTGCCACGCCGTGAAGGTCAGCGCCGAGACGGGTGGGCGCCAGCGCCCGGCGAGCACCGTCCCGAGCGCCATCGCCGTCGCGCCGCTCAGGCCGGCGGCGATTCCGAGCGCGTCGAGGGCCGCGTTGGGCCGCAGGATGAGAAGGCCGACGCCAAAACGCCGCCAAGGGTGGCGATCACCGCCGATGGGCGCATCGGGGCGCCGAGCAGGAGGCGTGAGAGCACGATGACGAAGAGCGGCTGGAGGGCGTTGATCGTCGCCGCCACGCCGCCCGGCAACCTGTAGGCGGACACGAACAAGAGCGACCAGAAGATGGTGAAGTTGAGCCCGCCGAGAATGAAGACGCGGAGGATCCAGATCCCTCGCGGCAGCTCCCGCACATAGGCGAGAAGCAGGAGCCCGGCCGGGAGCCCGCGCAGGAACGCGGTCGTGAGAGGATAGCCCTGAGGGAGCAAATCCGTCGTGACAAGGTAGGTCGTGCCCCAGATCATGGGCCCGAGCGCGGTCAGGGCGAGGTCGGCGCTGCGCATGATGGTCGTCGCGCCGGCTAGGCCGTCCGCTGCGGCGATCCGCTTGCGCTTGGGCGCGCAACTGAGTTTCGGCGCAGAGGCTGCGCTGCAGCCATTGCGCGTTTCGTCTCTGAAGATGTGACCGGCATCTCAAGGGTTCTACGGCGGCCCGCTCACGCCATCAAGCCGGACGAGCGGACCAAACCGCGGGCGCCGGCTGAGAGCTTACGCCGTGCCTACGACCTGAAGCTCCCGGAGGGCGGCGCGAGGCTGTCTCGCCGCGAGCGCAAGCGAGGTTTGCAGCGCTTCAACGTCGGCCGCGCCGCACGGCTGCCAACCGCAAGGGCAGGAATTGTCGACGTTATGCGCGGCCGCCACTTCGAGATAGAGCAAGCCGATCGCGGTGGCCGCAAGACTCAGCGCGGCCATGGGCGGAAGCCGCGTCGATTGCATGACGCCGCAAAAGGCCATCCGGGCCGACCTCTTGAGCTGGTCGAGCGCCGCGATCGTCTCATCATCGGTTGTCGTGGCAAGTTGCATGATGAACGTCTCTCATCTGTCGCCAGCGTGCGGCCGACGGTCGAACGAGAGGTAGAGAAACGCCAATCGCGCCGCAAGCGCCTGCGATCACTTGATAATTAGAACAATTGCAAACGTGGACCTTCCTCATTGCGGCGCCAGTTCGCTCTGAGGCGAGAGATGAAGTTGTGTCCTTCGGCGTGCGCGAGCGACGGCGATTCCGTGATAGGCTGACCTTCCAGGGACGGAAGCGGAGGAGCGCATGTTGTTCACGGCCGAACACGAAGAGCCGCGCCGGACGTTGCAGAAATTCATCGCCGCCGAAATCAACCCGCATGTCGACGAATGGGAGGCGGCGGGCCAGGCGCCGACGCATGAGCTCTTCAAGAAGCTCGGCGACCTAGGCTTTCTCGGATTGAACAAGCCGGTCGAATTCGGCGGCTTGGGCCTCGACTATTCCTACGCCGTCATGATGGCGGAAGAACTCGGCGCCATTCATGGCGGCTCCGTGCCGATGGCGATCGGCGTTCATACCGACATGGCCACGCCCGCTCTCGCGCGGTTTGGCTCGGATGCGTTGCGCCAGGAGTTCCTGGCCCCGGCGATTTCTGGCGACGTCGTCGCGTGCGTTGGCGTGTCGGAGCCGGGCGCCGGCTCCGACGTCGCCGAAATCAAAACCAACGCGCGATCGGACGGCGACGACTATGTCATCGATGGCGGCAAGATGTGGATCACCAACGGCGCCGAGGCCGACTGGATGTGCCTGCTCGCCAATACCGGCGACGGACCCAAGCACCGCAACAAATCGCTGATCTGCGTGCCGATGAAGACGAAAGGGGTCACGGTCGCGCGCAAGCTCGACAAGCTCGGCATGCGCGCGTCCGACACGGCGCAGATCTTTTTTGAGAGCGTGAGGGTTCCGAAGACGAACCGCATCGGCGAGGAGGGCAAGGGCTTCCTCTACCAGATGATGCAGTTTCAGGAGGAGCGCTTGTGGGCGGCGGCGGCCTGCCTCAAGGCGCACGAGCGCACGATCGCCGAGACGATCGCTTATGCAAGGCAGCGCAAAGCCTTCGGCCGCTCGATCCTCGACAATCAGACCGTGCACTTCAAGTTCGCCGAATTGCAGACGGAGATCGAGCTTCTGCGCTCGCTCGTCTATCGCGCCGCAGAAGAGATGATTGAAGGCGCCGATATGACCCAGCTCGCGACGATGGCGAAGCTCAAGGCCGGGCGATTGGGGCGCGAAGTGCCGAGCGCCTGCCTGCAATATTGGGGCGGCATGGGATATATGAACGAAACGCCAGTGAGCCGCGCCTTCCGCGACGGGCGCCTCGCCTCCATCGCCGGCGGCGCCGAGGAAGTGATGCTGACGATCTTAGCCAAGGGTATGGGAACTTTGCCGGGAATGGGGCAGTGACAGCCCGCTTTGCGCCGCGCGGAAAATTGCTGCATGAGAGTCGCCTCATGGCGCAAGCGCGCGTCGCTCTGTGAGCCACGCGCGCCTCGCGTCGGGGGAAGGCCAGCAGGAGATTATCGTTGAAGCTCTCGATTGCGGTCGCCGCAGGCGCCGTCGTTCTGTCGCTCGCGCCGCGAGCGGCGCTCGCCGATCCATACGAATACAATCGCGGCTATCGCGACTGTCTCGCGGGCCGGTATGACGAGGACAACGACAGCCGCTCCTACCATCGCGGATGCCGGGCCGCCCAGGAAGAGGGCGGCGGCGAGGAGCGGCCCCGCCATTGGCGTCCGGGTCCGCCGCGTGGCCTCGCGGGCCCTCCGGCTTTTCCCACGGCCGGCATTCCCAACGTCCACGGAATGGACCCTGTGAGAGCCCTGCAAGTGATGGCGTCTCGCGGATACAGGAATGTCGGGACTTCCGTTATAGGCGGCGCGATCGCCGGTATCTACTTCAATCCCCAAACACGGGAATGCGTCCAGGTCACCTCGCTGAACGGGCGCGTCGTCAACGCGCTTCCGAGCGCGGATTCGCGCTGCCGCTAGAACTTCTTCGAGTCCGGACCGGTTGCTAAGTCGGCGCGCCTTCTCGCCGCTTGAGCTCCGCCTCGATCCGGTCGAGGGCGTCGCGAAGCGCCCGCGCCTTCTCGACGGTTCCCACATTGTCCTTCGCAGGGCTCGCGCCGCGCGGCTCGGCCTTGCCGCGCATCTCGCGCGCTTGCCGCGTTCCGATCGTCTTGGCGCGATCGTGCGCTTCCCGCAGCCGTCGCGCGACGGTCTTGAGCTCATCCACCGACTGGCGCTCGATTTCGGGCGGCCGGCTGACGGCGACAAGCTCCGCCTCGGCGGCGGTGAGAAGCCGAGCCTCCAATTTTGCCGCGTCGCTCATCGGAGCTCCTGATCTTGCGACGCGGTCTCTGCGAGTCCGGCCATCCCGACGTGCTGTGAGTGCGCCGACGAACGCTGTTCTAGGCGCTTCCGATGTCGAGCTCCACCGCTTTGCGACATTGTCCGCGGGAAAAGAGCGGGATATAGGAATGCCCACAACGAATATGATAGCGCCGCTGAGCGCGAGCGCCGTCGGGGAGGGTCCTCGTCACCGCGAACCCGAGACGTCTCTCTGGGCCGCGGCCGGCGATGCGGGCGCGGTCCGCGCGGCGCTTCACCTCCCCAAAGGTTTCCCCTCCATGACTCCCGCCGCTCGCGCCGCCGCCGCTATCGAGGTTCTCACGGACATCGAGACCCGCCGCAGGCCGGCGGCCGACGCGATGAAGGACTGGGGCCTCGCGCATCGCTTCGCCGGTTCGGCCGACCGCGCGGCGATCTCGTCTCTCGTCTATGATGCGCTGCGCCGCAAAAGTTCGTCGGCCTGGATCATGGGCGAAGCGACGCCGCGCGCCGAAGTTCTGGGGGCGCTCAGGCAAACGCGCGACCTCGATGTCGAGGCGATCGCCGCTTTGTTCACCGGCGAAGGCCATGGCCCCGCGAAACTGACGGAAGCCGAACACGCGCGCCTCGTGGCGCCCGATCTTTCGTCCGCGCCCGCTCACGTCGTCGGAGATTTCCCCGAATGGCTCGCTCCCCACTTCGAGTCGAGCTTCGGCGCATGCGCGGCGGAGGAGGGCAGGGCGCTCGCCGCGCGGGCGCCGGTCGATCTGCGCGTGAATGTTCTCAAGACGACGCGCGACAAGACGCTCGCCGCGCTCGCCTATCTTGCGCCGCAGCCGACGACGTTCTCGCCCGTGGGCGTGCGCATCGCCATGCGCCCGGATGGCCGCGCGCCGCCGCTCGCGTCCGATCCGGCTTACGTCAAGGGCCTGATCGAGGTGCAGGACGAGGGCTCGCAGCTCGCGGCGCTATTGAGTGACGCCAAACCCCGGATGCAGGTCCTCGACCTGTGCGCCGGGGCTGGCGGCAAGACGCTGGCGCTCGCCGCCGCGATGGAGAATCAGGGCCAGATCTACGCCTCCGACCCTGACGCGAGGCGCCTTGCGCCCATCTTCGCTAGGCTCGCGCGATCGGGCGCGCGCAATGTTCAGGTGCGCCCGCCGAGAGGCGAAGCGGACGTGCTCGCGGACCTCGCCGGGCGATGCGATCTCGTGCTGATCGACGCGCCCTGCACAGGCTCAGGCGCCTGGCGGCGCAATCCCGACGCCAAGTGGCGCATCAGGCCGGGCGCGCTCGAGCAGCGCCTCAAGGATCAGGACGAGACGCTGGAAAGCGCCGCGCGTTTCGTCAAGCGCGGCGGGCGGATCGTCTATGTGACATGCTCGGTGCTGCGGGCCGAGAACGAGGACCGGATCGCCGACTTCATGGCGGCCCATGAGGATTTCTTGCCGGTCGACGCGGCGGCCCAGGCGCGCTCGGCAGGCGTGCCGGCGTTGGCGGAGCATCAATCGACGCTTGGCCCGGGCTTTCGTCTGAGCCCGCGAACGACCGGCACCGACGGCTTCTACATCGCGACCCTCAGTCGGACGTGAGGGCGCAAAGGTTTTCGCGCTCCCCACCTCGCTCTGAGGCGCCGCGGAGCGGCCTCGAAGGGCGCCCCAGAACGCGAGGATGAAGACGCCGAGCGCCTCTACGCGCGCGCCGTCGCGAACCGGCCCGGTCCCTTCCGTGTTCCCTCGGTCGGCAGCACGATCACGCGGTTGTTGGCCATGAGATAATAGATGATGGCGCCGAGCGGAGCGCCGATGAACCAGCCGAAATCCTTGATCGCGGAGAACGCCGGCACGAGCGCAACGCTCAGTGACACGATGGCCGAGAGAATGAGGGAGTAAAGAGCGTACCGGCTCACGCCGCTATTGTAGTAGTAGATCGACTCCGGCGTCGGCAGATACATGTGGCGGATGCTGAACTTCTGCTTGCGCACCAGATAATAGTCCGCGACCAGAATCCCGAAGAACGGTCCGAGCAGCGCGCCAAGGCTGCCGAGGAAGTAACCGACGATCACAGGATTGTTGAAATAGTTCCACGGAGTCACGAGGATTGAGACCACGGCGGTGATCAGTCCGCCCGTGCGGAAGCTGATGCGGCGCGGGTTGATGTTGGAGATGTCGAACGCGGCCGAGACGAAGTTCGCGACGATGTTGACGCCGATCGTGGCGAATACGAACGCAATCGTGAACGCGTAGAACATGAACGAATTGTCGACTTGCTGGAGCAGGACGCCCGGGTCCTTGATCTCGTTGATGTCGGCTTGCAGCACCTGGGCCGCGGCGGCGGTCGTGATCACCGAGGTCACAGCGAAAGCCGTCCAGTTGATCGGCAGACCCCAGGCGCAGCCGGTGACGATCGATCGGCGGTCAGGCGAGTAGCGGGCGAAGTCCGAGAAATTGAGCATGAGCGTCGCCAGGGTGCCGACGGTCTGCGCAATTGTGATGAGGATGTTGCGGACCTGCTCACCGCCCTCGAGCTTCGCGCCTTTGGGACCGGAGAACCAGTCGAACGACCAGTTCGCCTTCGACAGGAAATAGACCATCAAGACCAGCATCACCACCCAGATGATCGGACCGGCGGCGCCCTGGAAGTGCCGAACGGCCTCCATCCCGCGTCGCACGATGACGGCTTGGGCGATCGACAGCAGAAGGAAGCAGATCCATCCGCCGAGCGACAGGTTGAGGAAGCTCGGCGCGCCTGCGAGACTGAGTTCGCGGAAGCCCGGGATCGCCCGTGACAAGAGAGCGTTCAGCGCGATCGAGGCGAGATAGGTTTGCACGCCGTACCAAGCGATCGCGACGACGCCACGAACGACGGCGGGAATGTTTGCGCCCCACACGCCCCAGGTGATGCGGCTGATCACGGGATAGGGCGTGCCCGTCGCCTGGCCCATGAACCCGGACAGAATGCAGCCCACCATGATGATCAGCGATCCGACGAAGATGCCGAGCGTGATGTCGAACGCCGACATGCCGAGTCCGACGAACAGCCCGGCGGCCCACGTGTAGTTGCCGGCGTTGTGGGCGTCGTTCATCCACAGCGAGAACAGCTGATAGCCGTTCCATTTCCTGTCGGATTTGTCCGTTGGCGCGAGGTCTTCATTGTAGAGTCGCCCGGACGGATCCTGAGCGGCCAGCGCCTGGTTGGAAATCGTCTCTCCCTGCAGCGACATGGCTGGGTTCTCATTTTTTGCGCTCAGCCGACGTGCGGCTCGGGCGTTCTCACCGATTTTGGACGTCGGCGTTCGTCACGAAATTGTCTTAATTCGGAAGCGGCCAACCCGTCAATCGCTTGGTCCGAGCGGGCGCATAGGTACGAACCTTGGAGGTGGTCAGTTTCATCCGCACGAGGCCCTCGGCAAGGGTGACGGCGGACGCGACCCCATCGACGACCGTCGCTCCAGTCGCGGAGGCGACCGCCGCATCGAGACCCGCCATTCCGCCGCATCCGAGGCAGATGACCTCGACGCCATGGTTCATGACGATCTCTTTCGCCTTCGCGACGATCGCAGCCACGGTGCGCTCGTGATCCTGTTCGAGTTCAAGAACGCTGAGTCCGCTCGCGACAATTGCGGCGCAGCGCCGGTCGAGTCCCGCGAGCAACAAACGATCCTCGATCAAGGGAACGGTGCGGTCGAGTGTGGTGACCACGCCGAATTTGTGGCCAAGCAAGCCGGCAATGACCGCAGCCGCCTCCGTGATGTCGACGACCGGAACGGTGAGCGCCTCCTGCAGGCCTTCACGGCCGTGCTCGCCGAAGCCCGCCTGGATGACCGCGTCGAACGGTTCCGGGTACTTCAGGACCCGGTCCAGCACGCCGATGGCGGCGAGGTAGCTCTCCACGTTGCCTTCGCAGGAATCCGCGCCGAACGTCGGGGTCAAGCCGACGATCTCGGTGCCGGGCGCCGCGGCCGCGCGCGCCGAAGCGACGATCGCGTCGGTCATCGATTCGGTTGTGTTGACGTTCACCACCAGGATGCGCATGACCGTTCCCTGCGTTGCTCCCTACCGCTCCCTACATTGCTCCCTTCATAGGGTCACGCCAAGGCGTCGGCTGGAACGGTCGTCCGGACTTCGGGGCGATAGGCGTTGTCACTGCAACGGCGTCGGCGCCGTCTCGACCGCTGTTCGGCCTCGGCCTGCGGAAGCCAGTTGCCGTTGTTGATCTGCTTCACGAGTGACGGGGCGTCCTGATCTTGCGCGAGTGCTGGCGCGGTGAGCAACGCTCCTGTGAGAAGTGCGCAAGCGCCTGCGCCGTAAAGCTAACGACGAATCAATCCCTGCCGGAAGCTTCCTCAGAACTGAAAGTTCATGCCCGCGAAAAATTTGCCAGTGCGGGACCTGTTGGCCGTAGTGGTAGACCGTATATTGCGGCTCGACGAAGAAGTTCGCCGTCACCTTGCCGATTCGCATCACCTTGCCGGCGCCGAGGCCGACGGGGATGTAGCCAAGGTCGTTCTCGAAGTCGAAATTCCAGATACCGCTTGAGCGCAGATAGAAGCCATGCGGCAGATTGTAGAAGACGATCGGTTGAGCCGTAAGCAGGCTCGTCGGCGCGCGCCCAAAATCGTCGGCAAACGAATGTTGATAGGTTAGGAGCGCGCCAACGAGGCCCCAGGATTGCACGGAGACCGCCGCGGCCGCCGCGCCCGCCTGCCAGCGGCCCGCGCCCGTGAAGCGGTCGGTCGCTGTCGGCGCGACGAACAGGGGCCCGACCGCCAACAGCACCGGTTTGCTTGGCAGGACGATAAGATCGAACACGGTCAGGTCGCCGAGTCCGTCCCCATATCGATCGGGCGACGGGTTTACCGAATAGGGGAGCGTGAAGCGCACGAGCTGCTGCACGCCGCCGAAATTCAGCGGAACAAGGCCGCGCAGCAGCAGACTGTTCGCGTCGGAATTCAAGGGTCCGTAGAAAGAAGGGGTGTAGTAGTTCTGCAGGTTGAGTGATGTCTCGGCGGTCAGCGGATTGTTGGCGGAATTGGTCGCGTCCCCTTGCGTAATCGTATCGTCCGCCCGCGCAGCGCAGGCCACAAGAACTGTCATCAAAGCCGCGAGAAGCGCTCTCGTCATAATCGCCGCTTTGCTCATGCCTGCTTCATAATCTTCGGCGGCTGCCAGGAGCCGTCGAGGATAGGCTCCTCGCCCCAATAGGCGCGGATATAGAGCGAGAACGTTCCATCAGGCGCTGGAAGCCAATTCGCCTCGCGATCCCCGCCTGGGCTGGTCTTGCCGGCGTAGAGGGTCAGCGATCCGTTGTCGTCGCGCTTGAGCGTCGTGTTTTTTGTGCCGAGCGAATATCGGTTGAACGGATTCGAATGAAACAGGTGTTTGTCGTTGTAAAGCGTGAGCGACCAGAAGCCCTTGACGGGCGGCGTCTGGTTGGCGGGGAAAGTGATCGCATAGCTGTTCGCGCCCTGAAGTTGATCGCCCTCGACGTCGAGATCGCTGTAGAAGTATTGCGTCTCGGTTGGTCGATTCTCGAACATGTTCGATTTGCTGTGCCGAGGCGACTGAAATAATCAATGCCGAACTCTGCATTGTGCTTCGAGCGGTTCCAGTTGTCGCCCGCCGGCACGCCATTGCGCCTCCGCTCGAAGAACGGCGAGACGATCTCACGCTCCGACGCGACCGCGGTGTCAGTCAGGAGCTTGGCGACCCCCGGATCGCTATGCGCCGCGGTCACCAACTGGCGGAAGTTGGCGTAGATCGCTTCCTCACCCGGCAGCGGCGGCACATTGTCCAGAACGGTTGGCAACATTTCGAAGAATTTTTCAGGCGCGACCCACTTCGTTTCCCCACCCTCGGCCGACTGCGGCGGCGCCGGGAAATGGGGCAGGGCGGCGTAATCCATCGTTTTCATCTGCCCATCGAATTCGGCGAGAGGATAGGCGACGACCTGATTGATCAGCGGGCGAACGGCGGCGCGATCCTCGACGGTGTCGTTCAGAAAAATGCGAGGAATGGCGTTGGCGAGCTCGGTCGGGGCGCGCACCACTGCGTTGACGCCAGGCGGCGTCTGGCCGCGCCAGTTCGGGCCGGCGAGCAGATAGAAGCCGAGTTTCGTGGCGTAAGGCTTGCCGAGACGACCGAACTGATCCGAGCGATTGTCGTAAAGGGCGTAGACCCAGAAGCGATCTCCGAAATCAGGGACCTGGATTATCACCGGCTCCGCGTCCAAAGCGAAAAAGCCGTTGCCGTAGACGACGTCCTGGTTCGGACAGGTCACGAAGTTTTCCTCAGGCGCAACGTAGTCGACCAACATGGCGAGCCGGCCGCGCGGCGCGACCGGCACGATCCCGCCGATGAGGCCGGGCACGGGGGCTTGGATGATCGAGGCGCGACGATTGACCATGTTCACGAGCGGCCAGCCCCAGACATAGGCGAACTGAGCCAGCGCGCGGACATACCCCTCGGGCATGATGACGCCGCTCGCGGGTTTCGTGACCTGGGCGAAATTGATCGGCGTCGAAGACGAAACCTGGCTTCTGGGAGCCGGCGTCGCGATCATCGGCTGCGCTTGAGCGCAGCGAACGGGATTGGCCGCCGCGGCCAGCAACCCTGTCCCGGCTCCGATGATCGCGTCGCGGCGCGAGGTTCTTTCCATGAGCGTCCACTCCGAGCCGTTAGAATCAGCCGGAAGCTTAGCCTGCAATCGTGGCGTCGACCAAAGTCCGCTTGCCGGAAGCGGGCCTCCCGAACGCTCATTGGCGGGTGCGCGCCCCACGGTTCGAGGGGTCGCCCTGAATCTCTCAAGGCGCGCGACTCCGAAAGGTGTTTTTGGCTCTTACAGCGATAGCTGTTGACCAATCACTTCGGATCGTGCCTTGGAGCCTCTGCCGTCCTGCCCCCGGACTATGATCCGGGGGTTGACCCGGCTATCACGAGAGCACCGTCTTATCAGCATAAGTCGCTGCTCCAGCATCGTAATTTACGATGGCCGAGGAAATCGCAGCGGCGCCGCATGGATCGCCGGCGCAAGGCCGGCCATGACGAGACGGGCGGAGATCCGAAAACAACACCTATCGCTTGTCTCATGACTTTCCGCGCTGGAGCGGGGAGAAGGAACCGCTGGGAGAGGGTGGCGGCCCTCTCGACAGCGGCGAGGGACGGATCGGAGCAACGCTGACCGTTTGACGGGTCGACTTA
>Ga0153954_1000150_pt1 | contig 62804 bp, 59 predicted proteins | sample TSFL038MetaG_FD_102277 | JGI IMG/M metagenome (GOLD analysis project Ga0153954, IMG submission 102277) | Attine ant fungus gardens microbial communities from Florida, USA - TSFL038 MetaG | ecosystem: Host-associated > Fungi > Mycelium > Unclassified | place: USA: Florida, Wekiwa Springs State...
AGGCGCACCGGCGATGCCGTCTACAACGCCATCGCCGACATCCTACTCCTCACATCTCCTGCCGAATGCTCAAACTACTTCGCTCAGGCAGGATATGCCAAACCTCAAACCATCACGCTCTAGCGCGTGCTTGCCTCGCCCAGCTGTTCCTCGGCTTTGGGGGCCTGCGGCGCCATGGCGATGGGCTCGACCCGGCCGTCCGGCGTGGCGGCAACGTCAGGCGGCGGCACATCGAAAGCTTTGCGCCGCATCAATGCCTCCATTGCGGAAATGCCCTGCTCATAGCGGCCATGATCGCAATCGATGCTCGCACCGATGCGCGTCCAGTTGCGTCCGCCGTCGGAGTTCTCACCGCGGCTCACGCCGTAGTAGTCGAAGTACGTCGTCAATTGCGTGCAACGTTCCTTGAGTTCGGACTGAGTCTGCGCGGCGGCAGGAACAGCCTGCAAAGCAATCAGCACGGCTGTCAATCGAATCGATATTGTATTCATCGTCTCACCCGTTGAATTGAACTTCATCGAGTGAGCAATGCCTCGGATAGTTGAGGCGTTCCGACTGTCCTTAAATCTTCATCCAGCTGTCAGGCGAGGTAACGACTCTCCAGATGAGTCTTGAACGCGGCCGTGCCGAGTGTCGCTCCGGTCGCTTCGACGAGAATCTGATCGGTGCTCGCGAACGATCCTTTACCGTGCACATTGGCGCGCAACCACGAGAGTAACGGCACGAAATTTCCTTTGCCGATTTCCTCCATGAGAGTCGGCAACGCCTTGCGCGCGGCAGCGAAGAGTTGCGCCGCGGCAAGCGCACCCAACGTGTAGGTCGGGAAGTAGCCCCACGCCCCGTCGGGCCAGTGGATATCCTGCAGGCAACCGACCGTATCGTTCGGCGGCACGATGCCCAGAAGTTCCTTCATACCCTCGTTCCACGCGCCCGGCAGATCGGCGAGTGGCAGGTCGCCGCCCAGCACCGCGTGCTCCAGCCGGTAGCGCAGCATGATATGCAGCGGATAGGTCACCTCGTCGGCATCGACGCGGATGAAGCCCGGCTCGACCTTGGTGTAGATCTTGGCAACATTCGCCGTCTCCCAAGCGGGACCTGACTTGCCGAAAGCCTGGCGCATCAAGGGCGCAGCGTAGGAAACGAACTCGGCCGAGCGGCAGGCCTGCATCTCCATCAGCAACGACTGGCTCTCGTGCAGCACCATGCCACGTGCAAGGCCGACGGGCTGGCGCCGCCAATCACGCGGCAGGCCGGCCTCGTAGAGGGCATGGCCGCATTCGTGCAGGACGCCCATCAGCGCACGGGCGAAATCGGCCTCGTCGTAGCGGGTCGTGATGCGCACGTCATCGGCGGTGCCGCCGGTGAAGGGATGCGCCGAGACGTCGAGCCGGCCATGGGTGAAGTCGAAACCGATGGTACGGATCAGCTTCTCGCCCAGGTCGCGTTGTGCCGGGGTCGGGAACGGTCCATCGAGCGGCAACGCCGCACCCGCCTTCGCCTGCCGCTCCATCACCTGGTGCAGCAGGCCTGGCAGAAACGACTTGAGTTCGGCGAACAACGTATCGATGCGCGCGGCGCGGCCGCCGGGCTCGTATTCATCGAGCAGGGCGTCGTAGAGAGGCAGCTTGAGCGCCGTGGCTTTGGCTTCGCCCACGCGTCTGGTCACCGCCACAACTTCCTTGAAGGTCGGCAGCATCGCCTTGTAGTCGGCGTTCTTCTTGGCCTCGCGCCAGGCCATCTCGCAGGCGGAACTCGCCCGGATGCGCGCCTCCACGAGATCGGCCGGCAAGGCATTGGCGTGCAGCCAGGCGTGACGCATCTCGCGCAGGTTGGCGACACGCCACGGATCGAGTCCTGCCCTCGCCTCTTCCGCGCGGCCCAGCAGCTCGCCCATGTCTGGAGCAGCCATGATCTCGTGACCGAGCACGCTCAAGGTCGCAAGCTGGTCGGCGCGGTCCTCGCTGGCGCCGGACGGCATCATGGTCGAGCGATCCCAGTTCAGGATGGCGCCGGCACGGTCGATGGCGCTCTTGCGCGCGAAGCGGCGCTCCAGCTCGGCATAGGGATCGTTGGCGATCATTGCTGCACCTTGGTCCGGCCGTTGATGGCAAGACGGCCATTCTCCCAGTGCCAGGCGAGCCAGACGCCGACCATCGCAAGGGCGATGCCGAACCAGGTGAGAGCGTACTGCAGGTGGTCGTTGGGGATGTCGAGCTGTGTCTGGCCGCCGACCGGCAGGCCACCGGGATTGAGCGTCGCGTCGGCCTCGAGGAAAAAGGCGTCCATCTTGGGATCGGGCGTGCCGCCCGCCATCTTGCGCATCAGCGGCACGTCGACATGGAACCAGAAGTTCTTGCCGGGATCGTTGTCGGGAGCGAAGTAACGCTGCGTCTGGTTGCGCCGCACGACGCCCACGAGATCGACGGTACCGGCAAGCTGGCCCTGCGGGCGCGTGGCCGGATCCTTCTTCGGCGACGGCACCCAGCCGCGGTCGAACAACACGACGCGCCCGTCGGTCGTCTTGAGGGGCGTGATCACCTGGATGCCGACATCGTCTTTCAGGTTGCGCGCGGCGAGATAGAACTCGCGGTCGTTCTGGAAAGTGCCGGTCACGTGCACGCGGCCATATTCATGCGCCAGCGGTTCACCCTGAAGCAGCTCGTCGAGCGACACGGGCGCGGCGGCCTGATTGACGGCGATGCGATTCAGGATGCCGAGCTTCCATTCACGGCGCTCGAGCTGCCAGACGCCGAGGCCGGACGAGAAGAGGAACACCGCGACAGCGAAGAGCGTGAACCCGAAAGCGGGCCGCAGCTTGAACATCACTCCTCCAGCGAGGTCGAACGGTGGATGTATTGCTGATTGATCAGGAATGCCTTGAGAAGACGCAGCAGCCACACTGCCGCCACCACGGCAAACGGTACCCACAGGAGGATGTGCAGCCACCAAGGCGGTTCGAAGCGGAACTCCACCCAGAACACCAGCATCATCATGATGGCGCCCAGTCCCAGGATCACGAAGACGGCCGGCCCATCACCCGCGTCGTGAGCACGCAGGTCGAGACCGCACTCCGGGCAGCGTTCGACAACCGTCAGCAGGCCGCGGAACAGCTTGCCCCGGCCGCAGCGCGGGCAAATGCCGCGCAGCGTGACCGCGATTGGCGATGGGGCAGGCCAACTGGACAGAGCGACATCCTCCAAAAGACAAGCCGCCGGGACATGCCCGGCGGCTCCGATCATAAGGCTTTTGCCGCGTTCAGTGATGGGCGATCGGCGCGTTGCCCGAACCCCACCAGTAGATGCAGAAGAACAGGAACAGCCAGACCACGTCGACGAAGTGCCAGTACCAGGCAGCAGCCTCGAAGCCGAAATGCTGCTCCGGCTTGAACTGCCCCTTTGCCGCGCGGATCAAGCAGACAATCAGGAAGGTCGTGCCGACCATCACATGGAAGCCGTGGAAGCCGGTCGCCATGAAGAAGGTCGACGAATAGATGTTGTCGTCGAACTTGAACGGCGCATGCATGTACTCGAAGACCTGGATCGAAGTGAAGCACAGCCCCAGAAACACGGTGCAGGCAAGGCCGCGCACCGCATCGCGCTGGTTGCCCTGGAGGATCGCATGATGCGCCCAAGTCACCGTGGTGCCCGAGAGCAGCAGGATCAGCGTGTTCATGAACGGCAGATCGAAGGGTGCGATCACCGTCACGCCCTTGGGCGGCCACATCCCGCCGTCGGCAGCCATGCGCCCCGGCATCTCCGGCGAGGAGTGGTAGATCGCCGAGTCGAAGAAGGCCCAGAAGAAGGCGGCGAAGAACAGCACTTCCGAGGCGATGAAGAGGATCATGCCGTAGCGCAGGCCGAGCTGAACGACAGCCGTGTGGTAGGTGCGCGATTCGACGATCACGTCGCTCCACCACCAGTACATGACCGCGAACACCAGCAGCAGACCGGGCGCCACGACCCACCAGTTGACCGCCTTCGCGACCGTCTCGAAGCCCGAGCCGAACAGGTCCGGGTGCATGCCGAGCGCGGCACCCAACGCGAGAATGAAGCCCGCGAGCGCGCCCAGCGCCGGCCACGGGCTGGGATCGACCAGGTGATAGGGATGCTTTTGCGCGCCGTCAGCCATTCTCAGCCACCCTTTCCGGAATCCTTGGCGGGAACCCCGCCGAGCAAAGTCTTCGCCCGCTCCGTCTTCGCCTCGTGGAAGGTGTAGGACAGCGTGACGGTATTGATATCATCGTAGCGTCGATCCTTGTTCATGTCCGGATCGACGAAGAACAGCACCGGCATGTCGACCGACTGGCCGGGCTTCAGGAGCTGTTCGGTGAAACAGAAGCATTGGATCTTGTCGAACCAACCGGCGACGCGCTCGGGCGTCACGTTGTAGTTCGCGCTGCCGACGATCGGCCTCTGAGAGAGGTTTGTGGCACGGAAGAAAACGAGCTTCTGCTCGCCGAGATGGACCTTGACCTCGCGCTGCACGGGCTCGAAGCGCCACGGCAGGTTGGGATCGACGTTGGTGTCGAAGCGCACCATGACGGTGCGGTCGATCACCGGATGGTCGTCGGACTGCGCGATCAACGGCGTGCCGGCAAAGCCCGTGGCCCTGCAGAAGGCCTGGTAGAGCGGTACCGCGGCATAGGCCATGCCCAGCATTCCCGCCACGACTGCCACCATGGCCCAGGCCAGACGGGCGTTCTTGTCGACGGGCTTGTTGGGAGCGCTCACAGCGTGCCTCTCAGACGCACGAGGGTGAGCACGAAGAAGGCCGCCACGACCGCCAGCAGCACGAAGAGCATAAACAGGTTCTTGGGCCGCTGACGGCGATGCCTGTCGCTGTCACCGGGGCGTCGGTCATCGGTCATCACCAGGCTCATCCCAGCAGGACCCGGTCGAGGGCGAGCGCCGCGAACAGCACGGCGAGGTACAGGAGCGAGAACTTGAACATGCGCCGCGCCGGGGCATGACCACGGCGATCGTCGGGCGCGTGCCACACGGCGAGGGCGTGAGCGATGAAAGCGAGGCTGAGCACGATCGCGACCGTGCCGTAGAGCCAGCCCACCGCGCCGAGCAGGGTCGGGGCGAGCGAGGCCGGCAGCAGCATGAGCGTGTAGGCGACCATCTGCCACTTGGTCTCGCGCGGTCCGCGGACGACCGGCAGCATGGGCACGCCCGCGCGGCGATAGTCGTCGCTGCGATAGAGCGCCAGCGCCCAGAAGTGCGGCGGGGTCCACAGGAAGATCAGCATGAAAAGCGACACGCCCACCCAGGAGACATCGCCCGTCGCCGCCGCCCAGCCGATCATCGGCGGGAAGGCGCCGGCGGCGCCGCCGATCACGATGTTCTGCGGCGTGCGGCGCTTCAGCCAGATCGTGTAAATGAAGACGTAGAACAGGATCGCGGCAGCGAGCAGCGCCGTCGCCACGTAGTTCGTCGCCGTCGCCATCAGCAGCAGCGAGAAGATCGAGAGCAACACGCCAAGGCCGAGGGCGTCGTCAGGCGCCACGCGGCCCGCCGGCAGCGGCCGGTTGGCGGTGCGCGCCATCAGCGCGTCGAGATCACGCTCGTACCACATGTTGATGGCGCCCGCCGCGCCCGAGCCCAGCGCGATCGCAAGCACCGCCAGCGCCCCGGTGAAGGGATGGATGTGCGCGGGCGCGATCGCGATGCCGATCAGACCGGTGAAGACGACAAGCGACATCACGCGCGGCTTCAGGAGGTCGATGTAGTCGCGCACGCGCGCAGGCGCCGTCGTCTCGCCCGCCTCAGTCAGGATGCCGTGTGTCGTGTCACTCATACGCTTTCAAGGCGAAGGCGCCGCCCCATTTTTGTTGAGGGTGGCGCCCCACTCCCGTTTCAGTGATGCGCCGCCGGGGAAATGTGCGGCAGTTCTTCGAAGGTGTGGAACGGCGGCGGCGAGTCGACGGTCCACTCGAGCGTCGTCGCGCCCTCGCCCCAGTAGTTGGCACCGACCTTGCGACCGGCCAACAGGGTGCCGAACACGACGAAGATCAGCCAGAAAACCGTCGAGCCGAACGAGATGAAGGCACCGATCGACGCGATGAAGTTCCAGTGCGCCATCGCGTCGGGATAGTCGACATAATGGCGCGGCATGCCGGCGAGGCCGAGGAAGTGCATCGGAAAGAACGTCAGGTTGACGCCGATGAACATCGTCCAGAAATGGAGCTGCGCGGCCCACTGCGAGTACATCCGTCCGCACATCTTCGGGAACCAGTAGTAGAAGCCCGCGAACATGCCGAACACCGCACCGAGCGACAGCACGTAGTGGAAGTGCGCGATCACGTAGTAGGTGTTGTGCAGCGAGTAGTCGACGCCGGCATTGGCCAGCACCACGCCCGTCACACCGCCGACGGTGAACAGGAAGATGAAGCCGATCGCCCACAGCATCGGGGCCTCGAGGCGGATCGAGCCACCCCACATCGTTGCGATCCAGGAGAAGATCTTCACGCCCGTCGGCACCGCGATGACCATCGTAGCGGCCACGAAGTAGGCGCGCGTGTCGACGTCCATGCCGACCGTGAACATGTGGTGCGCCCACACGACGAAGCCGACGACGCCGATCGCCACCATGGCGTAGGCCATTCCGAGATAGCCGAAGATCGGCTTCTTGGAGAAGGTCGACACGATGTGGCTGATGATGCCGAAGGCCGGCAGGATCATGATGTACACCTCGGGATGGCCGAAGAACCAGAAGAGGTGCAGGAAGAGCGTCGGGTCACCGCCGCCGGCCGGATCGAAGAAGTGCGTGCCGAAGTTGCGATCGGTCAGCAGCATGGTGATCGCGCCGGCCAGAACCGGCAGGGCCAGCAGCAGCAGGAAGGCCGTCACCAGGATCGACCAGGCGAACAGCGGCATGCGGTGCAGGGTCATGCCCGGCGCACGCATGTTGAAGATCGTCGTGATGAAGTTGATGGCGCCCAGGATCGATGAAGCGCCAGCAAGGTGCAGCGAGAAGATCGCGAGATCCATGCCCGCGCCCTGCTGGATGGTGAGCGGCGGGTAGATCGTCCAGCCGGTGCCCACGCCACCGCCGATGATGGCCGACAGCAACAGGAGGATAAAGGCCGGCGGCAGCAGCCAGAAGCTGATGTTGTTCATGCGCGGGAAGGCCATGTCCGGTGCGCCGATCATCAGCGGCACGAACCAGTTACCGAACCCGCCGATCAGCGCCGGCATGACGACGAAGAACACCATGGTCAGGCCGTGCGCCGTGACGATGGTGTTCCACAGATGGCCATCCACGGTGCCATCCGGATTATTGAAAAACTGCACGCCCGGATGCAGGAGCTCCGCGCGCATGATCACCGAGAACGTCGCGCCAATGAAGGCCGCGATGATCGCGAAGATCAGGTAGAGCGTGCCGATATCCTTGTGGTTGGTGCTGTAGACCCACCGCTTGAAGCCCGTAGGCGTGTGGTGGTCGTGATGGTCGTGGCTGTGATCGTGGGCGCTGTGCGCGGTGGCCATGACTGTCTCCGGGACGCTTGATTAACGGTTGCTGGGGGCGGTGGCGGACGCGAGACCGGTCGCGGGCGCCCGGGCGCGTTCAAGACCCGCCGCCTTCTTCTTCTCGGCGGCCCACTTGTCGAACTCGGCTTTGGAGACCACGCGCACAGCGATCGGCATGTAGGCGTGGTTGTTGCCGCAGATCTGCGAGCACTGACCGAAATAAATGCCTTCCTTGGGAACCTCGATCCACCCTTCGTTCAGGCGGCCGGGGATCACGGTCTTCTTGATGCCGAAGCCCCACACGGTCCAACCGTGCATGGTGTCGGCGCCGGTGCCGATGATGCGGACCACGGTGTTCACCGGGATCACCATCTCCTGGTCGACGGCAAGCTGACGCGGCTCGTTGGGCTTCAGCTTGACCCGATCGGCCTCAGCGAGAATGCGGCTCTCGACCGAGAAGTTGCCCTGGTCGGGATACTCGTACTGCCAGTACCACTGATGGCCGGTCACCTTCACCGTCATCGCCGCGTCTTCGGCCTTGTCGCTGTAGTAAAGGAGTCGGAAAGACGGGATCGCAATCACGACGAGGATGAGGATCGGGATAATCGTCCAGGCGACTTCCAGCACAGTGTTGTGCGTGATCGTGGTCGGCACCGGATTGCGCGAGGCATGGAAACGAAAAACCACGTAGAGCAGAAGCGCGAGCACAAAAAGCGAGATCAGCGTGATGATGACCAGCAGAAGGTTGTGCAGCGATTCCACCCGCTCCATCACCGGCGTGAAGGCCGGCGGAAAGTCCATCTGCCAATCGTGCGGGACGCCGATCACTTCCTGGGCACCAGCACCGGTCGTCAGCCCCAACCAGGCAAACAGCGTTACAAACCCCAGAATGCCCAATACGCGTTTGCCGACCATGCCTTAGCCCTCTGAGCCATCTTGGATTCGGGAGGTTCCGACTCGCAAAATCCCCCGCAATTCAAGGCAGTTAGTACCAGATATGCGACAGCGTGGTAACGAATTTTCGGCGACAGTCCAGATGTGGCGGCCGGTCGCAGTAAATGATCTGGGGAAATCAGCCCAAGAGGGTCGCCAGAGCCTCACCATGGCCTGCAGTACGCAGGATTTCGGCGAAAGCCGGCGTCGCGAAACGGCGTTGGAATCGACCGTCCTCGTGCACAAACACCGCGATCGAGGCCGCGTCAGCCAGCGATACGATGCGAAACTGTCCGTCGCGCCCACGATCCAGTCGGACGACCATGTCGACCATGCGGGCGAGGGCCGGCGTGAGCGCCAACGTCTCGCATCCAACCACCACGCCCCGCGCGCTCTGGGCGAGATGCCTGGCAACAGCATCGGTATCGTTTCGATCCATGCCGTCCAGCACCAGGAGTTGCGGTTGCAGCCGGCCCGCCACTGCAAGGAGCGCGGCATAGGGAGCGGCTTCGGTAGCGAGCAACTCCACCTTGCCGGGCGCGCTCCAGACGAAATCGCGACGGCGCGCCAGAGTGACCAGCCGGCAGGCCGGATCGAGGTCGCGCGCGATCGCAGCAAGCAGAGCCGTCTTGCCTGCCCCCTCCGGCCCGACGACCAGCATGTTGAGAGGGGCCCGGGCGGCAAGTCGCAGGAGGCTCGCCATCGCTGCGTCGAGCACTCCAGCCGCAATCAATCGCCCGAAAGTCGCCTCGCCCGCCGCGGCACGGCGCAGCACCAATACAGGTCCATCGGGAGCGACAGGCGGAAAGATCACGGTGCCGCTGCCGTCGCGCAACTGAACCTCGACCACGCCCCCCGCCGGCGCGAGGCGTCGGGCCACATCGAGCAGATGCGCAGCGTCGCGGAAATGAAAGTCCGCCGCCGCTTCCATCGTGCCACCACGCTCGACGAACACTGCTTGCGGTCCGTTGACGAAGATAGCGCGCACGGAACAGTCGGCCCACAAACGGTCGATAGGGCCCAATCCGCAGATTTCGCTCAGCGCCGCCGTGACGAGCTTGTCGCACACCTCCATCGGCAGCACTTGCTTTTCCTCGCGTAGCACCTCGTCGACGACGGCATCGATGGCGCGCAACGCCTCCTCGCGTGGTGCTTCCTTGGCCAGCCGCGTGCGCACCCGCGCCACCGTCTGCGCGAATAGCCGCTCGAAGTTCGCCTCCTCGCGACTCACGATGTTGACCAAGGGCGACGGGGCTTCGCCGAAGACCGAATCGGACACGTCGAGAACGGGCGCGGATCGCTCATCGCCGGTCCAGTCGTCTGTCGATTGGCCGGTGCGATGCGGCGGCTCGTCGGTGAAGGAGACCAGCGGATCAGCCGACGGTTGATCGTTGAATTCCAGGCCGTCCCCTCCGTCGAGCGCGGCTGGGCGCGACGGCAGGACCGGTTCAACCGTCAGCTCGGCGACCAGCTTGCGAAGCTCATGGCTGGTGAGAGTGACGCCGCGTGCATGGAAATAGTCGTGAACCAGCCCACCCACGGCATAGGCGACCTCGGCCGGGGACCGGCCGCGCGCTGCAACCGCTCTCACCTGTCCGTCCATCTCGAGGCAGAAGGCCCGCCATGTCGCCTGCATGTCCTGGCAACGTGGATCCTGCGTGAGCTGCGGCAGAATAAGGTCAAGCGACCGCGCCTTAAGTCGCGCCCTCATTTGGGCTGCACCCGCGCGTTCGATCACGGAACTGACAGGCGACAGGCGATCCTCGCGCCGGTCGTCGCCGCTGGCGGTCATCCTTCAGATCACTTTCCCACACGACCAGCCCCCACAGCCGGTCGTGCTCACTTTGTCACCATGGCGCCCGCACGCGCCATGGCAAACGATACACAAGCTCGCCGTGACGCCTCAACGATAGCTCACGACTTCATATTCGATGCCGTCATGATCGAGGAAATAGAAGCGGCGGCCGGGCTCGTAGTTGTCGTGACCGAACGGCTTGAGGCCCTCGGCGACAACACGGCGCTCGGTATCGCCGAGATCGTCGACCTCGACACCGATGTGGTTGAGTGGCCGGCCCTTGGCGAACGTCTCCGCCGATGCGATGGCAACACCGCCCGCATGAAGGGCAACGTAGTCGTGTGGCGTGCCGATATGGATGGTCAGGCTGCCATCGCGCGCCGGACCGCGCCAGCGCACATGCCAATCGAAGAGTGCCGTCATCAGCTTCGCGGCGCGTTCGGGGTCACTGACATTGATATTCACGTGCTCGAGTCGCATTCCGGACATGGCGGACATCCCTTTGCTGTGGTTTGCCGACGCTACAACCTTAAGCTAACTTGAGATCAAGGGTCATGGAGAACCACATGGCGCAGGCAGCGCTTCTGTCGATCGGCGAGCTGTCCCGGCGCACTGGCCTCTCGGTCTCCGCCATACGTTTCTACGAGGCGCGCGGCCTGGTGACGGCCATCCGCACCGGCGGCAACCAGCGGCGGTTCCGGCGTGCCGACATCCGACGCCTGTCCTTCGCGCAGATCGCGCAGAAACTCGGCCTGACCCTCGCCGAAATCGAAGGCCAGCTCGCCTTGCTGCCGCAGCGCCGCAATCCGACACGCCAGGACTGGCAGGCGATCAGCCGGCGCATCCGCAGCGCGCTTCAGACACGCATCGAAATGCTGGAGCGAACGCGCGACCTGCTCGACGGCTGCATCGGCTGCGGCTGCCTGTCGCTCGATCGCTGCGCCCTCTACAACCCCGGCGACCGCGCGGCCCGGGGCGGTGCGGGACCGCGCTTCCTGCTGGGCGACCGGGCACGGGATTTCGAGGACACCGACTGACCACCGAAAGCGCTCGAAGCCGCCCTTGTGTTTCCTCCGATGACCGCTAAGGTCGCGCGCCGCAGCCTTCAGGGTGATCCATGCGTCTGGCTTTCATCGTCGCCTTCATCGCCACCCTCCTTTCGGTCGGGAGCGCCTCGGCGCTCGACAAGGAGAACACTCTCTACATCGACCTCAAGGATAACTGCCGGGTCGTGATCGAGATGCGGCCCGATCTCGCACCGAAGCACGTCGCTCAGATCAAGAAGCTGGCCCGCGCGGGCAAATACGACGGCATCGTCTTCCACCGCGTGATAGACGGCTTCATGGCCCAGACCGGCGACCCCGAAGGCACCGGCCGCGGCGGCATGGGCGACAAGCTGCCGGCCGAGTTCAGCAAGGAGCCGTTCGTGCGCGGCACGGTCGGCATGGCGCGCACCAGCGATCCCAACAGCGCGCAGAGCCAGTTCTTCATCGACCTTGCGCCTGCGCCCTCGCTCAACGGCCAGTACACAGTGTGGGGCAAGGTCACCAAGGGCATGGAGTGCGTTGACAAGATCAAGAAGGGCGAGCCGCCCTCGAACCCCGACAAGATGATCAAGGTCCGCGTCGCGGCCGATGTGAAGGAGTAGGGAAGCATGGACAAAGAAAACACGCTCTACATCGACCTCAAGGACGGCCGTGTCGTGATTGAGATGCGTCCCGACCTTGCCCCCAAGCACGTCGCTCAGATCAAGAAGCTGGCGCGCGAGGGCAAGTATGACGGCGTCGTCTTCCATCGCGTGATCGACGGCTTCATGGCGCAGACCGGCGATCCGGACGGCACCGGCATGGGCGGCATGGGCGAACGCCTGCCAGCCGAGTTCAGCAAGGAGCCGCACGGCCGTGGCGCCGTCTCGATGGCGCGCACCAACGATCCCAACTCGGCGCGCAGCCAGTTCTTCATTTGCTTCAAGGACGCCAACTTTCTCGACGGCCAGTACACCGTGTGGGGCAAGGTGACGTCGGGCATGGAATTCGTCGACAAGGTCAAAAAAGGCGAGCCGCCCTCCAATCCCGACAAGATGGTCAAGGTCCAGGTTGCGGCCGACGCCAAGGACTAGCCGCACCGTCCTCGCCGCGGCGCTGCTGCTATTGGCCGGCCCCGCCGCGGCAAACGACTCGGCGGCGGAATTGGCGGCGGGCGGTCTCGTGCTGGTCGAGACCGACGCCATTTCGATGCAGCGCGAGGATCTCGCGCTGTCGCCGTCCGAAGTCCGCGTGCGCTACGAGATGCGCAACGACACCGGCAAGCCGGTCACTCTGCGCGTCGCCTTCCCACTGCCTGAGGTGCCGCACATGACGCCGGGCGGCATGACCACCGGCATCAACGACGACGGCCCGCACAACATCGCACTCAGACCGCCGGCCGATCCGAACTTCCTGCGTTTCCGAGTCTGGTCGAACGGCCAGGAGATCAAGCCCGAGATCGAGGTCCGCGCGCTACTGCCGGATGGGCGCGACATCACCTCTCAATTGCAAGAAATCGGCGGACTGAAGCTCATCCTGCAGCCAGGCCTGTTCGATTCCGGCGACAACCCGCTCTCCCCGGCCGCCATCCAGAAGCTCACGGCGCTCGGCGCCTACCAGAAGCTCGACGACACAGTGTGGCGCCTCACGTGGACCACCAAGGTCACCTTCCATTGGGTGCAGACCTTCGTGCCCGGCGTGACGGTGGTCGAGCATAGTTACCGCCCCGTCATCGGCTTCCGCTTCATCAACCCGAAAGACAACGGAACCATCGAGGCGAGCGGCGACGGCGATCCCAAGAAGGACTTCTGCATCGACGCATCGACCGAAAGCGCGTTGCACGACCTGCAAGAGCAGAAGCGCCACGCCACGCCCGACAACACGCTGCTGAACGGCTACACCCTCGCCTACATCCTCCAGACCGCGCGTAACTGGCACGGCCCGATCGGCACCTTCCACCTGACGCTGACCGGCGGCCGCATCGACAACGAGATGATGAAGGGCGGCGAGACGCGCATCATGTCGCTCTGCACGGATCTGCCCCTGACGCGGACCGGGCCCCTGCACTTCGAAGCCACGGTCCGCAACTATGTGCCGAAGCAGGATCTGAGGGTCCTCTTCGTGAACGGGTAGCGCCTACTCCTTCATTACCGTGTGATACGACTTCGAGATCACCTGCCAGCGGCCGTCAGCCTTGAGCAGGGTGAGATAGTCGGTGAAGTAGCGCGGCGGCAGTTGGCATTCGACCTTGGCGAAGGCGGTGTTCGGCCCCGAGAAGTCGATCGACACGATGCGGTCGGCCCGCGCACTGCCCTTGGACTTGGCTGACGGACGGCCTTCGATATACCTGAACCATTCCGCGCGCGGCCAATCGATCGCCTTGCCGTCTGGACCGGTGGCGTAGAGATGCGAGGCCGGATGGAACGCCTCGCCCAGCTTCTTGGTGTCGCCTTCGTAGAGGCCGTCGAAATAGGTGTGCAGCACCTTCTCGATTGCAGCGACATCGGTACTCATGGATCGTCTCCCTTGCTTGCTCATAGCGCCCCGTTGGGGCTGACCAGAATCTTGCCGTTGCGGCCGCCCTTGTCGGCGTGCGCGAGCGCGTCCTTGATCTTGTCGATCGGATAAACCGTGTCCACTGGCGCGCTCAGCCTGCCATCCATCACCTGCCGGCCGAGTTCGGCATAGATATCGCGGATCTGCGCCGGCGTGCGGCGCGCCAGGAAGCGGCCCAGCATGAAACCGGTGAGCCTGACGCCGCGGTAGATAAAGTTGGTGCGCGAGACCACGGGGTTCTCTCCGCTCATCGAGCCGTAATGCACCAAGGTACCGTCGCTCGCGAGGCAATCGGCCAGTCGACCGGTCGCCTTGCCGCCTATCGCCTCGACGCCTAACCGGATCGGCGCATTGGCTGTCTCACGCGCCACGCGTTCGGCAAGATCGTCACCATCGGCCAGCACGAGGTCCGCGCCGAGCTGCTTTAATTCGGCCGCAAGCTCGGGTCGGCGCACAACATTCACCGTCCGCAAGCCGCGCTGATGGGCGAGCACGATCAGCAGCCGTCCGACCGCCGAGTTGGCGACGTTCTGGATCACCCACTCGCCGCCCTTCAGATCGACGAAGTCCGACAGCATGAGCTGCGCCGTCGGCGGGTTGATCCGCACCATCGCCGCCTGTTTGAGGTCGATGCCCGACGGCAGTGGGATCGCATCGTCACCCTTCACCTTGCGCTTCTGCGCCCAGTTCTCGCGTTGCAGATTGATGACCAGGTCGCCCGGCTTCACGTGCCGGATGGCACCGCCCACCGCCGTCACGCGCCCTACGCATTCCGCGCCCGGCGTCGCCGGTAACGGCGGCTTCAGGCGATAGCTGCCGCGACAGAACCCCATGTCCGCCGGGTTGATCGGAAAGGCGAGGACGTCGAACACCACTTCGTCTGCAGCAGGTGTACCTACATCAGCCACCTCGGCGCAGCGGGCGACCTCCCAAGGAACGCCATACTTCTCGATGAGCACCTGTTTCATCGGGCTCCTCCCCAACGATCCCGGCACGAGCCGGTTTTTCACTGGCCCGCCGATTGCTTATATTGGGAATCTAGAGGGGGCGAAATGCCGGATGGCGGCTAAGACATTCGACGAAATGCTATCGGGCGCGGATGGCGGCATCCGCAAAGCCTATGAAGGCGTGAAGCGCTGGTTGGACGGCACCTCGCCCGAACGTCTCGACGCCACACGCGCCGAGGTCGACCTCTTCTATCGCCGCCACGGCATCACGTTCGGCGCCTACGGCGCGGCGGAGGGCAGCGAGACCACCATCCCCTTCGATATCATCCCCCGGGTCATCGCCTGGGACGAATGGGAATATCTGCACAAGGGACTGGTGCAGCGGGTGCGCGCGCTGAATGCCTTCCTCGCCGACGCCTATGGCGAGCGCGAGATCTGCCGCGCCGGCGTCATCCCCGAGCAGCAGGTGCTGATGAACGCCGAGTTCGTCGCCATGGCGCAGGGGCTGGAGCTGCCAGGCGGCGTGCACGCCCATATTGCCGGCATCGATCTCGTGCGGGTGGGGGAGAAGGATTTCTACGTCCTGGAAGATAATGTCCGCACGCCGTCGGGCGTGTCCTACGTGCTGGAGAACCGCGAGGTGATGATGCGGCTCGCACCGGAGCTCTTCTCCGCCATGCGCGTGCTGCCCGTTGCGGATTATACCGAGGAACTGCTGCAAACCCTGCGCTCGGTGTCGTTCAGCGACGACGTCGAGCCCAACGTCGTGCTGCTGACGCCCGGGCACTACAACAGCGCCTATTTCGAGCACGCCTTCCTCGCCGACGAGATGGGCATCGAACTGGTCGAGGGCTCCGACCTCTTCGTCGACGAGGGCCGCGTCTACATGCGCACGCCGCGCGGGCCACAACGGGTCGACGTGATCTACCGCCGCGTCGACGACGCCTTCCTCGATCCGCTGGCTATGCGGCCGGATTCCTATCTCGGTGTCGCCGGCCTGCTGGGCGCGGTGCGTGCCGGCAGGGTCAACATCGTCAATGCGCTGGGCAACGGCGTGGCCGACGATAAGTCGACCTACACCTACGTCCCCGAGATGGTGCGCTTCTATCTCGGCGAGACGCCGATCCTGCAGAACGTGCCGACCTGGCGCGGCGACCGGTCCGATGACCTGAAATACATCCTCGAGCATCTGCCCGAGATCGTCGTGAAGGAAGTCCACGGCTCGGGCGGCAAGGGCATGCTGGTCGGCGTCACTTCGTCGAAGAAGGAGATCGCCGAATTCGCCGAGCTGGTGAAGGCGCGGCCGGAGAACTACATCGCCCAGCCGACCCTCGCCTTGTCGACGTGTCCGACCTTCGTCGCCAAGGGCGTGGCGCCGCGCCATGTCGATCTCCGTCCCTTCGTGCTCTCGGGCCGCAAGATCACCATTGTCCCCGGCGGTCTCACGCGTGTCGCCCTGAAGGAAGGCTCGCTGGTCGTGAATTCGAGCCAGGGCGGCGGCACGAAGGATACCTGGGTGTTGGCGCCCGATGCTTAGCAGCACCGCCCAGAATCTGTACTGGATGGGCCGCTACCTGCAGCGGGCCAAGACGACGGCGCGACTGATCGAGGCGACGCAGCGCATGGCCCTGCAGTCGAGCGGCAAGGAAGCCGAGGGCGTCGTAGCGATCTTCGGCATGGAAGACGAGTTCCGGCAAAGCCAGAGTCGCGAGGGTCAGACGCAGCGTCAGGGCCGTAAACTCTCCGACCTCGTCGACTTCCTGGCTTTCGACGAAAGTAATCCCTCCTCGATCATCAGCTCGATCGGTGCAGCACGACGCAACGCCCGGGAGGAGCGCAACAACATCACGGTCGACGTCTGGGAAAGCCTGAACAGCCTGTGGCTCGAGCTCTCGGCCAAGGTCCGCGGCAAGCGAACGAATCTCGATCGCGGCGCGTTGATCGAATCGGCGAAGAAGCAGGCTGTGATGATCTTCGGTGCGGCGCAAGTGACGCTTCTGCGCGACGAGGCCTACAACTTCTTCCAGCTTGGCGCCTTTCTCGAGCGCGGCGACAACACCGCCCGCATACTCGACGTGAAGTATCATCGCCTGCTGCCCGATGGCCGGCCGCATTCGGAAAGCCTCGATTACTTCGCCTGGTCGGAGGTGCTGGCCTGCATCGGCGCGGTGCGCACCTACCGCCGAATCTATCGCAGCGCGCTCGATCCCATGAAGGTCGCAGAGCTGATGATGCTGCGTCGCGACGTGCCGCGCTCCGTGCATCACTGCCTCTGGATGGTCGATCTTTCCATGCGCGAGCTCGCCGACATCTACGGCACGCACGGCGAGGCCGACCGCCTCGCCGGCGAACTGCATGCACGGCTGCGCTATGCGCGCATCGACCAGGTATTCGAGATCGGCCTGGCCAGGTTCCTGGGCAGCGTGCGCGACGACATCGCCACGTTGAGCGAGGAGATCGGCCGGCAGTTCCTGCTGGATTGACCATGCGGCTTTCGGTCCACCACATCACGCGCTTCGAGTTCGATCAGGCCTCGCGCCATTCGATCCACGACGTGCGGCTCACGCCCAAGCCCGCCACCGGGCAGCGCATCGTCTCCTGGCGCATCGACGGGCCGGGCAAACGCTCGGACTGGATCGACGGGCACGGCAACCAAGTGACAACCTTCTCCGTCGCCGCGTCGCACGACGCCGTCGAGATCGCCGTCGCCGGCCTCTACGAATATAGCGGCGCCGACCAGTGGCTCCGGCCGAACGACGCCCCGACGCTGCCCGCTCCCTTCTGGCTGCGCAACACAGGCATGGCCCGCCACGATGCGAGCTTCAATTCGCTGGTCGAAGGGCTCGCCGAGCGCGCCGCCGACCCGACCAGGAGCGTGGTCGCCCTGCACGAGCTTATGGAGCGCGTGCGCAAGCGCATCGCCTACAAAACCGGCGTCTCGACCGTCGACACCACGGCGATCGAGGCCTTGGCCCGCGGCGCCGGCGTGGCGCAGGACACCGCGCACGTCTTCATCGCCGCCTGCCGATGCCTTGGCGTGCCGGCGCGCTATGTCAGCGGCTATCTGCGCAACGACGATGCCGAGTTGCAGGTCGGCCGCACCAGCCATTCCTGGGCTGAGGCTTGGGTGCCCGGGCTCGACTGGGTGGGTTTCGACCCGGCCAACGGCATGTCGCCGCGGGGCGATAGTCTGCGCGTGGCCATTGGACTCGACTATCACGACGCCGCCCCGGTGAGCGGCCGCCGCGTGGGCTTCGGCGAGGCCAAGATGAGCGTCGAGGCCGAGATCAAGGTCGTGGGCTGACATCCGTCAGCGAATCAAATTGACCTTGGCAAGATCGATCAGATCCTTGGCCCGGCCGTCGAGCACCGCTTTCAGGGTGAAGATGCCGAAATTGACGGCCTGCTCGGCCGTTGCCTTGGGCGGCATCGCGAGCTCCTGGCGCGCACTCAGGACATCGACCAGGACCGGCCCGTCATGGGCGAAGGCCTCGGTGAGCGCCGCCTTCAGCTCGCCCGGCTTCTCGACGCGGATACCCTTCACGCCCATCGCATTGGCCATGGCCGCGAAGTTGGGATTCTTGAGATCAACGCCATAGTCGAGGAAGCCGCTCGCCTTCATCTCCATCTCGACGAACCCCAAGGTGCCGTTGTTGAGCACGATCACCTTCACCTTGAGGCCCATCTGCGAGAGCGTCACGAAATCTCCCATCATCATGGTGAAGCCGCCGTCGCCCGACATCGACACGACCTGCCGTTTGGGAAAGGCGGCCTGCGCGCCGATCGCCTGCAGCATCGCATTGGCCATCGAGCCATGGTTGAACGAGCCGATGATGCGTCGCTTGCCGTTCACCTTGAGATAGCGCGCCGTCCAGATGATCGGCGTGCCGACATCGCAGGTAACGATCGCATCGTCCGCGGCAAGCTCGCTGATTAGCCGCGTCACGTATTGCGGATGGATGATGTCGCTGCCCGGCCGGCTCTCGGCCAGCGCATCGAGATCCTGGCGCGCCTTGTGGTAGTGCCCGACCGCGGCATCGAGGAATTTTCGGTCGGTCTTCTCATCGAGAAGCGGCAGTAACGCCGTCACCGTATCCTTCACATCGCCCAGCATGCCGAGATCGATGGGACAGCGATTGCCCAGCGCCTCGGGTCGGACGTCGATCTGCGCGATGCGTGCCTTCTCCGGATAAAAAGGACGATAGGGGAAATCAGTGCCGAGCAGCAGCAGCGTGTCGCATTCCTTCATCGCCGCGTAGCCCGAGGCGAAACCCACGAGGCCCGTCATGCCGACATCGTAGGGATTGTCGTATTCGAGATGCTCCTTGCCTCGGAAGGCATGCACGATCGGCGCCTTGAGCTTCGCCGCCAGCGCCACGACCTCCTTGTGCGCGCCCGCGCAGCCGGCGCCGCAGAGCATCGTGACCTTGCGTCCCTGGTTCAGGAGCGCCGCGAGCTTGCCGAGCTCCACATCGCTCGGCCGCATCACCGGCTTCGCCGGCAAAAGCCAGCGCGGCACCTCCGCATCGATCTTTTTCAGCGCCACGTCGCCGGGAATGACGATGACCGCCACGCCGCGCCGGCCGACCGCGGTGCGAATGGCGCGGGTCAGGATCTGCGGCAACTGGTCCGGATTGGAGACGAGCTCGACATAGTGGCTGCATTCCTTGAATAGGGCCTCGGGATGCGTCGCCTGGAAGTAGTCGATGCCGATCTCGCTGCTCGGGATGTGCGCGGCGATGGCCAGCACCGGCACGCCGCTGCGCTGGCAGTCGAACAGGCCGTTGATCAGGTGAAGGTTGCCCGGCCCGCAGCTGCCGGCACAGACCGCCAATTCGCCCGTCACATGCGCCTCGGCGCCGGCGGCGAAGGCTGCGCCTTCCTCATGCCGGACATGCACCCAGTCGATCGTCTTCATGCTGCGCAAGGCGTCAGTGAAGCCGTTGAGCGAATCGCCGACCACGCCGTAGATACGCTTCACGCCCGCATGCGCGAGGGTTTCCGCCATGAACGCTGCCGCTGTCCTGCCCATGTCAGCCTCCTGGAAATCGCCACAGTGCGGAGTGAAGCATGACAGACCTTACGGCCGGTACGGCATCCCCCGACGAGAAATAGGCCCCTCTTCGCTTGCGGGATAAGTCGGCCGGCCCTAGTTTCGCGCCGCAACAAAACCGCCCGAAAGGAGCCGTCCGCGTTATGGCGTTCATTGCCGACCGTCTTGGCCGCATCAAGCCCTCTCCCACGAATGCCGCGCAAGGCAAATTCCTGGAGATGAAAGCGGCGGGCAAGGACGTGATCGGCCTCGCCGCCGGCGAGCCCGACATGCCGACTCCCGATCACATCAAGGAAGCGGCGATTGCGGCGATCCGCAACAACGATACCAAATACACGGCGGTGCCGGGCACACCGGCGCTGCGCCAGGCGATCTGCGCCAAGATGAAGCGCGACCATGGCCTCGACTACAAGCCGAGCCAAACTGTCGTCACCTCGGGCGGCAAGCAGATCATCTTCAACGCCATGCTCGCCACCCTCAATCCGGGTGACGAGGTCATCATCCCCGCGCCCTATTGGGTGTCGTATCCCGAGATGGTGATGTTCGGCGACGGCACGCCCGTCATCGTGCAGTGCAAGGAGAGCAGCGGCTTCAAGCTCAAGCCCGAGGATCTCGACCGCGCGATCACGCCCAAGACCAAGTGGCTGATCCTGAACTCGCCGAGCAACCCGACCGGCGCAGCCTATTCCAAGGCCGACCTGCGCGCCCTCTGCGACGTGCTGCTGAAGCATCCGCAGGTGCATGTCCTGACCGACGACATGTACGAGAAACTCGTCTACGACGACTTCCAGTTCGCCACCCCGGCTGAGGTCGAACCCAAGCTGTACGACCGCACGCTCACCATGAACGGCGTGTCGAAGGCCTACAGCATGACCGGCTGGCGCATCGGCTATGCGGCCGGTCCGCAGAAGCTGATCGATGCCATGATCACCGTGCAGAGCCAGAGCACCTCGAACGCCTCGTCGATCAGCCAGGCGGCGTCGGTGGCGGCCCTGAACGGACCGACTGACTTCATCGCCAAGAACGTCGCCGTCTTCAAGCAGCGCCGCGACCTGATCGTGTCGATGCTGAACCAGAGCACCGGCATCAAGTGCCCGCGGCCGGAAGGCGCCTTCTATGTCTATCCGTCCGTCGCCGGCCTCATCGGCAAGAAGACGCCAGATGGCAAGGTGATCAAGGATGACACCGACTTCGTGAATTACCTGCTTGAGGCCGAGGGTCTTTCAGTCGTGCAGGGCTCGGCTTTCGGCCAGGGGCCGGCTTTCCGCATCTCCTACGCCACAGCGACGGAGCTGCTCGAGGAGGCCGGCAACCGCATCCAGCGCGCCTGCGCTGCCTTGTCGTAAAAACAAGGCATCACCAACTATATGAACGGCCGACCTGCCCGGGTCGGCCGTTTCGATTTTGAGGAAGCGTTATCAGCGTATGAGTACCGTGAGCATTGCCCCCACTCCCATCGGGGAAACTGAAGGCCTGCCACCCCAACGACGTCGGCTGGTCATGCTGGCGGTGCTCTGCGGTGTCTCCTTGATGAGCCTCGATGGCGCCATCGCCAATATTGCACTCCCGACCATGGCGCGCGATCTCGGGGCGAGCGACGCCGCCACGGTCTGGGTCGTCAACATTTACCAGCTCGGCTCGGTGATTTGCCTGCTGCCCGCAGCGGCGATGGGCGAGATCCTGGGCCTGAAGCGCGTCTACGCTTTCGGCCTCGCCCTTTTCACCCTCTCTTCACTTGCCTGTGCGCTCTCTCCCACGCTCTCCGTGCTGATCGTGGCGCGCCTCGTCCAGGGCATGGGCTGCGCCTGCATCGCCGCGATCGGCCCGGCGGTCATACGCGATATCTATCCCCGCAGCCTGATCGGCAGCGGCCTTGCCATGATCGCGCTCTGCGTCGCGGCCGGCGGCGCGCTCGGCCCGACCATCGCCTCGTTGATCCTCTCGGTGGCGGACTGGCCGTGGCTGTTCATGGTGAACGTGCCGATTGGCATCGTGGCCGTGCCGCTGTTTCTCTGGCTCGCGCGAGCCGGACATCCCCGGCCCCGGCCATTCGACTACGTTGCAACAATATTGAGCGCCGCGACACTCGGCCTGCTGCTGATCGGCGTCGATACCCTGGGCAGCGGCTCGCGTGCCGTCGCCCTCGGCGAAATGGCGGTCGGCCTCGTCTGCGGAACGGTGTTGGTATGGCATCAGAGCGGACGTCCTAACGCCCTGTTGCCGCTCGATCTGCTCAAGATCCCGCTGATGTCGCTGTCGCTCGCGACTTCGAGCTGTGCCTATACCGCGCAGATCCTGGCCTATGTCTCGCTACCCTTCCTGTTCGAGACGGTGATGCACCGCTCGCAAACCGAGACCGGTTTCCTGGTGACACCCTGGCCGGCGATGATCTTCATCGCCGCGCCCCTCGCCGGCCGACTAGTGCGGCGCTACCCGGCGGCCTTGCTGAGCAGCCTGGGTCTTGCCTCTCTCGCCACCGGCCTGTTGTTGCTCGCGACGATGCCGGCCGCTCCATCGGACCTCAACATCGCCTGGCGCATGGCGATCTGCGGTATCGGCTTCGGCTTCTATCAGACGCCGAACAACGCCACGGTCATGACCGCCGGTCCCGTCAGCCGTTCCGGCGCGGCCGGCGGCATGCTGGCGGTCGCGCGCACGCTCGGCTGGTGCCTGGGTTCGGCGCTAGTGACCTTGATCTTCGCGGTCGCCGGCCAGAACGCCACGATCCGTTGTCTGGAAGTCGCCTGCGTGTTCGCGGCGACCGGTGCGATCTTCAGCGTCAGTCGAGGCGCTGTCCGCCGTCGGGCGCTATGATGCGCCGGATTGACGGCGGGAGGGACGCATAGCGAAGGCAAAGATGCATCTGGCACAGTTCCTGTGTCACAGCCCGACCTATCATAGCCTGGCCATGTGGCGACATCCGCGCACCGCGGCGGCAGGCTTCGACTGGGCGCGGCCGGAGCTCTATCAGCACATCGCCAAGACCTGCGAGCGCGGCCGCTTCGACATGGTCTTCTTCGCCGACCTCAACTACATCTCCGACACCTTCGCGGGCTCGCTGGCGCCCGCGTTGCGCAACGCCACGCAAGCGCCGGAGCACGATCCCATTCCGCTCCTCTCCTTCATGGCCGCGGCGACGGAGAAGATCGGACTCGGCGCGACCTATTCCGTCAGCCATCAGCATCCTTTTCACGCGGCGCGTCTATGGGCGACGCTCGACCATCTCACGCGGGGCCGTGCGGCCTGGAACGTTGTGACTTCGCTCAATCACAATCAGTCCGACAACTATGGCGAGGACTACAAGCCGACCGATGATCGATACGATCGAGCACACGAATTCATCCAGGTCTGCCGCAAGCTCTGGGATTCATGGGACGAAGATGCCGTCGTCATGGACCGCGAGCGCGGCGTGTTCGCCGATCCGGCGAAGGTCCGGCGCATCGAGCATGAGGGCGCGTTCTTCAAATCCCGAGGACCGTTGAATGTCGTGCGCTCGCCGCAGAATGGTCCCGCCATCCTGCAGGCCGGCACCTCGGGCAAGGGCCGCGACTTCGCCGCGCGCTATGCCGATGCCGTCTTCGCCATCCAGCCCAATCTCGAAGGCGCCAAGGCGCTTTATGACGACATCAAGAAAGCCGTGGTCGAGCACGGCCGTCCGGCCAGCGCCTGCAAGTTCCTGTTCGGTGTGCAGCCGATCATCGGATCTTCACGCGCCGAAGCCGAGGACAAGCAGGCCGAACACAACGCGCTGGTCCCACTCGAAGGCGGCCTGACGATCTTGTCCGGCCATCTCGACTTCGATCTCTCGACCCTGCCGCTCGACACGATCATGGCGCATCGCACCGAGCCCAAGTTGCAGCGCATGCAGACTCGTTATCGCACCATGACTGGCGATCTGCTCACGCTGGAGCAGGTCGCGCGCAATCACGGCCAGAGCGTCGGGTTGCCGCAGATGGTCGGCACGCCAACCGATATCGCCGACCAGCTTGAAGCCTATTTCGACTTCGTGGGCGGCGACGGCTTCATGCTGTCGCCGATCTATAGCCCCGGCGCGATCGAGGAGTTCGTCGACCTGATCGTGCCCGAGTTGCAGCGCCGCGGTCGTTTCCGGAAGGACTATTCCGGCACGACCCAGCGCGAGCACCTCAGTCAGGACGACTGACTAAGCGGCCTTCTTGGTCTGGCCGCGCAGCGCCGTACGAAGGGCGTTGGCCAGGATCTCCATGCCGCGATCGATCTCGGCATCGGTCGAGACCATCGGCGGCACCAGGCGCACGACGTTCATGCGGCCGTGGCTGCCGCGCGACTGGACCAGCAGGCCATCCTGCTGGCATTGCGCGACAACGGCGCGGCAGAGGTCGCTTGCTGGCGCCTTGGTGCCGCGATCGGTCACCAGCTCCACGCCGTAGAGCACACCACGGCCCCGGATATCGCCGATCGCCTCGATCTCCTTCGCCATCTTCTCGATCGCGGCCTGCATGCGCCGGCCGATCGCGGCCGCCCGCTCGACCAGCTTCTCCTTCTGGATGATATCGATGCTGGCTACGCCGGCGGCGCAAGTGATGGGATCGCAGGCATGGCTTCGCGTGGCGAAGTAGCCGTTGTCGACCGCCTGCTGGGCAATCGCCGATGTCGTGCACACCGCACTGACCGGCAGGCCGGCGCCGAAATGCTTCGACACGGTCATGATGTCGGGCACCACGTCCTCGTGCAGGTGGCCCCACATCTTGCCGGTCTTGCCGAGGCCGGTCTGCGACTCGTCCATGATCACCAGCATGCCGCGATCGTGCGCCATCTTGATGAGCGCCTTCACGTAACCCGGCGGCGGCACGATGATGCCGCCCGCACTCAGCACCGGTTCCAGGATCACAGCGGCGGGCTTCGACGTGAAGTTGGCATCTGCGATCTCGAAGCTCGTTTGCAACAGCTTCTCGACGAAGTCGTTGCCGCCGGCGAGTGGCGAGCGATATTCGTAGGGCGTAAGGATAGCCGAGGTGCCGGGCGCGGCGAGCTTGTGCTTGGCTCGCCCCCAGCCGAAGGTCAGCGAACGCGTCACGAATGAGGTCGAGCCGTGCAGCGCCATGTCGAGCGCCAGCACATCGACACCGCCCGTTGCCTTGCGCGCAAGATCGATGGCCGCCTCGATGGCATCGCTGCCGCTCACCAGGAAGAGCGTCTTCTGCAGCGGCGGCGTCAGGATCTGGCCCAGCCGCTTGTGCAGTTCGAGCCGGTCGACGTTCAGGAACGTCTTGGTCGAGTGGCTGATGGTCGTGAGGCTCTTCTTCACTGCCTCGACATAGATCGGATGATTGTGACCCAGCGCCGCAGCCATCTGGCCCGAGCCGAAATCGAGATAGCGCTTGCCGGTCGTGTCGATGACCTCGATGCCCTCGGCGCGCTCGATGATCGGCCGGTTTTCCAGCCCCGCCATGTAGGCGCCCGCCGGCGTCGGGATCATCCACTGGTCCGAGATCGCCTTGGCCTGCTTGGCGTCCATCTTTTTCCTCCAATGAGTGTCTGGACAGGATGCGAAGGCACCCTCAATATCGTCAAGTGTAAACTGTCTACAATTTTAGACCAAGCAACGGCGGTTGGGCGATGGCGGTTGCAAACAGACTGCAAAACGGGTCGGGACCGGCGGGCGAGACGGCAAATGTCGTCTCCCTGCCCGAGACAATCCCGTACTTCCTCGCCGATCGCATCAAGGCCGGCATCATCCGCTGGCGCTATCCGCCGGGCAGCAGCCTGCGCGAGACCGATCTCGCCGCCGAGTACGGCGCGAGCCGCGGGCCGGTGCACGAGGCCATGCGCATCCTCGAATTGCAGGGGCTGGTCGTCCACGCCCAGCGTCGCGGCTTCAAGGTGAAGCACTACACGGCGGATGACCTGAAGCACCTCTATCATCTGCGCGCCCAGCTCGAGGCCGAGGTGATCGATGCGCTTTCGACCAAGGATGTGGGCACGCTGTGCGATGCGCTCGACCGCACCAACAAGGTGATGCGCGACTTCGCGACGAAGCGCGATCTCGAAGGCTACTTTTCGACCAACATCGAGTTCCACCAGCTCATGATCGACAGTACCGAGAGCTCAGTGCTGCGCACGATCCTGCATCAGGTCAATGCGATGTCGCTGCCGGTGCGCTTCATCCTGCTGTCGAACGAATTCTCCGGCCGCGCCGACTACGAGTATCATCGCGAGATCACCGACGCGATCCGCGCGCGCAACTTCAAGCTCGCGCGCAAGATGACGGTCGAGCACATCACGGCGAACCTTGCACGCGTGGTCGACGTCTACGCCGATGCCCTCGCCCGCCGGCAGGAGCGCTGAAATGGCCGGCCGCCTCGCCGCCCTGTCGCCCTCGGGCACCCTGGCTGTCGGCGAGAAGGTGCGGGCCCTCAGGGCCGCCGGAAAGACGGTATTCAATCTCTCCGGCGGCGCGCCCGATCCCGGTCCGCCGGTCGGCACGACCCTGCCTGCGATCGCCGCCAGCGAGAACGCCTTGGGTGATCCGTGGGGTGAGCTCTTCCTGCGCAAGGCATTCTCCCAGCGTCTGGCGCACCGGCACGGCGTGGTGCGCACCGAGTACGAGATGGTGGTGACGATCGGCGCCAAGCAGGGTGTGTATTTTGCCGCCCTCGCACTGCTCGAACCCGGTGACGAGGTGATCGTGATCGATCCCTGCTGGGTGACCTACGCGCCGTCGATCGAGCTGGCGGAAGGCAAGGCAGTGGCCGTGCCACTCGCCAAGCCCGGCAACCGGCTGGACGTCACAGGCATTGCCGCCGCGATCACGCCGCGCACGCGCGCCGTCCTGATCAACACGCCGCACAATCCGACAGGCCGCGTCTTCGATGAAGCCGAGCTGTCGGCGCTGGCCGATCTCGTGAAACAGCGCGATCTCTGGCTGATCTGCGACGAGAGTTTCGATCTCTTCGTGTTCGACGAGGCGCGCCACCTGAGCCCGGGCGTCTTCGATTCGATCCGCGAACGCACGATCCTGCTCTACAGCTTCTCCAAGGCCTTCGCGCTCCCGAGCTATCGCATCGGCATGCTGGTGGCGCCCGAACCGCTCTGCCGTCTGGTGGCGACCTGCACCCAGCAGCTCATCTCCTCGGTGAGCCTCGCCTCGCAGAAGGTCGCCGTGGCGGCGCTGCAGGAAGAAACCGAATGGGCGCCATCGTTGCGCCGGACATACCAGGCCAAGCGCGATGCCTGTCTCGAAATCCTGCACAAAGACCCACGCTTCGACGCTCCCGCACCGCAAGGCACGTTCTATCTCTTTCCCGGCATCACGCGTCTCGGCTTGTCGAGCGACGCCCTTACCGCGCACCTGCTCGAGGGCGGTATCGCCGTGACCTCGGGATCAGTCTTCGGCAAGGCGGGTGAAGGTCATATCCGGCTCAATCTCGTCGGCCCCCTGCCCGCACTGCTCGACGGGGCACGCGCTTTGCTTCGGGCATTGCCGGCATGAACACGCTGTTGGAGATCGCGGGCCTCGACAAGAGCTTCGGCACATTGCGCGTGCTGAAGTCGGTCGATCTTGCCATCGCGCCCGGCGAGGTGGTGGCCGTTTGCGGCGCGAGCGGTTCGGGAAAGAGCACACTGCTTCGCTGCATCAACGGTCTGGAAACGCCGGACGCCGGCACCATCCACTTCCAGGGCGCACCAGTGCCGCGCACCAAGTCGGGCCTGCGCGAACTGCGCCGGCACATCGGCATGGTGTTCCAGTCGTTCAATCTCTTCCCCCATCTCACGGCTCTGCAGAATGTCTCGCTCGGTCCGCGCAAGATCCTCGGCAAGAACCGCGCCGAGGCGCAGGAACTGGCGTTCGGCCTGCTGCGACGTGTCGGCCTCGCCGACAAGGCCGACGCCTTCCCCGACTTCCTGTCGGGCGGCCAGCAGCAGCGGGTCGCCATCGCCCGCGCTCTCGCCATGCAACCCGCGGTGATCCTGTTCGATGAGCCAACTTCGGCGCTCGATCCCGAGATGGTGAGCGAGGTACTGGACGTCATGCGTGGCCTCGCCGAGCAGGGCATGACCATGGTCGTGGTCAGCCACGAGATGAACTTCGCACGCGAGGTCGCCGACCGCGTGGCGTTCATGCACGCCGGCACGATCGTCGAGACGGCAGCGCCCGCCGATTTCTTCGGCGCGCCCCGCAGCAGCGAGGCGCAGCGCTTCGTGCGCACCGTGCTCGGCCAGCAGATGTCGTTTGCAGGGAGGGAACAATGAAAAGACGTCAATTCGCGCAAGCGTTGGGCATCGGCACTGTCCTCGCGGCCGCGCCCGCGTTCGTTCCGGCGGCTCTTGCCGCCGAGACCATGGAAGAGGTGAAGAAGCGTGGCGTGCTGAAGGCCGGCGTGCGTCAGGACGTGCCGGGATTCGGCATCGTCGACGAGAAGGGGCAGACGGTCGGCTTCGACATCGACATCGCCGCCGAGCTCGCCAAGCGCTTCGAGGTCAAGCTGCAGACCGTGCCGGTGACAGCGGCGACGCGCATTCCGCTGCTGCAGCAAGGCCGTATCGACCTGATTGCAGCGACCCTCACCCACTATCGCGACCGCGACAAGGTGATCGACTTCTCGATCGGCTATTTCTGGACCGGCCAGAAGCTGATGGTGAAGAAGGGCAGCGGCATCAAGTCGATCGCCGACATGGCCGGAAAGCGCGCCGGCACGACCGTGGGCGCGCTCGCGCTCAAGAACCTCTCTAAGGCGCAGCCCAAGGCGGAGGGCCAGACCTTCGAAGGCTATCCCGAAGCCTTCCTAGCGCTCCAGCGCGGTCTGATCGACGCCATGGTGGCGGACATCATCATCCTCGCCGGACTGCGCGCCAGCGCGCCCGATTCGGCCGAGTATGTGATCATCGGCGATTCGCTGGGCGGCGGCGATTATGCGATCGGCGTGCGCGAGAATGAATCCAAGTGGCGCGACGCGATCAACTTCGCGCTGCAGGACATGTGGCGCGACGGCACCTGGGACCAGATCTACGGTCGCTGGATCGGCCCTGGCACCAAGCTGAACCTCGCCAAGTCCGAGATCGGCTTCACGATGGAGCTGTGGGAGTAACGGCCAACGCCATGGGCGGCAATCTCGACTGGAGCGTCTTGCTCGGCGAAGCGGGGCATCTACTGGCAAAGGGCGCTGTCGTCACGCTCGAGCTGTCGGCGGTGTCGCTCGTGCTGGCGTTGGTGCTGGGTTTCCTGGTGGGCGTCGCGCGCTGGTCGTCAATCGGGCCGCTGAAGCCATTCTGCTGGCTCTATGTCGAATTCCTGCGGAACACGCCGCCGCTGGTTCAGATCCTGTTCTGGTATTTCTCCGCGACGGTCATCCTGCCCAACAGCGTGCTGCTCGCGCTGCGCCACTACGGCTTTCCCTTCGCCGCGGCGGCCTTTGCGCTCGGCCTCTATCATTCGGGTTTCATCGCCGAGATCGTCCGCGGTGGCCTGAACGCCATCCCGCGCGGCCAGTACGAGGCGGCCGAGGCGATCGGCTTCAGCCTGCCGCAGACGGTGTGGTCCATCCTGCTGCCGCAACTCCTGCGCCTGATCGCGCCGACCCTGGTGAGCGAGGCGGTGAGCCTGATCAAGAACACTTCGCTCGCGCTCGCGATCGGCGTCACGGAGATCACCTACGAGGCGCGCTACATCGATTACTCCGCCTTCCGTGGCGTCGAGGCACTGGCGGCGATCACTGTCTTCTATCTGGTGCTTTGCCTCGCCATCGCCACGCTCGGCCATCTCCTGCAGCGCTGGCTGTCGCGCAATCGGCGGCGGCTCGCATGAACTGGCATCTCGTCCTCAGCCCGGACAACATCCGACGACTATTGATCGGCGACTATCCGGTGGCGCTCGGCGGCGTGGCGCTGACGCTCGTCCTGTCGTTGCTCGGCATGGTGCTGGCGACGCTGCTCGGCCTCCTGATCGGCTATCTGCGCTTCGCCGGCACGCGGCCGCTGCGCTGGCTGGCGGCGGGCTATGTCGAGGTGCTGCGCAACATCCCGCTATTGGTGCTGGTGTTCTGGGCTTACTTCGCCCCGCCCTATTTCGGCTACGAACCCAGCAAATTTGTGAGCGTGCTGGTGGCGCTCACCCTGTTCAACGCGGCCTATATCGCCGAAGTGGTGCGCAGCGGCCTGCTCTCCGTGTCGGTCGGCCAGGCCGAGGCGGCGCGCGCGCTCGGCCTCTCGCCCTTTCAGCAGGCCCTCTACATCATGTTGCCGATCGCGGGCTTCAACACCGTCCCTGCGATGACCGGCCGTTACATCACCTTGCTGAAGGGCACATCGCTCGCCTTTCTGATCGGGCTGAGCGAGGTCACCGAAATCGGCCGGCAAATCAACAACCGCCTGCTGATTGCGCCGGTCGAGGTCTATGCGACTTTGCTGGCGATCTACTTCTGCCTGAACCGCTCGATCAGTGCCGGCATGCGGCTGCTTGAGGATCGCCGCCGCTTCAATCGCCTGTTCTGCCGTTTCGCCCGCTAACGAAGGTTTCGCGAAGCCAGCACGCGCCGATCAAAATTCTGTTCACGCCATCGCATTGACTCGGGTCCGGTGGAGTGAAAGCATTTCTGGAGACAAATGCTTCGCTCCGGCCGCTTGAGTTCGGGTGCGACCATCGTCCCGGGGCTTCTACGCACGCGATTCGCGAAGAAGGAGGACGTTGTCATGAGCAATCCAAGAACCGAGACCATTACTGGGGGCAGACCAGGCAGCGGCGCGCATCGCGTGGTGGCGCTGTGCGGGCCGTACCTCTCGGGCAAGACGTCGCTGCTGGAGAGCATCCTCTATGCCACGGGGGCCATCGGCCGGCGCGGTTCGACCCGCGCGGGCACCTCCATCGGCGACGGCGCGGCCGAGGCCCGCAAGCGCAGCATGAGCACGGAGCTCAATATCGCCTCCGTCGACTATCTTGGCGACCAGTGGACTTTCATCGATGCGCCTGGATCGATCGAGTTCCAGCACGACGCCCTCGCCGCCCTTGCCGTGTGCGATGCCGTCGTCGTGGTCTGCGAACCTTCGCCCGACCGCGTCGTCGCCCTGACGCCGCTCCTGAAATACATCGAAGACAATCGCATTCCCCACGTCCTCTTCATCAATAAGATCGATTCTGCCGAAGTGCGCGTGCGCGACATGCTGGCCGCGCTGCAGACCGTGTCGACGCGCAAACTGGTGCTGCGCCAAGTGCCGATCCGCCGCGGCATGTCGAACGGCGGCGAAGAGACGGTCGGCTATGTCGACCTCGTGAGCGAGCGCGCCTATCGCTACAAGTCGAGCGGTGCGTCGGATCTCATCGAGATGCCGGCCGAGATCCTGCCGCGCGAGAGCGAGGCCCGGCGCGAGATGCTGGAGACGCTTTCGGAGTTCGACGATACCCTGCTCGAGCAGCTGATCGAGGATGTGGCGCCGGAGAAGTCGCTGATCTATCGCGACCTGCACGACGAGTTCGGCTCGGACAAGATCGTGCCCGTTCTGCTGGGCGCGGGCGACCGCGAGAACGGCGTGCGGCGCCTCCTCAAGACTTTGCGCCACGACACGCCCTTCGTCGCCGAGACCGCAAAGCGGCGCGACCTGCCGTCCAACGGCGTTGCCATGGCCGAGTGCTTCAAGGTCCTGCACCAGGCCCATGCGGGCAAACTTTCGCTCTGCCGTGTCTGGTCGGGCGCGTTGACCGAAGGCCAGTCGCTGGGCGGCCAGCGGATCGGCAGCCTCTTCCGCCCGTTCGGCCAGCGCCTCGACAAGGTGGCGGAAGCCAAAGCGGGCGAGATCGTCGCCCTCGCCAAGATGGACGCGCTGTCGTCGGGCCAGTCGATCGCCGCCGCCGGCATCGTGCCCGTTGCGGACTTCCCGCCGGCCGATCCACCGGTGTTCGCGCTCGCACTGACCGCACGCAACCGCAACGATGAGGTGAAGCTCTCGGGCGCGCTGCAGAAGATCGCCGAAGAGGATCCCTCGCTCTCCTACGAACCGCGGGCGGAGACGCATGAGCTGTTGCTCAAGGGCCAGGGCGAGATGCATCTCAAGGTCGCGGTCGACAAGCTCGCCGGGCGCTACAACGTCGTGGTCGATACGGAAGCCCCGCGGGTTGCCTATCGCGAGACGATCCAGGCCGGCGCCACCCAGCACGCGCGCTACAAGCGCCAGACCGGCGGCCACGGCCAGTTCGCCGACATCAAGGTCGAGATCAAGCCCTTGCCCCGCGGCGCGGGTTTCAAGTTCGTCGACAAAATCGTGGGTGGCGTCGTCCCGCGTAACTTCATTCCCGCGGTCGAGGACGGGCTGGTCGACTACCTGAAGGAAGGCCCGCTCGGCCAGCCGGTCGTCGATCTCGAGGCCACGCTGTTCGACGGCCAGTATCACTCCGTCGACAGCTCCGAGATGTCCTTCAAGATGGCTGCGCGCATCGCCATGAGCGAAGCCATGCCCAAGTGCAAGCCGGTTCTGCTCGAGCCGATCCTGAAGGTCACGGTGGCGGCCCCATCGGACGCCACCTCACGCATCCAGCGGCTGATCTCCGGCCGACGCGGCCAGCTCCTGGGCTACGACTCGCGTCCCGGCTGGATGGGTTGGGACGAGGTCTCCGCCCTGATGCCGGAATCCGAGGTTGCCGACATGATCGTCGAGATCCGCTCGGTGACCCAGGGCGTCGGCACCTACCGCACCGAGTTCGATCACTTGCAGGAACTCGTGGGCCGCACGGCGGATCGCATCGTCGAAGAGACAAAAAAACACGCGGCAGCCTAGCAAGAACGCTAGGATTGGGGCTCCTCGACCTTGCGCGGAGCCCCGCATGCTGTTGAACGTCCTCTTCCCGACCCGCGACATCGGCACCGATCCGGCGAAGATCCGGGACTTCGCACAGGCGGTCGAAGATCTCGGCTTCCACGGCATCGAGGTCGCCGACCATGTGTTTGGCGCGGCGCCGCGCGGCGACTGGAAGCCGAACTACAGCGAGCACGATCCCTTTCACGAGACCTTCACGACCATGGCCTTTCTGGCCGCGGTCACGAAGAAGGTCGAGCTGGCGAGCGGCGTGCTGATCCTGCCGCAACGCCAGACCGGCGTGGTGGCCAAGCAGGCGGCCGAGGTCGACATATTGAGTGGTGGCCGAGTGCGGCTCGGCGTCGGCGTGGGCTGGAATCACGTCGAATACCAGGCGCTCGACATCGACTGGAAGATCCGCGGCGCCCGTCAGGCCGAGCAGATCGAGGTGATGCGCAAGCTGTGGACCGAGGACCTGGTCACGTTCAAGGGCAAGTTCCACACGCTCGAAGCCATCACCCTGCTGCCGGTCCCGGTGCAGCGGCCAATCCCGATCTGGTTCGGCGGCTCATCGGATGCCGTCGTCAAGCGCGCCGCGCGGATCGGCGATGGCTGGATGCCGATCATGACGCCCGAGGTCGCCGAGCAGAAACTCGTGCTCTTGCACGAAACCATGAAGACGCATGGCCGCGATCCGGCCAAATTCGGCCTCGAAGGCTGGCTGCGTTTCGAGCAGCCCAACCCCCAAGCCTGGGCCAAGGCGGCCGAAGGCTGGAAGCGGCTCGGCGCCAAGATCGTGATGCTCTATCCGATGTGGCGTATGCCCAGACTCGACGACCAGATCGAGACCTTGCGCCGCTTCAAGGAAGTCATGGCCGGCATCTGACGGTCACAAGCGGGTGAGGGTTGCTTTCGGCCGTCGCCTTGCTGGTTCATAGTGCCCGCATGATCAAGAGACGCTCCTTCGCGATGGCGGGCCTCGCTCTCGCTGCAACCTCGCCTCTCGCCCGCACCGCCTTGGCCGCCGGTCGGCCCATGGTGGTGTTCATGGGAAACGAGACTTGAGGCATCTGCAAGATCTGGCGTGCCCAGTCCGAACCGCAGTTCCTCAAATCCCAGGCCTTCCAGAAGCTCGACTATAGGGTCGTGCATCCGGCCTCGCCCGAGTTGATGCTGCAGGAGCAGTCATGGCCGGAGGACGCACGCTGGATTCTCACCGACTTCCAGATGAGCGACGAGGGTGCACAACGCGGTTACTGGACGCCGCGCTTCTTCCTGGCACAGGACCAGAAGATCGTCCTGACGACCACCGGCCTCGATGGCTGGAAGAAGAAGATGTGGCCCAGGATCCTGGAGGTCACCGGGACTGCGGCCTAGTCCTTCGCGCAGTGCAGAACGGGCCGCACGCCAACGGCCCGCTTCCGGCCTCTCCCCCTAGCGGGGACGAAGAACAAGAGGCTAAAACGGCCTCCTGAGAGGGAGCGCCATGAGCAAAGTCATCATCGAGAAGAACGGGCCGGTGAAGACCGTCTGGATGAACCGGGCGGAAAAACGCAACGCACTCGACAGCGAACTCCTCGGCAACATGATCGAAGCACTGCAGGCGCCCGTCGCAACCGACGACCGTGTCATCGTGATCCGCGGCAAGGGCAATGTTTTCTGTGCCGGCCTCGACATGGCCGAACGCAGCAAGACCGCCGGGGCCGGCAAGGCGAGCGGCATCGAGGTGATGCTGCGCGCCATCGAGCTCTGCCCGCTGCCCGTCGTCGCCGTCGTGCAGGGTGACGCCATCGCCGGCGGCAACGAGCTCGCGCTGCATTGCGACATCGTCGTGGCGAGCGACAAGGCGCGCTTCGGCATGTCTCTCGCCCAGGTCGGGCTCGCGCCCAACTGGTTCCTCGGCAAGAAGCTGATGGAAGTGCTGGGCCCGGTGACGACACGCGAGATGTTGCTTCTGGGCGATCCGCTTCCCTCGACCAAGCTCCATGCGCTCGGCCTGATCGCGCGCTGCGTGCCGCACGACCAGCTCGAGGCGGAGGCCGACAAGGTGATCGGCCGGCTCGCCAACAATGCCCCGCTGTCGCTCAAGGCGATGAAGGCGCTCACCGTGCGACAGCTCGAGATCCGCGATCATATCAAGCACGACGACGTCGACGCACTGGTGGTCGCCGCAATGCAAAGCCAGGACGCGCAGGAGGGCATGAAGGCCCGCCTGGAGAAGCGCACCGCCAAGTTCACCGGCAAGTAGGCGCCGATGCTGCGGTTGCGCCTCGACAAGCCCTGGCAGCCCCTGTCGGCCGAGGTGGTGGCGCGCCTGCCGGGCCAGCTTGGCGTCTACCAGATCGCCGACGCCAAGGGCGCCGTCCTCTATATCGGGCAGGCGGGCGCGCGCTCGCCCTTCGGCCTGCGCAGCGAACTGCAGCGCGAGGCCAGCGAACGCGGCACGGGCTGCCAGTTCCGTGTCGAGGTGAACCAGCAATACCGTTCGCGCTGGTTCGAGCTCCTGATGGTGCACAAGGCCGATCACGGCAGCCTGCCACCCGACAACGAAAAGAACCCGCCGCCCAACCTGGGCCGGTTCAGCCCGTCCTGAGAGGAAGCGCCATGGATTTCGAGCCGAGCGAAGAACAGCAGATGCTGATCGACCAGGTCCGCCGCTTCGTGCGGGAAGAAATCCGGCCGCTCGAGGACAAGCTCGATCCCGACGCGTCGGAACTCGAGCCCGCCGACCATGCGCGGCTGGTCGAGAAGACCAAGGCGATGGGCCTGTTCGGCATCGACATCCCCAAGGAATACGGCGGCCCCGACATTGACATCGTCACCCGTGTGCTGCTCGCCATCGAGATGGCCCAGCACCGTGCCGGCCTCTATGTCCCCTGCTACGGCACGTTCGGCGGCGCGGGCCTCGCCCAGATCTTCGAGGCCAATGACGACCAGAAGGAACGCTACCTCTATCCGACGCTGCGCGGGGAGAAGAAGGCGTTCTTCGGCCTGACCGAGCCGTCGGGCGGTAGCGATCCCGCACGCGCCATCCAGACCCGGGCGGAGCGCAAGGACAATGGTTGGGTGCTGAACGGCGCCAAGATCTTCATCTCCAATGCCGACCGCGCACAGTACGGCATCGTCTTCGCCCGCACCGACTCGTCCAAGGGCCGGGCCGGCATCACCTGCTTCATCATCGACAGCGACACGCCGGGCTTCCATGTGCGCCGCGTCGTGCACACCTTGCGTTCCTCGCACTACGCCACCGAGCTCGAGTTCAAGGATTGCTGGGTCAGCGATCATCAGGTGCTGGGCGAGGTCAACAAGGGTTTCGCCGTCGCCAACGATCGCCTTACGCGCCAGCGCATCCCCTACGCCGCGGGCTGCATCGGCGTCGCCATCGCCGCACACGAGATGGCGATCGAATGGGCCAAGATGCGCTCGACCTTCGGCGAGAAGCTGTCGCATCGCCAGGCCGTGCAATGGATGCTGGTCGACAACGAGATCGACATCCGCACTGCCAAGCACTTCACCCTGGAGGCGGCCGAGAAGGCTCGCCGCGGCCTGCCCTTCCGCATCGAGGCGTCGATCGCCAAGCTGACCGCGTCCGAAGGCGGCGGCCGCGTGGTCGATCGTGCCATGCAGATCCATGGCGGCATGGGCATGACCAAGGATCTGCCGCTCGAGCGCTGGTATCGAGAGATGCGCATCCGCCGCGTCGGCGAGGGGCCGAGCGAGGTGCAGCGGATGGTGATCGCGCGCGAGATCCTGGGCAGCAACCTGCGATGAGCAAGCCGTCCCCTGGTCCCTTGGCCGGCATCAAGGTCGTCGAGTTCGGCCAGAACCTCGCCGGCCCCTATGCCGGGCAGATCCTGGCCTTCCTGGGCGCCGAGGTGGTGAAGATCGAGCGGCCAGAAGGCGACGATGCGCGCAAATGGGGCCCGCCCTTCGTCGAAGGCGACGGCACCGGCTTCATCGCCCTCAATCGCGGCAAGAAGTCGATCACCTGTGATCTTGTCGACAAGGCGCAACGCGAGGAGCTCATCGAGCGAATCGGGGCGGCCGACATCTTCGTGCACAATCTGCGCGCCGACGTGCCGGCCAAGTTCGGCATCGACGGCCCGACCCTCACCCGAAAATTCCCGCGCCTGATCTATGCCGACCTAGGCGCTTTCGGCCATGAAGGTCCGTGGAAGGAACGGCCGGGCTACGAGCCAATCATCCAGGCGGTTGCGGGCCTGATCTCGCTGAACGGCGACCCGTCTGGGCCTGAATCGCGCGTCGGCGTCTCGATCATCGATCTGTCGACCGGCATGTGGACGGCGATCGGTATCCTGGCGGCACTCGCCAAGCGCTCGGCGACGGGCCAGGGGAGCCTCGTGAACACCTCGCTCTTCGAGTCCGGGCTGATGTGGGCATCGAACCACGTCGCGCAGTATTCTGTCACCGGCAAGATGCCGCAGCGGCAAGGCACCGGCCATCCCACGCTCACGCCCTACCAGGCCTTCGAGTGCAGCGACGGGCCGCTGATGATCTGTCCCGGCAACGATCGCCTCTGGCGCAAGTTCGCCGAGGCACTCGGCCATCCCGAATGGCCCGATGAGGCGCGCTTCAAGACCAATGTCGACCGCTTTCAGCGGCGCGAGCTGCTTGTCGGCATGGTCGCCGACATCATGAAGACGGAAAGCCGCGCCCACTGGTCGGCCAAGCTCGATGCGCTGGGTGTGCCCAACGGGCCGCTGAACTCCGTGCCGCAGGTGCTGGAACTTGCACAGGTCGCGGCGCTCGGCATGTTCGCCAAGCCCTACGACGGGTCGCCCGCGCTGTTCCACGGCCTGCCGCTCAGCATCGACGGCGAGCGCATGGGCGGGACCGAGAAGTCGCCCAAGATCGGCGAACATAACGGCGAGGCATGACCCGCTTCCTGCTGCCCGTCGTCTGGATCGCCTGGGGTCTCGCCTATCCGTTGATGAGCTGGTCGTTGAAGGCGGCCGACCTCTTCTCGACCCGACTGATCATCTTGCCGCTGTCAGGCCTGATCCTGCTCGCCACCGGCGTCGGGCGCGGCGCGCCGCTCTGGCCCACGCGCTCCCTCTGGGGACCGCTTGCGCTCACGGGCCTGTTCAACATGGGGCTCTTCCAGATCTTCCTGATCTCCGGCATCGCCATGCTGGGCCCGAGCCGAACGCCGATCATCATCTATACGATGCCGGCCTGGTCCTCGCTGTTCGCGGTGTTCCTGCTGAAGGAGCGTATCTCGTTCCGGATCGCGCTGTCCCTGCTGCTGAGCCTGGTGGCCGTCGCGCTGATCATCAGCCAGGAGACGGCGGTGCGCCGCGCCCCTATCGGCACGCTGTTGACGCTCCTGGCCGCCATCTCCTTCGGCATCGGCACCGTGCTCACCAAGCGCTATTCGCTACGCGGAGACCCGGCGATCAATGCCGGCTGGCAGCTCCTGCTCGGCACCCTACCGGTGGTCGTGGTTTGGCTGTTCTGGTTGCCGCACGTCTATTTCCACGCCGATCAGACGCGCGGCCTTCTGGCGCTCGTCTTCCTGATCTTCATTTCCAATGCACTCGCCTATTTCTGCTGGTTCCGAATCATCCAGCTCCTGCCCGCCTCGATCGCCTCGCTCACGACCCTGGTCGTGCCCTGCGTCGGCTTCGGCAGCAGTGCCCTGCTGGTCGGCAGCACGATCTCCTGGCTCGACGTCCTGGCGCTCGGCTTCATCGTCGCCGCCGTGGCTCTGGTGCTGGTCGAGCGACCCCGCGCCAAGGCTTGAGTTAGCCGGCGAAGCTCAGGCAGTAGTCGCGTACCCGCTCGAGCGGAATGCGGGCGTGGCTCTGCACGATGATGAACTTGCCGCCGGGATCGATGCCGTTGGGCAGCTTGGCAAGCCGCTCGAAATCGTCGGCGTTCCACACGGCCGACGTCTCCGAGAAGAGCTGCGTCGAGTGGAAATACGACGGGTCCCAGTGGACGTGATAGTCGAAGAGATTGCCCTTGAGCTCGGCGACGCTGGTGTAGAGCGAGTATTCGGTCCACGGCACCGCGCGGCCGAGCCCGCTCAGAACCTTGAAGCCGAGCGATGTCATGGGATCGATCGGCCCGGTGCGGAAATAGGCAAGCGCCTGCTGGGCGAGATCGGCATGCAGGATGTTGGGTGTGACCGAAAGACCGTGCGCGCGCGAATCGTACGGAACACCGACCAGCGAAGCGACGCTCTCCCACCACGCGTGATGCCGCTTGGGCTCCCAGCGCGACAGTGCGCGCCCCTTTTCGACGAAGGTCGTGGCGTCGAAGTCGCCGACGCAGCAGACATCCGAATCGAGGGTCAGATAACCGCCGAACCCGAGCAGCGAGGGCACGTGCAACTTGACCAACTGCTGCCGGTACCAGCCCGGCACCATGTAAAAGGGGCTGAAAGGGGCGAAGAAGTCGCTCTCGGCGCGAACGGAAACGTCGATGTTGGCGAAGCGCGGCAGTCCCGTGCGCAGGGTCTGAATATCACCGCCCGGCGCCACGATCAGGAGCTGCAGGGGCGAGCTGTCGCGCCAGTGCTTTGCCAGCGACTCGATCAAGAGCCCGGCACGCTCCAGATCCCCTCGGCGCTTCAGGTTGCGCAGGGCCAGGGGCAAGATGGCTTGACGAACTTCTGAAAACATCGGGGCTGACGCTCAACTCTATAAGGAAACGGCGACAGTAGCTGCATACAATTAGTGTGCAGCCCTAAATTATTCTTCCCCCTTCTCGCGGAATTTTTTTCGCACCCACCAAAAAAGACGCCGGGCCCAAGGGCCCGGCGAGTCAAACAGGGAGGCTTCACGTCTGGGAGACGTGGGATCATGAGGATCCCGAGCTTCGAGCACGACCAGCCAAAACCGGACGCGTCGAGAACCTGCAGTTAAATTACCGCCCAGGAGTGGGATTGTTAGGGGCGAAGATTCGAACACTGACATGCGAGGTGCGCATGCCTCTCATTGGCTATGCAATACTGCATCTCATAGCAGCTAAAAACGTGTCTCGGTCACCTTGCGCAGCAGGAAATCGCGGAACACCGCGATACGCTTGGAATGGCGCAGTTCTTCCGGGTAGGTGAAGTATACATCGGTCGTGCGGACATTCAGTTCCGGCAGCAGCATCTCGAGCTTGGTCGATTCCCGCGCCAGGTAGTCGGGCAGCGAAGCTATCCCCAACCCCGATTCAACGGCGCGGAAGATGCCGTAGACGTTGTTCACCCGCAGCACCACCAGCCGCGGATTCTGGTCGAGATTGCCCTCGCGCAGCAGCCAGTTTACGTCCGGAGCGGGGGCGCGCGCGTCCTCGCCGAAGATGATCATGCGGTGCTGGTTGAGCTCTTCCACCGACGCGGGACGACCGTACTTCTGCACATAGGTTGTCGAGGCGTAGACGTGGCTGCGCACAGTAAGCAAGTGTCGCTGCACCAGACCAGGTTGGCGCGGCATGACCATGCGGATCGCGACGTCGGCCTCGCGCATGCCGAGATCGAGCTCGTTGTCCGACAGCACGAGGCTGACGTCGATCTCGGGGTACATCGCGATGAATTCGTGGATCTGCGTGGTGAGCCAGGTTGAACCGAAGCCCACGGTCGTGTGCACCTTGAGACGGCCGGCCGGCTTGTCCTGGTTGGCGCGCAGGAGCGCCTCGGCCGTGTTGACCTTGGAGGCCATGTCGCGCGCGGTGCGATAGAGCAGTTCGCCCTGCTCGGTCAGGATCAGACCCCGCGCATGGCGATGGAACAGCATGACGCCGAGCTGTTCCTCGAGTGCACCGATCTGGCGCGAGATCGCCGACTGGCTGAGCTTCAGCCCGTCGCCGGCATGCGTGAAGCTGCCCGCATCGGCCACGGCCTGAAAGATCCGCAGCTTGTCCCAGTCCATGTAGTTGCCTCCCCCTGCCGCGTCGCCGCTCATTCGGCGGCCTGCGCGACTCGGGCCTCTTGTCGTGCCAGCCACTTCTCGGCCTCGAGCGCGGCCATGCAGCCGGTGCCCGCGGCAGTCACGGCCTGGCGGAAGATCTTGTCCTGCACATCGCCCGCGGCCCACACGCCATCGACATCGGTCGCCGTCGAATCCGGCTTGGTGATGAGGTAGCCCTCGGAGTCCATCGCCAGCTTGCCCTTGAACAGTTCGGTGTTGGGCGAATGACCAATGGCGATGAACACGCCGTCGGTCGCGAATTCGCTCTCCTTGCCGGTCTTCACGTTCTTCACGCGCACCGACTTCACCAGCGGCGCCGGTTCCCTGTCGCCCTTGATCTCCTCGAGAACGGTGTCCCAAAGCACCGTGACCTTGGGATTCTTGAACAAGCGTTCCTGCAGGATCTTCTCGGCGCGGAACGTGTCGCGGCGATGGATGAGCGTGACCTTCGAGGCGTGATGGGTAAGGTAGAGCGCCTCCTCGACCGCGGTATTGCCGCCGCCAACCACGACCACTTCCCTGTTCCGGAAGAAGAAGCCGTCGCATGTTGGGCAGGCCGACACACCGCCGCCCCGGAACGTCTCTTCTGTCGGGATACCCAACCAGCGGGCCGTTGCGCCCGTCGAAACGATCAATGCGTCTGACTCATAGCGGTCGCCCGAATCGCCGATACAGACGAACGGCCGGCGCGAGAGGTCGACGTCGATGATGGTGTCGAAGAAGAGCTGCGTGCCGACATGCTCGGCCTGCTTCTGCATCTGCTCCATGAGCCAGGGGCCCTGGATCACGTCGGCGAAGCCCGGATAATTCTCGACATCCGTGGTGATGGTGAGCTGGCCGCCGGGCTGGATGCCTTGGACAAGCATGGGCTTGAGGCTCGCGCGGGCTGCATAGATCGCCGCCGTGTAGCCGGCCGGACCCGACCCCAGAATGAGAACCTTGCCGCGATGTACTGTTGCCATGTTTGCCCCGCATCCCACCGACCGCATATCCGGTGACATATATGCAAACCTCCCCTGCAATGCACGGTTCATCTGTGAATAGAGCGCAATTCTTCGCGGGCTGAGGACCAAATTCCGCAACTTTATTGCGTGGGTGGCATGGTTCTGGCATAGAGCGCGGCCAATGGAGGAACCTAATGGCTCGGGCCAAGCTCGATCGTATCGACCGTCGCATTCTGAGCGACCTGCAATCCAACGGACGCATGACCAATGTGGAGCTGGCCGAACGGGCCGGTATCTCCGCGCCACCCTGCCTGCGCAGGGTGCGAGCGCTGGAGCGGGCCGGCATCATCAAGGGCTACCACGCCGATCTCAGCCCCGAAGCGCTGGGCTACAGCGTGTCGGTGTTCGCGCTGGTCGGCCTTAACAGCCAGGCCGAGACCGACCTCAAGTCGTTCGAGGAAATGATGGCGGGCTGGCCCGAGGTGCGCGAGTGCCACATGCTCGCGGGCGAGGCGGACTTCCTGCTGAAGATCGTGGCCGAGACCTGGGACGAATATCAGAAGTTCCTGACTACGCGGCTGACCTCCGCGCCCAACGTCAGCCACGTCAAATCGATGATGGTCTTCCGCACCGCCAAAGCCACACCCGGCGTGCCGATTTCAACGGATGCGTAAGCGTCCGTCGGGCGGGCGGCAGCGGTTGTAATCAACTGCGAGAGCCCGCGCAGAAGTTAGGGAGCAAGGATCGTATGTCCGACGTCACCCTCGAGATTCTGCACCGGATCGCCGACGCTTTTGGCCGGCGCGATGTCAACGGCATCGTCGAGTCGTTCGCCGACGATGGCGAGTTCCGCAACGCCAAGGGGCCGGATTTCTGGGGCCAGAGCTACAAGGGCAAGGCCGCCATCCGCTCCTACTTCGAACCCCTCTTCGCCTCGACCGGCGACGTGCAGTGGAAGCACACCAACGAATTCATCTGTGGCAACCGCGCGGTCACGGAATGGCACCGCACGGCGACGCTCAAGAGCGGCGAGAAGCAGTCGTGGCTGGGCTGCGACCTCTACACCTTCCGCCGCGGCCTGATCGTCATGAAAGACACCTACATCAAGGTTGTCGGCTAGACGAAAATCCTCTTGCCGACAACGCTGTGTATTGATAGGTTCCGTTCAGTACACAGCGTTACCGCTTTGCGACAACCCAGCGGGAGGATCTTGTGAAGAACCTCTTGGATGCCGGCCGAGTTTTGGCGGTCGATCTCGCCTCGACCATCCTGTTTGGCGTGCTCGTCATCGTCACGCACAACGTCCTGCTCGCCGTCGGGCTCGGCATGGTGCTGGGCATGGTGCAGATCGGTTTGCAATATGCTCGCAAGAAGCCGATCGGCAGCCTGCAAATCTTGAGCGTAGTGCTGATCCTCGTCTCGGGCGCAGCGACCTTCCTCACACAGGACCCGACCTTCGTGATGTTGAAGCCCAGCATCATCTACTGCGCCGTCGGCCTCACAATGCTGAAACGCGGCTGGATGAACCGCTACTTGCCCCCGCGCGCGGCACCCGTCGCCGACATCGCGACCGCCTTCGGCTATGTCTGGGCCGGCCTGATGTTTGCGACTGCGGCGATCAACCTGTTGTTCGTGCGCTCGCTCGATCCCGCGACTTGGGCCATTGCCTGGCTTGTCTGGGGAGTTGTCAGCAAGGCCGGGCTGTTCCTCATCCAATATGCCTGGATGACCCGCGTCGGCCGCCGTCGCGAGGCGGCGGCAACCGCCGTCGCCGCTATTTGAAGGCCACCGCCAGCACTTCGTACGACTTGGCGCCCTTGGGCGTCTGGACCTCGACCGTGTCGCCCACGGTCTTGCCGATCAGTGCGCGGCCGATGGGCGAGGTCACGGAGATGCGGCCCTTGGCGAGGTCGGCCTCGTAGGGGCCGACGATCTGGTACTTCACCTTCTCGTCGGTGTCCTCGTCGGCCAGGCGCACGGTCGCGCCGAATTTCACGACCTTGCCGGTGAGATTCGAAAAATCGATCACCTCGGCACGCGAGATGATGTCTTCGATCTCGGCAATACGACCTTCGATGAAGCCTTGCTTCTCGCGCGCGGACGTATATTCGGCGTTCTCCGACAGATCGCCATGCTCGCGCGCCGCCGCGATCGCCTTGATGATCGCAGGCCGCTCGACACTCTTCAGGTTCTTCAACTCGTCCTCGAGGCTCCTGAGCCCCTGGTCGGTCATCGGCACTTTTTCCATATCCCGGATCGTCCTTAATCAAACGAACGTCGTCAACGCCCAACGACACATTCCGGTTGCAGGCAACCGGAATGCGCCTTGACCGAGCGAAGTGTTAGAAGGCGCCTTTGAAGTAGGATTGCAGGGGTGCCACGTCCAGCGCGCCCCCACGGACCGCCGCGATCCCTTCCACCGAGGCCTTGGCCCCGGCGACGGTCGTGTAATAGGCGATCTTGTGCATAAGGGCGGTGCGACGGAGCGTGAAGCTGTCGGTCAGCGCCGAGGCGCCATCCACCGTGTTGAAGACGAGCTGGATCTTGCCGTCCTTCATCAGGTCGACGATGTGCGGCCGTCCCTCGAGCACCTTGTTTACGCGCTCTGCCGAAATGCCGTGACGGGCAAGGTAGTCGGCGGTGCCACCGGTCGCCACCACCTTGAAGCCGAGCTCGACCAGCCGTTTCACCGGCTTCACCATCGCGGGCTTGTCGCCGTCCTTCACCGACACGAACACCGCGCCGTCGACCGGCACCTTGAGGCCGGCACCAAGCTGTGACTTGGCGAAGGCGCGACCGAAATCCTGATCCAGCCCCATGACCTCGCCCGTCGAGCGCATCTCGGGTCCGAGGATCACGTCGACGCCGGGGAAACGCGCGAAGGGGAACACCGCCTCCTTCACCGCGACGTGCTTGCCCTTGGCCTTCTTGATACCGAGGGCCTTCATCGCCTCGCCTGCCATCAAGCGCGCGGCGAACTTGGCAATCGGCTGGCCGGTCGCCTTGGCAACGAACGGAACCGTACGGCTGGCGCGCGGATTGACCTCGAGGACATAGACCTCGCCGTCCTTGACCGCATACTGCACGTTCATCAGGCCCACGACCTGCAGCGCCTTGGCCATCGCCTCGGTCTGGCGCTCGATCTCGACAAGGATCTTGGACGGCAGTGAGTAAGGTGGCAGGGAGCAGGCCGAATCGCCCGAGTGGATGCCGGCCTCCTCGATATGCTCCATGATGCCGGCCACGAAGACGTTGCTGTCCTTGTCGGCGAGCGCGTCGACGTCGACCTCGATCGCGTCGCGCAGATAGGAGTCGATCAGCACCGGATTGCTGCCCGAGACCTTCACCGCGTCGCGCATGTAGCGCTGAAGCGCGTCGCGATCGTAGACGATCTGCATGGCGCGGCCGCCCAGCACGTAGGACGGACGGATCACCACGGGGTAGCCGATCTTCTCGGCGACGGCGATCGCCTGGCTTTGCGAGGTCGCGGTGCCGTTCTCGGGCTGATGCAGCTTCAGCTTGTGGATCAGCTTCTGGAAGCGCTCGCGATCCTCGGCGAGATCGATTGCGTCGGGCGAGGTGCCGAGGATGGGAATGCCCGCGGCCTCCAGCGGTTTCGCCAGCTTGAGCGGCGTCTGGCCCCCGAACTGCACGATCAGGCCGAGTAGCGTCCCGTTGCTGCGCTCGACTTCGACCAGCTCGATCACGTCCTCGGCCGTCAGCGGCTCGAAGTAGAGACGGTCGGCGGTGTCGTAGTCGGTCGACACGGTTTCCGGGTTGCAGTTGACCATGATGGTCTCGTACCCGGCTTCGGAGAGCGCATAGACCGCGTGAACGCAGCAATAGTCAAACTCGATACCCTGCCCGATCCGGTTCGGGCCGCCGCCGAGAATGATGATCTTCTTCTTGTCGGTCGGGTTGGCTTCGCACTGTGCCGGACGATGACCATCGCCCTCGTAGCAGGAATAGAGGTACGGCGTGCGCGATTCGAACTCGGCGGCGCAGGTGTCGATGCGCTTGAACACCGGCCGCACGCCGGCGGCGCGGCGGCGCCTGGCGACCTCGGCGGCGGAGAGCTTGCAGAGCTCGCCCAGACGGTCGTCCGAGAAGCCCTTCTTCTTCAGCTCGAGGAGCGCCTTGGCATCCTTCGGCAGGCCGCTCTTGCGCAGATCCGCCTCGATCGAAACGAGCTGCTCGACCTGGCGCAGGAACCACGGCTCGTACTTCGAGGCGTGGGCGATCTCCTCGACCGTGAGGCCGAGGCGGAAGGCCTGCGCGATCACCAGGATACGGTCGGGCGTCGGCCGCGCGAGCGCGCCGATGATCGCCGTCTTGTCCGGCGCGCCCTTGATCTCGATCTCGTTCAGGCCCGTCAGGCCCGTCTCCATCGATCGCAGCGCCTTCTGCAGCGACTCCTGGAAGGTGCGTCCGACCGACATCGCCTCGCCCACGCTCTTCATCGACGTGGTGAGGATAGCCTCGGCGCCCGGGAACTTCTCGAAGGCGAAACGCGGCATCTTGGTGACGATGTAGTCGATCGTCGGCTCGAAGGATGCCGGCGTCGTGCCGGTGATGTCATTCAGAAGCTCATCGAGCGTGTAGCCGACGGCGAGACGCGCCGCGACCTTGGCGATCGGGAAACCGGTGGCCTTCGACGCAAGAGCAGAGGAGCGCGAGACGCGCGGATTCATCTCGATCACAACCATGCGGCCGGTCGCCGGATCGACGGCGAACTGCACGTTCGATCCACCGGTGTCGACGCCGATCTCGCGCAGGCACGCGATCGAGGCGTTGCGCATGATCTGGTATTCCTTGTCGGTGAGCGTCAGCGCCGGCGCGACGGTCACCGAATCGCCGGTGTGGACGCCCATCGGATCGACGTTCTCGATCGAGCAGATGATGATGCAGTTGTCCTTGCGATCGCGGACGACCTCCATCTCGTACTCTTTCCAGCCGAGCACCGATTCCTCGACCAAGACCTCGGTAGTCGGCGAGGCATCGAGGCCGCCCTGCACGATCTCGAAGAATTCGTCGCGGTTGTAGGCGATGCCGCCTCCGGTGCCGCCCAGTGTGAAGGACGGGCGGATGATCGCCGGCAGGCCGATATGGTCGAGCGCCGCCGTCGCCTCCTCGCGATTGTGCACGACCTCGCTCTTGGGCGATTCGAGGCCGATCCTGGTCATGGCGTCGCGAAACAGCAGCCGGTCCTCGGCCTTGTCGATGGCCTCGGCATTGGCGCCGATCAGCTCGACATTGAGCTGCTTCAGCCGGCCGTCGCGATGCAGCGCCATCGCCGTGTTGAGCGCTGTCTGGCCGCCCATGGTCGGGAGGATGGCGTCAGGCCGTTCCTTCTCGATGATGCGCGCCACCATGTCGGGCGTGATCGGCTCGATGTAGGTCGCATCCGCCAGGCCCGGATCCGTCATGATCGTGGCCGGGTTCGAGTTCACCAGGATGACGCGATAGCCCTCGTCCTTCAGCGCCTTGCATGCCTGCACGCCCGAATAGTCGAACTCGCAGGCCTGGCCGATGACGATCGGCCCCGCGCCGATCACAAGGATGGATTTGATGTCTGTACGCTTGGGCATCGAGTTCCTACTTGCCCTTGCTCTTGTCGATCATCTCGACGAAGCGGTCGAAGAGGTAGTGGCTGTCCTCCGGACCGGGCGAGGCTTCGGGGTGATACTGGACCGAGAAAGCAGGCTTGTCGGTGACCCGCAGGCCCTCGTTGCTGCCATCGAACAACGAGACGTGCGTCACCTCGACGTTGGCGGGCAGCGTCTCGGGCAGCACGCAGAAGCCGTGGTTCTGGGAGGTGATCTCGACCTTGCCTGTGGTCAGGTCCTTTACCGGTTGGTTGGCGCCGCGATGGCCGCGCTCCATCTTCTTCGTCTTGCCGCCCAGCGACAAAGCGAGGAGTTGATGCCCGAGGCAGATGCCGAACAGCGGCACCCCCTTCTCGATCACACCCTGGATCGCGGGTACGGCGTACGCGGCCGTCGCCGCCGGATCGCCCGGGCCGTTGGACAGGAACACACCATCCGGCTTGTGGCGCAGGATGTCCTCGGCCGTTGCCGTTGCCGGCACGACCGTGACCTTGCAGCCGGTGTTGGCGAGGCAGCGCAGGATGTTGCGCTTGGCGCCGTAGTCGACCGCGACCACGTGATGGCGCGGCTTGTCGAGCTTGCCGAAGCCCTTGCCGAGTGCCCAGGTCGTCTCGTCCCAGCTATAGGTCTGCTTGGCCGTGACCTCGAGGGCGAGGTCCATGCCATCGAGACCCGGCCACTCGGCGGCCGTCCTGACCATTGCCGGGATGTCGAACTTGCCATCGGGCGCATGCACCACGACGCCACTCGGGGCGCCGCCGTCGCGCACGCGGCGGGTGATCTCGCGCGTATCCACGCCGCAGACGCCCGGCAGGTTATGACTTTTCAGCCAGTCGTCGAGCGGCTTGGCGGCACGCCAGTTGGCGGGCTCTGTGATGTCGCCACGTAGCACCACGCCGCGGGCAGCGGGGTTGATGCTTTCGATGTCCTCCACGTTGGTGCCGACATTGCCGACATGCGGGAAGGTGAAGGTGATGATCTGTCCGGCGTAGGACGGATCGGTGATGATCTCCTGGTAGCCGGTCATCGAGGTGTTGAAGCAGACCTCGCCGACGGCGTGGCGGGCAGCACCCACGCCCTTGCCCCAGAAGACCGCGCCATCGGCCAGCACCAGCGCGGCCGTGGCCCAACGCGGCGCGGCGTTATCGGCGCCGGCGGTCTTGGTTGAGGTCATGTTGATGTTCCGTTCGTGCGGCTAACGGGCCGCGAGCCGCGCGGTTTGTAACCGCGCCGTCGCATAGGGTCAAGTTATGGCGAGGGGATAATTCCTAAGCGATATCAACAACTTATTTGCTTTGCCAACGCTATCTGTGGCGATTACTTTGCACTTTTCCAACTGTGGGAAACGAAACGATGCTGCGCGAGAAGCTGAACGGGGCGCTGAAGGATGCCATGCGCGCGGGCGATGCGCAGGCCCGCGACACGGTCCGCCTGATCCTGGCCAAGCTGAAAGAGGTCGATATTGCCTCGCGCACCGAGGCCAACCGCGAGGGCGTGGCCGACGACAAGATCCTCTCGATGCTGCAGGGCATGATCAAGCAGAGGAACGAGTCCATCCAGCTCTACGAGAAAGGTAACCGGCCCGACCTGGTCAAAAAGGAGAAGGGCGAGATCTCGGTGATCGAGCGCTTCCTGCCCCAGCAAATGGACGAGGCCGCCGTCGACGCCGCCGTGAAGGACGCCATTGCCTCCTCGGGCGCCAAGTCGATCAAGGACATGGGCGGCGTGATGGCCGCCCTGAAGACCAAGTATGCCGGGCAGATGGATTTCGCCAAGGCAAGCGCGGCGGTGAAGAAGGCGCTCGCGGGGTAGGCCGGCGATGGCCTACGACGAGAAGACAGCGGAGCGCGTGCGGCATTTCCTGGCCGACCAGCCAGGCTTCCACGAAAAGAAGATGTTCGGCGGAATAGCCTTCATGGTGAAAGGCGGCATGTGCTGCGCCGTGAGCCGACGCGGCGGCATCCTGGTCCGCGTCGGCCCGGAAGCCGTGCGACTCGCCAAGCGCGAGCCGCATGTCCGCCCCATGATCATGGGCGGACGACCCGCGAAGGCTTTCGTGCGTGTGATGCCGGATGGCTACCGAACGACTGCCCAGCTCCGAAAATGGGTGAAGCGCGCTCTCGACTTTCTGGCAACGTTGCCGGCGAAACCGGCACGGCGCAGAGGCGGGAAGACCGAGTAGAGCGCCCAGGACACCGGTCCGGCCTCCTCTTCCGTCCATGCCGGAGCGGTATATAGTCGTCACCATCGACTCTCAGGACGCAGTCGGCGTGTGGGGCCGATCTCTTCTGTGAACAACACAGTAGCTTGGTGGGGTAACGTCAATGCAGGCGGCAGCACCTCTGCGCGTAGGTATCGCGCAGGCCCCCTCATTCTCTCTCGACAGCGATCAGTTGGCTCGCGACTACGAACGCGGCAGCACGACACGGCAGTTCGAAGTCGGCAAGCGACTGGCCGCCGATCTTGGCATCTCCTCCGGAGAGCGCGTCCTCGACATCGGCTGCGGAACAGGTCTCCTGTCGGAGCATCTGGCGGATCTCGTGGGGCCGACCGGTGAGGTGATCGGAATCGATCCCCTGCCGTCGCGCATCCAGCTTGCGCAGACCAAGACGCGCTCAAACCTTCGCTTCGAGGTCGGCAATGTCTACGACCTCAAGGAGCTGAGCGAAGCAAGATTCGACGTCGTGGTCATGAACTCGGTCTTCCACTGGCTGCCCGAGAAGACGAAGCCGCTGCTGGAATGCGCACGCCTGTTGCGCCCCTTCGGACGCATCGGCGTCGCGACGGTGGTCAAGGGCAGCTACTCGCAGCTGCACGAGATCACGACCAAGGCACTGTCCGAGCCGCCCTTCTGCGACTACCCGCGGCCGAACCCCGACCTCACCTTCCGCGTCGACGCCGAAGAGCTCCGCGCGCTCTTTCTGGTGACCGGTTTTGCGCCGAAGCAGATCTACATCCGCGACAGCGAGCGCGTGCACCCGTCGGCGACAGCCCTGCTGCACTTCACCGAGGCGAGTTGTTTCGGCAACTATCTCGGCCATCTGCCGCCGGCGTTGCAGGAGCTTGCGCGAACCACCATCTGCAAGCGCCTCTGGCAGCACATGACACCCGACGGCGTCGTACAACGCAGCAAGCGCCTGCTGGCCGTGGCAACGCGGCCCTAGGAACCCCACACTTCCCGGGTCTCGACGCAACGGGGTATCAGCGGACGAGAGAACCCTTGCCGCCCTTGCAGCTGGACGAGCCTGTCGGGATCGAGAACGCCGGCAGGCGGGAGAAGACCTGCTGACGATATGAGCTGGTCGCGCCCACCATCATGGTCGTCGGCGGGCTGATCCAGGCGTCGAACGTGCCAAGCGGACTGATCGAGACGGAGAAGCTGCCGCTGTTGCCGTGGCAGTCGAGGTCCAGGGTCCCTTTCGGCCCGGCGACGACCAGACGAACCGTGAAGTCGCCGATCTGTCCGCGCCATGTGCCATCGAAATCCGCCAGCGACGTGACCGCCTTTGGCGGCGCGACGGCAGGAGGCGCGACGGCGGAGGCAGTCATGGCAACCTTCGCTCTGGCGCTTTCGGCAGCCCTCCTCCTGTCGTCTTCGGCCTGCCTCTGGTCGTCGTCGTATTTCTGGATCGCCGCCGCGCCATCCTTCACCAGCGCCTGCTCTTGCGCGGCCGTCAGGAAACCCGTCGACGGCTGGTCGTGCGCCTTCTGCCAGGCCCCGATCATCTCGCGGCTGCGCGGACCGAAAGCGCCGTCGTTGCCTCGCGTGTCGAAGCCCTGCGCGCTGAGCGCCACCTGCAGATGCTGGCGGTCGAGCGGCGCGAGCTTCAGGCCGGCCTCCGTCATTTGTGCCAGCTGCCGCTCCGCTTCCTCGTCGGCCTTCTGCTTCTCGGCCTGCGCCCTGGCCAGAGCCTCGTCCGCCCTCCGCATGGCTTCGGCTTCGGCCTCCGCCTTTCTTCTTGCATCCTCTTCGGCCTGGCGCGTGGCGGCCGCAGCCTCTTCAGCCTGACGCTTGGCCTGCTCGTCCGCCGCTTGCGCGGCAGCGGCTTCAGCCGCGGCCTTTGCCTTCTCGGCTTCATGGGCCTGGCGCAATGCCGCCATCTCGGCCTCGGCCTTGTTCTTCCGCGCCGCTTCGTCGAGCGCACGCTGGGCGGCGGCGGCCGCTTCCTCGCGCCGTTGAGAGTCCGCCTGCTGGCGTGCCTCGATGTCGGCTTTGAGCTTTGCCAGTTCCTCTTCGGCCTTGCGCCGCTGTGCTTGCGCCGTCGCCAGATCGGCATCGGCTTTGCGCTTGGCCTCGGCATCGGCCATTGCCTGCGCGCGGGCATCCTCCTCGAGTTTCGTCTTCTCCGCGGCGAGAGCCTCGACCCGGCGCCGCTCCTGAAGCGCTTGCGAGAGCTCGTCCGACGTCATGGTCTGCACGGCCGCCGTCCCGAGCAGCTTCGACCCGCCGACGTAGGCGGCCGCGACCAGGAGCACGGCAAGTCCCAAAGCTCCACCCCAAAGCAGCGAACGCCTCCCCTTCGCCGGCGCAGGCCGTGCTCTCCGGGGCGACGGCGCGTTCCTGCGCATGACGATCGTCGGAGCGTTTTCCGCCGACGCGTCGCCCCGAAACATCGGACGCCACTCGGCGATGCTCTGCGGCCTGTCCGCCGCGCGCGGAGCAAGTCCCGCATCGATGCCTGCGAGCAGCGCCGGCGCAAAGCCCGGGGGCTTCAGCGCGGACGACGGACGATATTCATCCTCCAGAACACGCTCGAAGGCGCTCGGCGGCACCGATCCCGAGATCGCATGATAAAGCGTGGCCGACAGGGCGTAGATGTCCGTCCAGGGTCCCTGCTTGGCCGAGGTGATCTGCTCGGCGGCGGCGTAACCCGGCGTGAACACGGCAGTCAGCATCATCGAGCGACCGATCATGGCGGCGCGCGATGCGCCGAAATCGATCAGGACCGGACGGCCGCTCGAATCGAGAATGATGTTGGCCGGCTTGATGTCGCGGTGAAGGAAGCCAGTCGCATGCACTTGCTCCAGCCCGTCGAGCAGCGGGAACAACAGCCGCTCGACGTCCACGGCCGACAACGGGCCCTGCCTCTTGATCCGCTGCTCGAGCGTTTCGCCGCGTGCCAGCGCCATGATCATGTAGGCCGTGCCGTTGGCCTCGACGAAATCGAGCACGCGCACCACGGCGGGCGCGTCTTCCAGCCGGGCAAGCGTACGTGCTTCCTCAAGAAAGCGTTCACGTCCCCAGGCGAAATCCTCGGCAATTTCGAGCGAGCGTGGCCGGACGGTGAAGCCGCCCTCGCGTAGCGCGAGGGAGGTTGGCAGATATTCCTTGATCGCCACGGCACGACCGAGAGTCGGATCGCGACCGAGATACGTGATGCCGAAGGCACCCTGGCCCAGGACGGCGTGAATTTCGTAGCCATGCAGCAGCGTGCCCGCCGGCAGCACGCCCAACAGCGCGGCCTGGGCTCCAATTCCGGATTTCGAAGTGTTCCCCGACACTCCACCTCCCCGCAGCCATTATACGGTAGAAAGCGGCGCGACGGGGCGCAACTGGCTCGCGCGATTTCTGGCGACACGGCCTGCCGAGACAGAGCAGACGCAGTGCAACGGCGCTCATCGAGCCACAGGAAAAGGATCGCCCCCGTCCATGCTGAAGCGCAGGCGCCCGTCGGCGACATGCAGGCGCAAATTCCGGTGCTTCGCGAGGTAGTGGATCATCACGATCGCTGCGGACAGGCCGGCCGCGGCGCCGACGCCGAGCGCCCAGCGCGGGCCGAACCGGTCGGCGATCCAGCCGACGATCGGCGCGCCGATGGGCGTTCCCCCGAGCGCGATGGCGAGACGGATCGCCATCACGCGGCCCCGCATGACGGGCTCGGTCGATAGTTGCATCAGGCTGTTGGTCGAATTGGTGATGGTGAGCGCAGACACGCCGATGATGACAAGCGTCCCGCCGAACAACCAATAGCTGGGCATCACCGCCGCCAGCGCACAGCCGAGCGCGAAGATCGCCGCGCCCGCGAACAACAGCTCGATGCGTGGCCTCTCGCGGCCGGCGGCAAGCAATGCCCCTGTCACCGTGCCGATCGCCATCATCGACGCCAGAAATCCGTACCCGCCCGCGCCCGCGTGGAAAACGGTCACCGCCATGGTCGAAATGAAGATCTGGAAATTCATGCCGAACGTGCCGATCAGGAACAGCATGAAAAGGATGGCCCTGAGGTCGGGGCGGTTCCAGACATAACGGAACCCCGCGACGAAGCCGCCAGGGGCGCGGACGGCCCGTCTGTTCTGGCGGAGATCACCCAGCCGCAGGAACGTGAGCGAGCAGAGAACGCCGCCGAACGACAGGGCGTTTGCCAGAAAGGCCCAACCCGTTCCGACACCGGCAATCAGCAAGCCCGCCAGCGCAGGCCCCACCATGCGCGCGGCGTTGAACGATGTGGAGTTGAGCGCCACCGCGTTCGGGAGATCGGCTTCGCCCACAAGATCGGAAACGAAGGTCTGCCGCGCCGGCGCGTCGAACGCCGCCGCGCATCCATGCAGAAAAGCAAACACATAGACGTGCCAAAGCTGGATGACGCCGGTGACGGTGAGCAGGCCCAGCACCAGGGCGCAGCAGCCCATCGCGGCCTGCGTGACCATCAGGAGCTTGCGCCGGTCGAAGAAATCGGCGGCAAAGCCGCTCCAGGGCAGCATCAGCATCTGCGGCCCGAACTGCAGTGCCATGACCGTGCCGACCGCGCTCGCGCTGTTGTGGGTGAGCTGGGTGAGCACCAGCCAATCCTGGGCGACGCGTTGCATCCACGTCCCCACGTTGGAGACGATCGCCCCGCCCGCCCAGAGCCGGTAGTTGTAGATCGCCAGCGAACGGAAAGTGCCGGTCGCCAGGAAGAGACGTGCCATCCCCGTAAATATCCTTTTCGCGCCGGAACGTGTATAATGGTGGGCACCGCGGACACGGTTACCGGAAGTGACGGTTAAATTTCCCGTTTTTTAACGGGAACCGGAAATGTGTCCCCGCAATCCAATCTGGCGGCTTCCCGGCGCGGGGGCCATTTTACGCACATGGCCTTCCCTCCGGGCTTCCTCGACGAATTGCGCGCGCGGCTGTCGCTCAGCGACGTCGTGGGCCGCAAGGTCGCGCTGAAGCGCCGCTCAGGGTCGGAATATGCAGGCCTCTGTCCCTTCCACAATGAGAAGTCGCCCTCGTTCACGGTGAACGACAAGAAGGGCTTCTATCACTGCTTCGGCTGCGGCGAACATGGCGATGCGGTCGGCTTCGTGATGAAGACCGAGGGGCTCTCCTTCCCCGAGTCGGTCGAGAAGCTGGCGCGGGAGGTCGGCCTGCCAGTGCCGCGCGCCACGCCGGTCGAGCGGGAACGCGCCGAGCGCGCGGCGAGCCTGCAGGAGGTCGTCGAGTTCGCCGCCCGCTGGTTCCAGAAGCAGCTCCGCCTGCCCGTCGGCCGCCAGGGTCTCGACTATCTGCGCGGCCGCGGTCTCAGCGACGAGACGATCGACGATTTCCGTCTGGGCTTCTCGCCCGATTCGCGCGACGGCCTGCTCTCGGCGTTGAAGCGCGAGAACGTGCCGATCGACAAGATCGTCGAGGCCGGGCTCGCCATCCAGCCCGAGGAGCGTGGCCGCGAGCCCTACGACCGCTTCCGCGGCCGGGTGATGTTCACCATCAACGACCGGCGCGGCCGGGCCATCGCCTTCGGCGGTCGCGTCATGGGCCAGGGCGAGCCCAAGTACCTCAACTCGCCCGAAACGCCCCTCTTCCACAAAGGCGCCAATCTCTATTGCCTCGATCGCGCCCGCGTGGCCGCCACCAAGGACCAGCCGGTGATCGTGGCCGAAGGCTATATGGACGTGATCGCGCTGCATGGCGCGGGCTTCACCGGTGGCGTGGCGCCGCTCGGCACGGCACTGACCGAAGGGCAGATCGGCGAATTGTGGAAGCTCGCCGACGAGCCCTATCTCTGTTTCGACGGCGACAATGCCGGCCGCCGCGCCGCGCAGCGCGCTGCCGATCGGGCGCTGCCGTTGCTCAAGCCCGGCAAGAGCCTGCGTTTTCTGGCCCTCCCCGCCGGCGAGGATCCCGACAGCCTGATCCGCGCGCGCGGCGCCGAGGCGATCCACCGCGTGCTCGAGCTCGCCCGTCCGCTGTCCGACGTGGTGTGGGAGCTCGAGACCGAGGGCAAGACAGCCGATACGCCCGAGCGCCGGGCCCAGGTGCGCCGTGCGGTCCTGCAGCGGGTCGACCAGATCGCCGATCCTATCGTGCGCGGTTACTACCAGTCCGACATGCGCGAGCGGCTGGACAAGCTCTACCGCCCGGCATCGGTCGGGATCGGCGGCGGTTGGCAGCCCAAAGGGTCGCGCCGGCCGTGGCGGCCGGGCATGACGGCCGAGCCGGTCGCGCCATTCGCACCGGGCACGGCGGCCCGCGAGGCCGGCGGCGATCTCGACAGTTCCCGTCAGCAGCGCGCTTTGCTCGGCATCCTGATCGAGCGTCCGACGCTCCTGCACCAGGTTGCCGAGGAATTGTCCGTCCTGCCGATCACCCATCCCGACCTGGAGCGGCTGCGCACCGGCCTGCTGGATGCGCTGGCGATGGTCCCCGAAGGCATCGATCCCGCGGCCGACGACGCCCAAGACGGTCCGCCCCTTGAAGCGCAGCTGATAGCAGACCACCTGCAGCGCATCGGGTTGAGCGGAGTGGCCGAAACGGCACGAGCCAAAGGCCGGGAATTGTTCCGCAGGAAGCCGGCGGACGAGGATGGCTGGCTCGGCCAATGGCGGCGGGCGGCCCGATACCTTACCCATCACACCGGAAGCCCGGAGGAGCTCAAACTGGCCGAAGAGGCGTTTGCCCAGGACCCGAGCGAGGAAAATCAGGGCCGACTCTTGGCTGCGCTGCAGCATGCGCAGCAGGGTCGGCACGAGACGGACACCGACTAGGCGATTTTGGCCGATTATTCAGCCGCATCCCCCTATCGCAGCAGGAAGTTATATCCCATATAGTAGGAAGGCAGTTTGCGGGTCCGCCCACCCGCCTCCCTTCTTGCAGCCAGAACCCCGGCCCATTTGGCCGGCAGTCCCGTTTGTAGCAGTGCCCAGGAAAAAAGAATGGCGACCAAGACCGCTACTGTAACCCAACCCGAAGCCAACGAAGCCCGTGAAGAGGGCCCCGACGCCCCCCTCCTCGATACCCTCGGCGCCGAGCTCAAGAAGCTCGTCCAGAAGGGCAAGGAGCGCGGCTACGTTACCTATGACGAGCTGAACGCGGCGCTACCGCCCGACGAAGTGTCCTCCGAGCAGATCGAGGACACGATGGCGATGCTGTCCGAAGCCGGCGTCAACGTGGTCGAGGCGGAGGAGCAGGAAGACGCTCCCGCCGCGGCCAACGGTTCGGCCGAACCGGCCAAGACCGCCGTCGTGGCGGCCGAGGCGACCGGTGAGGACGAGGAACTTGGCCGCACCGACGATCCGGTGCGCATGTATCTCCGCGAGATGGGCTCGGTGGAGCTGCTCAGCCGCGAAGGCGAAATCGAGATCGCCAAGCGCATCGAGGCCGGCCAGGACAAGATGATCGGCGGCATCTGCGAGAGCCCAATGACGATCACCGCGCTGATGATGTGGCGCGATGCGATCACCGAAGGCCGCATGCTGCTGCGCGACGTGATCGACCTCGAGGCGACGCAGGGTGGCGCTCCAGGCGAGGGCAAGTCGGCCAGCGACGGCGCCGCGGCGCCCCCTGTCCCCGCGCCGATGCCGCGTCCGGCCATCGTGAGGCCGCCGGTTCCCCGTCCCGCCCCCGCGGCGGCAAACGGCAACGGCAGCGCCGGCGGCGAGGCTCCCGAAGGCGGCGAGGCCGAGGGTGACGATGACGAGAACGCACTCTCGCTCTCGGCCCTCGAAGAGAAGCTCAAGCCCGAGGTGCTGCGTACGCTCACCAAGATCGCCAAGGTCTATCTCGAGATGTCGAAGGTGCAGAACCGGCGCCTGTCGACACTCAGCCGCGGCCAGAAGCCGTCAGTGGAGTTCGAGAAGAGCTACGAGAAGCACCGCAAGAAGATCGTCGAGCTGGTGCGCACGGTGCACATCAACGCCAATCGCATCGAGCAGCTCAAGCTCTCGCTCTACGACCTGAACCGCCGGCTGATGATGCTCGAAGGCAAGCTGATGCGGCTGGCCGAGAGCTTCAGGATCAACCGACAGGACTTCCTCGACAACTACCTGACCCACGAGATCGACCCGAACTGGCTCGAAAAGGTCGGCAAGCTCTCGGGCAAGGGCTGGAAGGACTTCGCCAAGAAGCGCGCGCCGGACATCGAGAAGATCCGCGAGGAGATCAAGGGCATCTCCGATCACGCGGGCGCGCCGATCTTCGAGTATCGCCGCATGGTCAAGACCGTGCAGGACGGCGAGCGCGAGATGATGCGCGCCAAGAAGGAGATGATCGAGGCAAACCTCCGCCTCGTGATCTCGATCGCCAAGAAGTACACGAACCGCGGCCTGCAGTTCCTGGACCTCATCCAGGAAGGCAACATCGGCCTCATGAAGGCGGTCGACAAGTTCGAGTACCGCCGCGGCTACAAGTTCTCGACCTACGCGACGTGGTGGATCCGTCAGGCCATCACCCGCTCGATCGCCGACCAGGCGCGCACCATCCGCATCCCGGTGCACATGATCGAGACCATCAACAAGCTGGTCCGCACCAGCCGCCAGATGCTGCACGAGATCGGCCGCGAGCCGCAGCCCGAGGAGCTGGCCGAGAAGCTCGGCATGCCGCTGGAGAAGGTGCGCAAGGTGCTGAAGATCGCCAAGGAGCCGATCTCGCTCGAAACGCCGATCGGCGACGAGGAAGATTCGCATCTCGGCGACTTCATCGAGGACAAGAACGCGGTCATCCCGCTCGAGGCCGCGATCCAGGGCAACCTGCGCGAAAGCACGACGCGGGTTCTGGCGACGCTCACGCCGCGCGAGGAGCGCGTGCTGCGCATGCGCTTCGGCATCGGCATGAACACCGACCACACCCTGGAAGAGGTCGGCCAGCAATTTTCAGTGACCCGCGAGCGTATCCGCCAGATCGAGGCGAAGGCACTGCGGAAACTGAAGCATCCCAGCCGTAGCCGCATGCTGCGCAGCTTCCTCGACCAGGGCTGACCTTCACCGGTCGCCCGGAGACGAGGCCAGATGATCTGAAGAAGCCGGGGACGTTCTCCCCGGCTTTTTTTGATGCGCCGGACTTTTCTGTATCTTTGGTCACAAAGATCGTCAGAAAAGTTGGTTCTCGGTATCTGCTGGTGCAGTGTACGTTTCCTCACGAGGGGCGGACGCGACGACGCATGCCCCTAAGGCCAGGGACCGAGATGCGGTCGAAGATCCTACTGGGCGGCATGTTGGCCGCCCTTTTATGCACGACGATGCCGGCGCTCGCCCAGAAGAGCGGTGGCGTCCTCAAAATGTATCACCGCGAGAATCCGCCGAGCGCCTCGATCCACGAGGAAGCGACCGTCTCGACGGTCGTGCCGTTCATGCCGATCTTCAACAACCTGGTGATGTTCGACCAGCACGTGGCGCAGAACAGCGCGCAGTCGATCGTGCCCGACCTGGCCAAGTCGTGGAAATGGAGCGCCGACGGCAAGGACCTGACCTTCCAGCTCCAGGAAGGCGTGAAGTGGCACGACGGCAAGCCCTTCACCGCGCAGGACGTCGCCTGCACCTTCGACCTGCTGACCGATGCCGCGCCGACTCCGCTGCGCCGCAACCCGCGCTCCTCGTGGTACCGCAACGTCGATCACGTGAGCGTCGAGGGGGACTATCAGGTCACGATCCATCTGCGCCGGCCACAGCCCTCCCTGCTCTCGATGCTCGCTTCGGGCCTGTCGCCCATGTACCCCTGTCACGTCTCGCCGACACAGATGCGCTCGCGGCCGATCGGCACGGGCCCCTTCAAGCTCGCCCAGTTCAGCGAGTTCCAGTACATCCGGCTCGTCCGCAACCCCGACTACTGGAAGAAGGGCCGGCCCTATCTCGACGGCATCGACTTCAACATCGTCGCCAATCCGACCACGGCGGTGGTGAGCTTCGTCGCCGGCCGCTTCGACATGACCTTCCCCTGGGAGGTGACGCCAGACGATCTCAAGACCATCAAGCGCGACGATCCGTCGGCGATCTGCGACACGACGTCGATGAACCTCAACCTGAATCTCCTGATCAACGGCACGGCGCCGCCGTTCAACAATGCCGATCTGCGCCGAGCCATCGTGCTGGCGCTCGACCGCAAGGCCTTCGTCGACACCATTACGCAAGGTAACTCGGTGATCGGCGGCACTATGCAGCCGCCGCCCGACGGCGTATGGGGCCTGCCGCCCGACATGCTGGCCGTCGTGCCGGGCTATGGGCCGAACGTCGAGAAGAACCGCGACGAAGCCCGCGCGCTGATGCAGAAGCAGGGCTACGGGCCCGACAAGCATCTCAGGGTGAAACTCACCACGCGCTCGATCCCGCTCTATCGCGATCCCGCCGTCATGCTGCGCGACCAGCTCAAGACGATCTACATCGATGCGGATGTGGACATTGTCGAGACGACGCTCTGGTTCGCGCGGCTGGGCAACAAGGAATACACGCTCGCCGTCAACGCCACCGGCAACGGCATCGACGATCCCGACCAGACCTTCTACGAGAACTTCGCCTGCAAATCGTCGCGCAACTACACTGGCTACTGCAATCCCGAGATTGAGAAGATGTTCGAGGCCCAGTCGATCGAGCACGACCAGGCCAAGCGCCGCCAGTTGGTGAACGAGATCGATATCCGCCTGCTCGCCGACGGCGCCCGTCCACCCATCATGTGGAACCGCTCGACCACCTGCGAACAGCCTTACGTCAAGGGCTACACCAGCATGGTGAACAGCTACTACAACGGCTTCCGTTTCGAAGACGTGTGGCTGGACAAGTAGACGCGCGAGGCGCGGCAACGGCCAATAAAGTCGCGTGCATCCATTGATCAGAATGCCGGGTCGGACGAAGCAGAAGTACCCTTCACGCCGTTGCTGGAGACCCGGATTCCAGGGCCGTTATAGATCGTCGAACGACGGATTTTCGATCTGGCCGCAAGCGCGGGGGCCGCGGGAGACGCTGCACGGTGGGGCAGATCGAGCGCGGCAGAAGAAATTGGCATGGTCGGCCTCACCGCCAGATTCGATACATTTAGCGGTCACTTCCGGTAACTAGCTCCGCAAGTGCGCCCGGAGCAGCCGAACAGATCGAGCTCTATTGAACCTTGGCCCTAGGCCGCGAAACGCGGCATCACTTTCGTCGCCATCAGCTCGAGCGACGTCAGGATCTTGCCGCGATCGTGGATGCCCTGCGGGATCAGCAGCACGACCTCGTCCTGGTCGGGCAGAGCCTGCTTCATCTGATCGAGCCGGCGGCTGATCGTGTCGGGCGAGCCGATCAGCAGTTCCGGCACGCCCTGGCCGAAGGGCGTGGCCCAGTTCTGCCAGAACCACAGCATGTCCTTGGCCCATTCCTGCGCCTCGGCGTCGGTCGGCGCGCAGATGAAGATGCCACCCCAAGCCGCCTGCTGACCGTTCCTGACGGTGCGGCCGTGCTTGGCCGCTTCCATCGTGTAGCCCTCGCAGAGCTGGCTGTAGAACTTCAGATTGTCGGTGAGCACGATCGGCTTGCCACCATACTTCGCCCAGAACAATGCCGTGCGCATGGAGGCCGCGAACCCGCCATAGAGCGGCGGATGCGGCGTCTGCAGCGGACGCGGCGCGATGCCGATCTCGTTGATGTGCATGTCGGGCGCCACGCCCTGCCCGTACTTCACATAGACCGGATGCTCGTGCGGATTGACCATGCCCTCGGGCGGGAAGTTCCAGTACTTGCCGCGATGGCTGAAGGTCTCGTGGCTGAGCGCCTTCACGACGATGTCGACGAATTCGCCGAAATACTCGCGATTGGCCGTGTCGGCGGGAGAGTCCTTGTTCCACGGACCGACGGCATTGAGCTCGCCGCGGATCTTGAAGTTCTCGACCCAGCGCGCCTGGTAGCCGCGCACCAGCCCCACGCCGAAACGGCCGCCCAGCATGTGGTCCATGGTGGCGATGTCCTCGGCCACGCGCAGCGGATTGTGCGTGGTCGAAACGAAACCGCAGGTGATGACGCGCAGCCTCTTCGAGTGCCGGCCGAGCCACATCGACATGAGCTTGGGATCGTTGGAGATCTCGAAGCCTTCGATCTGCAGGTGGTGCTCGGGATGGCCGAAGCCGAAGTAGCCGGCATCGTCGGCGAAGTGCACATATTCGGCGATCTCGCCCAGCATGCGCTGGTAGAGCTCGGGCCTGCGCCCCGCCATTCCCGCCTCGAGTTCCGCACGGCGCCCGACCGTGCAGTACATGAACAGGCTGAAGCGCATGGCTGCACCTCGATTCTTTTTGCGCCGCAGCTTGCGGCGACTACGCGGCGAGCTTGTAAAGCTCCGCCACGTTGTCGCGCAGGATGCGCTTGCGCAGCTCCGGCGTGAGATGGCCGGTCTGCTCCTTGATCACGTCCTGGCTCCACGGCCAGGTCGAATCGCTGTGCGGGAAATCGTTGGCCCACATGAGCTGCTTCTCGCCCAGCCGGTCGGCGAACTGGAATGCCGTCCAGTCGTCCTGGAAGGTGAGCGAGATGTGATCGCGGAAATACTCCGACGGCAGGCGCTGAAGTTCCTTGCCCTTCATCCAGTAGCGGTGCCGCTTGTAGGCGTGGTCCATGCGGTACATGAAATGCGGCGCCCAGCCTGCATCGGCCTCGACGCATACCACGCGCAGATCGGGATGCCGCTCGAAGACGCCGGAGAAGACCAGCATGCCCATGATGTCCTGGCAGCCGCGGATGATGGAGAGGAACCCGTTGATCTTGGGCCCACGCGGCTTGGCGAGCGTGTTGTCGCCGCTCGTCGTCAGGATGTGGAACGAGAGCGGCAGCTCAAGCGCGATCGCCGCCTCCCAGAACGCATCGAAGGCTGGATCGTCGTAGTCCTTCTCGCCCGGATTGCCCGGCATCATCACGCCCTTGAAGCCCACCGCCTTGATGCGCTCCAGGTCCTCGATGCCTTCCTTGATCGTGCGGATCGCCGTCTGGCCGAGCCCGATCAACCGGGCGGGATCGTGGCTGACATAACCCTGAAGCCAACGGTTGTAGGCGTCGAAGCAGGCCTTCTTATAGTCGAAGTCAGGGTGGTTGCAGATCAGCATGCCGACAGTGGGGTAGATGATCTCCGCCGCCACGCCATCCTTGTCCTGGTCGGCGACCCGGCCCTTGGGGTCCCAGCCGCTTCGGTGCAGGTCGTCGAACTTGGCGCCGCCGATGCGGATGTCCTTGGGATCGACGCCGGCCGCGGCGATCAGGCCGAGGGGCACCGGCGTCTTCATGCCGTCGACGACGAAGGTGTCGCCCAGCTTGTCCATGGTGACGATCCGAGGGGCTCTCTCGCGGAACGCCGGGTCGATATTGTCGACGTAGCAGTGCGGCGGCTCCGTGATATGCGAGTCGGCCGAAATCGGACGCCAGTCCATGCGCTTCCTCCTGCTTTTGCATAAATGGTAGGCGAGCCGGTGGCGCGACGGCAAGCCGCCCTGCGGGGGCCTGTTTCGGCGAGCGGCCCCGGTTGAACCGCCAGCCCCCCTATGGCATATCCGCGCCCTCCGAGCGCTGCCGTAGCTCAGTGGTAGAGCACTCCCTTGGTAAGGGAGAGGTCGACAGTTCAATCCTGTCCGGCAGCACCAT